>Ga0210406_10001054_pt1 | contig 35193 bp, 22 predicted proteins | sample IncBWC30MmetaG_FD_155454 | JGI IMG/M metagenome (GOLD analysis project Ga0210406, IMG submission 155454) | Forest soil microbial communities from Barre Woods Harvard Forest LTER site, Petersham, Massachusetts, United States - Inc-BW-C-30-M | ecosystem: Environmental > Terrestrial > Soil >... | reverse complement strand
GGCCTCGTCACGGTGCTGTCATTCCAGTCCGTCAAAGATTATGAGGACTATATTTCTCGGCTGCGCCAAATACCTCTTGCGCTGGATCAGGCTACCGTCCAGATGCGCAAAGGTATGGCCGACAAATTGATGCCGCCCCGTTTCTTGCTGGGGAAAGTCGTGGATCAGTGTAAGAGTCTTGCCTCCCAGACCCCGGAACAGTCCTCCTTCGCCCAGCCCTTTTCCAACTTTCCCAAAGACATCTCCGCTTCCGATCAGAAACGCCTGCGCGAAGCGGGCCTCGCTGCAATTAAAGAATCTGTCTTACCCGCCTATGTTCGATTCACTGCCTTCGTCCGTGATGAATACGGGCCGAAGGGCCGTGTCGAGCCCGGCATCTGGTCTCTTCCCGACGGCGCGGACCGCTATCGCTTTGCAATCCGCCGCATGACCACCACTGAAATGGCACCGAATGAGATTCACGGTCTCGGCCTCAAACAGGTGGATGAGATCGAAGCAGAAATGCGCGTCCTCGCTCAAAAAATTGGTTTCAAGGACCTTACCAGTCTTAACGACCACATCAGGAACGATCGTCGTTTCTATGCAACTTCCGGCCAGCAATTACTGGACTTGTATTCAAAATATGTGCACGAAATGGAGCCCGAACTTTCCAAACTTTTCGGACACCTCCCCAGCAGCAAGCTGAGTGTCATTCCCATGGAAGTCTCGCGTGCCAAGAATGCTGTCCCGGCGGACTACACCGATGGCACGTCAGATGGTTCGCGCCCTGGGCATATCAACGTTAATGAATGGGATCCCGAGCGCCGCCTCTTGCTGAATGTAGAGGCGATCGCCTACCACGAGGGAATCCCCGGGCACCACCTCCAGCTTTCCCTCGCGCAGGAGCTATACAGTCTGCCTGAATTCCGGAAGTATGAAGATTACACGGCGTTCGTTGAAGGCTGGGCTCTCTACTCAGAGCGCCTCGGCAAAGAGGTGGGCCGTTATCAGGATCCTTATAGCGATTATGGGCGATTGGAAAACGAGATGTGGCGGGCCATCCGACTGGTCGTTGATTCCGGCGTTCACGAAAAGCACTGGACCCGGGATCAGATGGTTGCTTACTTTCATCGTTACACGGCGATGGATGAGCCGAATGTTCAATCCGAAGTTGACCGCTACATCGCTTGGCCCGGTCAGGCTCTCGCGTACAAACTCGGACAACTCGAAATCCTGAAGCTTCGCCAATACGCCAAGGATCAGCTCGGAGACAAATTCGATATTCGAGCTTTCCACGATGAAGTGCTGGACGGAGGCGCTTTGCCGATGGATGTATTTAAGGAGCGCATTGAAGGCTGGATCGCGCTGCAGAAAACTCCCTCCGCGCCTTCCAAGTTGGAATGAGCAGCCCCCCAGTTTGAACACGGAAATTCCGCCGGACGGAACCTTGATGCCTGGTGGAATCTATTTCGGGGACCAGGAGCCTCCACTGTGTGTGAAGCGCGCAATCAGAAAAGTGAAGTACTGGCACTGGACTTCTCCGGTTAGGCGTGCGAGCTCAACTGGTCGGCGCAACACTTGCGTGAAGTTTACTCGCAGGAGTCTGAAAACCTCCACGCCGGTTTCGCGCGTACCCACGCAGGATTACTTCAACAATTCGTTGGCGTATTTTACCGGCACTGCAAGATTCGATCCGCCGAATCCATTCAATATCGCGAAATTGACGCCGATCACTTTTCCATTGCGGTTGAAAAGCGGGCCGCCGGAGCCGCCAGATGTGGTCGCGGCGTCGTAGACGATTTTGTCCTGCAGGACGTCGCCGATGTGGCCTTGCGTGGTCGTCGGCCGGATCAATTTTTGTACCGCCAGTTGCGAGACGATTTGCCGCACTTCGGTATTATTCCCGGTAATTTCTTTTGCTGCCTCCGGTCCGGCGCGCGCCAGAATTCCCTCGATACCGGTCGGATAGCCGATCAGCACCACCGCATCGCCTGGCACGCTGGCGTCGCTGCGATCATCCAGATCCAGCAGTGTACTGCGCGCGGGCAAGCCGCCATCAATCCGCAGCGTAGCCACATCGGCTTGCGCGGAAATTTTGTCCAGCTTCGCGGAAATCCCTTTCGGGCTGCCGGGAAAATACGCAGTGTAGGAGAGCGCATAAGCCGCTGCGCCGTGCTCGGTTAGCGCTTTCAGCTCGTCGTTGCCCCACCAGGGTTCCGCGACGTGATGATTCGTCAATAGCCGCCCGTCATTGCGTACCAAAAATCCGGTGCCGAAGACGTCCAGCTGCAGGTGCGGTCCATTGCCTGAAATGTCCAACTGCACATTGCCTTTGTCATCCAGAATCGGCTTGCCAAGCGAATCCACCGCGATCAGGATGGAGTTTCCGGTACCGCGATCGAGAAATTCCACCACCACGTGCAGCAGGCAGACACTGGAGCCGTAAGACTTCACAATTCTTTCTGCGAATTTGCCTTCGCTTTCCAGGCGATTCAACCGGCCTTGGGTTTCGAGCAATTGTTTTCGCAGTTCGCTGTCGGTGCTTCCACCGGCTTCGGCCATCTTTTTCTTCAGTTCTTCTGATTGCGCCAGCAGCGCTTCACGCGCGGCGGAATCTGTTTTTCCCTGCGCGTCCAAGGTGTGACGCTCTTCCTCCGCGCGGCGCAAAAGATCGCTTTGCTGCACCACGCCACGGTTCAATCGTGCCATCTCGGCCTTCAGTTGCAATGTATCCGTGCGGCTGCGTCGATAGGTCAGCGAAGTTACCAGCGCCGCCGCCACTGCCAGCACGCAAAGCAGTATCAGCGCAGGAAGAACCCAAAGCCGCTTGCGTGTGACCGCGCCACCGCTGAGCGTTTCCACCGCAATGCCCGCCAGATGTTCCTTTTCCTCGGCTTGTTTGAGTTTGGACCGCAGTTCCAATTCCGGCTGGCGCTCGCGGAACTGTGTGCGAACCTTGGCGGCAAACTCCAATGTTTCGAAGGGCGCGGAAATCACGTCGTCGGCGCCGAGGTCGAGTGCTCGCGCCCGTTCGAGCGCCCCGCCTTGCACCACCATCAGCACTCGAATGGATTTCGTCTGTTCGCGCGATTTGATTTGCGTGATGATCCCGCAACAACTCAGGTCGGAAGGCGTTGCCTCCGTAATCAGCAACTCCGGCCCCATCAGTTCGATCTGCTCGACGTCCAGCCCGGTTTCGCTGGCAATTTCATAACCCTGGCCAGCGAGTGCGGTATTCACTTCGTTGGCCGAATCGGTGCCGAGACTTAAAAGAAGAATTCGCATCGTTCAAATATTAGCACTCTCCAGGAAAATTTCATGTTGTCGCGGCAATGCGGGGGAAAAAGCCCAAAACGAAAAAAGCGGACGGCAGTAGCTCTGCCGTCCGCTCGATGTTTGTCAGAACTTGAGCTCAGTCGAGCTCGGATTAATTACCGGTGGCCGCCGCCGTGTCCGCCGCCACCGCCGTGAAATCCACCGCCACCGCCACCATGGAAACCGCCGCCACCGCCGTGAAATCCACCGCCACCGCCACCATGGAAACCGCCACCACCACCGTGGAAGCCGCTGCCGCCGCCATGAAAGCCGCCGCCTGCGAAGCCGCGACTTCCACCGCCGGCAAAGCCGCGACTGAATCCGCCACGATTGGCGAAGCCGCCCCTATTGCCGCTGAATCCTCCTCGGCCAGCAAACCCATGGCCAGCAAAGCCGTGGCCATCATGAAAGCCGTGGCCATCATGAAATCCGTGTCCGAATCCGCCGTGACCGTGAAATCCGTGACCGAATCCCCATCCAAACCACGGGCCAACTCCAATGAATACTCCGTTTGCGAAGTAACTCGGTCCCCAGTAGCCATAGGGCGCACAAGCATACGGATAATAACTAAAATAGCCGTACGGGCAGACGGGCGGCGGACCGTACGCGCCATAGTCTGCGTAATAGCCTCCGTCGTAGTCCTGCGCCTTCACGCTTCCTACTGAAAGAAACAGCAGCGCTCCCAGCAACGCAAAATATTTTAGATATCGCATAACCTTGACCCTTATTTCCGGCTCGGCTCCCAGATTCTACACCCAAGCGAGTCGAAAGGCCTCCCGGCAAAATCGTTTTGAAACATTGCCTGGGGAAGCTGCCTACACCTAGCAAACCCGTCCGATGGGAAAAAGTTTCGCACTGTAAGTGCTTGTAAATAGGTAGGTTATAGCGAGTCTCAGGAAATTGCAATGATGCAAACACGATCAATCCCTCTCAAAGAAACCAAAGACTGCCACGGCCCGAAGTGCAACCGCTCAACGGACCATCTATACTTTCCTGCGCTGCTTTTGGCCATATTCTCAGATGCCTATGTTTTCAGATCGCACCCGCTGGAATCTTGCGGAGAATCGCTTGAGTCGCACGCTTGCCGAATTGCGTGCATCAGGCAAGCCGATTTTGAATCTCACCCGTTCGAATCCCACCGAATGTGGATTTACCTACGACGAAAAGGGAATTCAACACGCGTTTGCGCAACCACAGCTACGGCTTTATCAACCCGACCCGTGCGGAATCAGAAGCGCGCGCGAAGCGGTCACCGAGTACTACGAACAGCAGCAGATCCGCATAGCGCCAGACGATCTGCTGTTGACCTCCGGCTCCAGCGAAGCCTACTCATTCATTTTTCGCCTCCTCTGCAATCCTGGCGACGAAGTTCTCATTCCCGCCCCCGGCTATCCGCTCTTCGATTTTCTGGCAGATCTCTGCGACGTCAAACTCGTGCGCTACCCTCTGATCTATGATCACGGATGGCAGATTGATTCCTCCGCTCTTTCTGCTGCGGTGTCCGCTCGCACCAAGGCGCTCATTGCCGTTCATCCTAACAATCCCACCGGGCATTACACGTCCGCGGCGGAGCAAGCACATCTTGCGGATTTCTGCGGGCAACGAGGCATTGCTTTGATCGCCGACGAAGTTTTTCTGGATTTCTCTCTTCAACAGTCGCGCGCCACAAGTTTTGCCGCCGCAAGCGAAGTCCTCACCTTTACGCTGAGCGGTCTCTCAAAGATTTGTGGAATGCCACAGATGAAACTGGCGTGGATTGCCGTCAGCGGCCCCGCGGGCGAGAAAATAGAGGCTTTGGCGCGACTGGAAGTTATCGCGGATGCGTACTTATCGGTCGGGATGCCGGTTCAACTCGCGGCGCCTGCGTTGCTCGCGATGCGCGCCACGTTTCAGGCGCAAATGATGGCCCGCCTGCGCGCCAATTTGCGTGAGCTCGATGCACAACTCTCCGCGCAGTCGGAATGCAATCGTCTGTTATGCGAAGGCGGCTGGTCCGCGGTTCTGCGTATTCCAGCCACGCAGTCTGACGAAGATCTTGCAATTGCACTGCTTACATCCGCGGGCGCGTACGTTCATCCCGGGCATTTTTACGACTTTGCGCAATCCGGTCACGCGGTGGTCAGCCTGATTGTTCCCGAAGACGAATTCGCGCACGGCATCCGCCGTGTCCTGGCGCATTTCGGCGGCCAAATTGCTTCTCTGTTCGTCGGTTGAGCGAGATTCGCGCGCGTCTGCCACGCAGAGTCTTGCGCGAATTACGAGTTTTCGGCGGGAGCGCCGCGCACGCGCCGGCCGTCAAGATTGGTCCACAATCGACGTTCCGGTGTAATTGCATTGTGCGCCGGCTTGGATTGCATCACCTCTTGAAACGCTACTTGAAACTTTCCCATCTCCGATTTTGTGCCAACGGTGATCCGCACATGCGTCGGCCAAGCCGGCCACGCGCGTCCGATGAATACATTGCGCGCTGCCATGGCGTCGATGACTTCTTTCGCAGGGCGTTTGGTATCCAGCATGAAGCAGTTTGAAACCGACGGCACGTAGCTGTAGCGGTTGCGGTCGAGCCACGCAAACGTTTCACTGCGAACCGCGGCGTTGATGCGCTTGCGCTCCGGCACGACGGTTGCATCATCCAGGCTCGTCAACGCCGCCGCCACAGCCGTCACCGGCAAGCTGTTCCATCCGCTGAAGCTGGAAATCTTGGCGATCAAATCCGGCCGGCCGATCGCCAGGCCGCAGCGCAGCCCCGCCATCCCGTATATTTTCGAAAAAGTCCGCAGGACGAGCACGTCCTGGTCCGCTTTCACCAGATCCAATGCCGTGGTCGCGTCGGAAAAATGAATGTACGCTTCGTCCACAAGCACAATCGAGCCTTTCGGTTTATGCTCCACCAGATATTCGATATCCGCGTGCGGGGTGAGCGTGCCGGTCGGATTATTTGGCGTGCAAACATAAAACAATCCCGCGTCTGGCGCCGCCCCGAGCATCGCCTTCACGTCGTGCGCGTAACTTGTAGTCAGCGGCGCCTTCGCAACGCGCGCTCCGGATATTTTCGCAGCGTGCATTCCAGCTTCGTAGCCGGGATCAGCTGTCACATAGCTCCGCGCCGTCGAAGTAAACGCCAACACGGAAAAGTGCAACGGTTCGCCTGAACCAGGGAACGCCCGCACGTATTCCGGCTTCAGACCCTGCTGCTCGGCAAAACGCTTGCTCAAATCTTCGGTCAGCCAAAAACTATATCGCCCGGAATCGCCGGTAATTTCAGCAATCGCTTCACGCGCAACCGAGCACGGTCCTAGCGGATTTTCGTTGGCATCAATGATCACCGCGTCTTTGGGGAAGGGACCATGCGGAAGGGAAGCAGCGCGAGCGGAAGCCGCAAAAAATGATTCACCAAGAATTCCCGAAGTTAGAACCGCCGGCACCGCTGCTCCCAGTCGTAGAAACGATCTCCGCGATTGCCCATTACCGCTACATCGTGAATCGCTTCCCATGATTTCGCCTCCACAACCAGACATCGAAAATAAATGAAAAATGCTTCCGGCAGCGCTCAGCGCTCACCGGAAGCATGATATCTGAAATTGCCGCTCTAAAAGATAATCAAAAAACTGATTTAGAACGATCAATCTTAACGCCAACCGCAAGTCGGTCTGCACGCTGCCGGGAATCGGGAGAAGCAGCCGACTACCAGCGCAGCTTGACGGCCAACTGCATGTTGAACTGCTCGCCTGGCCCAAGGCCCGGCGCGCCGTTGAAGTCCCCGATGGTGTCGGTGACCTGTCCAAATCCGCTCGCCGTCGTGCAATGGTGAGCGACAAGGTCTTCCGCGCAAGATAGGCCGACCGAGCCCACCCCTGAGGCAAAGTTGTTCCGGTTGAAGAGGTTGAACATGTCGGCTCGCAATTGTAGCGAGACGCGCTCTTTGATCGGAATGTTCTTGATGACCGAAACATCCACGTCCTTGAAGTTCGGTCCGACGAACTTATTACGGGAAACCGGACCTCCGGCGCAACCGGGGTCACTGGGACTGCAGAACGCGGTCGGGTTGAGCCATTGCACGCCGGGAATCGCCGAACTGAAACTGTGCGATACGCCGCTGAACGGATTGCCAATCAGGTTCAGTCCGGAGAGTGTTTCGTCGTATGGCTGGCCGGAGTGGAAGTTCATGATGGTGCTGACCTGCCAGCCATTCACAAGTCGCCCTAACCATGCCGAGGAGGCCCATGAGGCCCGGGGCACGTCATAGGTAAAGTTGACGGTGAAAAGGTGCCGCGTGTCGAAATCACTGTTTCCATAGTCCGCTTTGCGATTGAAAGCGTTGTCCAAGATCGCCGCACGGTACTCACTGATTTCGTCCAAAGAATGCGACCACGTATAGCCAACCTGCGAAGTGAGGTTATGCCACGACCGTGTCCGGAAAACAGTCTGCAATGCGTTGTAGTTGGACGTTCCGATGGTGTTCAATTGCAGGATGTTCTCGAGATTCGGGAACGCACCGTTCTGATTAATATTGGACACGATGTTCAGCTTGCGTCCCTCGCTGCCCACATATCCGATTTGCCAAACGCCTATGTTGCCGAAACCCTTTTCAATCTGCAGGTTGTAGTTGAAAAAGTATGGCGTGCGGAAGTTATGGCTCACCGAGTAGGCGCTAAGACCCTTCGGGTCAGTCGGTGCGGCACAATTCGGATCGCTGCAAGGCTGAACGGGCGCAAATATCGAGCCTGCGGCATTCACGAGGCCCGCATTGGGTGTCCCAGCGGGGCACACCTGGCCCGGCACTTGGACGCTATCCCATTGGTACCCTGTTTCTCCGCAGAAGTCTGTACCGTAGGTCGAAATCGGGGTGGACCCAAAAGGGTTGCCCTGAATTCCGGATGGCGCGGTGATCGGTGGACGGAAATCCAGGAATGGATTCAAGTTAATCTGATCATAGAAGACGCCGGCTCCACCGCGCACCACGAAGTCACCCCTTTGGTTTGCCTGATAGGCAAAGCCGAAACGCGGAGCAAAATTGTTGCGGTCGGCGGGAAATAGGGCATTCCCGCTTCCGATCGCTACGAAACCAGTGCCGGGAATGAAGTTCGCGAGGTCATTGTGTTGGCTGTGCAGCGGTCCGAAATATTCGTACCGAAGTCCAAAGGTCAGGTTCAACCTCTTGGTGGTCTGCCAGCTGTCCTGGAAAAAGAGATTGAATGCGTTGACCGCGACGAAACGCTCGGGATTGCCCACGGCGATTGTCGAGGACGCCACATCGCCTGCCAGGAAGTCAGCCAGGGCCGCTGTCAACGGGTCCACCGTCGGATCAGTCGCCCAGGGACCTGCTGAACCATCAAAAACGAACTTTCCCGTTCCACGCCGATGATAGAACTCATTCAGGTGTGCCTGCCGCACCTCCGCCCCGTAGCGCAGAGTGTGCGTGCCCATGCTCTGGGAAACCACATCGGTGATGTGCCAGGTTAAGTCATTTCTTCCTTCCGGCGGAGTTAGTCCGATCTGCTCAAATCCTCCGATGACGATATTCGGAGCGCCGAGAATATACTTGCCCTCATTTACCGCATCCGGACTTAGAAATATTCCCATGCTCTGCGTGTTAAAGCCGTTGGCGAAATCGCTGAACACTTGATTGAAATAGTTCGCGCCGAATAGCAACTGGTTGGTCAGCTTTGAAGTGAAGGTGGAATTCAGCACCGCCGAATAGTTGAACACGTGTATCGGGGCGACCTCGAAGTAGTTCTTTAAGTTTGAACTGGCCGTGCCCAGCGCCGGGCTGCCTCCGAGAGGCGCGGTCTGGCTCCCCTGTCCGCCATACATCCGGAGATAAAGGTGGTGTTTATTGGAAAGCTCATAATCCACTCTTCCGACCCCGTTGTAGCTGTAACCGGTCTCGGCTATGGGAGCGAAATAGTTGAGAGCGGTCGCCGGGAGGCCTGCGATCGAACCCGCGCCTGAAGTCGGCCAAAATCCGGTTCCGGAAACTTGGCATCCAGCGGGAATTTGGCTCGCCGGTAGCTGGCTTGTCAGTGCGGCAAGAGCATTGCAGGAAGCCAAGCTCACCGGAACGCCGTCTTTCGCGAGTACCGCGCCGGCATTAGCCACCCATGCCGTTGACGGCTCTGTCGCAATACCGGAAAGGCCGATATCGAATTGTTGTTTTTCGTAGTTGAAGAAATAAAACAGCTTGTCCTTGAAGATAGGTCCACCAAGCGATGCGCCGTAGTTTTGATTGCGCAACGGTGGCGATTTAGACCCGGCCGGCAGAAATGGTGTGTGCGCGGCATAATATTCATTCCGGTTATAGTAGTAAACCGACCCGTGCAGTTCATTGCCGCCAGACCGCGTCACCACGTTCACCGTTCCGCCTGCGTTACGCCCCGCTTCCGGACCGCTCTGCGTCTGCGAGGAAAACTCGATGATCGAATCGATCGGCAGCACCACACCGGCGATTCCCGAAACACCACCCTGATTCACTGCGGGAATGTTGTGCCAGAAGTCGTTATTGTCCACACCGTCGATCTGCCAATCGATTTGATTCGGGCGGGTTCCATTCAACGATCCAAACCCACCGACGTTATAGCCACCAAACCCAGGCTGTACCGCAATCAATTGCGTGAAGTCCCGTCCATTCAGCGGCGCATTCTGTACGGTAGCGTCGGTGATGGTCATGGATTGGGTCTGGGTTGTCGTATCCATCGTAACCGCCGCTGCCGACACCTCAATCGTTGTGGACGACTGTCCCATCTTCAATGGAATGGCCAAGGTATAGATCTGGCCTGCAACCACTTCCACTCTGTCCACGGTGTATCCGGGGAACCCCGACGCGGTTACGGTGACGTTGTAGAAGCCGAGTGGCAGGTCCTGAAAAACAAATTGCCCTTCGCTCGACGTTACCGTCGTGTGATCGATATTTGTTGCAGTTTCGATGGCCTTTACAGTCGCACCGGGCACGGAAGCCCCCGATGGATCGGTCACTGTGCCGTTAATCGAACCCCGGAAGGTCTGTGCATTGGCTGGTACCACAAACAACAAGACCAATAAAACAGCGACCAGCAATTGCTTCATTTTGCTCACCTCTTAGTTTGTGTGAATTGCAGGCACCGTGGAACTTCCCGAATTGCGCTGCACCGCGCAGAACGGCGTGGTTTTTCCGCATCGGAAGACACAAATTCCCCTGGGAGCGTTTCTGCTTTTAGCGCTCTTTGGATCTTCGATTGCGGGACCTGGATTTCCCGAAGCGGTTCACTAAGAGTTGTCAGCTCTACCTGTAAGGACTGCCCGGGAGAAGCCAAATTGGTCTCCACTAATTGTCGGGAGCGTACGCCGAGCGGCAGCCACTGTCAATGGCAATTTTTTGCTTTGATCGATTGCAATTACGGCGCCAAGCCAGAATCCGCGCGATTCCCTTGGATAGCGCCGTTCTTCACAACGGCATGGCTTGCCAGCGAAAGACAGAAATACGGCAAAAACGTTTTGCTGTTTTTGCGCTCGACAATCTCTCGAATGTCCGGCCTTGAAACTTCCTCGAACGCTCCGCAGGCAGTAGGCCAAGCGTCCAAAGTTTCCATTGAGGGAGTGCCCAAGAACGGCCAATTCGGCCAGCACAGGTTTCACGGAGAGTAAAAGGCGACGCTTGCTATGTCCAAGGCAATTTTTGATATGAATTGACCGGAATCGTGCGCCGCGGTATGCGTTTGCGAATTTCGCAAATAAAAAAAGTTTTGTGAAAATCGATTTCCGGAAATTGCGTACCGATTATTCGCTGTACGCCGCCGCTTTTCCGCCGCCAGGAACCAGCTTTCGCACCGCGGCGTACAGCAGCGGAATAAACATAAGATTCAAGGAGGTCGCCGCGATCATTCCGCCGAAAACGGTGGTCCCAACAGAGATACGTCCAGCTTTTCCCGCTCCGGTCGCCAGCACCAGGGGCAGCACTCCCAAAATAAACGCCAGCGAAGTCATCAAAATCGGCCGCAAACGGATACGCGCCGCTTCCACTGCGGCGTCTTCGATCGAGCTTCCTTTTGCGCGCAATTGTTCCGCGAACTCCACAATCAAAATCGCATTCTTGCTGGACAAGCCAATCAGCATCACTAACCCGATCTGGCAATACACATTGTTATCCAGCCCGCGCAGCGTCAGCCCGCCCACTGCGCCCAGCAACGCCACGGGTACTGCCAGCAGCACGATGAACGGCAGCACAAAACTTTCGTACTGCGCCGCCAATGTCAAATACACGAACACCAATCCCAGTCCAAACAAAATCGCCGCTTTGCCACCCGACTGAATTTCTTCCAACGAGAGTCCGCTCCAGTCGTACGTCATTCCGCCCGGCAAACTTTTCTTCGCGAGCGCTTCCATGTCCGCGATGGCTTGTCCGGAACTACGTCCCGGCGCGCCCGATCCGCTTATTTCCGCTGAACGGAACAGATTGTAATGGCTGATCACCTGGGGGTTCGCGGTCTGCTCGATCCTCGCGAAGTTGTCCAGTGGAATCAGTTTCCCGCTGTCCGACCGCAAATAATATTGTCCAATGTCTTTCGTCGTGGCCCGGTACCGTCCTTCTGCCTGCACGTACACGCGATACGACCGGTTGTTGAAATCGAAATCGTTCACGTATTCCGAGCCCATGTAAACCTGCAGCGCGTCTGTGATCTGCGTGAAGGGAACTTGCAGGCTCTTGGCCTTCTCGCGGTCGATTTGCACCAGATACTGTGGATCGTTCGCAGTGAACGTCGTGAACAGTCCCACCAGTTTGCCGCTGGTGTTGGCTTGTCCAATCAATCCGTACGCGGCGTTGGCGATTTGTTGCACCGAGTTCCGCCCCTGGTCTTCCACTTCAAACGTAAATCCGCCAAAGTTTCCCAGTCCCTGTACCGCTGGCGGGTTGAATGGAATCGCCAACGCTCCCTGAATTTGCGATAGCGGTCCGCGCATATTTGCCAGCAGCGCGGCTGCCGAGTGCGCGTCGCCCTTGCGTTTATCAAACGACGTGAGCGGCACGAACACAATCGCGCGGTTCGAAGCGTTTCCCGTGAAGCCGAATCCCACGACTGTGAACGTTCCTTCCACGTCAGGGAGCTTGAGCACTGCGTTTTCGATTTGCGTGCAGATGTCGGACGTATATTCCAGTGACGCGCCTTGCGGCGACTGCACCACCACCATCACGTAGCCCTGGTCGTCTTCCGGAATAAACGCCAGCGGCACCCGCGAATAAACCCAGTATGTCAGTCCCAGCGTTGCCAGGAACGCCACAACGGCGACCACCTGCCAATGCAGAATGCGATGCACGGTGCTTCGATAAGCGTCCGTGCCGGCTTCAACCACATTGTTGAACCAGCGGAAGAAAAATCCTTTCGCGCGCTCGCGATGCTTGCCGAGAAAAATTGCCGAAAGCGCCGGTGTCAGAGTTAATGCGTTGAACGCGGAAATCGAAACCGAGAACGCGATGGTCAGCGCAAACTGGCGAAACAAAATTCCCGTTGTCCCCGGAAAAAGCGCCACGGGAACGAACACTGCCACCAGCACCAGCGAGGTCGCGATGACCGCTCCGGCCACTTCTTTCATCGCCGCCGATGCCGCCATGTGCGGCTCGCTAATGCCCTCTGTAATGTGCCGCTCGACGTTTTCAATGACTACAATCGCGTCGTCCACCACCAGTCCGGTCGCCAGTGTGATTCCAAACAGTGTGAGCGTGTTGATCGAAAAGCCCAGCGCCTTCACAAAAATAAACGTGCCCACCAGCGACACCGGAATGGTAATCGCCGGAATCAGAGTGCTGCGCCAGTCCTGTAGGAAAATGTAAATGACAATAACCACCAGCAGAATGGCTTCGATCAGCGTCTGCAGCACATCGCGGATCGATTCGCCGATGACCGCTGTCGTGTCGAACGCCACCGCTACTTTCAATCCCGGCGGGAAATTCGAGGACAAGCGAATCAGTTCCGCCTTCACTGCTTTGTCCACATCCAGCGCGTTCGCGCCCGGCAGTTGCGTCACGCCCATGCCCACTGCCTGATGCCCGTTGAACCGCAGCATGGAGCCGTAGTCTTCCGCTCCCAGCTCGGCTCGCCCTATGTCCTTCAAGCGCACCAGCGTCCCGTCTGAGCCCGTCTTCAAAACGATGTTGTCGAACTGCGCCGGCTCGGACAGCCGTCCGATGGCCCGGACGCTGACCTGATATGCCTGTCCCGTTGCGGTGGGCGGCTGTCCGACCTGGCCCGCCGCCACCTGCACGTTCTGTTCCTGCAACGCGTTGACCACGGTGGTCGCGGTCAACCCGCGCTGCGCCAGTTTCGCCGGATCCAGCCAGATCCGCATCGCGTATTTGCGCTCGCCAAAAATAACGACGTCGCCAACACCCGGCAATCGCTTCAGCGCGTCTTTAATGTAAACGTCAATGTAATTGCTGAGGAATAAACTGTCGTATTGTCCGTTTTCGGAATAAACGCCGCCGCCCAATACGAATCCACTGGCCTGCTTGGTGATAATCACGCCGGTGTTCTTTACTTCGTTTGGTAAACGCGCCAGCGCCTGGTTCACGCGGTTCTGCACGTCCACGGAAGCCAGATCCACATTGCGCGTCACATCGAACACCACGTTGATCTGGCTGGTTCCGTCATTGGTGCTCGAGGAGGAAATATACTTCATCCCCTCCACGCCGTTGATGGCCTGCTCCAGCGGAATGGTCACCGCCGATTCCACCGTCTGCGCGTTTGCTCCGATGTAATTGCTGGTGACGATCACCTGCGGCGGCGCAAGGTCCGGCAATTCCGCGATCGGCAGCGTGGGAATCGCAATCGCTCCCGCCAGAACGATCAGCAGCGCGCACACCGTCGCGAACACTGGGCGTCGAATGAAAAAATCAACCACGCGGGCCCTCCGTCAGCAAGGGCTCGTATGCGACTTGATATAGGACTTGATATGGGACCTGATATAGGAATGGAGACATTTTGGGAGTATGAGTTTACCGCGGTGCCGCGCTTCCGTCCTTCGTCGTGGATGGTGGGCTGGCCGCGCTGACTTCGTGCTCGGCCACCGGTGCGCCATCCTGCAAAAACTGCGTTCCGGATACAATCAGATGATCGCCGGGCTTGACTCCATCCAGCACTTCCACGTTGTTGCCGACGTTGTCGCCGATTTTCACCTGCTTTTGCCGCGCTACCGTGCCTTTTCCTTCGTTCACCGCCACAAACACGAAATATTGTCCGTTGATGCGAGTTAAATTCAGGAAGGGAATCGTTGGGCCTTGATGCTTGCCCCACGCTATTTGCACCCGCACTTGCTGGGAGATGCGCAGCCTGGCTTGCGAATTGGCATTGGGAACCGCCGCCTTCGCCAGCACGGTTTGTGTTTCCGGGTCCACCTGCGGCGACACAAACGTAACGGCCGTGTCCGCCAGCAATTCCCCGGACTCATTCAACAATTTCACCGGCAATCCAATCTTCAACCCGCGCGAATGATCCACCGGCACGTAAATGTAAGCCTCCAGAGCGCCCGGCTCATCCACCGTGGTAAGCAGCGTCGTCACCGCCACCCGGTCTCCCATACGCACCGGAACATCTCCCACGATTCCGTCCATCGGCGCGCTGACCGAGTAATAATGCAGCTCCACTTTTTGTGTGTTGACCTGCTCGTCCAGCGATTTCAGTTGCGCCACGGCCGCTTCATAGTTCGATTGCGCCGTATCGAAATCTGCTTTGCTGATCACGCCGGCTTCCGACAATCGTTTCGCTCGTTCGAACGAAACTTTCGCCAGCTGCGCGTTCGCCTCCTGCGCCGCGCGTGCCGCCTCCTGGCTGCTCACCGTCGCCTTCTGCTTCAGAGGGTCAATTTCCAGCAGCGGCTGTCCGGCTGTTACGCGATCACCGGACTTGGCAAAAATTTTCGTAATTTGCCCTTCGACTTGCGGATTAATATTCGCCGAATGTCGCGACTTCAGCACCGACAAGTATTCCGTCGTATCTGCGATCGTGTCGTTCTTCACGACTTGCACCTGCACCGGCATTCCGCCCGGCGGCAATCCCGGCGCGCCCTTTGCCGAGTCCTTCTGCCCACAACCGGCCGTCAGCGCCGCCGCAGCCAGGCCCAAAGCTACCCACGGCCCGATCTGCGGCACACCCAATCCTGTCGCTCTCTCGAATGAAACACGCATGAGTTGTTTAGAACTCCATCGAACTGTGACCGATCTGACAGATTGATGTTACGTCAAACCCGCCAGGGCCGAAAGTGCACACCCGCCGGCTTCCTCGTTAGACGCTTTCACGTTATTTTCGTTATATTTTCGCTGCACGTTTTTGAGTGATTCTGGAGTTCCGGACCTTAGTAGAAATCCCGCGGGTCAATCCGCTTTCCAGACAGTCCCAGCTGCAGCACTTCGATGTCTTCGGGCCGGTCGAACACCTTGCCCGGAAATAGTTTCTTGGTCAGTACCCGCACCCCGCCAAACGCGATGCCCATCACGATGGCGATTCCGCAAAACAGCAGCGTCCCGACGAAAATGCCTTTCACCACCAGCAGCCAAGGCGGATCGGTCAGCGTTTGCGACGGCTCATTCCAGGTCACCGCCGTGTTGTACCGAATGTCATTGCGCAATTGAGCGGCGGCCTCGGCGGACACGGGAGTTAACACCAGCGAAAGCAGGGAAGTCTTGCGCTCGACCGTTGCTCCCGCCAAATCAGGATTTGCAGCCAGCACTCTCTGTATGTGGTGCAGGCGCTGCTCGGCGAGCTGCGGCGTCGGATAATCGATAATCACCAGTTCCTGCGATTTATTGCGTGCCGATTGATAGCTCGCCAGCATCGCTTCCGCGCCGGTGGCAAATCCAATCTCCGGTGTAATCGTTGCGAATTTGCTTTCGTTCAGCGACGTCAGCGCCGCATCGAAGCCCGCAGGTCCAAGCGCGTACCGTTGCGTCCCCTGAATCAGCTGTTCTTCAGGCAAATAACTCCGCACCGGCGGCAGTGGAGTGCGATCTGCGGTCTGCTTCACGAAATCCAGCAGTAACTTCAAATCAGCGTCCGTCGCGGAGCTAATATGCCAGACCGTTACGATGCGATTACCGGCCAGTGCAATGAGCTCATCATTCCCCGCCGCCGTCAGGGGCGCCACCGTGGACGGATTCAACTTTGTAGACAGTCCTGCAGTGTAACTCTGGTACGCACCGCTTGGGTCGCGGAACTGTTCCAGCAAAACGCGAATCGAACGCTTGCCGTTGGTATACCAGGTAAATTCCTGACCAGAGCGACCCGACTCTTGCGTAACCGAGTTATCGGCTGCCAGTATCTTAGGCTCGTTTGGCGGACCACCACCTGAAACCCACTTGCCAAACTTTTCCGGCAACACGTGCCGTTCCTGCGCCCGCGCTCCCGTGCACGCGGCCGCCAGCACCAACAAAAAAATGAGCCGTTTCATCCCTGAATAGTCCGCCAACTCTATTAGACACCAGTTTACTGGTTTCGGTTGCGAGAGGATTCCACCGAAGCGGAAGTATCCGTGCGCCGAGGCGCCGGAATGTTAGTCTGATTCACGCCCATGCTGTTCAAGCTTTGCAGATAGCTGGCCACGCCCTGGTAGATTCCTTCCGCCACGCGCTGCCGGTGCTCAGGCTGTTTCAACATTTTTTCGTCTGCTGGGTTGCTCAAAAACGAAATCTCGGTCAGGATCGACGGCATATCCGCGCCAATCAGCACCACAAACGGCGCTTTGCGCACCCCGCGATTTTTCACCGTCCGCGCAGTTTTCTGAATTCTCTTGGACAACGAATCCTGCACGTCCTCGGCAAACTCTTTCGATTCATCAATTTTTTCCGTCCGCGCGATCTGCTTTACCAGATCCTGCAGCTCGTGAATTCCCTGATCGTCGGTAGCGTTTTCGCGCGCCGCCACTTCCATCGCTTCCGCCGAACCGCGCAAGTTCAAATAGTAAGTCTCAATACCGCGCGCGCCCGGGTCCTGGCTGGAATTCGCATGAATCGAAATGAACATGTCCGCCTTCGCTTCATTCGCAATGTGCGTGCGCTCTTCGAGCGGAATGAATGTGTCATCCGCGCGCGTGAATACCACGTCCGCGCCCGGCAATCTCTGCTGAATAATTTTTCCCAGCCGCAGCGCCACGTCCAGGCACAAATCCTTTTCCATCAGGCCGGTCGGCCCAATCGTTCCGGTATCATGGCCTCCATGTCCGGCATCAATCACGATGCGCCCAATCTTCAGTCCCAGCGCGCGCGTTAATGTAGATTGCCCGTCACGTGTCGGCTGCGGCGTGGAGGCTGGCTGCACCGGTTCCGGTTTTCCACTCGCCGACTTGCCAACACTTGCCAATCCCAGCTTGCTCTTCGGCTGCGGCATGGCATTCCCGGTATCGCTCGTCTCGGCTTTTGCTGATTTCACCGCACTTGTCACTGCAGGTTGCGCTTTCGCAGTGGGCTTCTCTGTAGCCGCTGCCGCATTCTCTGCCACCGCAGTCGCTCCCGCGCCGTCGCTGGTTTTGGCGGTCTCTACTGGCTCTCCGTTGGTATAAAGATCAATCACCAGCCGGCTGGGGTTCTTTTCTAGGGAAGCGCTGTAATCGGTCACCCCATTCACGTCCAGCACCACGCGCACGACGCCAGACGGATTCTCCGCCACGCGCACCGCACTCAGAATGGTGCCGTCGGTCTTGATCTTGCTGTGCGCCACCAGCGGCGTCAGCTTCGCCGCGTGCAAATCAAAATAAATCCTGTCCGGATTGGCTATCCGCCCGGAAACATATTGCACGCCGCCGTCCAGATCGATGGTCACTCGCGTGGAATTTTCGAAAGCCTTCGCGCTGATTTTGCGAATTTGCGGCGCTCGGCCACTCGTGTTGTGAGGGACTACCGCCCGCTCAGCCGCGTTCACACTCGCGATTTGCTTCTCTTCTTCCGCTGGTGAGACTTTTGCCGGCTCCGGCTCCGCACTTCTTGCCGAATCTCGCCCCGAATCCCGCGCCGTCGGGCGTTTCGAAGCTTCCGGCCGCTCCACCTCCGAGGCCGCGCTTCGCGCAATCGCGCTTTTCGGCGCGGCTTCCGCTGGCGCGGAATTCTGCAACAACGCCAGCTCCGCGCGCGCTTCCTGCGCTTCGCGCTTGTGCGGCGAACGCGGAAACTTTTTCAGAAACGCGTCGTACGTTTTCGTCGCTCCCGCCAGATCGCCCAACTGGTCCTTCTGCAATTTTCCGGAACGCAGATACGCATCCTGGCAATATCGGCTGGTGGGATATTCGCGCATCAAGAATTGGTAAGTATCCACCGCCGACTGGAAGTAGCTGCGCCCGAATCGCTCGCCCATCTCCGTGAACAACTCGGCCACGGCGAGCAGTGCATCAGGAACTTCCGCAGCGTGCGGCGTAATCAGGTACACCCGGCGATACGTGTTGACGACCTGCTTGTAATCTTCGAGCGTGCGCTTTTCCGGCGCTTTGTTGCTTAGCCCGGCGCGCTGTTCTTGGGCGCGTAAGAACTGCGTACTTGCCGACTGCCGCTTCACAGCTGCGCTCGGATCAGCGGAAGAACCGGAAGCCGCTGTGTGCGACGCTACAGTCTTGCCAGCCGCAAAGACGGGACTGCTGGTCGCCAGCAGCGCTGCAGCAAAAACCGGCGAAACGCGGGCGAAGCTCCTGTGGAAAAAAAAAGAAGAAAAAAAGCGGTTGAAACAGCGCGAAGCGAGCGCGACACACACGCCTCGGACACACGGCAAATTTTTCCGGCTGAAATTCATGTACAACCCGCCGCCCCAAAACAGTTACTTCTTTGATGCTTCTCGAGCCGCTTAGTCGTTCCTAAACCCTTAGTCGTTTGTGAAAATGATGCGGCCGCTGGGATTGGTTTCTTTGCGGATTGCGCGAGGATTGATGAACGCGCCATCCAGACGTCCCGAGCCCGGCCGGAAATATGCACTTTGCACCCGTTGCACGTAGTCCCGGGTTTCCCGGAACGAGGGCACGCCGTGAGCACGGTCCACGGCCCCCTCTCCCGCATTGTACGCTGCAAGGGCCAGATCCAGATTGCCATTGTAGCGTTCCAGCAACGTCTTGAGGTATTTAACCCCGGCATCGACGTTCTGTTGCGGGCTGTACAAGTCATTCACTCCAAAGCGTTGTGCCGTCGTGGGAATCAGCTGCATCAGTCCGACCGCTCCCTTGCGGGAAACTGCGGAAGGATTCCAGTTCGACTCCGTTTCGATCACCGCGCGAACCAGCGCGGGATCGACGCTGTGCCGTTCCGCCGCTTCTCGTACCAGTTTTTCCGCCCCGTCGCGGTCAAGATTCATCGCCGGACGATTTTTACCCAGTAGCGAAGTTTCAGATGGCAGGAAGATGGAATTGCGTCGCCGCGGCGCGATTTTCAAAATTGCCGGCGGCGGTTCCGCATTGACGAAGAGCGTTCGCCCGTCGTTGTTGGCGAGCCTGGTAATCTGCGCCTGCGCGCCCGGTGCAAAGAGCAACGGCGCAGCGAGAACAGCCACGCAAAACGCTGATACCACGATTGTGAAGTAGGCCGGGTTGGAGCTTCGTTTTCCCATCACCTTTGGGGAAGGCTTTGGTGCAATAACTTGTACAACTTTTTGCAAACGGGCGACTTAGCCGTAGGGCGTTCGTCCGGGTTGCAGGGTTTCAGGGCTTGTCCTTGCCTTTCCCTGAGGTAAAGATGTCGTACTTACAAACCCTGCGAGAAACGGTGTTTCTGGCGCTGCGCTGGCCTATTCGGCCGAGCGGACCACGGCCCTGCGTGAGGCCGCGCATCTGAGCGGATTATAGCAACGCCTCCAGCAGGCCGGGCACTCCCCCAAGGGTACTATTTAGGGCTTTTGTGTCCTCTCCGCCACCCTCTGCAAGGTCAGGCCGACCACCGCCCCTGCCGCCTACCTGCTGGGCCAGCGTCTGTATCACCTTGCCAGCATGGACTTTAGAGGTGAGGTCTTTGGTCACCCCGGCGATCAAGGCTACTTTGCCGTCTTCAGCTTGGCCCAGCACCACGATCCCCGAACCCAGCTTCTGGCGGAGGCTATCCACCAGTTGCCGGACGCCGTCCCGGTCAAGCCCTTCTACTTGCCCGACGACTACTTTGGTGCCTTTGATGGTTTGGGCCCTGGCGGCCAACTCGTCGAGCTGATTGAGGGCGCCTTTGCGGCGTTCTACGGTTAGCTGGTGCTTAAGCTGGTGGGACGTTTGGGTGAGTTTTTCGACCTGTGCAAGGACCTCGTCTTGCCCGACATTTAGGCTGTCGGCCAGCCGCAAAATCATTTCGCTCTGTCTCTGGAAGTGCTCCAGTGCACCGATGCCGGTGACCGCCTCGATTCGTCGGACTCCGGCGGCGACGGATTCTTCGCGGACAATTTTGACCACGCCGATGTCGCCGACACGTTTGACGTGTGTGCCGCCGCACAGCTCCTTCGAGTAGAAACCGCGCGGAGCACGCGGATCAGCAATGGTGACCACGCGTACGTTGTGCTCGGGATATTTATCGCCGAAGAAGGCCAGCGCGCCAGAAGCCAGGGCTTCGTCGAGCGACGTCACTTTCGTTTCGATCTCCGTGTTCAGGCGAATCTCGTCATTCACTTGCTGCTCGATGTCGCGCAATTCGTCCGCATCGACCGGAGCGAAATGAGAAAAGTCGAAACGCAATCTGTCAGGCGCATTGAGCGAGCCAGCCTGCTTGACGTGCGGCCCAAGAATATTGCGCAGCGCAGCATGAACCAGATGTGTGCCAGTGTGATTGCGCATCACGCGCGACCGGCGGTCCGCATCGGCAATTACGGTCACGCGATCCCCGACACGCAACATTTCTTTCGCAGTGACACGATGCGCGACCAACCCGGCGACCGGATAGTACGCGCCAGTAACTTCCGCCAGCACCTGGGATTCGGACGCATCATAAAACGCGCCAGTATCGGTAATCTGCCCGCCCGACTCCGCATAAATCGTCGTTCGATCCAGCACCACTTCGCCTGATTCGCCGGCCTTCAATTGGCTCACCGAGCCATTTTTCGCGATGATAGCTTCGATGTGGCAATCCTTCGCACAGGTCGCGTAATAAAAAGCCGGCTCCGTCTTGAACGTCTCCCCCAGTCTCGCAAACGCCGGATTCGCCGCCTCTTTGTGCGTACCCTTCCACGAAGCCCGCGCTTTGGTCCGCTGCTCCTCCATCGCCTTCTCGAAGCCGGGTTCGTCAAACTTAATGCCAAGGTCCCTGGCGGCGTCCACGATAAAATCCATCGGCAATCCATAGGTATCGTACAGCCTGAAGGCCCTTGTTCCCGGATAGACGGACGCGGCGGAATAGGCCAAGCTGGCGCGCTCCATCTCTTCTCCTGTCGCACCCTTGAATTTCTCCTCTTCGATAGCCCGCCATTCGGCTATCCGAAGATCCATCTCTTCGCGAACTTCTTTCAGCTCCGCCTCAAGCCTCCGCAAACCGATATCGAGCGTTTGGCCGAAACGCTTCTCTTCTGATAAAACAATCTCCGGAACGCGACTTGCTGCAGGCTCAAGAAGTTCGGGATAGGCAGCGCCCATCAGTTCACGAACGGTCTGGACCATCTCAGATAGAAACGGCCGCGTTGCGCCAAGCAGGCGGCCGTGGCGAATCGCTCGGCGAATAATCTTGCGCAGGACATAGCCGCGGCCATCGTTCGACGGCTGCACGGCGTCGGTCATGAGAAATGTGGTGGCGCGCGCGTGATCGGCGATCACACGAAGAGAAGCGGCGCCACCTTTGCCCTCTTCGAGTTGTTCCTGTCGATTGACCTCCACGCCGCACAGCTCGGCAGCGCGTTTGGTCAACGGCTCAAACAAATCAGTGTCGTAATTGGAGACTTTTCCCTGCAAGACAGCCGCGACGCGTTCGAGGCCCATGCCGGTGTCTACGCATGGCTTCGGGAGTGGCGTTAGTGTGCCGCTGGCATCACGGTTGAATTGCATGAAAACGAGGTTCCAGATTTCGACATAGCGCCCACAGTCGCAGGGAAACTTGCAATCAACGTGCCCCAGCTCGGATGCCTCCGGCCCCATGTCATAAAAAATCTCGCTGCACGGACCGCATGGCCCGGTGTCGCCCATCGCCCAGAAATTATCTTTCAGTCCGGGAATCGGAACGACGCGTTCCGCCGGAACTTTTTGTTCGAGCCAGAAACTGCGGGCTTCTTCGTCCACGCCCAGCTTGTTTCCGGGAGCAACTTCCGCTCCGCCGAACACGGTGACGTACAGTTTTTCTTTGTCGATCGCGTACCATTCAGGCGAAGTGACCAGCTGCCACGCGTAAGCGATGGCCTCTTTCTTGAAATAATCGCCGAACGAAAAATTCCCAAGCATTTCAAAAAAAGTGTGATGGCGTTTGGTAAATCCAACGTTCTCGAGGTCGTTGTGCTTGCCGCCGGCGCGAACACATTTCTGCGCGCTGGTGGCACGGGTGTAATCGCGTTTTTCCAGCCCAAGAAAAACGTCCTTGAACTGGTTCATCCCAGCGTTGGTAAAGAGCAGCGTCGGGTCGCCGTGCGGCACCAGGGAACTGCTGCGCACCCGGCGATGGCCTTTGGACTCGAAAAACTGCAAAAACTTTTCCCGGATCTCATTGCCCGTCATGAAGTTCGTTTTGCTGGCGCTCGCGATCATCTTCGTTGTTGTGCCCTTACTGGCCACGCAGCCTCGAGTGAAAGGTAGTGTAAAGAAGCATTATCGCAGACCACGCAAGCAAGTTGCGAGGGGGGTAGTGGGAGTGGCAGCTGCCTGCCGCTCTTTCTTACGTAGCGGCCAGTCTCTAGACCGGTCGTTTTCCTTAGCCTTTTTTTCCGCACGGTGCCGGCCTTAAGCGCGGCTCCGCCGTAACTAATACCTGCCCGCCAACAGCCAGCTTATAGATTCCCATTTTACTTTGGAATATATGTACATCATGTGGCGGACTTCTTAGTGAAATCGGCCACTCATCTCCGCTGACTATGCGCAATCTGCTCTTTTATTCTCAGTCGGCGGCAGGTTCGGGGACTTCTTCAGAGGTGACCCTTTTGAGTTCGGCGCGAATGAGGTCGGAAGGGAAGCCGGCGCGGAGCAGGGAGCCATAGATAGAGGCGATCTTCTTGTCATCGATTTCGCCGCGATAGGATTTCAGTTTGCGTTCGATACGCTGGCGAACCGTGGCCGCCGGATCGTTCTGCGTGGCGGATTCTTCCAGCGTGGCCTTGATAACGCTGTCGGAAACTCCCCGCGCGCGCAACTCGCGCTGAATGCGGAATTGACCTTGCTTACGCGATTGCGTGCGGCTGCGAGTGAATTGCTGGGCGTAGAGTTGGTCGTCGAGTTGTCCGTTTTCTTTCAGGCGCGCCATCACCACGCCTACGAGCAATTCGCTATCCGTTCGTCGCTCCAGTTTTTGTTTCATTTCGTGGACGGAGTGGGCGCGGCGCATTAATGCGCGGAGGGCGACGTTATAGAGTTCGTCCTCGGTGTCGAGCTTGCGCGGTCTGGAGCGGGAGAACACGAACAGAGAATGAAGTAAGAAAGTTACGAAGTAAAGTGACAGGTTGCTGACCTTAACGCAGAGGCGCAGAGGAGAAGATAAGATGAGCACCCCACAAAAACCCCAGAAGCAAATAGCTCCTGACGCAAAGAGCCCATGAACAAACGGCTCATCCAGGATGAAATCCGTGGCCGTCATCCCGAGCGAAGCGAGGGATCTCTCGGCTCCTGGTCTTGATCTTGTCTATTGTGATCTATTCCGACGCCGGTTTTGCGCCGGGGAGACGGCTCTTCAGGAATTTGATCTGCCCGTCGTGGTTGGATTCGTGCTCGGCCACGTGGAACCACTTGCCGTAATTGTTCATGCCCGCCTCGGTATCGACCACTGCCAGCCATTTGTCATCGCGTTTTTTCAATTCGGCCAATGTTTTTTCGCGCGTTTCATTCAGCGCGTTCACATAGTAATCAAGGTTGTTGCCTTTGACGGCTTTGCGCGCCGGCTCGCCAAGATTCATCGGCACATCCCACTTTTGCTTGGCGGCCGCAGGAAATTTTCCCCAGGCGATTCCTTGAAACGAGTTGAGATGATAATACGCGTCCGTGGCCGCAAGATGCAGCAGAAGCGCGCCAATGGTATTGGCCTTGCCGTCGATCAGGAAATCAAGATCCTGCTGCGACATGCCTTTGGTGTTGTGCAGCACCTGCATGCGCGTGAACGCCAGCATCGAAACCAGCGTGCCAATTTCCGGACTGAATCCAGGTTTGGGGCCGATGACCCAGGCGTTGTCGTCCTGGGCTGTGACTTCGGTAGCAGCGAAGGAGGCCAGTCCAGCCGCGCCCGCTGTTAACGCTGCACTCAGCTTCAGAAAATTTCGGCGATTGGGAAGGCAGTCTGAATCGTTCATAGCGGCCTCTGGATTTTCAACGTGTACCTCTGTTGGGAGTACCGCGAGAATAGGCTTAGAGCGGCTGTTATGGCAAGTCCGATACGGATTGTCATCCAAAGACGCCCGCCGCGGGCGGGCTCGCTACCACATAGCACGGTGAACGAGAGAAATGAAAGAGCAGCGGTAAAGCCGCCGCTACCCAAACCGAGAACAAATTGTTTATGGGCGAAGCGCTGAAGGGTAATGCCAGCATCACCGCGGACTTGGCGGCGGCATCGGCATTTGAGCGCTCTGCGAGGATTCGAGGGACTGCGCGCGCTGTTCGAGTTTGGCGGCTTCTTCGTTACGGCCAAGTTGGCGCAAAGCGCGGGCTTCTCCGGTCAGGTCCTGGACGAGAAAGGCGCTGTCGGGTCCATATAGTTTTTCGGCAAGCGAAACCAGATGCGCGTGACAGGGAACTGACTTTTCCGGTTTCCCCCAACGATCGTAAAGCGCGCAAAGGCTAGTCCACGGAATTGCGTCCTGCTGGCTTTCTGGGCCGTACACAGTCTCGTAAATCTTTAAAGCACGAAGAGTGGCGGACTCGGCCTTGGGAAAATCTTTTTGCATTTGGTAAACGTGAGCCAGACCGCGAAGGCTGTCGGCTGTGCCCTGGCTGTTCTGGCCATAGGTCTTTTGGTTCAATTCGTAGGAGCGGTTAAACCAAGTCTCGGCGTTCGCGAAGTCATTCTGCTGAAGCGCCCACATGCCCAGGTTCTGCAAAGGGTTGGAGAGCATTGGAGACAGGGGGCCGTAGATTTTCTCCGAAACTGCCAACTGCCGTTTGAAGTTTTCGCCGGCCTTTTTAACATCCTGTCGCCATGCATAGACGTTGGCGAGCTGGCCAACCGATTCCGGCAGCCGGCCGTCCTGTGGCTGGATTTTCTCCGCAATTTCGATGGCGCGCTTTGCAGCGGTTTCCGCGACGTCGAACTGCCGCTGCTGCATCGCGGACATGCTGGACTGGATCGCGTCGTGATATTCGGAGTCGAGGTTGGGCGCTGACTTACTCGATTTCCAGGAGGCCTCGAAAGCAGACGCCTCGGCTGCGTGCCCGGAAGAACGGAGTTGGGCGATATGGGCTTGAAAACGTTCTTGCGCGGATTGGTATTTGTTTTGCGCGTCGTACCTCATAGAAGTTGTTCCGGCTTTGAGCGGCTCTTCATCGAGCGCGGCTTGCCGGTAATTACCGAGAGCCGCGATCCAATTGCCAGACTTTTCCTGTGCTAATGCAAGATCGAGACGAGGCTGAAGCTCTTTCGGAGCAAGCGAAAGCGCTTCTTGATATTCGGCAATGGCGGACGCGTGATCTCCCAGCGCTTCCAGCGCTTGACCATGCTGGGAATGCGGTCCCCATTCCGACGGATTCAGTTGTTCCGCTTGCTTGAATTCGGCGATGGCCCCGGGAAAGTCCCTCTTGAGCAGCAACACACGCCCTGCAGATTCGTACGCCAGACTCGACGCAGGGTCGAGCGACTGCGCTTTGCGATATTCAACGAGTGCGCCGTCATAATTTTTCTGTGCCTCGAGGATCAGGCCGAGTCCGCGGCGGGGGCCCGCACTCGCTGGATCACCGTCCACAGCGATCTGAAATTCTTTTTGCGCTTCTGAAAGTCTTCCAACGTTGTAGTACGCATTGCCCAGACAGAAATGGCAAATCGGAAAATCCGGCGCCAGGGCCACGAGTTCCTGAAATTCGGTGATGGCCGCGGAGGGATCCGCGTGGATGAGTTCGCCGCCGAGGTTCTGCCGTACGTCAAGCCGCGACGGATCGAGCCGCTTGGCCTCACGATATTCCTGAATCGCGGCGACATGGTCGCCTAATTCTCCGTAAACAATGGCGAGATTGTACGTCGCGTTTACGTTTTTCGGATTCAGCGTAATGGCTTTTTTGTAATTCTCCACAGCGCCAACGTAATCGCGCATTTCATCGAGCAAGATACCCAGGCTGCCATACGCCAAGTCGTAATCCGGTTTGCAGCGAATGGAAGCTTCAAATTCGAGCTTGGCGGCAGGGTAGTTCCGCGCCGACCTCAGGGCGATCCCAGCGCTACGATGAGCCACCGTGTCGTTCGGATTTTCTTTGAGCGCGAGTTTCGCTTCGCGAAAGGCCGCTTCGTCGTCATCGCTTTCAGTCAAGGCGAAACTGAGCCTGCTGTGGATTTCCGGGAAATCCGGATCTTCATCGAGAATCTTGGCATAGATCTGCGCCGCCTCGGCAAAACGCCGATCGCGAATCAGGATCTCGGCGGCGATAAAGCCGGCGGGAGTTTTTGCCGCGGGATTGGCAAGGGAAGCGTTCAGGTCTGCGGCCGCGGTTTTGCTGTCGCCCGAACGCAGCAGAGTTCCGGCATAGCTCAGGTGTTGGAGCAGTGACTGCTGCGCCAGAGTTCCCGCCGATGCGGCAGGGCTATGCTTGGCGTTTTGGAGTGCGGCGATGACCTTGGCGTCCGCGCCCGCAGTCGTCGCAAGCGAAACGAAATTGTCATCCGGAACGAATGATGTGCCGCGAACTTCCAGTTCGTGTACCAGGTTTTCCGGGACGACGCCTCCGGCAATGAGCGCGATCACCTCGACGTCCGAGAGGGAGTGCCCTGTAGGGTATGCGAAAAGATACGACCCAGTACATATATTCATCGCAGCGATAAGACACAAGATCATTACTTTTTTGCGCGCTATGGTAAGCATGGGCCCTCCCGGGGTCGGCCTGAAGACTTTGTGAATGACTATTTGCGGGCGAAGCGTTCGAAGTCCGCCATTTGTTTTTCCATTTCTTCGCGGGCGGCGTCGGCGGCGGAGCGGACACCCTGGATGCGGAGCTTGAATTCGTCGGCGTTGGAGGCGCGCATGAGGGCTTCATCGAGGGTGATGAGCTGCTTGGTGTAAAGATCGAAGAGCGATTGATCGAACGTCTGCATGCCGTATTGCGAACCGCCGGCGGCGATGGCGTCGTGAATCAGTCGCGTTTTGTCGGCGTTGATGATGCAATCGCGCACATAACCGGTAGCGATCATGATTTCGACGGCGGGCACGCGGCCTTGATCGTCGGCGCGGCGCACCAGGCGTTGCGAGACGACGGCTTTTAGGGTAGCTGCAAGCTGCAAACGAATCTGTTTTTGTTCTGGCGGAGGAAATACCGCGATGATGCGCTGGATTGTTTCAGTCGCGTCCAAAGTATGCAACGTGGAGAAAACCAAATGCCCGGTTTCGGCAGCCAACAAAGCGGTAGAAATAGTTTCCAAGTCGCGCATTTCGCCGACGAGTATAACGTCGGGATCCTGACGCAGAGCGGCGCGCAGCGCGGTAGAAAAGTTTGCAGTGTCCACTTCGACTTCGCGCTGGTTGATGAAGCTGCGCTTGTCGCGGTGCAAAAACTCGATGGGGTCTTCGATGGTGATCAAGTGATCGGAGCGCGTGGCGTTGATGCGGTCAATCATCGCGGCAAGCGTGGTGGATTTACCGGAGCCGGTAGTACCCGTGACTAGCACCAGGCCGCGTTGCTCTTCGCAAATCTTGGTGATAACCGGCGGAAGGTTTAATTCTTCCGAAGTACGAATCTTGGTGGGAATGACGCGTAGCACCATGCCGACATTGCCGCGCTGCTGAAAAACGTTTACGCGGAATCGGCCCAGGCCAGCCACGCCATAAGCCATATCGAGCTCGGCAGTTTCCTTGAACTTTTGTTTTTGCCGGTTAGTCATCATGCTGAAGGCCATGGAAAGCATTTCTTCCGGCGTAATGCGGGGCACTTCGGTGATGGGATTCAGCACGCCGTCCACGCGCAAGTACGGGTGATTGCCGACTTTGAGGTGCAAGTCGGAAGCCTTTTGCTCTACGGCGCGGCGAAGAAGATCGTCAATGTTCAGTGCCATAAGAAGAGTTCTCAGTTCTCAGTCTTAAGAAGTCAGTAAAAGACAAAACAGCAAAAGCGCAGCCTTAGTTCGCGTAAGTGGCCTAGCGCGAAAGTAGCATTGGGCCGGATGAGCGGGCAACAAGGTCGTAGGGGAGGGTAGCGGGCTAGTTACCCTGCGCGGTGGGACAGGGGGCAAGGATGAGTGAATAGCGGCTCGTGAGCAGTGGGTGCGCTGACGGGAGCTTACCGGTTATTTCTTTTCTGGCTGCTTCTTTTGCATGTCCTCGGTCCAGGGAGGGGTCACGCCGGCGAAACGAGCGTAGGCGATGGATTGTCCAAGGTGTTCGGCCCCGTGGCGAACGATGAACAGCAGAATTCCGCGTTGGGTGTTTTTCCCGCCAAACCAGTCCAGGTTCTTTTCGAGATCGGCGTCGGACATTGCGGTGATCGCTTTTTTGCCGTGCGCGAAAGATTCTTTCAAGGTTGCGACCACTTTGGTTTTATCGGTGGCGGATTTCTCGAAACCCTTCACGTCGAATCCCGCCGGTGGCGCTGTTCCTACCAGTTTGTAGAGGTTGAAGTTGGCGGCGCTGACGTGCATGAGGACTTCGGCAAAGGAGCGAACATCAGGCGCGGGGCGCCACGAGTACTTCTCCGCGGGCATGGCTTCGGCCAACCGCGTGAACTTGTCTTCCTGCACGATAACTTCGGCAAGCACCTCGGAGCGATAACCTGTGACGCCGGGAGTACCTTCCTTATACGGGTTGATTTGCGCCGCGATGGGCAGAGCCGCGGCGCCGAAAGTCAGCGCAAACAAAATACAGGACACACTCTTCCGGGCAGATGCACGCATTGGAATTCCTCCTGAGAGTGCCAGCAGTCTAGCTCTTTCAGTCGAATGGTTACGACTGTTTTCTGGCGTAGAGGACGTCATAAACCAGCCCGGCCAGGAAGCCGCCGGCGAGCGGGCCGACCCAGTAGACGCCGTGATTTGTCCAATGAGTGGCTGCCAGCGCGGGGCCAAAGGCGCGGGCGGGATTGAGCGCGGCGCCCGTGAACGGAGCGGCGACCAGAATGCCGACGCTGTATACGAGCCCGACGGCGAGTCCCGATAGTGAGCGCGAATCGATGTTGTCTTCGGACGTGGTGGAGAAATAAACCAGCACCAGAAAAAAAGTGATCAGCGCTTCCAGGCCCATTGCCGGCAGTCGCGTGAAGTCGCGCACCAGGTCGGGCGTACCGCCGATCGCGGGCAGCCAGGCTTCTTCGCGGGGAAGAATCGCTTTCAGGCAGAATGCCGCGACGATTCCGCCGAGCATCTGTGCAACCCAGTAGCCGAGTACTTCCATCGTGCTCATGCGCTTGGTGATCCAGAAACCGATGGTCACCGCGGGATTGAAATGCGCTCCGGAGATGTGGCTGAAGGCTACCGACATGACGGCAATCGCGAGTCCTGACGCCAGGGCGGTGGCTAGTATCCCGCCGCCAGCGCCTTGCAGGAACCGCTCCGTGCAGATCGCTCCGGCGCCGAAAAAAACCAATGCGAAGGTACCTAGAAATTCAGCGACAAGTTTCTGCGAGGTGGTGTACACCGGCATCTCCAGGGATAAGAGGGAAGAACGAACGCTTGGATTTTAGCTGGCGCGCAGCAATGATGCTACCTGTTTAGTCAGGAATGGAAAGAAAGAAATAATAGGATGGCCACGGAGTCATAGAGACACAGAGAAAAGAAACTGGAAAACGGAACTTAAAACAGGAAAAACTGTAACGCAGGGAACACGAAGTATGGAGTGCGGCAGCCGTGTTGCCGCTTTTGCGATTCTTGGCTACGCCACAAGCCCCAAAGCGGGAGCTGGGCTCCCGCACTCAAAGTTAGCGGGCGGCGGCGACCGGGGCGTTCACTGGCGTGAGCCAGTTGTGTTTGTCGGGTTTTGAGCCGCTGGTGATGGCGAAGAATTCCTCCTGGAGTTTTCGCGTGATGGGGCCGGCGACGCCTTTGCCGACTTGGATGTGATCTACGGAGCGGATGGGTGTGATTTCCACGGCGGTACCCACGAAGAAAACTTCGTCGGCGATGTACAGCATTTCGCGTGGGATGACGCTCTCCTTCACGGTGATGCCCATGTCCTGCGCCATTTTGACGACGGAGTCGCGGGTGATGCCGGGAAGAATGCTGGTGGAAAGCGGCGGCGTGTACAGAACATTGTCGTGTACCAGGAACACGTTCATGCCGGAGCCTTCGCTGAGATGGCCCTCTTTATCGAGCGCGATGCCTTCGGCGTAGCCATTGAACGTGGCTTCCATTCGAATGAGTTGCGAGTTCATGTAATTGGCGGCGGCTTTGGACATGGCCGGCAGGGTATTCGGCGCCATGCGCGACCACGAACTGACGCCAATATCCACGCCCTTGGTGAGCGCGTCGGCGCCAAGATATGCGCCCCAAGTCCAGCAAGCCATATAACATTCGATCGGCGAATTCAGCGGGTTGACGCCGACTTCACCATAGCCGCGCAGCACGATCGGTTTCACGTAGCACGCGTTCAACTTATTGTGACGCACCAGTTCGCAGGCAACGTTGCTGAAATCATCGAGGGAAAAGGGAAGCTCCATGCGATAAATTTTCGCGGAGTTAATCAGCCGCTGCATGTGTTCGCGCAAGCGGAAAATCGCCGGGCCCTGCTTGGTGTCGTAGCAGCGAATACCTTCGAAAACCGCTGAGCCGTAACTCACGACGTGGGACAAGACGTGCAGTTGCGCATCATCCCAATTGATCCACTTTCCGTTGTGCCAAATCTTTTCGGTCTTCTGAACCGGCATAAATGCTCCCTTGTGCGGTGCAGCTGATTGTTCGCGCGCACGCCTCAACAGAGATCATTTTCGTATGCGAATGCGGGGCGGTCAACTGAGTGTGCGGTCAAAATTGCGCGACGTGGGAACCAAATTGGCGCAATGGGCGGATCGAAGGCGACGAACGATCAGTGAGAATCTCCAGAGGAGTTGGACTTAGCGGGTTCGACTTGGGATTCACCGTGTTGTTGTTTGTATTCTCGCTCGAGTCTTTCGAACTTCTGTTCGGCACGGTTTTCTTCGGCAATCACTCTGCCGTTCCGAGCTTCCCAAACTCCGAGGAGAACAAACGGAATAGCCGTTGCGGCAACGTAAAACTTCGCTTTTCGGCCGATTTTCGCTTCAGGCTCCCAGCGGAAGAGCTGTGAGGAAAGAAAAAGTGTCAGCAAAAACCAAATGGTCAGGGACGCGAGAGCAAGGAGGACTTTGGACGGACCATCGTTCATGTATATAGCGTTTCGCAAGCCGTGTACAAGGTAGGTCGCTGGCAAAAAGAGGGCGACATGCTGTACTGAATTTGAAAGCGACGTGAAGGGAATGGTGGCGCCGGAAAGAAAAATCAACGGAAGCCAGAGGAGTTGATTAAGAATCTGGGTTTCCTGCATGGTGTTGGTCACGCTGGCAATGACCAAGCCTAGCGAACCGAAAGAAACCGTTCCGATCGACACCAGCAAAAAAACCGCCGCTAAATTACCAAGATCCTGGACATGGAACAGAAAACGGGCGAGTAGAATTTCCAGAAGTACTGTGGGAAGGGTGAGCGCGTAGTTGGCCAGAATGCTAGAAACGAGCATGTCGGTGGCTGTCGCCGGAGTTACATGGAAACGACGCAGAATACCTTGTTCACGAAATGTAACGAGCGTCGCGCTCAATCCCCAAAAGCTTCCCATAACATTCAGACCTAGAACGGATGCAAGAAGATAAGCAACTCCGTACGGCTTACCTTTGGCGAAAACACTCGAATACAGGAAGAAAAATCCCAGCGGCATGATCAAACTAAAAAAGAAAAACATTTTGTTACGCAGGGCGAGTTGCACGCGCATGCGTGTGAGGGTGAGCAGATTCGTCAATCGCGTAGCCTCCTTCCGGTGAGCTCGATAAATACGTCTTCGAGCGATGGGGTGGCAATTTCCAGACCAACCAGTTCGTTGTTCTGCGATTCCAGATATTTGACCAGAGAGACGATGGCTTGCGGAGGACGGAGGCAATGCAGAACATACAGGCCATTCAGCGTGCGACAGTCGGTGACGCCTTCGAGCGACTTCAGCGTGGACTCGTCTTCCTCGCGAGCCAGGCGAACTTCGATGCGCGTTTTGTCCGCGGAGGCCTGTTTCAATTCGCGCGGCGTGCCTTGCACAATCACTTTGCCGTGGTCCACGATGGCCACGCGGTCGCAAAGGCGTTCGGCTTCTTCGATGTAATGGGTGGTCAGCAGGATGGTTTTTTTGTCGCGGCGCAGTTCTTCAATCACGTCGTAGATTTCGCGGCGTACCTGCGGGTCGAGTCCGGCGGTGGGCTCATCGAGGAAGACGACTTTGGGATCGTTGACGAGGGCGATGGCCAGGGCGAGGCGCTGTTTCTGTCCGCCGGAAAGCTGGCTGTAGAAGGAATCGCGTTTTTCCTCGAGGCCGAAGCGTTTGAGCAAATCTTCCGGGTTGCGGCGGCGTCTGTAGAAGCTGGCGAAGAGTTTGACGGCTTCCATGACGCGCAACTTGTCGGGGAGAGCCGTCAGCTGAAGCGCGGCACCAATTTCCTTTTTCAGTTCGTCGGGATTGCGCTGTGGATCGTAGCCGCACACCGAAACCGTGCCGCTGTCGGCGCTGCGCAGACCCTCCAGAATCTCCACGGTGCTGGTTTTTCCGGCGCCGTTGGGACCGAGCAGGCCAAAGACTTCGCCTTCGGCGACTTCAAAGCTGATGCCGCGCACGGCTTCCACGTCGCCGTAACGCTTGGTGAGATTTTCTACGCGCAGAACTGGATTGGGCATAAGTTGTGAACAGACAGCATACCGCAAATGTTTGGTGCGCCGAATAGTGACGGCCAACTGCTCGCCGCGGATCGCTCTACGAGTCGTCGTTTAGTGCCCAGCAAAACGCTCACCGTCGCTCCAGATCGAAGATGAAGGGAGATTCCTCGCTTTGCTCGGAAAGCCGGTTTCGCGGCTCGAAATGATGGCGCTGATGTCTGGTCTGAATACGCGCAGGGAGAGATGTTTATTTCTTTGACTTGGGTTTCGGGCGTTTGTTTTTTGCAAGGGTCCAGGCGTGTTTTTTCATATCGACGCGGGATTCGCGGAGCGTAACACCTTCGGATTCAAGCAGTTTGCGTTGCAGGCTGGCGTAAGGCTCGCGGATCAGCAAGGTCCCGCCGTAGCCGACGACGCGGTGCCAGGGAACACCTTTGCCGGGGGGACTAGCCGCCATGGCGCGGCCAGCACTGCGTGCTCCTCCGCGGAGCCGAAGGGCTTTGGCGAGTCCCCCATAAGTAATAACCCGGCCGCGGGGAATTCGTTTCACGAACGCATATACCGGAGCCCAGGACATCGTTCGATCCACTCCTTGCGCGTCCTTGCACCTGAAGCAAGCACGCGCGGCGCGCCATCGCGAAAGGCGACATCGCGCTCCCCGTGACATCTAATATACAAACGTCGCGCAAATAATGTAACGAGGCCATGACAAGCAAACAAGAATCGAAATTCTCCCGGCCGGGTTGAATCAAATGTAGAGAGATGGTTGAGAGATCAGTGCGCAGGCAAAAAATTCGCGGTACTGGAAAGAAATATACGCATACGAGAAATCAATCGAACGAAACGGAAAAAGTGATGAAAGATTTCAGCGAAAGGACGGTAAGTTGCAAAGTAACTCTTTCAGGACACTTTTTGAGGAAAGCGAGCATCTAATATTGACGAGTGTAGTGGAAGGCAAATACACTACGCTGGAAAGTGCGGGTTTCAGGGTGAAGTCATGGCTTTCGTTCGCCGCAAAGGAAATTCGTTTTATCTGGTGCACAACGTGCGCCGCGGCGGAAAAGTGAAGCAACTCCACCTCGCACGTCTCGGAGAGCGCGCAAAAATCACTGATACCATTGTCCGCGAAGTCTCGAAAAAGCATCCTTTCGTCGATCTGAATTGGCGCGCGCTTCGGGATCAACTGAATCAGCGGATCAGTCTGGCCGATCCGGATTCACCGCAAGTCCAAAAACTCATCGCAACCTTGAGAGCATTACACCTCGACCTGGCGGACCTGTTTCCGCCGGCTCTCCAAATTTCCGATTCACCCGCAGTGGCGAAAGAGCTGCTCGTACAGTTGCGGCTTTTGCAGTCCACAATCCAGGTCAAATTGGAACAATTCGGTCCTGGAAGCGGGCGTTTTGGGAGCAGTGTCGCTGCTGCAGCAGCGCGACGCTAGGAGGCGGTCATGAGCCACGAAATTCTTCCGCTCGACCCAGAGAAGCGTAGTACCGACACGTTGGAATTCAAGACGTCGCTCGGTTCAAAGATTGTTGGCCAGGAAGAGGGTGTACAGGCGCTGGTGGATTTGTACCAAGTGTTCTGCGCCGGATTGAACTCGCCCGGCCGGCCTGTGGGCAATCTGTTGTTCCTGGGACCAACCGGTTCTGGCAAGACGCGCATTGTGGAAGCTGCCGCTGAAATATTGTTTGGCGATCCACGCGCGATTATCAAAGTGGACTGCGCGGAATTTCAGCACTCACATGAAATCGCGAAATTGATTGGTTCGCCTCCGGGCTATTTAGGGCATCGCGAGACGCATCCGTTGATCACGCAGGAAGCGCTAACCGCGAATCACA
>Ga0210406_10001053_pt1 | contig 35194 bp, 35 predicted proteins | sample IncBWC30MmetaG_FD_155454 | JGI IMG/M metagenome (GOLD analysis project Ga0210406, IMG submission 155454) | Forest soil microbial communities from Barre Woods Harvard Forest LTER site, Petersham, Massachusetts, United States - Inc-BW-C-30-M | ecosystem: Environmental > Terrestrial > Soil >... | reverse complement strand
TCCAATTGTGCTGCGAGCGCAGCGACTTGATATGGAGTGAGAATTGTACGTTTCACCTTGGAGCCAGCGAGCGGCAATCTCACTCCGGCGCAAGGATTCTTCTCAATCCAGTCGCATGCCACAGCCCACGAAAGAACCCGACTGAGCGAGGCCCTCATTCCGCGCAGAGTATTGCGACAAAACTTCTTCGCCTTGTCCGCAAGGAATGTCTCCACTTCGTACCGGCTGATTTCAGAAACTTGACGGCTTCCAAAGGCCGGAACGATGTACGACTTCAGGTTGTAGATGTAGGTGTCCGAAGTGCTTTCTTTGATGGTTGGCACAACCGCCGCCTTCCACCTCTCGAAAAGCTCTCCGAAGTCTAATTGGGTTGTAGGCTTTTGGTTCATTAGGACCGAGAGGCGTTCCAAAGCCATCGCCTTGTTTGTGAGTTCGGAAACCGGACCGAGCTTCACCTTTCGCTGACGGCGGGTAAATCCTCCGTCTGGTCTTGGCACATCCTCACGCCACATCCCATACCACATCTGCTTCCCCTTACTACCTTTCTTAAATACAGAACCACGTTGATAACGCTTGAACCCCATAGGAACGATCCTTTCGGGTTTCAAGCGGTTTCCCGCATCTCTTCTACCTTGAAATTCACGTTGAAGCAATATGGGGTCAAAACGAAGGAGACGGCCTACACGGATCGCAGGCAGTTCGCTAGTGTGTCGACGCACCCAGCTTTCGGACACGCCTAACAGAGAAGCGGTCGCGGACACGTCTAGCAGACCTTGCGGAGTTATTGGCGTGGGTTGTTTTACTGATTCCACGATTAGGCGGCCTTCTCAGGTAGGATTGAGGAATCCGAAAGCAATTCTTCTAGCGGAGGCATCGCTAAGGCGGGGAGGCTCACTGGACCGGCAGAAGGTGGCCAGAGCCCTAACCTGCTCAATTCGCCTTTGTCCTTGTAATAGCTGCTGCGTGCGATGGCCCGTTTCAAATCTTCCATCGTTTCGGTTTCAAGACGGCGAAGGAATCCGAGGAGGCGTGTAGCCTTCTGAAAGCCGAAATTCGCGTCCAAAACGCTCCGCGCAGCGTCTCGCGCCAAAAACTCGGTTGATAACGACATTTTGTCGAGAATTTCAACCAGGCAGCAGTAGGCGATCTCCGGTTGGAGAACATCCTGCAATGTTAGTTTTTTCTTTCCTTGCCGCCTCTGGAGATACCCACTCTTCTTCCTAAGCTGTATTTCAAAGCGGAGAACTCCAAGTGCCTTGGCAATCTTCTTTTTATCGTTCGCCAAAATTTCGTTGTACTTGTTATACGCTCGAATTCTGCGACCATTGTTGCTCCACCACTCAACCCCACCATACCCGTCGGTTGTCCGTCGATGCGTAAGAAAACTTAGCCCGCCTAGAGTGCTTACGTAGTCTGCAAGCGACGGACCGACCCGAAAGTTATGGCAATAGTCCACTCGCAAATAATCCATCCCACTTAGGTCTGGAATTTCACCGTTCACGTGATCTGAGACGAACTCATGGAGGCGATTCAGGGGCAGTTCAGCGTCACAAACGGTCGCTAGATTGTTTCCGTAAAGGAGCTTTGGCAGGGAGGCCTCGACCTGGAGAATGGCCCCGTCACCATAGATTGCAACCCGTGCCTCTGGCCGATTGAAGGTGTGGACAGTTGAAGTCTGCTGAGAGCCGAGCTTGGTGTCGTAATATTCGCGGGTGCGCTTCTCCCAGGAGTTCCGGCTTTCATCCTTTGGGAAGTACGGACCTTTCTCGAATTTACCCGCGACCGTGTCAAACATCGGTTTCAAATAACCACTCCATTCCCCGGTAGTCCGAATTCCTGGACTGATTCCCACGTGTTACTTAGTGCGTGGGAATCAGTTGCTGCCCTGCGATCCGGCGAAATGCGCCGGACCGCACTTTCCAAAACCCATCCGCCCCCTTCCGACGACGCCCCCGCGCAACTTCAGCGCGGGGACTGTCGGGAGTTTTTGGACCTAAGGGTTGCAGGGGCCATGCCAACCCAAAAACAACAGGCCAGTGAGTCTGCAACCCTTGAGGTTCCGGTTGCGCTCCCGCAGAGCCGGATTTAGCGCCACAGACTCACCAGCCATCCCGTTAAATCTCCGGTTCCCCGTCGATTCCCCGCGATTTCCCGCGAGATAATTTCTGAAAGCCACCTATACCCATCCAGCAACAGACAACGCACCGTAACGCGCCGCAATTGGCGACCTCGAACGCATGCCCTCGCACCCGTCACTGCGGGCACAGGCCAAAGGCGGTGTATCGCTCCCAACCGCTTTGCGCCCTTCACCCAAACAGGCGAAGTGAGCTGGAATCCCTTGCTCAGTCGCCCGAGCATGCGCCCCATGGCCGCCAGTCCACCGAGAGGCCAGGGAGAGGACCCACGCACATTGCGCAAAGTGATTGCTCCACCAGGTTCGGGCTTTGCCCCCGCTTTGCCTGGGTTGGTCCGGGTTACGCTTTCTTGCGTTAACATGCGCGGATTGTACGGCTGATCGAAAAGCCGGATTTTCCCCACGCGCGCGCGCGCGTGGGCAACCACTTGACAAGGTTTTGGGGAAAAGCAGGAATTCTGCTTTTCGCGGTTTTCTGCCCCACGTGGGCGTGCACCTTCCCGCAGCACACGGCGAACGCCTCGCACCCACGTCGGCGATGTCAGGGCGAGTGGTTGTTTCACGGGTTTGGCTCCGCTTTGGCCGGGTTGGTCAGGGTTACGCTTTCTTGCGTTAACATGCGCGAATTGTACGGCTGGTCGAAAAGTCGGATTTTTAGCACGCGCGCGCGCGCGTGCTGTACCCCTTGACAAGGTTTTTGGGAAAAGAGGGATTTCTGTATTTCGGGGTTTGATAGCACGTGCTGGGAGGCCAGGGGAGGTGAATCCTGCCGAGGGACTCCTATCCGAGAGGAATAAGCGCACGTGCGCACATTCCACGTGGGGGGTGTGAAGCATTCGTTGGATCGAAGGGGTGGGTTGCCACACTATTTCCCCTGTGCCAAGGATGAATTGGGGTGTATCTGTTGCTACCAGTTTCACGGCCTTGCCTCCGCTTGCGTTGAATTGCTCTCGCATGCGCGGAGTATAGGGGTGGTCGAAAAACCCGGATTTTGCGCACGCGCGCGCGCGCGTGCGCTACCCCCTTGACAAGGTTTTATGGAAATGCATGGTTTGTGTTTTTTGGGGTTCTAGCGCACAGCGGGGAGGTCCATGGAGGCGATCCTGCCGAGGAGGTCCTATCCAAGGGGGCCGCACGTGCGCACGTTACGCCCTCTTGAGTCTCGTGGCTTGTTTTGGGACCCACAGAGGGCAAGGTATCCGCTTGGCGCACGTGCGTTCAGGACAACTCCATTCCGAAGGGTTCTTGCCGCCTTCGGTCCAAGGGGAATGATTTGCCGAGGATTAGCGGCCAAGTGCCGTACTAGAACTCGATTTATCCGGTTACCGCGTTTACCAGGCACTAGCGGTCAAAATTCACCACTTGGGCCTGAAGCGCACAAATACATCCAATTGCTTTTCGACGGGTTCTCCGCATTGTGTGAACGGTTCATAGCGCCACTGCAGGACCGCCTGGCGAGCCAGATCGCCTAAGTTCCACGAATTACTACGGTCTCTTACCACGACATCCTTAACCGAGCCGTCCTTGGCAACCGTAAGACGCATCTCTACAAGGTGTACCTCCCACTGCGGAGGCGCATCCTTGGGATATATTGGTGTTACTCGCCGAATGAGGTGACCGCCGGGACGCGGCCCGGTCTTAGAGCATGGGTCCCAGAAGGGGTATGTGTCTCCGCCGAAAAACCTGAATCCTCCTTCGAGGTAAATGAAGGAATCCACCCACAGGTCCTCCTGGCCGCGCCTAACGGACACGACCTGAGGAGCTGGGCCCGCCCCACAACAAGTCGGAGGCGGCGGGTTGTTGTAATCGACTGATGGACCCGATTGATATCGAATCTGAAACTGCTGTATCTGAGGAAGCGGGAGGACTGCTGCGGGTGTGACTGTTTGAGCCGGCGAACTTGCCTTGTCACTCCGCCAAACTCTCGTCTGAAGTTCGGCCGACCGTCCAGTTGCCCCAACGTATGCGACACTCTGAAATTCAGCGGTAGTCTCAGATTCGAAATTCAGGAACAGCTCCCAGTATTGGTCAGCGAGTTTTGGCCCTAGGTCCGGACCGAACGTGTCTGTAAACCAGTGCTTCGGGATGAGGAAGGATTGAAATTGGGCCCGAATCTCCTGCTCATCCTCCTTCTCATAAGCCCGGAGAAGCTTCTTATATTGTTGGTCAAAGCCCTTAGGAGAATTGGCCACCGGAGGCGTGGAGTTTTGTTGCGCTGCGAGAGTGGAGAACAGAGTAAACACTATGGGAAGCAGTCGGACAAGTGGCCGAAGCATAGTGGCCTCCCGTAAAGATTAACTTAGCTTTGCGAATTTATCATGAACTAGCAGTCAGCGCCTGGTTAGTCGGCTAACCGTCCATGTGGGTACTATGAGCCACTTCTCCGGTTACCGCGTTAATCAGGACCTGTGGCTATCGACCCAGCATGTAAAATGTCCAAGTGAAATCAAAAACTCTGCTTCGCACTCTTCTAGCCGTTCTTTGGACTCTTTTCTTCCTGCTCTACGCCGCGAGCAAGATAGATTTTTTCACAAGGTTTAACCCGGGTGGCTTTGGACAATATTTGCGACACCACAGTATCTACTGGGTTGTCACGGCGGCTACGGCGTTCTTTATTTGGCTGATAGAAATGTACCGGACCAGGTCGGATCGCTAGTACCCACTTCTCCGGTAACCGCGTTAATCAGGACCTGATCGGCGATTAGTCCTTGGTTTTTCTCTTTGCTACTGCCTCATCGAAAAAAGTTCTGTCACCATCTTGCGAGACTTGCCTGTACGTTCCGTTGTCAAACCTGAAAATCTCCAGGCCGCTCACTTTTCTACTTCTGCCGTGAGGAGTTGAATCATTTAGTGGAAGGTCAGTGCCACTAAGTTTTAACTCAATGTCGAAATATTCCGGGTCGTCGTGAGGGGCAAAACTAATCGTGCGATGGTTCTGATAGCAGGGCAAACCAGTCGGGTCACACAAGCCTTTGTCGTCGTCGGCAATTGTGCGTTGCAGACCCAATTTTACCGTGTGATTCCAAGGCACCAATATATCCAAGATCGCAGTTGTTTCGCCGTTACCTTTGCCAACGTCGATTATCTTCACAGCCGTTCGGTGGGACCCTATCTGCACAAGTTCAACGTGTCGGGGCGGTTTTCCCCACTCGCCTGCGAATGTCACTGCTCGATTGGACGCATCCATCGTCCACTTCCCTCCGCTCCAACTAAAAACAGACATGCCAATAACGGGCGCACAAAGGTGGCACTCGTAGGTGTCATCGTTGCTGGGGACCGCGTAAGTCACAAGAAAAAGGCTTCGAGCAACCGACTCGCCGACGAAGGAGTGGAAAAGAACTCTGACAGTCATCTGCTCCTCGCCTGGAGCGGGAAGGCTAGTCGAGTTCTTTGGGAGCTGTGTGATTGATGTCTGCCTTCTCACATCGTAGTTCCCGTAGAACGTCCTCATTGCCTGCGCAACGTCAAAGGCTTCGCCAGCCTCTGAGTTCTTGGGGATAGATGTGGGGCTTTGCCCGGCCTGAGAGCCCGACGAAAGAAACAGAAAACCTGCCAATAAACCAAGGCGAATTCGCACGAGGGGTTTCAAACCTCTGACTCCGTGAAGACTAGCATTTCTGACCTCGACGGAAAACTGTTCAACGGTTCAGTTGCGCCTTGGCGGTCAACTCCTGATTAGTCGCCTAACCGGACATGTTCGATCTAGTACCCACTTCTCCGGTAAGCGCGTTAATCAGGACCTTGGCGCAGATGCTCAATTCTGTTGAGCTTGTGCCATCGGACGAGAAATGAAAACAGTACCACTAGCAATGTCATTGTAAGAGGCGTCGAGAAGCCGTTGACAATGCACTGGCTTTCTTCGATATAGTCACGAGTGGGAGTTCACAACCGTGAGCGTGTCCCGCCCTCCGGTGACGAGATTTTCTCAATGAAACGATTCCCGCGTAAGTTCGTTGCGGTCTTGCTCGTGGATGCCTCCGTGATCTTTATCGCGGTCGCACTGGTACTGCTGGCTCATCCACGATTCGGCATGACAGTGATGGCCGTCCTGTTTATCACCAACATCCTCCTACTACCAGCAGCCTTGAAAGGGGAGGTCTTCGCACCTGATACGCTGCGGAAGGGCCAGTTAGCTCTCTGGTTTTTTGGTTTTGCTATTCTAGTATCGGCGTTGGTTGGTCTGGCAACTATGGCTCGACAAGAAGGATTTGCTTTGCCGAATGTCATCGGAGTGATCAGCGGTTTCCTAATCAGTGCACTTTATCTATATGTCGCTAGAAAGTCGAAAGGTCCGCCACAGAAAGGAGGCTGAGGCGGGTGGCCGACAGATTAACGGTTAGGAAGGTTTTGGGTGGTGTCCACCGAATCGGAACACTTCCGGACACCAGACTTGGTGATAAGGTTCGGAAAGATGATCGGCTTGGGATTCAATAGCCCGTTGTCGGGGGCTGAGCACGTTGGGAGTTCCGGAGTTGAGCTGTCCAGAGCTTTGTGCATTCGTTTGGCTCGGCATTACCACAAAGAGTCCGATACTCAGGAAAATTAGAACTGTCGAAACTATGTTTGCGCCACGCGGCATTAGTTGAGGATAGCACTTGGAATGCAGATAGGTCCTGGTTAGTCGGCTTACCGGACAAGTGGGTACCGGGACTGGGGCAGTCCAGTTGAAATGATTGGTCTCCTAACGTGGAACTAAACTCCAGCCTCAATACCGGGCCGATCATTCACGGCTTGCCAAAATCGCTGCTTGCATCCCGGGTTTTTCTCAGTCGGCTGCACTGACACAGGGCGGTTCTACCCGGCCAGCTCGAAGAGCGGGGCAAAATCCCGCGCGACTTTTGCCCCATGAAGCCGCAGATTTCTTCACTTCAGCTTAGGCTGTGACCAAAACAGATGTTTTACTCTCGGGCATCGAGCGACCAGCTCGACGACGGATGGTGTACGTCGGCACGTCGGATTTGCAGGCGTCGGAAGCCGTGCGGCAGGCGCGCTGATGACTCTCTGTTGACGCACTGGTATAGTACCTCTGAGGTGAAACGATGGATGAGGCGAAGATTAAGACACGGATTGAGGAGCTTCTGTTACTGGCTCAGCGTGGAAGGGGGGATGATCCAAGCCTCTCTACCGAGCTATATCAGGGTGCCATCACCATGTTAGAACTCACCCATGGGAAGAATAGCTCTCAAATCTCGGCTTTGAGAGACCTGGTCGCCAGTCACCAAAAATCCAAAGACCACCACACCCTGATCACGAGAGCTATCACCAGTAGCGCGCTTGGCTCCCTGAAAAGCCTGAAACGCGAGGTCGAGGAAGGGCTGGTCGGCAATCTCCGCCGAGAGGTGACAGGTGAAGTTCTTGGCGACCTACTTCTACTCGCCAAAGCGACTCTGGAGCAAGGGACGGAAGGCAGCAAGAATGTTGCTGCCGTGCTGGTCGCTGCCGCATTTGAGGACACGATTCGTCGGCTCGGCGCTACGTATTGTGGCATTCGGACTCGGGAAAGCCTTCCGGACATTCTGGCCCAGTTGAAGGCGGCCGAAGTCTTGAAAGGCTCACAAGTCGGTGTAGTGCAGTCCCATTTCCAGTTCCGGAACGATGCCATGCACGCGGACTGGGACAAGATCGATGTCGTCGGCGTGAAGACCGTGGCCGCATTGGTTCAAGAGCTACTTCTGAAACATTTTTCCTGAGACGCCGCTGCTCGTCAAATCCGCCGAGGCCGCGCAAGACCCAGTACCCACTTGTCCGGTAAGCCGACAAATCAGGCACTTGAACAAGGACGTCGTTCTTTGAAGCGCCCCTGTGGTACGTTTGCACGATGATTCATTCATTTTATCGGCGGTTTCTGGGAATCGCGTTCTTGTGCAGTGCTTTTTGTTCGTGCTTAGGGCAAGAAAGCAGTCCCCCGACAGTGAGTTTCTGCGAACTGCTCAATAATCCAGAACGCTACAACATGAAGGAAGTAACGGTCCGGGCGACCTACAAATATGGCTATGAGTGGTCGTACCTCTACTGTCTAAGTTGCATGGACAAGGGCAGGGTTTGGCTGGAGTTTCCGTTCAACCTAGATGCCTCCGCTACAAAAGCCTTGAAGCGCGGGCCAAAGGGCGCTGGCACTGTCAACGTGACGGTTCAAGGCACCTTTATCAAATGCGGAAGTTGCGGGCACCAAGGCGCGTATCCTTTCAAATTCGTCGGTACTAAGGCTAGCAATGTGGCTGTCGTAATCAAGGGAATGAAGTCGCGAGATGAAGAGCAAACAGCTGAAAAGCAGTGGGCTTGCGGCGGAACGAACCCAAAGTAGAAAGCCTCAATTATCGAAGGTCCTGATTAACGCGGTAACCGGAGAAGTGGCTCATAGTACCCACATGGACGGTTAGCCGACTTACCGGGAGCTAGTGACAGGAACGTTTACGACATCCACGTATAGTGTTGGTCAACGACGTGCCACACGCCCTCTACCTTACGCATGAGAAAGTAGCCGCCACCGCCACACAATCCGCCACAGAAGTGGTCCATATACAACAGTGCTTCAGTCTTGTTCAGATTCAGTCCGATGCGTGAGACAACGAAGTATCCAAAGTTGTTCGGAAATCTCGCTTCAAAGTCACCCTGTTTTGTTCCTAAGTCGCTCGCCTTAACGAAAACCGCTCTAGACCCTTTTGGCAGAATCAAATCTGCACTGACATCTGTCGAAAATACGCCGTTCACGAAGAAACTGGTTCGCGTTGCTCGTGAGGATTGTGTAAACCAAGGCTCCGAGAGCAAACTGGCTCGCGATTTCAATGAATGCCCAAACCAAAATGCCTTATCGAACTCACCTCCTTCCACCGAGCACATCCGACACTCTGGATTACGCATAACAACAATCGTGAGTGTCCGTTCCGCATCCGACTTGTCGTTCAGCACCACTTGCGAGAAAAATGCCGACAGAACTGCGGCCGTTTCCGCTTGTGCGCGTCTCTGCTCGATGACAAAGAACAGCCCAATGAGGGCGAGCAGAACGCCAATTACAGCAGTCGTGCAAAACGCAATGCTTTTGAATCGGCTCATAAAGCTTCGCCTGCATCTTACCGCCCCTAGGTGCAGGATTGGTGAGATTGTGCGTAGGTCCTGGTAAACGCGGTAACCGGAGAAGTGGGTCCCAGTACCCTTCCTCTCAAAGCAGCTTAACCGTCCGTCCATCCGTAGAACTGCTCGGGGGGAAGGTTTGAGTGCGGAAATCCTCCGCAATAATATTTATGTCACCGCTTGGATTACAAAGGTAGATTTGAAAGTGTTTCAAGTTAGCCCATGAATTTGGGTCCTGCGGCAGATTAAAATTTGCAATTTTTGTCTCGAATATTTGGCGTTTGAAATTGGACTCTTCCGAACACTCCGCGCCTGATATATCGCCACCACAGTAACCCATCCCAAGTAAGTCCAGGTCGGCACAAAAATATCTGGCACGTAGAAACCTCACCTCAATTGGGACGAATACTTCTGTTTCCCGTGGTGACGGGAACGTGGACAGGTCGACTGTGAGGATTATTTCGTAACTATGCTCTGATCCTGGCTCAGTCCGCGAATAGTTCACGAAAACGCTACGCAATTCTGAATCGTGCCAATCGATTTCATTGAATCGCTTGCAGACCTGCTTGGAATCCATCGTGTGAGGCATTTATTTGCCTTTCATTGGTTGCGGGGAGGTCAACTCACTTGAAGTTTATCCTGCTCCGTGGTGAGGGCAAATGGTGCGTTTGTAGGCTCAAGCGCCTGATTAACGCGCTAACCGGAAACATGGGTACTAGACCCCGGAGTATTCAGATGACGCTAGCAGGTCAACCTCAGTACCGTCTCTGTGAAGACTGAATCCCTTGCGATGCAAAAAGTAGGTCACCGCACGCCATGCGTCCACGGCGAACTCTCTCCGCTCTTGCGTGAGGCTGTATTCCGCATCAAGATTTTCTTGCTTGTAGAAATTTGTGTGAGAAGGGCTCAAGACCTGATGCAGTTCTTCGTCAGTCGGACTTGAAAAAAACGCGAACAATTCTCTTAAATCTTCATCAGTCAGAGTTACTTTCGCTTTGCCAGTCATTCGGCCCCCCGCACAGGTCGAAGCATAACTTACTTCTTCCAAGTCCTGGTAAACGCGGTAACCGGAAAAGTGGGTGCTGGAATCCACACGTGCTTCTAGTCAACTAACCGGGCACAACCGACCTCCGGCGCCTAAGGACACTGGGAGCCGTGCAATTGTCGCGCGTGTTTATCACGGACTGGTCACAAATCACCGCGAATCGCGGGCTAACGAGCTAGATGGTCGCGGCTTTGTATTTGGCTGGATCGATCTCGATGCGGCCCTTAAAGTGGGCGCCGTCTTCGATACTGATACGAGCGCAAAAAATATCACCGACAATGGAGCCGTCTTTTGTAATTTCGACGCGTCCACTGGCGTTGACGTTGCCGACAGCTTTGCCATTGACAACCACTTCACCGGCGTGAATTTCCGAATTAACGAGCGCGGTGGAACCGACAGTAAGCGCATGGCCATCCAGGAAAATCGGACCTTCCACAATGCCGTCGATTTGCAGGTCTTCCGAGCCGGTGATTGTTCCTTTAATCTGCAGGCTGGAGCCAAGTCGTGCGGAAGAGCGGGACGCGGAAGTTACGGAGCGTGCGGCGGAAGGGGCTGGGGGAGTGAAGGGGACGTTGGATGCTGCTGGCTGAGCGGGTGGCGGAGTTTGCGTTTCGGTCATAGTTTGCTGCTTGGACCACATAAGTTCCTCCATGACAAATAGAGATGATTCAGTCCGGGCTGGGAGGCCGAATAGACCTTTACTGTAGATTCATGCGGCGAAGCGAACGACTGGGAAATAGTTTGTATTTGCGCAGTTTGGAACCTGAACGCGCGGACAGGCACAAGCTCTCTGTAATTTACGTCCTAAGCGCACGCAAACTTCTGATGAGCGCGCTTGGCGGATAGAGGCGATTCCGCTGTTGTTGATGGTCTCAGAATCAGAATTAATTTTGGTAACATCCTTGGTAACAACCACGCCTAAAAGCGCCCATTTCTGACATTCCCGAAACCAGGAAACCGCTTGAAACATTGAGTATTTAGCGTTTCGGGAAGCAAACAACGGGTTGGAGGTTCGAGTCCTCCCCGGTTCACCACTTCTTTTCAATGAGTTAGCTTCATCCGGCTTTTCGCTCAAGAAAAACTGTGCCCTGTTTTGTGCCCACCCCGGCTCAAATTCTATTCCGCTGAGATCATCAACCGCCCTGCGCTTCGCTTCCATGCGGATGTGGCTGTATCTTTCCATCATGGCTCGGGATACATGCCCTGCCAATGCCATGACAGTCGAATCGGATGCTTGAGACTCGGCGAGTCTCGAAATAAAAGTGTGACGGAGATCATGAAAGCGGCAAGACACCTTCGCTGCGTTGCGGGCGCTTTCCCAGCCAACTTTCCAGCGCTGCATTGGCGTTGAAGGGTCAATCCCATAGCTGCACAATTTGCGGTCGTTTCCAGCGAATCCGTACTTTTCGGCTGGGAACACGAAGTGTTTTGGCTGTGCATTCGGGAATAGACCGCGCCAATGGGTGAGCATAGCTATCGCGCGGAGGTTTAGCGGGATGATTCGCCCAGTGCCTGCTGCCGTCTTTGACTTGCCAACTATCAGCGACTTAGCGAGAAAGTCTACTTGCTCCCATGTTAGGAGCCGTATCTCGTTCGCACGCATTCCAGTGTTGATTGCCAAGAGAATTACGGGATACAAACTGCGGCATCGACTTTTCGAAGCAGCATCAAGCAGGCGTGTCTCCTCTTCTGAGCTGAGTGCTCGCCCTGGCGACGGAGCTTCTTTCAAGAAGTCTATGTCTGGGGCAACAGCTTCCCACATTCGATAACGACGGAGAATCGCACGCAACACACCCATTTCAAGATTGATTGTTCTATTGCTGACCCCGTTCCGCTTGCGGCGACCTTGAAATGCTGTGACGTTTTCACCGGAAATATCGCATAGAAGCTGCTTGCCGAAATCTTTGATAAGTTGAGAAATGGCCAATCGGTAGCTTCTTTCAGTCGCAGGTACAATACCTGTCCGCGACTTGAGCCAATCCTCCGACGCACTGGAAAACAAGGGGGGAAGTTTGCGGGGCTTGATCTGATTCCAAGACGTTTCAAGTTCCCGACGTCGGGCACGCTCCGCATTTACTGCAAGGGTCTTGCTCCTGCTTTTTGAAGATTCACGAATCTCCTGCCCTGCGAAATGAAACTTGTACCACCACACATCTCCGCGCCTGTAGAGGCTCACTTTGTGTCTCCCTTCTTTGGCGGCCTTCCGCCCTTCTTCCCATTCTCTCGGGCAATTTCACGGATACGCTCGATTCCTAGACGTTCGACGCGAGCAGCGTAACTGCGCTTCCCGAGCCAACTTGTGAACTCTTGAATCTCGCTTTTCTTCACGTTCATATCCTAATCTGTTTAGGTTTAATTGTCAATGCCTGAAATGATAGAATCGGGTTGCGGCTAGCTGGACGCAGCGAAGAGCGCGCTTTCCGGGCGTGCCTGCCGCTCACTCTCTCACCGGAGCCACGACGGAGGTGGTATGAGCTGGCAGGAATATCAAAACAACGACAGGTTGGAGCAAGAGCGACTGGACGTTTGCCGCGCCTTAATCGAGGACGCAACGAGGGACACGACACTCTGGCTTCAGAGTGATCCCTCTGCGGAAGAACGGGTCCACGTTCTTGCGATCCAAGCGCAGCTTGCGGGCCTCGCCAGAATCATCGAGCGCCGGATGGAACGCCGCAATGAAACAAAGGATGAGTGGGAATACTCTGAAACTGTAGGCGAGCTGCTGTCACGGCTGGACAAAGCCAGGGAGGTGCGCGGCAGTATCGTGGGCAAAGGTTTGGCCCGCGTAGCGGATCGCCTGCCCAAGGAATTGCCAAGCTCGAAGGTCACGAAAGCCCCCAAACCGCAATCAACCAGCATAATCCCTGGCCAGTTTGAAGGACTCCCGGCCAGCCACTTTCCGAGCCCGCATACGGCGAAGCCCCCGGAAACATCGAACCCTTACTTCTCCGATTCGTGGTCAAGGCCACTCGACCAGGGTGCCTCCTGGAAAGATTTTCAGGAAAGATTTATGCAACTCGCGCGCGAGGAACAGGGGCGAGCGGACGCCATCACAAAATGGAAAGCACTAAGCAGCATGAACCAAGTGCTGCGGGCCTCCTGCAGCTACAAGGAGCACCCGGTAGGGTGGGAAAAAGGAAAGCCTGAGCAGGGCTGTATTTGTTTGCTGGAGACGCCACCACACGGAGTGTGGAACTATTGCAGCGATGGCATCAGTGAGAATTTTTTTGAGCGCGTTCGCCTTTGCGTCGCGGAGGCTGGCCACGCCCTCCCTGACTATCCGAAAGACATGGATCCGGAGGACTTTTGGCTTCACCGGCTCTACCTCGACTTACGGAAAAACAATAGTGATCTGCTCTTTGCAGCGCACGAGGAAGGCGGAATGATCCTCAGCGTTTGCGTGGCTTCGGCTACATTTTGTGCTCGGCTTGATAGGAAGGCGATTGCCGGGGCAGACGGCCTCAGAACAGGTGAAAAACAGGCGGAATCTTTCCGCGCTCAGAACAGCGACAAAACAGCGCAAAGCGTGCAGAGCCACTCCGCAGACCGGCGCGCGATGATTGATGCCTACATCGCTAAGGTCCTGGCGATAACGGGGAAAAAGATTTCGAGAAAGGAGTTCTGGCTTGTGGCAGGTTATAACAGTCCGACGGAATTTGAGAGGTTCCAGCGCGATGATCCGCGTACCACACAAAGTGCGGTGGCCAATTTCAAACGCGTTCTCGACTTAAAGCCCGAGGACTTCATTCGTTCGCTCGGAAAGAGGAAGCCAACGAAGAGCGCGCAAGCTAAGACAACCGGGTAATTTTCCCCGCATTTCCCCGCGTTTCCCCGTTGTTCCCCGCCTTGCTCCCCGCATAGCGTGACGTGCTACTACTGCTTACACACGCACTAGGAATCGCATCATGCGTGATACAGGGGTACACAGATGAAGAACTTGCTTACCGTTGCCGAGACAGCCGAGGCTCTAAACATCAAGATTGCGACAGTGAGGGCGTGGCTGTTACGAAGGAAGCTTCCCCGTGTGAACTGCGGGCGGGCCGTCCGCATTCCGGCTGACGCAATCACAAAGTTCATCGAGCGGAATACTGTTCCCGCGAGAGAGGAGCGCCGATGAGCGAGGCAGAGCAACGGTTGCTTGACTTTGTTGCATCGCTGATTCTCGATCTCGCGTGTACGCACTCGCGGGTGACTCAGGAGCAGATCGCTCTCTGGCTTGCGCGTGTCGTGGTCGGGACAAAATAAATGAGCGTGGACTACGCGAAGATTTTTTCTGAATTCACACAGCCATGCGCTCCGGGTGCTGTGCTTCGCCGCGTTTCAGACATCCCAGCACAAGAACTGCAATGGTTATGGCCTGGGAGAATCCCTCTAGGGAAACTGACCCTTTTTGCTGGCGATCCGGGACTGGGAAAGAGTTTTGTGGCGCTTGATATCGCAGCGCACGTGACACGCGGCGAGAAATGGCCCGATGGTGAGGAGTGCAGCGGTGAACCGGGCAGCGTCATCGTTTTGAGCGCAGAGGACGACCCGGCTGACACGATTCGTCCGCGTCTGGAGGCTGCTGGCGCGGATTTGAACAAAGTACACATCCTCCAGGCCGTGCGGCGCGACAAGCCGAACGGGGAATCAAGGCTCGAACACTTCAGTCTCGAAACTGACTTAGTTTCTCTTCAGGATGCGGTCAGTTCGCTCGGTGACGTGCGGCTTGTCGTGATCGACCCAATCTCCGCGTACCTTGGCAGTACAGATTCGCACGTTAACGCGAAAGTCAGAAGTTTACTCAGTCCCCTAGCTGAACTCGCTTCCGGCTTGCGCGTTGCGGTGTTGGGGGTGACACACCTAAACAAGAACACTTCCTCTGCGCTGTACCGCGCTACTGGTTCGATCGCCTTTGTCGCTGCGGCTCGGGCCGTGTGGCTCTTCGCAAAGGACCCTGACGATCCGGGGCAGCGTTTGATGCTTCCGGGAAAGATGAATTTAGCGCCAGACCAAATGGGATTGAGCTACGCACTGAAAGAGGAAGGGCCTGGAGTCGTGGCTGTTGTGTGGGGCGAGGCTGTCCGATTGTCGGCGGATGCGGTTTTGCAGCCGGAGGCGGTCGAGGAGAAGTCAGAAAGGTTCGAAGCTATGGATTGGCTGCGCGAGCGGCTCTCTGAAGGGCCCGTCTCCCAGGGGGAAATTAAAGCGGGTGCCAAGGCTGCGGGCATCGCTTGGAGGACGATGCGCCGCGCAAAAGACTCGCTGGGCGTCACCTCCCAAAAAGAAGGATTCAAGGGTGGATGGTGTTGGCAACTACCGGGTCCCGAAGGTGTCCAGCAAGTCTCGAAGGCGTCCAGCACTGAGACGTGGACACCTTCGCCGCAACTGGACACCTTCGCTGCGGACGACTCTGCAAAGGTGCAGGCGACCAAAACCGGAAATGCGTTGGGGCACCCAGAGAAGTACATAGTTGATAGGGAAGGGCCGGGCTGCACTTGCCGCTCCTGTGTCGGGCATTTTGGGACCGTCGCGGGCTGGCGGGCACACATTGTTCGTGGCAGATGTCAGAGCGGCTCAGATGTCTCGAAAGCTGGGGAAATCCAATGAACACAAAGAGCAAACAGAAGCAAGCAGCGGCCCCGATTGGGGATCGATTGCTAACGTTGCCAGAAGCGGCGGATGTGTTGCGCTTCAGCACCCGCACGGTGCGAGACTACCTAAAACGTGGGGAAATCAAGGGCAAAATCATCGGAAAACGGTGGAGATTTAGGCGTGCGGACCTTGACGCTTTCTTTGAAAACGCACCCTCCGAGTGGGACTTTGCTGGAAAGAATAGTCACGAGGGTTAGACGGTGGAACAGAGAAAACAGGGCCGCGGACGGCATCAGCACTTCATTGGCTCGTGGGCGAGGCTCAACTGCGAAAACATGCCTGTCATCCCCGCATGGCTCGTACGAAGCAATCTCAACGATCCGCGCAGAATCCCGTATCTGTTGATCTGGAAGTATGAGCGTGACGGCAAGATCATGGAAGCGGTGCGTCTGTCGCACTTCATTGCCTGTGGGAAAGAAGGCAATCATTACGTGGAGCTGAAGCGAACGGATGGGACCGCCACAGCTCTGCGCATCGTCTGGCGGACGCTGCCCCGCAATGGGGGACGGGCACTCTTCCTGTTTTGCCCCCACTGCGAGACGCCCCGGCGTCACGTCTACGGCTGGGAGTGGGACAGCGTTTCGGGATGGTCGAACAGGGTCAGGAGTATCAACTGGCGATGTCGCTCGTGCGCCCGGCTGCGTTACTCTTCTGAAGGCGGCTATTTGCGCCCAACTGGTCTCGGGCGGCTTGGGCAACTCGGTGTCAGGCTTCGCGCTTTCGGAAACCTGCCTCGCCCGGAGTCCTGGCTTCCTTACGTGTTCACTTCGCCTAAAGAGGCCGCAGAAGTTGGCAACTGTGAATTGTCATCCGTCAGTTGGTACGGGAAGCGGTGATGGCAGCAAGCATAAAGAGAATACTCCGGAAAGCTCTCCCGGAGATTATCCAGAGCAAGGACGCAACGACTGGCGAGCGACTTGAAGCTTGTAGGTTGCTATGGAAGATTCTGGCTTCAGCCACCAAAGGCAAGCCTCGCGGCAGAGCGTTCGCGAAAGGAGTGAATGGCGAGGTTAAGGATCAGCGGGAGCGCCTAGAACGCCTGATAAGCGGGAGTGAACTGATCGAGTCTCGCGCGTCTAAATCCTGATTGATGGGACTCCGGCTTTAGATGGGTGGGGTGGAAGCCCCCGGCCCATACCTAGATTCTTTCGGCGACCGAGGCTCAGCCACCAATGCCCCATCTGGAATTTCAGCCTCTCCAAGAAAAACGGAAATGCGCGTGCGACATTCAGTTCACTCTCAACAGTAGGTTTAGCCCGGTTTCTAAAGACAAGAACTGCGCCTATTATGACGGAAAACTGCTTCGTTTTGGGCGCATGTGGTGGCGTTCCCCGCCGTTGCTTCTTTAAGTGTTTACGTCCGTCGATGATCCCCGGCTTGGTGAGCCTGAAGGCTAGAATCCTGGGGATTAACATTCCCCCACCAGCGCGCGGGTTCGACTTGTCCACGCATCGGACAACAGGAAGCCGGAAGGGGCCGCATGAATAAGAAGGACCTCAGTGAGCGCGACATCTGTTCCAAGTTCATCGGCCCCGCGAAGTATTTGCCCAAAACGAGCCATTATGATGATTAGATAGAACAGTTGCTATGCAATGGACCGCCCCATCCGAAAAAAATGACGCGACAGAATCTCTGGAAAGGAATCTCCGGGATGCCGCCGAGCTGTTCCGCGCCAACTCCGGCCTAAGGTGGCAGGAATCCCTCGGGAAGGCGCTCATTTCAATGATGGAGCCGTTGAAAGAGGCGTGTTCGATTCCCCCTACGGTTCGAGTTCCCCTGAAATCATTCTAAGGATTGCAATGTCACTTGAGCGCCAAATTGAAGAGCAGTTGGTCGATAAGCTCCAAAGTCTCAAATATGAATATCGTCAAGATATTCGTGATCGCGATGGCTTGGTGAAGAATTTTCGTGAGAAATTCCAGGCGCTAAATCGGGTTCAATTGGGGGATTCCGAGTTTGAGCGTCTTCTTGACGAAATCATCACCCCGGATGTCTTCGCCGCCGCCAAAATCCTCCGCGAGCGCAACAGCTTCACCCGCGATGATGGCACGCCGCTGAACTACACCTTGGTCAACATAAGGGACTGGTGCAAAAACACGTTTGAAGTCGTCAACCAGCTCCGCATCAACACCGACAACAGCCACCAGCGTTACGATGTCATCCTGCTCATCAACGGCGTGCCGGTGGTGCAGATCGAGCTGAAATCCCTCGGCATCAGCCCGCGCCGGGCCATGGAGCAGATTGTTGACTATAAAAACGACCCCGGCAATGGCTATACCAAGACGCTGCTGTGCTTCATGCAGCTTTTCATCGTCAGCAATCGAAGCGATACCTGGTATTTCGCCAACAACAACAGCCGCCATTTCAGCTTCAATGCCGACGAGCGCTTTCTCCCCGTTTATCAGTTCGCCGCCGAGGACAACAAGAAGATCACGCATCTCGACGGCTTTGCGGAGGCCTTCCTTCCCAAATGCACCCTGGGTCAGATGATCAGCCGCTACATGGTGCTGATTGCCAGCGAGCAAAAGCTGATGATGATGCGTCCGTATCAGATCTATGCAGTCAAGGCCATCGTGGATTGCATTCACGAGAATTGCGGCAACGGCTATATCTGGCACACCACTGGCAGCGGCAAGACGCTCACGTCTTTCAAGGCCTCCACTCTGCTCAAAGACAACCCCGACATCGAAAAATGCGTGTTTGTCGTGGACCGCAAGGACCTCGACCGGCAGACGCGGGAGGAATTCAACCGGTTTCAGGAAGGTTGCGTCGAGGAAAATACACACACCGGTGCCTTGGTGCAACGGCTCCTCTCCGACGACTATGCCGACAAGGTGATTGTCACCACCATCCAGAAGCTCGGCTTGGCTTTGGACGAAAACAGCAGGCGCAACAAGGAAAACAAGCAGCAAGGCAAGGTCACCTACAAGGAACAGTTGGAACCGCTGCGAAACCAGCGAATGGTGTTCATCTTCGACGAATGCCACCGCTCGCAATTCGGCGAGAACCATAAGGCCATCAAGGAATTTTTCCCCAACTCACAGCTTTTCGGGTTCACCGGGACGCCGATCTTTGAGCAGAATGCCACCTATCAGCAAATAGATGGTCAGCAGGCCTCCCTCAAGACCACTGCCGACATCTTTCAGAGGGAACTGCACGCCTACACCATCACCCACGCCATTGACGACCGTAATGTCCTGCGCTTCCACATCGATTACTACAAACCGGAAGGCAAAAACGTGCCCAAGCAAGGCGAGACGTTGGCAAAGCAAGCCATCGTCGAGGCGATTTTGGACAAGCACGACGCCGCCACCGGCGGACGCAGGTTCAACGCCACTCTGGCTACCGCCTCTATCAACGACGCCATCGAATACTTCAATCTGTTCAAGGCGCTACAGGACGAAAAAAAGAAATTAGACCCCGCCTTTCAACCGCTGAACATCGCCTGCGTGTTCTCGCCGCCCGCCGAGGGCAACAAGGATGTGCAGCAGATTCAGGAAGACCTGCCGCAGGAAAAAGCCGACAACGAACAGGAACCAGAGAAGAAGAAGGATGCGCTCAAGGCCATCATCGCCGACTACAACACCTGCTTTGCCACCAATTACAGCATCAGCGAATTCGATCTCTACTACCAAGATGTGCAAAAGCGCATCAAAGATCAGCAATTTCCCAATCAGGACATGCCCCTCAAGGGTAAAGAAAAAATCGACATCATAATCGTGGTGGACATGTTGCTCACCGGCTTTGATTCCAAATACTTGAACACACTCTATGTGGACAAGAACCTGAAGCACCACGGGCTGATTCAGGCCTTCTCCCGCACCAATCGCGTGCTCAACGGCACCAAGCCCTACGGCAATATCCTCGACTTCCGTCAGCAGCAGGACGCCGTCAATGAGGCCATTGCCCTTTTCTCCGGTGAGAAAATTGATCGCGCCCGCGAAATCTGGCTGGTGGACAAAGCTCCCAAAGTTATTGAGAAATTGCAAAGCTCCGTCAAGAAGCTGGATGACTTCATGAAATCACAGGGCCTGACCTGCAAACCGGAAGCAGTGCCCAATCTCAAAGGCGACGATGCGCGCAGCGCCTTCATCAACCATTTCAAGGAAGTGCAGCGGCTGAAAACCCAGCTCGACCAATACACCGACCTCACCGAGGAAAACAAAAAGACCATCGAGCAGGTTTTGCCGAAAGAAGAGCTTAACGCTTTCCGTGGCGTCTATCTGGAAACCGCCCAGCGCCTGAAAGAGCAGCAGAGGAAGGGCGACCAGGCCAGCCCGGAAGTGCAGCAACTGGATTTTGAATTCGTTCTCTTTGCTTCCGCCGTCATTGATTACGACTACATCATGACGCTGATTGCCCGCTACTCCGCGCAGGCACCGGGTAAACAGAAGATGAGCCGCGAGCAGCTCATCGGCCTCGTCCAGTCCGATGCCAAGTTTATGGATGAGCGCGACGACATCGCCGCTTACATCAACACCCTCAAAGCGGGCGAAGGCTTGAGCGAGAAAGACATTCGCGAAGGCTACCAGAACTTCAAGACAGAGAAAAACGCCCAGGAACTAGCCGCCCTCGCCGGGAAGCACGGACTGGCCACAGACGCGCTGCAAAGTTTTGTGGACGGCATCCTGCAACGGATGATCTTCGACGGAGAGCAATTGACCGACCTGATGGAACCTCTCGGGCTGAACTGGAAAACTCGACGTGTGAAGGAACTCGCCCTCATGGAAGACCTCGTTCCCGTGCTCAACAAGCGTTCCCAAGGCCGAGAAATCTCAGGACTCAGCGCGTATGAGCAATAGTTTAGAAAAAAGAACCATGAAATCTGAAAGCAAACGAGTATTGAAGCCGAACCTCCGCTTCCCCGAATTCCAAGCCGCGCCGGAGTGGGAATACGCACCGCTGGGTAAGCTACTGATGAGCAGCCCCGACTACGGGGTGAATGCGGCCGCAGTCCCATATTCTGAAGATTTGCCAAAATATCTGAGGATCACCGACATCTCCGATGAAGGTGTGTTTCTCAATGAAAAGAGATGCTCCGTCGACCTCAAACCGACTGATCAAAACTATCTTGAAGAAGGGGATATCGTTGTTGCTCGCACAGGAGCTAGTGTTGGAAAGTCCTACAGATATAGAAAAGAGGATGGCCGACTGGTGTTCGCTGGGTTTCTAATCAGGTTTAAGCCAGACAGAACGAAATTGGTTCCTACTTTTCTCGCTAACTTTCTCACGACAACTCAATATTGGGACTGGGTTGCCGTTACCTCTGCGCGAAGCGGACAGCCTGGTCTCAATAGCACTGAATATAGTGCGCTAGACATCCCTTTGCCCCCCAATAATGCGGGTGCAGGAGATTTGTCAGAACAACAAAAAATCGCCGACTGCCTGAGCTCCGTGGATGAGCTGATTGTCGCCCACGACCAAAAACTCGACACGCTCAAGACCCATAAAAAAGGGCTGATGCAGCAGCTTTTCCCACGCCAAGGCGAAACCCTCCCCCGCCTCCGCTTCCCCGAATTCCAAGACGCGCCGGAGTGGGCAGAAAAGAATCTCGAAAAATTGGCCCAAAGAGGGTCCGGCCACACCCCTAGCAAAACCAACCCTGAGTATTACAACGGCGGAATAAAATGGGTGTCGCTTGCCGATTCAAACCGACTAGACTGCGGGTTGATTTCAGAGACTGAAATCAAAATTTCCGAGCGAGGAATTGAAAACTCGTCAGCCGTTCTTCATCGTGAGGGATCTGTTCTAGTGAGTCGCGATGCTGGAGTTGGAAAAAGCGCGATCATGAATTCCCCCATGGCGGTGAGTCAGCATTTCATCGTATGGAACTGCGACAGTCGGCAGCTCTCGAACTGGTTTCTGTACTACCTTCTTCAGAGAATGAAACCGCTCTTTGAAAGAGTAGCTATGGGGAGCACTATAAAGACCATTGGTCTTCAGTTTTTTATAGATTTGCGCGTAACGGTCCCATTGCTGCCAGAACAACAGCGCATCGCCTCTTGCCTCTCGGCCCTCGACGACTTGATCGCAGCCCAAGCCCAAAAGCTCGAAGCCCTTAGGACCCACAAAAAGGGACTGATGCAGCTGCTTTTCCCATCCCCGGAGGAGGGTGAAGCATGAGCGCAACCCCGTTTGCCGATTTGAATGCCCTGGCCGCACATTTGCGCCAAGAGTTGGAGAACAAGAAATTCATTCTCCTCTACGGCTACAACGGCACGGGCAAGACCCGCCTTTCCACCGCCTTCAAGGACCTCGGCAAGCAGGAAGACGCACGCGACACGCTTTACTTCAATGCCTTCACTGAAGACCTGTTCTTTTGGGATAACGACCTCAAAAACGATCGCGAACGGGTGCTCAAGATCAACCGCGATTCCCGCTTCTTCGCCGGGTTGGAGGAACTGGAGATGGACAACCGTATCCGCCCGCTGCTGAACCGCTACGCCGACTTCGATTTCAAGATCGACACCGACGATTGGGAAGTGAGCTTTTCCCGCGAAATTCAGAACGGAGACAGGCTCGAAACAGTGGACGACATCAAAATATCCCGGGGCGAAGAGAATATCTTCATTTGGTGCTTCTTCTTGGCAATCGTTCAACTCGTCCTAGACAAAGCCGAGGCATACAAGTGGGTGAAATATATTTACATAGACGACCCGATTTCGTCGGTGGATGAACACAACGCCATCGTCGTCGCCAATCATTTGGTGCAGTTATTCCGGGACACCCCGAACCAGCTCAAAATTGTCATCTCGACTCATCACGTCTTATTCTTCAACGTATTGAGCAACGAGATTAAAAACCTGCTTAGCACGAGAGATTTTCCGCAATACTATCTCAGCCGCAGCAGAAAATCCGTCGACTACCTTTTGTTCCGACAAAAGAGCGATACCCCTTTTTTCCATCACGTCGCGGCGCTGGTTCAGTTGTATGAGGCGGCACAAAGCGAGAATATTTATACGCATCACTTCAACACGCTGCGGTCCATTCTCGAAAAGACAGCAGTCTTTCACGGTTACGGACATTTCTCCAGTTGTATCAAAAAAGACCCGAATGACGCCGATGGAATTCTGTATCAGAGGTTCGTTGATCTTTTGAGTCACGGCAAATACTCGCTGTATGAGCCGCAAGAAATGGGGGACGAGACAAAGAGCTATTTTCACAAGATCCTGAATGAGTTCCTCGTCCGCTATCCATTCAATCCTGCACTATTCCCCAGCAAACCTGAGAAAGCGCCTACATCATGAACGACCGAGATAAAACACAACTGGGCAAAACCCTTTGGGGCATTGCCGACGACTTGCGCGGCGCGATGAACGCGGATGATTTTCGCGACTACATGCTGTCGTTCCTGTTTCTGCGCTACCTCTCAGACAATTACGAGGCGGCGGCGGAAAAAGAACTGGGGCGGGATTATCCTCAGGTCGAGGGCGACGGCCGCCGTGTGCCGCTAGCCATCTGGTATGCCAACAATCCTGATGACGTGGCCGATTTCGAGAAGCAGATGCGCCGCAAGGTGCATTATGTCATCAAGCCGGGCCACCTCTGGGCCAGCATCGCCAACTTGGCCCGCACGCAGAACGGAGAACTGCTCAACACCCTGCAAGCAGCCTTCAAATATATCGAGACAGAGTCCTTCCAAAGCACCTTCCAAGGCCTGTTTTCCGAGATCAATCTGGCGTCGGACAAGCTCGGCAAGAAATACGAAGAGCGCAACGCCAAGCTCTGCACCATCATTCAAAAGATCGCCGAAGGTCTGGTGCAATTTTCCACCGACGCCGACACGTTGGGCGATGCCTACGAATATCTGATTGGCCAGTTTGCTGCCGGTTCCGGCAAGAAGGCGGGCGAGTTTTACACGCCGCAGCAGATTTCTAGCATTTTGTCTGGCATCGTCACGCTGGACAGCCAGGAGCCGAAAACGGGAAAGAAAGCAAAGCTGGAGAGTGTTTTGGACTTTGCCTGCGGTTCCGGTTCACTGCTCCTCAACGTGCGCAAGCGCATGGGGCCGCATGGCATTGGCAAAATCTATGGACAGGAAAGCAACATCACCACTTATAACTTGGCGCGCATGAACATGCTGCTCCACGGGGTGAAGGATTCGGAGTTTGAAATCTTCCACGGCGACTCGCTGAAGAACGATTGGGAAATGCTGCGCGAGCCCAACCCGGCCAAAAAACCCAAATTCGATGCGGTAGTGGCCAATCCCCCCTTCAGCTTCCGCTGGGAACCCACTGAAGCCATCGGCGAGGATGTGCGCTTCAAGAATCACGGCTTGGCCCCCAAATCCGCCGCAGACTTTGCCTTTTTGCTGCACGGCTTTCACTACCTGAAGGATGAAGGCGTGATGGCCATCATTCTGCCCCACGGTGTGCTGTTTCGTGGCGGGGCGGAAGAGCGCATCCGCACCAAGCTGCTGACGGATGGGCACATTGATACGGTCATCGGCCTGCCTGCCAATTTGTTTTATTCCACCGGCATCCCGGTGTGCATTCTGGTGCTCAAAAAATGCAAGAAGCCGGACGATGTGCTCTTCATCAACGCCAGCGAGCACTTCGAGAAAGGCAAACGCCAGAACCGCCTGCGGGACGAAGACATTGAAAAAATTCTTAAGACCTACCAATTCCGTAAGGAAGAGGAGCGTTATTCAAAACGAATCCCGATGGAGCAGCTTAAAGAGGAAGGTTACAACCTGAATATATCCCGCTACATCAGCACCGCAATAGCTGAATCAGAAATCGACCTAGCGGCGACTCATGGCGAATTGGAAATAATCGAGAACACAATCCAAAAGGCAACGATTAAACACAATGAATTTCTTGAAGAGCTTGGCTTGCCCCCATTGCCGTCGCCCGATTCTAATTCGTCGAGAGAGTAGGAGACCCGAAGAGGAGCACTTTAACCAGCCGGGATGGCTTGCCTCGCTCCTCGACCGCGCCCCGGCATAGAAAGGCCGCATGACCACAGCTGTGCCCTATTTTGTGGCCCAACTCCATCAAGAGTGGTCGCACTTGGCAGTAATTGGGTAGGGATGCAATTCGCTCTCACTGGCGCGAAGAATCAACACGATAGCAAATCATCGCACTTGGTGCCAAAGCCGAGCGCCGCAACTGTTAACCGAAGGGTTGCTGGGCTAACCAGCGGTGCAGATCTTGAGCGATTCTGGGGCACAAATCTGGGCACATTTCGTGCGGGTGGCTAGCTCAGGGATAGCTAACTCATTGAAATAATTGGTGATGTGCTCCGGATATGGGCCTGCAGCCCACTGATTGCCGGTCCGTGATCGTCCGTGATCGCCATTTTCCCGGTAACGGTAAAGCCAAAGTCCACGAGTGGAAGGATGGAACCAGAGTCTACGGTACTAGGAGCCACTTGTCCGGTTGGTGGTAGCTCGTCCTGCATCAAAGCCCAATACAGCAGAAGGTCGTAGTTCAAGGTGTAGATGCACTCAAAGCTGTCAAGGAATGTTCGGCACGCCTGATAACGGTGTGGTGCAATCTCCTGCGGCCTCGCTGGATGGTTCCGCGCAATTGTATTCACAAGAACATCTCGAAGACCCTTGGCGTCTTGTATCAAGCTCGTCATCAGTTCTGGTCTGTCTGGAACATAAACTCTCGCCAAAAGTGCAGTCTGACGCAGCGCCTTGATGACCATTTCGAAATCAGTTGTTCCCAAAGCACTGAATGCCTCACGAGCACCGGGCGAGAGGTTTTCAAAATCAGCCTGTTTGTAGAGTGCCTCGTAAGATGAAGATGTCGTCCTTGCAAGCCCTACTGAAGCCATTGCCCAGCAGAACTTTCCTTTTCTTTCTATCTGGCGATTGTTCGATGGCTTGCGGAAATGTGATAACTTCGGGCACAAAACTCCTCCCTTTAGTGCCAAGGGTTGTCCTTTGTCCTAATTCTGCCAGGCAAAGCCTTCCAATGGGTAAACGTAGAGGTAATTAGCTATTGTCTAATAAGACAAAGAAGGCTACCGCCTCCATCTCAGCGGCGGTCATGCGGAGTTTCGCGGCAATCGTGGTGAGTTTCATTTCCGGCCTCGTTTCCGCTGAGTCTAGCTTTTTCGGGTTAGAATCTGCGTCATGCCGCGAGGCCACACCGTCCAGCTACGTTCCCTACCAGTAAGAAAAGCTGACTTCATTGAACCAATGGACTGCACTCCCGTCCCAAAGTTGATCGACGGGCCGGAATGGGTCTACGAAATCAAGCTGGATGGCTACCGTGCTGTGGCGGTCAAATTCTGTGACAGCATCGATCTCTTTTCCCGTCGCCACAAATCATTCAACGCACAGTATCCGTTTATCGTGGAAGCTCTGCGCGACCTGCCGGAGGGCACGGTTGTCGATGGCGAGATTGTGGCCTTGGATGAAGCTGGCAAGCCAAATTTTAATTTGCTTTCACAGTTTCGCAGCCGAGCTTCGAGTATCTGCTACTTCGTTTTTGATCTCCTCATTTGCCAGGACCGTGATCTCACTAGACTGCCTCTGAGTGACCGCCGTGAATTGATGAAGTCTCATCTAATGTTCTACTCGCCTCGAATCCGCATTGCTGAACAGTTCGACGTGTCAGCGACCGATATGTTGGCCGCTGTGCGTCAACAGCAATTGGAAGGCGTCATCGCAAAGCGTAAAGATAGCCTCTACCAGCCTGGAAAGCGCACGGACGCATGGATTAAGTACCGCGTGAACCGGGGACAGGAGCTTGTGATTGGGGGATATATCCCTGGGCCACACGGATTCGACTCTCTCATCGTCGGCTACTATCGCGGCAGGGAATTGGTCTATGTCGCCCGTGTCCGCAACGGCTTTGTTCCGGCATCACGTCGCCAGGTCTTCGAGAAAATCCGAACTCTCGTTTCCCCAACAATGCCGTTTGTCAATCTGCCAGACACCCACAAATCACGTTGGGGCGATGAATTGACTGCCGAGAAGATGAAGGAATGCGTCTGGCTTCGTCCTGAGGCCATCGCCCAAATAGAATTCCTGGAGTGGACAGAAGCAGATCGTCTCAGGCATTCAAAGTTCGTTGGACTGCGTGAGGACAAAGACCCTCGGCAAGTGGTGAAAGAACAGAACAAGCATATTAGTAGGGATACAACGCGACACAATTCAATATTTTGAGCACTCTTCTGATTGTCGACCCTCGTTCGAGATTGCGTTCGCTTTTGGACAAACGAGTAATCTAAACCTCGGACATTCAAGTTGTTGGCTACGTTGTCTTCGCTCATTGACTTGCCGTTGCGAGCAACCTAACATTTCCGAAAATGGCAGAATCAACGTCCCTCATTGGCCAGACTATTTCGCACTACCGCATTCTCGAAAAGCTCGGTGGCGGTGGCATGGGTGTGGTCTACAAGGTCGAAGATACCGTGCTTGGCCGATACGTCGCCTTGAAGTTCTTGCCCGAAGACCTTGCCAAAGACCCACAATCCCTTGAACGCTTCCGCAGGGAGGCTCGCGCCGCCTCCGCGCTGAACCACCCCAATATCTGCACCGTCTACGAGATTGGGGAGTATGACGGCAGGCGATTCATCGCCATGGAGTTTCTCGATGGGCAGACGCTCAAGCATCGGATCGGTGGCAAGCCGCTGGAGATCGAGGTGGTGCTCGATCTGGGCACCCAGATCGCCGATGCTTTGGACGCGGCACACTCCAAAGGAATCATCCACCGCGACGTCAAGCCTGCGAACATCTTCGTCACGAATAGAGGGCAGGCAAAGATTCTGGACTTCGGGTTGGCTAAGGTCAGTACACCCAAAAGCGCGACTGGTAACGAGCCAACACTTGCCACTGCGGAGGTGGACCCTGACCATCTGACGAGTCCCGGCACGGCTGTAGGAACCATCGCTTACATGTCGCCGGAGCAGGTGCGGGCGAAGGAACTGGACTCCCGCACCGATTTGTTTTCGTTTGGCGCTGTGCTGTATGAGATGACGACCGGAACGCTGCCCTTCCGAGGAGAAAGTTCGGGTGTGATCTTCAAAGCCATTCTGGACGGTACGCCAACGCCAGCCATGCGTTTGAATCCCGACCTGCCACCCAAGCTCGAAGAAATCATCAACAAGTGTCTGGAGAAAGACCGCAACCTGCGCTACCAACACGCAGCCGATATGCGAACGGATTTGCAACGGCTGAAGCGGGACAGCGAGAGCGGGCATACTGCGGCGGCAAGCTCGGGCATGCTGGCTGCGCCGCATGGCAAGGTCTGGAAGTTTGCGGTTCCTATTCTATCCGTCGGTTTGCTCCTCGCGGGCGGGTTTTACTATCGCTCCCACCAGCAAAGCAAGCGCCTGACCGACAAGGACACCATCGTTCTCGCCGACTTCGACAACAAGACGGGCGATGCGATCTTCGACGACACGCTCAAGACGGCGCTCAACGTTTCCCTGCGGCAATCGCCTTTCTTGAGTGTGCTCTCGGATCAGCAAGTCGGTGAGGCCCTGAAATTGATGACCCGTCCTGCGGACACGAAACTCACGCCCGCAGTGACCCGCGAGCTTTGCCAGCGGGCGGGCAGCAAGGCTTACATTGCGGGAACGATTGGCAGTCTCGGCAGCGAATATGTGCTGGCTTTGAAGGCGGTGAATTGCCAGAGCGGCGACACGCTCGCGCAGGTGCAAGTCACTGCGGCTGCGAAAGAGAAAGTTTTGGATGCGCTGGGCGAGGCGGCATCGAAGCTGCGCGGCGAACTGGGCGAATCGCTGGCTACGGTGCAGAAGTTGGATGTACCACTCGCACAGGCCACCACGTCTTCGCTCGAAGCTCTGAAAGCGTTCAGCCTTGGCTTAAAGGCGTCTAACGAGAAAGGCTCCGCCGCAGCCCTGCCTTACTACCAACGTGCCATCGAGCTTGACCCGAATTTTGCTGCGGGCTACAGCGCAGTGGGCGACGACTACTTCAGTCTCAACGAGATGGAGCGGGCCAGCGGGTACTATACCAAGGCATTTCAGTTGCGGGAACACGCCAGCGAGCGGGAGGAGCTGTACATCGCCGCCGCCTACTATCTGATTGTAACCGGAGAACTGGATAAAGCGGCCAAGACGTATCAGGAGGAGATTGAGAGCTACCCACGGACAGCCAGAGCGTATACCGGTCTGGGCGACGTGTACGGCGAACAGGGGCAGTATGAAAAAGCTGCGGAGGTCACGAGGCAAGCCATGCGCCTTGCACCGGATGAAAATGACGATGGCAATCTCGCCAACTACACCCTTGCCTTGCAGCGTTTCGACGAGGGGCGGCAGGTCATTCACGAGGCGCAGGTACGAAAGTTGGATGATTACTGGCTTCACAACACTCTCTACGCTCTTGCCTTTCTCGGGGCGGACTCCACAACGATAGCGGATCAGCAACAGTGGTATGCGGGCAAGCCCGATTATGAGAACTATGGACTGGCGCTCGCATCCGACACCGAGGCTTATGCTGGTCATGTGGGCAAGGCGCGGGAACTGACCAAGCGGGCTGTAGACTCCGCCATACGAGCGGACAGCAAGGAAATTGGGGCCATCTGGCAGGCGAATGCTGCTCTCGAACAATCGGCTTACGGCAATGCTGCGGAAGCCCGGCAAATAGCAGCAGGGGCTCTGAAACTGGCTCCCGCGAGTCAGGGCGTCGAGGTCGAAGCCGCGCTTGCGTTTGCCATGGCGGGCGATACGGCACGAGCGGAGTCCTTGGCACTAGACTTGGGGAAACGCTACCCGCTGAGTACGCAGATGCAGTCGCTTTGGCTGCCAGCGATTCAGGCGCAATTGGCGCTGGACAAAAAGAACGCTGCTTCCGCCCTGAGCGCCCTGCAAGCTGCTTCCCCCATCGAGTTCGGGCAAATTCAGTTTGTCGCCAATATTTCCTGCCTCTACCACGTGTATGTCCGCGGGGAAGCATACTTGGCAGCCGGACAGGGCAGTCCTGCCGCCGCCGAGTTTCAGAAGATTCTCGACCACAGCGGCATCGTCTGGAACTGCTGGACGGGTGCGTTAGCGCATCTGGGAGTGGCTCGTGCCAACGCCTTGCAGGCGAAGAGTTCGCAGGGAGTGGCGGATGCCGATGCCGCCCGCACTCGGGCGCTCGCCGCCTACAAAGATTTCCTAGCCCTCTGGAAAGACGCCGACCCCGACATTCCCATCCTGAAACAAGCCAAGGCGGAGTACGCGAAGCTAAAGTAGCTCCAACGAGCCGAAAGATTCTTCCCTCAGTACTGTGAATCCAAAGCGTCTCAAAGCCGAATCGACTCACCAGCCAACCCTGTTTGAACTGGAAAAACCCTCCGAACCTTTGAGCCAGCCAAAGATCGACCGCCCGTACTCTCTGCCCGGCATTCTCCTCGGCACTTCGTCTTTCACGGCAACGGGCTGGCTAGGTTCTTTCTATCCACAGGGCATTCGGTCGCGGGATTTTCTCTCCTACTACGCCAGCAAGTTTCAAACGGTCGAGATCGATAGCACGTTTTACGGCACCCCAAGCGCCTCGACCGTCACAAGCTGGAACGAGAAGACTCCAGACGACTTCATTTTCTGCGTCAAAGTTCCGCAGATCATTACGCATGAAAAAGTGCTAGTCAATTGCGATTCCGAATTCGAAGATTTCGTGAAAACGATGGACATTCTCGGTCCAAAGCTTGGTCCGATTGTCTTTCAGTTCCCGTCGTTTGACCGCTGGAAATTCCCGAAGCAAGAAAGTTTTCTCGGTGTACTCACACCATTCCTGAAAAAGCTTCCCACGGATCACAAATTTGTTATCGAGATTCGAAATAAGACTTGGCTCGATGCCAGATTCGCTGACGTACTCAGGGAGCACAACGTCGCCCAGGCCTTAACCGACACATCATTTGTGCCGCGGCCTTGGGAGATGAAGGAACAATTTGACATGATTACTGCGGACTTCGCCTATGTTCGCTGGCTTGGCGACCGACATGGGATAGAGAAGATCACGCGAGTATGGGACAAAACAGTCGTTGACCGGGAAGACGATCTCAAAAACTGGGTCGATGTCTTGAAAGAACTGGTCTTGAACAAAAAGATTCGTCAACTTTTTGCGTTCGCCAATAATCACTACGCCGGGCATGGGCCAGCGACGGTGAAGCAGTTTTGGGATTTGTGGGAAAAGAAGTAAGATCAAATCTCCTGCCTCTGCCAATCCAGCACACCGAGTTAAGAATGTCGATCAGCAAATGCGTCGTCCGGTTGAAGGACTCCCACGATACGGTGCATGAGGCCGTTGTATACGCGGAATCACTCTATGAGGCCGTGCTGCGTGGATTGAATCAATTGGTGGATGTAGGATGGGAATCTGATACGGGCGAAACGATCAGGCAGGTAGAAGTAGAAATTCATCAAGAGCCGACCAGACATATCGTCAACGTCCCTAAGCTATTGAATTGGGTTAAGCAAGATACGGCTCGTCCGGGACAGCAAACGCAGAAGGAGAAGTTGCGAAAGTTACTCGGAACGCAGTGATTGGGATGTATCCTATGTGGACTTACCCTCATTATCAGCCTGCTTGCATTCCGGAAGGGAATCGTGAGAATCCTGGTGGCCCCCCTTGCTCCTGATAGAAAACTCACTACCCCAAATACGGCTAAATTGGACCTTCCGCGCCTCATGGAGAATGTCATCGAAATTCTCGGAACTGTGCTGTGCTGCGTCTTTCATAATCTGCTGGTTCAAACTTGTCCATATCTCTGCAAACTTCTTCAACGCCAGATAACCCTCAACCGACATGTTCTTGATTGCCATGAGACATCTCATCTGCTCACGCTCACTCTTATTCTTGGCGAGCTCTAATATGGGTCCGACCAATCCGAGAGTCTCTACAATCCGTTCGCACAGGTACAACAGTTGCATCCAGGAGTCCCTGTCGATATTGGCCTGCCAAATTTCGTGGTCCGTGTTTGATTGCTTGGAGTCACTCACCTGAGCATCGACCATGCCAATCCCGCAACAAGCAATCCGCCAAGAATCAGCGTTCCAAGCGCCAAATGACCAAGATTTGGAATGGTTCGCGTATGCGCTGGGTGCATATATCCTCCAGTCCAGAGGGGACTATAATTCACAACGCGCGTAGTATCAGGAATAATATATAGATACTTGGTTACTATTCTGTATAGGTGTATAAATAGGAGTGGCGTCGTGCTTAAACGCTCTAGCCGGAACCTCCAAGGTCAGGATTTTCTTGTGTGGTTTCCGTTCTTAAGCTGCGCTGCCACTGTTAGGAGTATCTGTCGGTCTTTCTCTGACATTCGACTCAGGGCGCGACTAAGTTTGGCAAAGAATTGGAGGCCCTTTCCACGGGAGGCCCAGTCCTTCTTTCTAACGGAGAAACTTGGTTTCGTAGCGGGAGTTTCTTCATTTTCATAGAAAAGTTGATAGAGCGACACTTCGAGGCCCCGTGAAATTTTCTCTAGCGTTTCAAGAGCGGGAACTGTATGTCCGTTCTCGACGCGTGAGAGATAGCAACGTTGCAGGCCGGTGCGTTTCTCCATGTCTCCCTGTGAAAGGTTTTTGTACTCTCTCAATTCTCGTAGTCGATCAGCGATATACATGACAATCTCCCGGTTGTTTACCGACACGACATTCTTCATATCGGTTATCGATAACCATACACGGTCGTCATTGTAGAGTAAACACCTTTATCTATTGGGCGTGCGCGATCAGTGTGGGGGCTTTTTAAGTAGGCGAGCGGATGGGAATGTGCATACCTGCCCGGTAGGAGGTAGTGGACTGCCAGCCCCCGTGCTATAAATTTCAAATGCCCAAAATTATCGAGCGGTGGCTTTTATTCAAGTACGTCAAAGGTCAGTTCACGCCGTTGTCGAAACCGTTCAAGACGAAAGCAGCGGCGGGGAAGGCGCGGTTGAAGTTACCGGAGCGGGAGCGGCGGGGAGTTGCGGTGGGTGTGATTCGTAGCAATCCTTGAGCCATCATTAGGATTGACTGGTACATATGTAAAGACCCGGCTGGGTGGGTACAGCGGGTATTGGTTCAATTGCCCTCAGTCAGTTTGTAATAAACAAAGCGTGAACACAATAACGATCACTGCCAATGACTCCGTAGATGCTAGGGAGTTGGATGTTGCCGGTTTAAGTTGCGAGCACTGTAAAAAGAAACTCCCCAACGGATATTTTGTCCATACCGCGATCAAAGAAGTGCACTAGCTAATCCACATAGGCCGTCCTTGGGTTGAAGGGTCGCGCATCCCGGGCTTGGTTCCAGTAAAGCCGATTTCTCACAACCCCACGTAGACCGGAAGCTATCCGCTATTGAAGCTACCGAAAGGAAATGAATTTATTCTGGTCAGCGGTGCTACTTCTTTGCAAGCTCGCCATTGAAATGACTCTCAACATCTTCATGACTCAGCAGGTTTCTAGCTTTGGCTAATACGACCGAATAGACGACCTCATTCCGTTCAATCTGCGCGGTGATAAATGCTCCGTCTTCCGGCAGTTCTTGATAGGTGAATTTCACCTTCCTGCCGTCTTCAAGTTTCTTTATCCACTCGTCGTCTCGCATGTTCCCCCAAACTTCAATTTGCGCCGCGAGGACGACTTCACGCAGCCTGAAAATCGTGGGGCCGTGGTTTGTCGTGCCCTGACCAATCGAACAGAAACACCCTTCCTTGCTCAACTTTTATCTCTAAAGTACTCAGATCCTCTGGAAACCTCTCTCCAGGCATTCCTGATTGTTGGCTGACGACAAGGGTATTTAGAAGTGGCCAGCCGTGTCGCTTACAGTAGTCGTGTATGAGTTCAAGGGCGCGTTTAAGTCCGTGCCTAGCGATTCCGGTGTAGCCTTCGACGGCCGCATAACTCAGAATCTGTTGAGTGCGAGCAGCCAACGCCAGCAGCGGCCACAGAAGCACGGCTTGCTCTGCATGGGTCATACGTTCATTTTCCATCGCGTCTCCCGAACTTTAGGAATTCTTCCCGCAACGAGAAGGCCGGACAATGCACTTATTTCACGACCTTCCCTTCAGGCGGAATGCTTCTTATCCATGACAGCGGTCGAGACGCTCGCGTTATTGCGCCCACTGATTTTCGAGACGAAGTGGCAGAGTTTGCAGTTGTCTATGTGCTTTTCCAGGTGCGAGTATGCCTTGGCATAATCCGCCTGCAAGCGCATTAGTTCATCGCTCACTTCCCACTCCCTCAAGACGGAGTTGGCGATCTCTTCGCGGCGGTTTTTCCAAGTATCCAGCGACTGCACGCAAACGCATAAGAGTCTTTCATATTCCGTGCAAAACGCCGTTTTGTAGGGGAGTTCACCTTCCATGTGCGCCTCCCACAGTTCAACAGGAGCATGTCTCACACCAAAGCAGCTAAGTCGCAAGCATGGAGAAACTTGCTACAGGTATAGTTTTTCTGGAGCGCAGTTCCAGTACGAAACTTCGCACTGGTATTTCGTTTGGCTCTGTAATTCTTACCAACCGAGATGCTGTTGTAGTGGCCTGGGAATGTACGATTTTAGACAGACACGATTGCCGCAGAAGGATATATTTTTTCTTAACTTCGAGTTATTTCTACCCCTGGCCTGCGACACTCCTTGACCTGACCCGTTGACAATGTCGCAGGCCCTCCTCTAAAGCTACAAAAGCGTAGTCAATTTCGTGACCGTGCTTGCACAAACTTTCGATTTCAGTGACTTATTTTGATTTTTGGGGATTTTTGGGTACTTCAATGAGCGCCCTGTATTCCTCCGACAGGATGCGAATCTCATCCATGAGTGCAGCGTACTCGTCGGTACCCGACTAATCGGGACTTGGCGTGCGCCCACCCATTTGGGGACGACAAGAGGATACTTGGCCCGATTGAGACCCGTTATCCCGTCATCTGCCCGGTAATTCCCGCACGAAGGGAGTACAATCCGGCAAAGGGACGCACTTCTGCCCCAACCGGAGGTTAGGACAATTGAGCAAGAATACGTTTCCTCAGCTTGCGGCTGCGATTTTTCTTATCGTCGCGGTCGCTCACGCCTTGCGGCTCATCTTCAAATGGGTGGTGCTTATCGGTGGCTGGCAGGTCCCGATGTGGGTAAGTGCGGTCGCCATTGTCATATCAGCGTATCTTGCTTACGAAGGCTTTCGGATAAGCCAATCCAAACAAATCAGATGAGTACCGAGACGTATCTACCTGACTTCTTATTCCTCTGATAAACCCGCAAGCCGGACGAGTAAAATCGGCCCAAAACCACATGTCCGGTAAGGCGACTTACCAGGAGTTAGCTCGCCTTGTTGGCACCACACCAATTCTGTCCTATAGTTCCAGCCATGGCTCACCGAGTGGGTTTGCGATGCTTCGCTCTTGCATTGTTGGCGACTTGGC
>Ga0210406_10001052_pt1 | contig 35203 bp, 32 predicted proteins | sample IncBWC30MmetaG_FD_155454 | JGI IMG/M metagenome (GOLD analysis project Ga0210406, IMG submission 155454) | Forest soil microbial communities from Barre Woods Harvard Forest LTER site, Petersham, Massachusetts, United States - Inc-BW-C-30-M | ecosystem: Environmental > Terrestrial > Soil >... | reverse complement strand
ACGCGGAGTTCATCGGCAACGAGATTCAGAAAGCGTATCTGGAATCCTACTCCGATTACGGCCAGAACCTGTTCGACCGTTACGTCGACTACGCCGACGCGTGGATCGAGGATCAGGACTTCAAGGATCCCGACACCGGCCAGATGCTCAACCGCGACCTTCTCAACCAGGAACTGACCAAGATCGAGAAGCCTGCCGGAATCGCCAACCCGAAGGACTTCCGCAACGAGGTCGTGAAGTTCTCGCTGCGCTCGCGGGCCCAGAACGGCGGCAAGAATCCGTCCTGGACCTCTTATGAGAAGATTCGCGAAGTGATCGAGAAGCGCATATTCTCGCAGGTCGAGGATTTGCTTCCGGTGATCTCGTTCGGTTCGAAGAAGGACGGCGAAACCGAGAAGAAGCACGGCGAATTCGTCGCGCGGATGGTGGGACGCGGCTATACCGAGCGTCAGGTCCGCAGGCTCGTCGAGTGGTACATGCGTGTGAAGCAAGCCGGCTGAGGCGGCCAGTACCGCCCGATCTGAAGTCCCTGCGCTATTTGCGGCCGGTTCGTTTCAGGGACTTCAGATCGCTAAGCGGTACTGAAATAATAGTTTGCTAGTGCCCATGACTTTCCGAAGTTCGTGAAAGGTGGGTGCTGCAAGGAACACGAACTTCGGAAAGTGAGCACTAGAACAGTGGCGATGTTCATAGTCGATCGGCGTCTGAATCCAGGCAGCAAGAGCCTGGAAAACCGTCAGCGTTTCCTGCGTCGCGCCAAGGCGCTGGTGCGGGGTGCGGTGAAGAAGACCTCCGAGGGACGCGACATCAAGGACGTGCTGGAGGGCGGGGAGGTCTCGATCCCGCTCGACGGGATGCATGAGCCGCGGTTTCGCACCGAAGGCGGTACGCGCGACCGGGTGCTTCCCGGCAACAAGAAGTTCGTCGAAGGTGACATCCTTCCACGCCCCGATGGAGGCCGGGGAGGGCGGGGATCGCAGCCGGGCGAAGGCGACAGCGAGGATGATTTCCGCTTCGTCCTGTCCCGCGACGAGTTCGTCGACCTCTTTCTCGACGATCTCGAATTGCCGGATCTGGCCAAGCGCAGGCTGGCCGACGCCGAGAGCGAAGGCCTCCAGCGTGCGGGCTATTCGACCTCGGGATCACCGGCGAATATTTCGGTCAGCCGCACGGTGCGACTGGCGCTGGCGCGCCGCGTCGCGCTCAGAAGGCCGAGGCCGGAGACGATCGCCCGGCTCGAGGCGGAGCTCGAGAGTTGCCAGGACGAAGGGCGCCGCGCCGAGTTGATCGCCGAGATCGAGGCGCTGAAAGCAAAGGCCAAGCGCATTCCCTTCATCGATCCGATCGATATCCGCTTCCGCCGGTTCGAGACGGTGCCCAAGCCGGTGGCGCAGGCGGTGATGTTCTGCCTGATGGACGTGTCGGGTTCGATGTCCGAACACATGAAGGATCTCGCCAAGCGCTTCTACATGCTGCTTTACGTGTTCCTCACCCGCCGCTACCGGCATGTCGAGATCGTCTTCATCCGCCACACCGACCGCGCCGAGGAGGTGGACGAGGAGACCTTCTTCCGCGGGCCCGCGTCGGGCGGCACGCTGGTGTCGAGCGCGCTGCAGGCGATGAGCGACATCGTCAGATCGCGCTTCCGCCCCGCCGACTGGAACATTTACGCAGCTCAAGCCTCCGACGGCGACAACTCGATCGCCGACAGTGCGCTCACCGGGCGGCTTTTGACTGATCAGATCCTTCCCGTGAGCCAGTTCTTTGCCTATCTCGAGGTCGGCGAGGCCACCGGCAGCTCCTTCGAAATGCCGGACTCCTCGCTGTGGACGCTGTATCAGCGCCTGCGCGCCGACGGCGCACCTCTGTCCATGCGCAAGGTCAACGAGCGCAGCCAGATCTTCCCGGTGTTCCACGAACTGTTCCAGCGTCGACGAAACCAGGAGAAAGCCGCGCCATGACAGCGACAGCCGAACGCCTGTTCGAGGGAGCGGATTGGGATTTCCCGAAGCTGCAGCGGATACACGATGCCTGCGAGGAGATCGCGAAAGGCGAACTCGGGCTCGATACCTATCCGAACCAGATCGAGATCATCACCGCCGAACAGATGCTGGACGCCTATTCTTCGGCCGGCATGCCGCTGTTCTACAAACACTGGTCGTTCGGCAAGCATTTTGCCCATCACGAGGCGTTCTACCGCAAGGGGCTGAAGGGTCTCGCCTATGAGATCGTGATCAACTCTTCGCCCTGCATCTCCTATTTGATGGAAGAGAACACCGCGACCATGCAGACGCTGGTGATCGCGCACGCAGCCTTCGGCCACAATCATTTCTTCAAGAACAACTACCTGTTCCGGCAATGGACCGATGCCGACGGCATCCTAGATTATCTCGACTTTGCCAAGACCTATGTGGCGCAATGCGAGGAGCGTCACGGGCGGCTCGCGGTCGAAGTCACGCTGGATGCGGCCCATGCCCTGATGTCGCATGGCATCGATCGCTATCCCGGCAAGAAGAATCTCGACCTTCGCGCAGAGGAAAAACGCGCCAAGGAACGCCGCGCGCATGAACAGAGCATGTTCAACGATTTGTGGCGGACGGTGCCGACAGGACCGGTGAAGAGCGCGGAGCTGTTGAGCAGCGAGCGGCGGCGCAAGCTGCTCGGGTTGCCGCAGGAAAATATCCTCTACTTCCTGGAAAAGACCGCGCCCCGCCTGCAGCCCTGGCAGCGCGAGATCCTTCGGATCGTGCGCCACATCGCGCAATATTTCTATCCGCAGAGCCAGACCAAGGTGATGAACGAGGGCACCGCGACCTACGTGCATTACCGCATCATGAACCGGCTGCACCAGCAGGGCCGGCTTTCTGACGGCAACTTCCTCGAATTCCTGCAGTCGCACACCAACGTGGTGTTCCAACCCGATTTCGACGACCAGCGCTTTTCGGATTTCAACCCTTACGCGCTCGGCTTTGCGATCATGCAGGACATCGAGCGCATCGTGACCCGCCCGGACGACGAGGATCGCGAGTGGTTCGGCGAGATCGCAGGCTCTGGCGACGTCATGGGTGTGCTGCGCAACGTCTGGGCCAACTACCGGGACGAAAGTTTCATCAGCCAGTTCCTCAGCCCGCGTCTGATCCGAAGCTGGCGGATGTTCCATCTGCACGACGATCCCGAAGAAGCCGCCGGCATCAAGGTCGATGCGATTCACGATGCGCGCGGCTACCGGCGAATCCGCCGGGAACTCGCCAAGCAGTATGACGTCGGCTATATCGATCCGAACATCGAAGTGGTTGATGTCGACCTTGCGGGCGACCGCCGCCTGATGCTGCGCCACGTCGTGGTGAAGGGCGCCCAGCTCAATGAAACCGACGCCAGGCGTGTTCTACAACATCTCGCTGATTTGTGGACGTATGACGTATCTCTGGTTGAAGTCGATGCCAAGGATACGGTATTGAAGGAGTACGTCGTCAGCCCGCGCAGCCTGGCGATAGCGGCCTGAACAAGCCCGAGAAAAGAGCGGAGAAAACGCCGGGACCGGCCGCCAAGCCTGTTGAAAACTCCGCACGCCATGAAATGTCCGCCGAGGGCGCCGAATTTTGCCCCAATCCCCGCAAGATATTGCGGCGGGTGTTTAAGTAGGGGAATGCACATGGCGTACAAGCGAACTGAGGTTGCTATCGAAAGAATTATTGCATCCTGTGATGGCAACATGCGAGGAGCGCTTGAAGCATTGATGCTGGTCAACGAGCATCTGGAGGCTGAGCTTTCCCGGCTCTACGCCTTCATGTCGATCGACGAGAGCGGCGAAGTAGCGTTCGAAACCCTGCACTGAGTTCCACTGCGCCATTTTCGATCGCCGATCGGCAAGGGCGCAAATCACTCGGACAGGTAGAAGCGACAAGCGTTGCCAGCGGGCGAGGCTGGAGCGAAGCGGGAGCCATTTGGCTCCGAGGCTTTGCGGCCTGTTGGATCCGCCGCAATCATTGTGGCGCATCGGGCGCACGTAGATCGATCCCGGTGTGAGAGGCGCCGCCGGGCGGGGCCGTTTTCAGCAAAGTTCCGGCCAGTAGAGCCGCATCGGATTTTCGACCAGAAGCTTGCGTTGCAGCTCGGGCGTGGTCGCAATCTGCGGGATGAAGTCCACCAACAGGCCGTCGTCGGGCATGTGGTTTTTCAGATTGGGATGCGGCCAGTCGGTGCCCCAGAGCACGCGATCAGGAAACGTCTCGACCATGCGGCGCGCGAAAGGAACCACGTCGCGGTAGGCGTTTTGTTCGCCGTTGAGCGCTACCGGTCCCGAAACCGACAGCCGCTCCGGACAACTGACCTTGGACCACACGTTCGGATTCTCGGTCATGAACTTGATGAAGCGTTCGAATTCAGGCCCGTCCACCGCTTTGCTCACATCGGGCCGGCCCATGTGATCGACGACGACCGTCGTCGGCAGGGCGGTGAAGAAGTCCCATAGCTCAGCCAGGTCGACCGCCTCGAAATAGATCACGACGTGCCAGCCGAGTTTTTCGATGCGGGCGGCAATCTCCATCAGTTCCTCTCGCGGCGTGAAATCGACGAGCCGCCTGACGAAGTTGAAGCGCACGCCGCGGATGCCTGCCTCGTGCAGCACGCGCAAATCAGCATCCGAGCTGTCGCGCCGCACCGTCGCAACCCCCCGTGCGCGCCCGTGCGCATGGTTGAGCGCATCGACCATCGCGCGGTTGTCGGCGCCGTGACAGGTCGCCTGCACGATGACGTTGCGCGAAAAGCCGAGATGATCGCGCAGGGCAAAGAGCTGCTCCTTCGAGGCGTCACACGGCGTATATTTGCGCTCCGGCGCATAAGGGAATTTGTCTTTCGGGCCGAAGACGTGGCAATGCGCATCCACCGCGCCCGGCGGCACCTTGAAGCGGGGTTTTGAGGGGTTTTCGTACCAGTCGAGCCAACCTGGTGTCTTTTCGGAGCGCGCAGTTTCGACCATTCACTTGCCCGTCTTTTTATTCTTGCTCGCGATGCTTACGAGAATGCGGTCGGCTTCACAGCGCCAATCCGGACTGCGCGCGAAACCTTCAAGTCCCCGCTCGCCGAACAGGCCGAGGTCGGCGAGATCGGCCATCCACGCCTGGCGTTCGGCCGTGCCTTGCGACGACCATGGCTCAAGCCCGATCTCGCGTACGGTTTCTGCCACCTCGCGCACTTCCTCGCTGCGGCGGCGGCCATGCTCGATCACGCGCTGGAAGAAGTAGGCGCCCTGCTTTTCCCAGTCGATGCCGGGGAAGGTTTCCTTCAGCGACGCCAGCACCGCATCCTCGACGCCATAGGCGCGCGCGGTGGTGAAGCTCTCGATCACCATGGCCTCAAGCCCCTTGATCATCACGCTGCGGCACATCTTTACCGCGGAGGCGACGCCGAGTTTTTCGCTGGCGACCCTGGCGTTGAATCCCAGCGCACCAATCAGCGGCGCGAGTTCGCCCGCATCCTTGCCGCCGAGCAGCAAAGGCACCCTGATGCGGTAGGGCGGAATCGATGTCATCACGGCGCCCTCGACATAGCGGCCGCCGCCACCGTCGATCAGCGCTGCCGCGCGTTGCTTGGCGCCGGGCGAAGCCGAATTGAAGTCGAGGAACCAGGTGCCGCGCTTCACCGTGCCCGCGCACGCCTCGGCCACCGACACGGCCTGGCTTGCGGTGACGGCGGAAACGACAAGATCGGATTGCGCAGCAAGTTCGGCATGCGAAGCCGTCAACCGCACGTCATGGTGGTTGGCGTGATCGCGCAAGGGACCGCCCGCCTCGTCGCCTCGAAGCTTGACGTCAAAGGCCATCACCTTGACGTCCTGCCTGCATAAATCTTCGGCGAGGATACGTCCGACTTCGCCGTACCCGACAAGGCCGACGTTCCATTTCGGCGGATTGGTTGCAGGCGCGGTCATGGCAGAGGATCTTTCCTGTCGGATAGCGGCGGATTTGTCTTTATAAACAGGTCCTACCGATGCAGGAAGGTAGTGTCTGCTTTGCGTCCGAAAATCGGACATCGGCCCGGCACAAAGGATATCCGCCACGGCCGTAAAGCTGCACTTCCCTTGCGCCGCCACGACACCTAAATTGAAGGCGAACGACAGGGAGTTCGCCATGCCGCAAGCCGCAACACCGACTGAAGAATCCGCTCTCGCGCCGGACCATATTGAAGCGACGCTGAACTACATTGTCGACGATGGCAGCAAGGTTTTCACCGTCGTCGCCGGTCCCGGCGGTACCGACACACGCTCAGGCGGCACAGCCGATCCGCGCCGCATAACCATTCACAACGGCCGTCGCCATCCGGAAAATTTTGTGTTGGAGCGCCACGGCTTTCGCTTCGTGTGCCACGACACGAAAGTTGAGGACTTCTATGACGAGGATCAAATCCGGCGGGTCTACTATCCGGAGATGGAAGCGCTGATCAAAAGCGAGAGCGGCGCCAGGCGCGTCGTCGTATTCGACCACACGCTACGTACCGCCGACGACGAAATGCGCGAGTCGAAGAGGACCCGAGAGGTCGTCCGCCGTGTTCACAACGACTACACGGAATGGTCGGCCCCCCAGCGTGTGCGCGATATTCTCCCTGACCAAGCCGAAGAGTTGTTGCAGCGGCGCTTCGCCATCATCCAGGTTTGGCGGCCGATCCACCATCCTGTGGAGACTTATCCGCTCGCCATGGCGGATGCGCAAACGCTGTCGCCACCGGATATGATTGTGTCAGAGCGGCGCGCGCCCGGACGCATCGGCCAGACTTATGCGATCAAGTACGATCCGAAACACAAGTGGTACTGGTTCCCGCGCATGCGGCGCGAGGAGGCCTATGTATTCAAGGTGTTCGATTCGATGAAGGACGGCCGCGCGCGCTGGACCGCGCACACCGCGTTCGAGGATCCCACCACCCCGCCGCATGCGCGGCCGCGCGAAAGCATCGAAATCCGCACGATGGCATTTTTTTAGGGGCGCGGGTCCCGCGCGTTGACGGCGTCAAAAAGCGACATCCCTGATCTCCAAGCGGATGTCTTCATGCGCGCTCGAAAGCGGACAGTCCCCGATATACGCCGCAGGTCTCGCAAGCTCACTGTTTCGGAATTTTCGCCTTCTCGATCACGCTCTGCCATTTGTCGATGTCGGATTTGAGCCGGCTTGCGATCTCCTCGGGCGTGCTCGCCTTGGCCTCGATGCCGAGCGTGAGCAGCCGCTTCTTTAGTTCGGCGTCGGCGAGTATATCCTGCAATGCGGCGTTGAGCGTTTTCACGATTTCCGGCTCGGTGCGCGCCGGCGCGAACAGCGCGTTCCAGGAGACGACGTCATAATTATTGACCCCGCTTTCCTGCACGGTTGCGAGATCAGGCATACTTTCCGAGCGCACCGGACCACTTGAGGCAAGCGCGCGGAACTTGCCTTCGGCGATGTTGCCCTTGATCGCCGAATAGCTGTCGATCATCAGCGCGATATTGCCCTGCAGGAGCGATACCTCGACCTCCGGCGTGCCGCGATAGGGGACAATGGTGAAATCGATATTGGCTGCAGTCTTGAACAGTTCGGCCGACAGGTTCTGCGTGCTGCCGACATTGATGGTGCCGACATTCAACGCGCCGGGCTTGGCCTTGGCCGCGGCGATGAAGTCGCCGAGCGTGGTGAAACCGGATGAAGCGGATGTGCAGAAGATGAAATCGAAAAATCCGAGGCTCGAAACCGGTGCGAAATCCTTCAAGGGGTCGAATGGCAGGCGCTTAAACACTGAGACGCTGATCGCGGTTCCGTTGGTCACCATGATCAGCGTATGGCCGTCGGGCGCCGCCGACATCACGCTGCGCGCCGCCGCAATGCCGCCGGCGCCGGGCTGGTTCTCGACAAAAAAGCGCTGAGAAAGGGACTCGGAAAGTTTCTCCGCAATGATGCGCGCGGTCGTATCGGCGACGCCGCCGGCTGCGAATGGAACGACGATTCGAACTGGCCGGTTCGGATAATTCGCCTGCGCACGCGCAGCGGGCGAGGCAACGGCAGGCGCGCAAGCCGCCATCACCATCAGCCACAACGCTGGCCGAGCGCGCAGTTTGGCGCCATAAATTCTCATGAAAAGTCCATTGTCCCGGAAAAACGAAGCCGTCAAGCACCGGATTTACTTTGGTGCCGATGAAGCCGTGCTGAAGCGCGCGAGCGATCGCGCGCATTCAAGCAAACCGCTTCAGACTCAAACGAATGGCGACAGCGTGCCGGCGGCCGCCAGCAGCACCACAACGACCCATGACGGCAACTTCCAGACGGTGAGCAGCAGGAAGCCTGCAAGCGCCAGCGCAAAATCGCGGCCGCTCATCACCGCACTGGTCCAGACCGGGCTGTAGAGCGCCGCACCGAGAATGCCGACCACGGCGGCATTGGTGCCGCGCAAGGCGGCTTGCGCAGCGGGGCGCGCGCGCATCGCATCCCAGAACGGCAGCATGCCGTAGACCAGCAGCATGCCCGGAAGCAGCAAGGCGACGAGCGCAATCGCAGCGCCCGCAAGGCCATTCGGCGGCGAGTTCATCACGGCGCCGAGATACGCGGCGAAGGTGAAGAGCGGCCCCGGCACGGCCTGGGCCAGACCATATCCGGCCAGAAACGTCTCGTTGCTCACCCATCCGGGGCTCACGACCTGCGCCTGCAGCAGCGGCAGCACCACGTGACCGCCGCCAAAGACGAGCGCACCGGAACGGTAAAAGGCATCGAACATCGCGATCGTATGCGATCCGCTCGCAGCCGCTAGCACCGGAGTAAGCAGGAGCAGGGCCGCGAACAAAAGAAGAGCAATCCCGCCGCTGAGCCTTGTGACCGGAAAATTCAGGTGACCCGAGACAGGCGGGGCCTCTCCGCGACAAAGCCAGAGCCCGGCGCAAGCACCGAGTGCGATGGCGGCAATTTGCGCAATGGAGCCGGCGAATGTCACCACGACCGCGACCGCGGCCAGCGCAATGGCGGCGCGCGGCCGATCGGGTGTCAGGCTGCACGCCATGCCCCAGATGGCTTGCGCGACGACCGCGACCGCGACGAGTTTTAGCCCATGCAGGAAGCCTTCTGCCACCGGTCCGGTGAACGAGGCCGCACCCATGGCAAAGGCGAACATGATCACGGCCGACGGCATGGTGAAGGCGAACCAGGCGGCAAGGCCGCCCAACAGCCCGTTGCCGCGCAGAACGCCAAGGGAAAAACCAGCCTGGCTTGAAGCTGGTCCCGGCAGAAACTGGCAGAGCGCGACCAGGTCCGCATAGGTCGTCTCATCCAGCCATTTGCGCCGGACGACGAGTTCGTTGCGGTAATATCCGAGATGCGCAATCGGTCCGCCGAAGGAACTCACCCCTAGCTTGAGGAAGACTAGAAAAACCTCGACGACCGTCCCTCGCTCCGGAATTGGATTGGAAAGTGAATCGCGCCCCGACGGGATCTCTTGTGAAGCAGTATCGCCCACCCAAGCCTCCGAAACTTCCCTCTACCTGAAAGCGAGCCGCGTGAATTCGCTGCCGGCCACAAACACGAATAGCATATGTATTCGGATTCAGGGCCCTGTTCAGTTACGGGCTGCACGCTCTCGTGTCCTCATTTAGGTTGACACGTCGGCAAATCGGTCCTGTATTTTCGCCCCAGCACGCAAAGCCTCTGCCAGGTCCAGTTTGGAAGCGGCTCTCGTTTGCAAATCCAGGTCTGATTTAGGAATATTGCCATGCCCGATTTCAATCGTCGCGATGCCCTGAAGATGTCGGCGGGTTTTGCCGCCGCGGCGGCCGGTGAATTTTCCTGCATCGAGCTCGCCAAGGCAGGTCCAATTCAGGTGCCTGTCATCGACAAGCTCAGCGTGCGCGTCCTCGTCGACAGCGCCAGCGATATTTTCTTCAAGCCGGCTGAAGTAAGCGGCGTGAAGACCGAGCCCGGCCGCTCCGCCAACTCGCTGCTCCCGCTGCACAGCGAATGGGGCCTTTCGTTATTGCTGGAGCCGCAGCGCGGTGATGCCAAGCGCAGCTTCCTGCTCGATTACGGTTGGACGCCTGCGGCCATCAACGGCAACATGGAGCTGTTGAAAGTCGATCCCTCGAAGGTCGAGGCGCTGATCATGAGCCACGGCCATTGGGACCATTTGGGCGGCCTGATCGGATTCCTCGACAGGCACCGCAAGGTATTGCCGGCCGAATTGACCCTGTATGCCGGCGGCGAAGACAATTTCTGCCAGCGTTACGTGCGGGGGCAGGGTGGCGATTTGGCGGACTATGGCATGCTCGACCGCCGCGATCTCGCCAAGCGCGATGTCAAGGTGATGCTGTGCGAAACGCCGGTCGTGATCGGCGAGGCGGCATTCACCACCGGCAAGATCAAGCGCAACAGCATCGAGAAGGTGCTGCCGAACACGCTTGTCGAGTTCAAACTCAAGGATGGCGCCGGCTGCAACTGGAGCCACTACCTGCCGGCCGAGATGGAAGGCAAGATCGTGCCCGACGAGCACATCCACGAGCATGCGACCTGCTTCAACCTGAAGGACAAGGGCCTCATCGTCATCAGCTCCTGCGGCCATGTCGGTATCGTCAACTCGGTGCGGCAGGCGATGGAAGTCTCGGGCGTCGAGAAGGTGCACGCCATCGTGGGCGGTTTCCATCTCGGACCCGCGCCGGCCGATTACCTGACGCAGGTCGTCGCCGAGATCAGCAAGCTCAATCCGGATGTGATTATCCCGATGCATTGCAGCGGGCTCAATTTCACCCAGGAAGCGCAGCGCCAGATGCCGGGCAAGGTGCTGACCACGACCACCGGCACCCGCATCACCTTTGGCATCTGATCGGCAGCACGAGGCGATGGCGGCGGGTAGTGAATGGCAAATCCACGCCGCGATCGCTCGCGCGCTTTTCCTGGTCGTGTCGTTGCTCTGCTGCGATATGGCTTCCGCGGCCGACGAGCAGCAGTCCGCCGCGGAAATGATGGAAGATCTGATGTACGGCCGCGGAACGGTCGGCGGGCCGTTCACGCTGACCGACCAGAACGGACAGAAACGCAGCGACAGCGAATTTCGCGGCAAGCTGATGATCGTCTATTTCGGATACACCTTTTGCCCCGACGTGTGTCCGACCGATTTGATAGCAATCACCGAAGCACTCAACGCGCTGGGCGCTGCGGCCGAAGGCGTTCAACCGGTTTTCATCACGGTTGATCCCGAGCGCGACACGCCGCTACTCAAGGACTACGTCGCAGCCTTTCATCCGAGCCTTGTCGGCCTGGCCGGTTCGCCTGAGGCGATTCGGAAGGTCGCCAATTCCTACAAGGCCTATTACCGGAAAGTGCCGGGCGGGCAACAAGGGGAGTATTCGATCGACCACACCGGCATCATCTATCTGATGGGACGCGATGGCGAGTATCTCGGCTTTCTGCCGCCGCAGACCGACCCCGGGAAACTGACGGAAGTCTTGCGCAAGCATCTGGCGAAATAGATTGACCGGCTTGATGCCGCCGGACACCGAACGTTACGGCAGGCAATGGCGAACTCATGCAACGAGCTTGACAAGTTAGATGCAATTGCATTAAAGTAAATGCACTTGCATCTAAATTGGAAACGACCATGACCCAGCCTCAACGGACCGAATTCGCCACCTTCCTGCTTCGCGTCACGCTTGGCATCATGTACCTCTCCCATAGCGTGGTCCTGAAGCTTGCAACCTTCGGGCTTGCCGGCACCGCCGGTTTCTTTGTCAGCGTCGGCCTGCCGGGCTGGCTTGCCTATGTCACCTTTGCTGCCGAGGCTGTCGGCGGGGTGCTGCTGGTGCTGGGCGTGAAGACTCGCTGGGTCGTGGTGGCGCTGTCGCCGGCACTGTTCGGCGCCATCATCTGGGTGCACGCCTGGAACGGGTGGGTTTTCACCGCGCCAAACGGCGGCTGGGAATACCCCGCCTTCCTGATCGTCGCCAGCATCGTCCAGTTCCTCCTCGGCGACGGCGCCTATGCTCTCGCGCCCTCCAAAACCTCTGATCGTGCCGCGGGAGCAAGTGCAGCTGCAGCGAGCCCGGTTCGCGGAGCCGCGGCTTAACCAGCTCGGTAACTTGCCGCCTTACAGCAGGCTTACAGGAACCTTCTCGTTAACTTCCGATCCTTGCGGGAGCTTGTCGATCGCATCAAAAGGCCTCAATGGTGGTTAGGACATCCGAACCATCATGGCTGGTTGGCTGGCGATGCGATTGCTGGTTATTGAAGACAACGCCGTGCTTTCCGAGCTGCTCGCCAAGGGCTTGAGGACGGCCGGCTATGAAACCGACCTCCTGGGCACGGCGGCAGAAGCCCGCGCCGCCGTGATGACGACGTCGTACGCGGCCGTGATCCTCGATCTCGGCTTGCCTGATGGCGAGGGGTTGTCGATCTTGAGGGAGCTCAGGCATCGCAAGGACTCGACGCCGGTGCTCGTGCTCACCGCACGCGGCGGAGTTTCGGACCGCGTCAGCGGACTGCGCAGCGGCGCCGATGACTACATGGTCAAGCCGTTCGCGCTCGAAGAGCTGGTCGCGAGGCTGGAAGCGTTGCTGCGCAGGCCGGGCCAGCAGCTCGGAAGCTCGCTTCATATCGCCAATCTCGAGTTCGACTTGCGCAGCCGCCAGGCATCGATCGACGATCAGCCTCAGGTTCTGTCGTCGCGCGAAACGGCCGTGCTCGAACTTCTGATGCGCAGCAAGGGGCGCGTGGTCTCGAAGAAGCAGGTCGAGGACCATATCTTCGGGATCTCCGGAGAGGTCGCCTCCAACGCCGTCGAAGTCTATGTCCATCGCCTGCGCAAGCAGCTTGCCGACAGGGGCGCCAAGGTTCAGATCCATACCATTCGCGGGGTCGGATACCTCATCGCCGAGGAAAAGCGTGATCCGGTTTAAGTCGATCATTTCAAGGATCGTGATCCTGCACGTGATCGCCGTGGCGATCGCGTCGATCCTGATGTCGCTGGCACTCTCCTGGCTTCTCAACATCGCAACCAACAACATCCACAATGAGGCGATGGAGGAGCAGGCGGCATCCGTCGCCCAGCATCTTGTCCTGCGGCCCGACCGCAGCCTCGCGCTCGAGCTTCCGCCAAGCCTTCAGGGCCTCTACTCGCAGCCTTACGGCCGATATTCCTATGCCGTGGTGGACGATCACGGCAAAACCCTGTTTTCCTCGCTGGACGACCAAACGCCGGTTTTTGCCGCCGATCCCCACGCCGCCGACGTTCAATACCTGCAAACCCGCAAAGGCGGCGCGGCCATTTCCGGCGCGAGCATACGCCGGATCATCGGCGGCAGGACGGTGTGGGTGCAGGCGGCCGAAGACCTCGCCAACCGCGACGTGTTGATCGACGACATCGTCGAGGATTTCTTCAAACACGTGGGCTGGATCACGCTGCCGATCCTTCTCGTGCTTCTGGTCACCGATATCGCGATCTTCCGTCGCGCGCTTCTGCCGCTCCGGCAAGCCTCGGAAACCGCCCAGGATATCGGTCCCGCCCGGACCGATATCCGCCTGCCGGTCGACGCGATTCCGAGCGAGGTGCGGCCGTTGGTTTCGGCGATCAACAAGGCGCTCGACCGGCTGGACCAGGGTTTTCGGCTGCAGCGCGAATTCACCGCGGATGCGGCCCACGAGCTGCGCACGCCGCTGAGCATCCTGCGCACCCGCGTCGAAACGCTCGACGACCCGCGCGTCGCAAGAGCCCTGCATTCGGACATCGAGGCGATGAGCCGGGTGGTCGGTCAACTGCTCGACATTGCCGAACTCGAGGCATTTACGATCGATCCTTGCGAAGTGGCGGACCTGCAGGCCGCCTGCGCGGAGGTCGCCGAGTTCATCGCGCCGCTCGCGCTCGAGCAGGGAAGGGAGATCGCGTTGCTGGGTACCAGCGTGCCGGTGTGGATCAGGGGCAATGCCGAGATGATCAAGCGCGCGATCCGCAACCTCGCCGAAAACGCCATCCGGCACGCTCCCAAGGACACGGTAGTCGAATTCGTCGTCGAGGAGAATGGCACGGTGACGGTGCAGGATCGCGGTCCGGGAATTTCGGACGAGGAACGCGAGCTGATTTTTCAACGCTTCTGGCGGCGCGATCGCAACCAGCAGGGAAGTACCGGGCTCGGGCTTTCCATCGTGCAGCGCATCGCCGAACTGCACGGGGCGGCCATCGAGGTCCGGAACAGGCCGCTCGGCGGCGCGCAGTTTTCACTTGCCTTCGTCAAGGCCGAGCAACCGGCCACGGCGGCCTGAAAAGATCCACGTTTTGTCTGCCGCCACTTGACGCAGGCCCGCGTCCTACGATCAAGATGCTTTCGCCCGAACCTCATCACGGGCTAGTGTGGCGGTCCAGAAGTCCGCATCATTGCTGCTGCGAGTTCGTCATGCGGACTTCTGAACCAAAGCCACACTAGAAAACAATGACTTACTAGTGTCCTTTCGATTCCGAAGTTCGCAAACGAGGTGGCGGCAAAATGATGCGAACTTCGGAATCGGGACACTAGCCGTGCCTTAAGTTGAAATACCCCGAATGTGCGACGCAGACGGGGTAACCAACAGGAGACCTCGAACGAGGATCCATCCGTCGCTTTCTGGAGGAATTCCCCGATGCATCGTATTTTCCTGGCTGCTGGCTTCGTGATGGCCGGCCTGTTGTCCTTCGGCCACGCGGTCCTTGCGCAAGATGCCAGTCAGCCCGTCTATATCGTGACCTATGTCGAGGTCGTGCCGAGCTCGGTTGCCGATGCGCGGCAGTTGATTATCAACTACGCCAACGAGGCGCGAAAAGCCTCCGGCGCGGTTGCGGCCGAGGCGCTGCAGCGCATTTCCGACCCCAATCATTTCGCCCTGATCGAGCAATGGCAGTCGCAGGCCGCCAAGCAGGCGTTTGCCGCGACGCCTTCGGTCACGACCTTCCGTGCTGCGCTCAACCCCCTGCAGAGCGCGGCCTATGACGAGCGCATTCATGCAGCTCTTTCGGTCGGCTCGGCGAAGCCGATTTCGGGTGATGCCATCGTGATCCTGACCCACGTCGATGTCGTGCCGACGCAGGTTGAGCCGGGCACCGCCAAGGTGAAAGGCTTTACGGAGGAGGGCAGGAACGCGCCGGGTAACCTCCGCTTCGACGACGTGGTCCAGGCCAACCGGAAGAATCATTTCACGCTGATCGAAAGCTGGGAAAAGCCCGCCGACAAGAACGCCTGGATCTCGACCAAGACCGCGCGGGCCTTCCGCGAGGAATTGCAGCCGATGAGCGGTGCGCTTTACGACGAGCGTGTCTACAAGCCGGTACGCTGATCGCAGTGTCCAGGCCGGCACGAAAAACAACGGCGGGAAAGCAATTTCCCGTCGTTGCTTTGCGGGAGTGATGGTAGCATCTGCTGGAAGCATCGATCGCGCGTGCAATGACAATGGAACGTGCCACCGCCGAGGTCGCGATCGAGCCTGCGCCAGAGCGACTCGCGCCGTCGGTTCGCCGGGGCATCTTTCTCTATCTCGGCATCCTGATCGTCCTTTTGGCCTTCGGCGGCCCGTCCGGCGGCCTGATCGATATTCCGATCAGTTTCTTCCTCAAGAACCGATTGCATCTGGAGGCGCATCAGGTCGCCCATTTCCGCCTCATCGCGGCGATCCCGCTTTATCTGTCGTTTGCGTTCGGATTCATCCGCGACATGTGGAATCCGCTTGGCCTGCGTGACCGCGGGTTCATGCTGGTGTTTGGCGGTCTTTGCGCGTTGCTCTATCTCGGCTTTGCGTTTCTGCCGATGACTTACGCCTCGCTGCTCGTTGCGGTGATCGTGCTGACGACCTCGTTCCTGTTCGTAGCCAGTGCCCAGAACGGGCTGGCCTCGACCATCGGCCAGCAGCATGCGATGACCGGCCAGATCAGCGCCGCTTGGAACGTGTTTACGTCGATTCCGCTGGTTGCGGCCTTGTTGGCCGGCGGCTGGCTTTCGGGTTTGCTCGAGGACAGGAACGCCGATTCCGCGACACGCGTCCTGTTCGTCGCCGGCGCCGTGATCATGGCGGCGGTGAGCCTGTTCGCGCTGTGGAAGCCGAAAGACGTGTTCGAAAATGTTCACGCCGAACATGGAAGCGACGTGCATCCGCTTGCCGACATCAAGCGGCTGTTCGGCGAGTGGCGGATCTATCCGGCGATGGCGATCTGGCTGTTGTGGAATTTCGCGCCCGGGTCGACCACGCCGCTGCAGTATCATCTGCAGAACAATCTCCACGCCACCGACGCCCAATGGGGGCAGTGGAACGCGATTTTTGCCGCATCCTTCATCCCGACCTTCATCGTTTACGGCTTTTTGTGTCGTCGCTTTCCGTTAAGGACGCTTCTGCTGTGGGGGACGGTCATTGCCGTGCCCCAGATGGTCCCTCTGCTCTTCATTGATTCGGTGACGGGCGCCTTGGTCGCCGCTGTGCCGATGGGCTTGATGGGCGGCCTTGCCACCGGCGCTTACATGGATCTGATCATTCGTTCTTGTCCCAGAGGCTTGCAGGGGACCACACTGATGATGTCGAGCAGCCTTTATTTCGTCATCTCGCGATTTGGCGACCTTCTCGGAACCACGCTCTATGATCGCTATGGCGGGTTTACTGTCTGCGTCATCGCGATCACTTTTGTCTACGCACTCATTCTGCCGACGCTGTGGCTCGTACCCAAAGAGCTGATCGCGACCACCGACGGTGAGGTGGTCGAAGTGAGCCGAGGCATAGAAGCGCTCAACCGGTCTTGAGCCGTGGCAGCAGGGTGAGCGCGTTGTCACGGCCGATCGCCTTGAGATCGGCGTCCGTCAGGCCGATCTGCGGCATGGTGTCGGCGGTCTCGCCAAGGGCACGGTAAGGGAAATCGCTGCCGAAGAGGATCTGGCTCGTCGGAATAAGGCCGGTGAGGGCGGCGATCGCCGGCCGATAGCCAGAGACCGCGACGTCGTAATAGAGCCGCTTGAGCTCGTAGTCGACGCCGTGGGGGAGTTTTTCGCCGAGATCCTTTGGACCGTACTGGGTCAGGCGGGCCGCAACGATCGGCACGGTGCCGCCGGCGTGGCAGAAAATGAAGCGGATGTCCTTCAGCCGCGTCAGCGTGCCCGAGAACAACAGGCTGATGATGGTGCGCGTGGTGTCCTGCGGGACTTCGGCCATCAGCGTCGCGATACCCGGCATCAGGGTGCGACAGCAATTAGGGGTCGTCGGATGCACGAAGACCACGGCCTTGCGCCGGTTCAGTTCTTCGAGCACGCTCCTGTAGGCGGGATCGCCGAGCCACTTGTCGCCATAGCTCGTGAGCAGGCCGATGCCGTCGGCCTTCAGCACGTCGAGCCCATATTCGATTTCGCGCAAGCTTCCTTCGGTGTCCGGCAGCGGAATCGCCGCAAACAGGCCGAAGCGGCCGGGATGGTCGCGCACGAGTTCGGCGCCATATTCGTTGACCCGGCGTGCCGTCGTGCGCGCTTCCTCCGCATTGCCGAACCAGACGCCGGGCGTCGAAAGCGACAGCACCGCGGTTTCGACACCGTGCTCATCCATCGCAGCGAGCGATTGTTGCGGCGTCCATTCCAGCCACGCCCGGCTGATCTCGCCGCCGCGCGAACCCGCAATCCGCTCGCGATTTTCCGCAAGATAAAAAGGCGGGACGATGTGGCTGTGAACGTCAATCAGCCGGCGGCTTCCTGCGCGCGCCGTTCGTGCCGCCCCGATCGACGTGGCCGCGGACAAACCTGCGGCCGCAAGGTTCGCGAGGAACTTCCGCCGGGGCATGCCGCGCGGCGAAACCGACGGCGCCTTGCAACAAAAGCAGCCGCGAAGGGGTTGAGCTCTATTCCACTGATCTTGCATGGCATTCTCTTCAGGCGGGGATCGAGCAGGCAGGACGGGCCGATGGCAGCCTAGTGTCCCGATTCCGAAGTTCATGTCATTGTGCGGCGTACTCGTTTAACGAACTTCGGAATCGAAGGGACACTAGCAAATTCATGATTCTAGTGTGGCTTTTGGTTCAGAAGTCCCTATGACGAACTCGCGAGCTGCAACGATACGGACTTCTGAACCGCCACACTAGGATACGCACCGCCTTTGCGGATGTCGATTGGCGGCCGTTTGGGAAAGAGCGCGGTCGTCGCCCTGTCGCAATCGCTGGCAATAGTTTGTAAAGGAGTTTTCGGTTGTCGGTGGCGGCCAGGATTGTTGCGGACATTCGGCCGACACCTCACTTCTGGCAAGGGACGGCACATCCGTGAGCGAACAATCGATGCTGGCGACCTTCGATGCGCGGCAGGCGCCGCAAGGCAAATTGCCCGTTCTGGCCCTGTCGGCGCTCGGAATCGTGTTCGGGGATATCGGCACCAGCCCGCTTTACACATTCAAGACCGTGCTCGGGGCGGCCGAACACCCCTCCGACACCGCCACGATCCTTGGCGCACTCTCTCTCGTGCTCTGGACGCTCTTCATCATCACCACCGTCAAATATGTTTCGTTCGCCATGCGCGTCGACAACGACGGCGAGGGCGGCATCCTTGCGCTGATGGCGCTCTTGGGCGTGAAGAAGCATCACCGGCCGACCATCGTGGCGGTCGGCCTGTTCGGCGCGGCGTTGATCTACGGCGACGGCGCGATCACGCCCGCGATCTCGGTGCTTTCGGCGCTGGAAGGCCTCGAGATGGTGACGCCCGCCTTGCAGCCCTACGTCGTGCCCGCCGCGGTTGTGATCCTGGTTGCGCTGTTCGCAATCCAGTCGAGAGGGACGGCTGCCATCGGACATTTCTTCGGCCCGGTGATGCTGACATGGTTTGCCGCCATGGTGGTGATGGGAGTCTGGGGCATCGCGCGTCATCCTGCGGTGTTCGTCGCGGTCAATCCCGCCTACGGCATCTCGTACCTGTTCTCGCACGGAATGACCGGCTTCCTGGTGCTGGGTGCGGTGTTTCTCTGCGTAACTGGTGCGGAAGCGCTTTACGCCGACATGGGTCATTTCGGCAGCCGGCCGATCAAGCTGGCCTGGTTCGCGGTCGTGTTTCCGAGCCTGATCGTCAATTATGCGGGACAGGCGGCACTGGTGCTCGAAGGCGCACCGACCGACGGCAATATCTTCTACCGGCTCTGCCCCCAGCCGCTCCTGATTCCGCTGGTCGTGCTCGCAACGATTGCCACCATCATTGCCAGCCAGTCGATCATCACCGGCGCTTTTTCGATGACGAGGCAGGCGATCCAGCTCGGCTGGCTGCCGCGGCTTCTGATCAAGCAGACTTCTTCGGAAGGCTATGGCCAGATTTATGTCGGCGTCGTCAACTGGGTGCTGATGATCGTGACGGTCGGCCTGACTGTCGGGTTCGGCAGGTCGGACAATCTCGCGGCCGCCTACGGCATCGCGGTTTCACTGACCATGCTGATGACCTCGGCGCTGCTTTTCATTGCAATGCGCGAGATATGGCAATGGAACGTATTGGCCGCAGGCCTCGTCGCGGGCTGCTTTCTGCTTGTTGACGGCGCCTTCTTCCTTGCCAACCTCACCAAGGTCGCCGAGGGCGGATATGTGCCGTTGATCCTTGCCGTCTCCGTTTACGGTGTGATGTGGATCTGGCACCGCGGTGCTGCCGCGGTTACGATGCGGCTGCGCGACTCGCTGATCCCGGTGCCGGATTTTTTGAAAAAGATTTCGGCTGCGAATGTGCCGCGGGTTCCCGGTACGGCCGTATTTCTCACCCGCGCCGAGCGCGACACGCCGCCGGTGCTGGTCTGGCACATCAAACATAACCGCGCGCTTCACCAGCATGTGTTGGTGCTGCGCGTGGAAATCCAGTCGGTGCCGTGGGTGTCAGGGCGGGACCGCATGACGGTCACGGAAATCGCACCGAATTTCTGGCGCGCCGATGCGCGTTACGGATTCATGGAGCGTCCTCATATTCCGGAACTGCTCGCGGCCGGCAAATTGCTCGGCTGCACCGTCGACCTCGACGACGTCACTTACTATGTGGGACACGAGACGGTGATCTCCCGCGAGGAGGGCGACGGCCTGCCGGCCTGGCAGGAGAGATTCTTCGCAGTCATGGAGCGCAATGCCACCCATGTCAGCGACTTCTTCAGCCTTCCCAACGATCAGGTGGTCGAGATCGGGCGCCAGGTTGCGATTTGAGCGTGGCGCGCGGTTCGCTCGCGCGCAAAGAGCAGCGGTCTCGGCTTACGGCTTCGTTACCCTGGCGACGCATGCGCCTCCGCCGCACTTCAGATTCGAAGAGGTAGTAACTACGGTCGTGGCCTTGTTCGGTGCATTGACCGGCGGGCTTTGCTTTGCGGCGGCGGCGGTCAGCCCCGCCGTCGCGTTGCCGATTGAACCTCCTTTCCCCGCTCCGACGGCCGAAGCCGGTTTCGTCATGCTGCCAACCACAGCCGGTTTGGTGACTGCGGGAGCCGAAATGGCCGTGCCGCCGATGACGGGGGCCGGCTTTGAGGCGCCGCCGATCGCGTTTTGCTTCGTCTTGGCCGGCCCGCCGATCCCGTTTTGGGCCAGAGAGGGACGCGCGACGGTCAGCGAAAGCGTGCCAATCGATATGACGAGCACCATCATCCTGATCATGGCTTTGTTCTTCATGGCTGCGATCTTGCCTGTCGTCGAACGGATATCAGCGCTTGGTCCGCGATCGTTATCCGCGCCGGGAGTCCGGATCAGTTTATCGCAGGCCATGCAAACGTGAATGCCCGGCGGGTGCAAGCGTTCAGCGCCTGTAAGGTTGCCGTAAGGAAGCCGTTTCCCAAGCGTCGCCTTAGACTGCAACATTCGGCGTGGCGGTGCTGATCGCGCGGGCGAGTTGACACGTCGGGCAAGTTGACACGTCGGGCAAATCACTGCCACCTTGGTACCATCGAATAAACCAAAACGCCCGCATCCGATGCCGGAAGCGGGCTTTTTCGTGGAGTTCCAACGCTTCGTCGTCCTTTCTGCCGCCGCATTTTCGCAGTCCCATGGGCGCATGATTTGCGGGGGACTTGCCATGAGGATGTTTCTGGTTGCTGCACTGATCGCGGGCTCGCTGCTCGCCTCGCTCGAAGCGAGAGCGCAGGAGCGCGCGGGCGATGCGGCTCTCGGTGCGGTGTCGGGCGCGGTCGTGCTTGGCCCTGTCGGCGCGGTGGCAGGTGCGATCGTCGGCTTCACCGCCGGACCTTCGATCGCACGCTCCTGGGGCATGTATCGGTCATCGCCAGCACCGCGTGCCCAGCGGACATCGCAATCGAACGCCGCGCCCGAGCCACAAGCCGCCGGCCCTGCGGCTGCGCCGCTGCCGACACCAAGGCCCGCTCATCCGTCCGTCAGTCCTACTGCGCCGGCCAACCCGCCCGGCCAACCGCAGGCCAGCATTGCGCCGCAGATGAGCGGCAAGATACCACCGGTGCAGAGTCTGGAATGATCTGAGTGCTGCGAAGCGGCCTCCAGCTTTTTTGATCTTGCCCCGTCGGGCAAATCACTGGCATATCTTTAGAGTTCGCGAGAACTGATCACTGAGCCCGCGGCTGCAAAAGCGGCCTGCGGGCTTTTTCATATTGATGCGAGGTTCGTTCACGGCGTCGCGACATCAGCACGCGGCGTTGCGCGTTCGAGCGACTACCGATCTTGCGCCAGCACATCGGCCCGACAGCCAAAGCGTTTTGAGCGAAGCGGGTTCGAGTTCGCGTAAAGAGACGCGTCAAAACAAAAGATCTGGAGTCTCGGTCCTGATTCAATAAACCGATCGGGCTTCAGGGCGACCACAACCAGCAATTGACAACGTTCTTGTTATGTTCTAGGGGTTGTCAGGCGGCATAACCCCGACGAAACGAGTGTCATGTTGCGAAGAACGCCAACTCCGGTTGCCGCCGATAATCGGAGCGTAGTCGATGCGCTCTTGAAGCGTGAGAGAGCTTTCGGGCACGTCAAAGCCAGTGCACCGATGCGCGTGGCAGCGATTCTGGCGCTTCTTCTTCTATGCCTGATGAACACCTCCAGCGCACGCGCGGATTCGGCCTCATGCCTTGCCAGGGCTGCGTCATTCGTTACCGAATTGGACGAATTGCTGGAGAAAGAACAATACTCAATTAGGCCTCATAAGGATCTCATGAAGGAATATTTTCCGCTTCGCGATTGCGAGGCAGAAGCCTGTTGGATGTGGTTAGAAGTTCGCGATTCATCAGGTCGATATCCTACTTTCCTCGCAGGAACGAATATTTCATCAGGTTCGAAAGGGACAACCTGCGAGCCTCATTCGGCTATTTCGTTGCGGAGAGAAAGTCGGAGTTAGCCGGCGCCGGGTGGATAAACAAGCCGTGAGCGATGGAAGATACCCGAAAATCCTTGGCGCGATCAGCGTGCTCCTTCTTGCATGTGCCCAGCTACCAGGCGCACGCGCAGATTCGGCCTCATGCCTGGCGAAGGTCGCTTTGTTCGTCAGGGAGCTGGATGAGCTGCTGGAGAAAGAAAAATACCACAGCCGGCCGTATTCCGATCTGGCTGAACGGTCTTTTCCGTTTCGCGACTGTGAGGCAGAGGCCTTGCTGGATGTCGTGAGACAATCGCGTTTCATTCGGTCGATACAGCATAGTCCTCGTCCCGAGGAATATCACATCCTGTTCGAACGGGATGGCCTGGGAGCCTGGTTCTCTTATTTCGTCTCGGAGCGAAAGTCCCGGGCGGCAGGCGCTGGATTCACCCGTAAGCCGTGAGCAGAAATGACATGTCTGAGAAAATCTACCTGACCCCCCCCGTCGAGTTTCGTTGTTCCCTCAAACCACACACACCAAATGGTCGGCTTCCCGGTCAAGTAGGCTTGCCCAACTTGAGTCACTGTCATTTTGGGCCCTCCCGATTTCACTTGCACAACGTCACCCGGCTTAAAGGTATCAGAGATGAAAACCCCTCAACTTTCGGAGCAGGAAATGCGATTGGAGTGCCTTCGGCTAGCGCCCCGTATGGGAACAGCCGATGACACTTTGGCGGCAGCCATGAAGCTCTGGGATTTTATCCGCAGCAATTCACAGGTTGATGCACCCCATAGCACTCAACCTAAGTGACTGGTTTGTAAAGTACATAATCGCCCATCGCGAGCTCTGTCAAAGGCCAGTACGGTCTGCGACTGCAGAAGCGTCAAGCGCACGATACTAAGGAGATCGCATCGATGTTCTTGCCTTTAGCGAAGCTGGTCCGATGTCTGCTCGCGATTTCTATCGCGTCAGGTTCTGCAACTGCGGCGTCGATTGCGCGTGCGTCGATAACGTGCATACCGTTCGATGAATTTCCTGCCGTTTCGGATCCATCGATCCGGGATCAATTGGAAACCCATGTAAGGGGGCTCCCCGGCCTCAAGAACCCCAGGATCAGAAGTCTTGACCGCCGCTCTTCATCGTCACCGCCGAGGGTAGGTTTTGCAAAGACATCCCCCGTTGCGAACATCGTCTCCTGGACCTGCGGAATGGCGTGGTCAGGGACGTCTTTGCCTTTCGAGGAACGGGCATAACCTGGGTTTTAGGGTCTCCGCAGGGCCTGTGGATGGAAGATTTGCAGGACGAGTATTCGTTTTGGGCATTTGTGACGACCGAACACACTTTCATCAGTGTGGACCTGCCTCGTTCTGGCGATATGGTTGTGATTGACTCGCCGGGGCCCGAGACACTGAAGACACTTCAAGTATGCGCGCACTGGAAATGAATAGATAAGAGGAAAAAAATGGCCGAGACACGTCAGATTGGAAGATTGACGATTCACTTTCTGGGAGACGACGCGGCGCGGCTTGGAAAGTCGTTCGACGACTCGTTCTCCGGATCGCCGTCTTTTAGAGATGCGATGGCCGAAACGGCGCGCACGCAGAGACATATTTACGTCGGCAGCTCGCTGGACGACATACGAGATCAGCCAGGCTTTGAGGGCGTTGGATTTAACCCGGACTCGGAACAGAAGCAGAGCGCGTTTGGAAAACCAGCTGGAGGCGACAGCTATTTTGTTGTAGTTACCAATAAGAAACACCATCTCACTCAAAGCAACGGACAAACGTTTCCTGGATCGAGGGACCTGTCGCTCGTTCACGAGTTCCTGCATCCCTCACAAATTATGCGCACTCTCGCCGAGACCGGGAATCTTAGTGCACGTGATAGCGAGACTCGTACCCAAATGCGTGAGCAAAAGATTGCCGAGGAGCTTGGTCGAATACCGGGGCAAGATTTTCCCGATGTACGCGCCGAATTTCTTCGGCCTTTAGAAACGTGTCGGCTTCTTCGCCAAACAATTCGAGCCATGGCCTTGTTCCGCCGATCTCGGCGCCACCGGATTCGCAAGGACCGCTTTCCCTCAATGACGCCTATCTTGAATATTTGAGGCGATTGGGCCTCGGCCAGTCCTGAGCGCCATCGTTTGATTCAACACGCCGGAAACCGGGGCCCGCCGGATTTTCTCCTGTCCTATCCAATCGACCGGTGGTAGCGGCGCGCTTGCCTCGACGGGCAAATCACTGGCATATCTCCAACATCGCAAGAACTGATGATTAAGCCCGCGGTCCGAACCTGGCCCGCGGGTTTTTCATTTTCCGAAATTCGGACGGTGGCCGCAGGGCGCACCAATCTCTTCGACGCGCGTGCCGCAAGGCGCCTTTCAAGCGCGCTGCCGTCCGAACCCAGCTTGATCACGTGAGGCTTCATGGTTCGAGACGCGGCGCAAGTCGCGCGGCTTCTCACCCATGAGGCTGTAAGCGTTTGACGAGCTCGTCCCGAGGGGGTGCGCAAAGCGCCGTCTCGAGGGTGGGCGGCTCTTACCTTTCGCTGGCGCGCGCGAACGCGCCGGCACGCGGCTCTCAAGGAGAGAACAGGGTTCGCGCCCGAAATGACCCGCGCACGTTTGCGAGGTCATGCCGCGTTTTTTAACCCAACTGTCAGCAGAGGTTACGCAACAAACGTAGTCGCGATTCCAGAGCAGGGGAGAGATTTGCATGAGCGCCGAGATCATCCAGTTCGTCCTGCGACCAAACCGCAGACGCCACCTTTCGCCGTCTTCTGCGAGAGCCCGATCAATCTTTGCCGAGGACGATCTCGCCATGGACCATGCCGACACCGCGACTTGCGAATATGTCTCGTCCTGCCACGAACGAGGCGGCCAAGACGGTAAGTGAGGCGCGGTTTGATTTTTTTTGGTCAGTCGAGCCGCGAACTCCGTTCCTTTTCCCTTCGCGGGAGAAGGTGACGCGGACGAAAGTCCGCGCCGGATGAGGCGTATTATCACCAAGCTGCCGAGGCAAACCCCTCACCCGGATCGCATCTAAAGATGCGATCCGACCTCTCCCGCAAGGGGAGAGGTAAGACCCTCCATGCCGCTCCGGCTCAGTCCAACTTCACCATGCATCAACTCGCCGCCACCGCGCGGCGCAGGAAGAACCGGCCGTCGATCGCGGCAAGTCCGGCGCCGATGCAGATAAGCCCGGCGAAATGCCTGACCTCGAGGTGCTCGCTCAGTCCGTAAGCCCCCATCAGTATAGCGCTCACGGGAATGAGGAAGGTCACGAGCAAGAGGTTGGTCGCGCCGGCAGTGGCGAGAATGCGGAAATAAAGCACATAGCCGAGTGCGGTCGAGAACACGGCGATGCCGACCGCGGCACCCCACACAGGCCACGGCGGTACAGCGAGCGTCCACGGCGTATCGACAAGCATGGCCAACGGGACCAGCAGGATCGCGGAGGCCGTCACCTGGCCGGTCGCGGTCATGATCGGCTCGATCCCCATTCGGTGAAAGCGGCGGCCGTAGACGCCGGCGAAGGCATAGGAAACGGCGGCCAGAAGCACCGCGAACTGCGCCAGCACATTGGCGCCCAGCCCTTGCAGCGAGTCGGCACTCGTAAGCACCACGACGCCCAGAAAGCCGATCGCGATACCGAGAAGCCGGTTGACGGTGATCTTCTCGTCGTGCGTCAAAAAATGCGCGACGATGACCGTCCATATCGGGGTGGTCGCGTTCAGGATCGCCGCGAGCCCGGAAGCGATGTGGCTCTGGCCCCAGACCACGAGGCAAAAGGGGATCGCGTTGTTGAGAAGGCCCATGCCGAAAAACGCGCGCCAGGCCGAAGGAGCATGGGGCATGCTCTTTCCGAGCACTGTCAGCAGGACATTGAGGATGATGGCGGCAAGACCAACGCGCAAGGATACGATCGTGAGCGGCGGCAACGCCTTGAGCTGCACGCCTGCGAAGAAAAACGAGCCGCCCCAGAACACCGACAACAACAGAAGCGCGAGCCACTCGCCCCGATTCATGCGGCGGTTCACTGTCAGCTCGGTCATTTCATTTCCACCCGTTTGAAGTGGGCCACGCGGCCAGATCGGCGTCGGCAAGTTTGCGGGCTCACGGCAAGCCGTGCCGGTCTTCTGATACGAAAAAATTCAACGCGCCACCCGATTTCCGAAAAGCGGGGCGCGCGTTGCGACAATGCGGAAACCAGAATGTCCAGGTCCATCACCGAAATCCGTTCTCTGGCGAGGAGCCATACGCGCACGGCGCTGAACGTGCTGGTCGGCGTGATGCGCAACACCAAGGCGCCGGCGCCGGCGCGGATCGCGGCCGCCAACGCCATTCTTGACCGTGGCTGGGGCAAGGCGACGCAAGCCATCGACAACGGCGATGGCAGCGCGCTCGAGCTCATCATCGCATCGAGCGTGTCATTGTCCATCCTGAAAATCCCGACCGCGAAAATATTTGAGCCGCTGCTGCAATGTGCACGCTACAAGGCTGTGTACGGCGGTCGCGGTTCGGGCAAATCGCATTTTTTCGGCGAGCTTTTGGTCGAGACCTGCCAGGCCGAGCGTGGCACGCTCGCGGTGTGCATTCGCGAGGCGCAAAGGACGCTGGCGCAATCCTCCAAGCGGCTGATCGAAAGCAAGATCGCGACGCTTGGTCTCGGTCACGGTTTCAAGGTTTTCAGCGACAAAATCGCAACCCCCGGCGACGGCATCATCATCTTCCGCGGCATGCAGGATCTTGCGATTTACAACAACAGCGACGGTGCGTTTTACCTGCAGGGATTCTACGGCAATCCCTACAATGTGCCGCTGGCCGGCGGCATGGATTATTGGGGAACGACGGTGCCCAATTCATCCTTTGCCTTCCCGATCGGGCAGGCGATCTCGCGAACGACCTACGCATCGCTGTTTGCGATCATGGGGACCACCTATGGCAGCGGCGACGGCTCGACCACGTTCAATCTGCCGGACAAAACGGGGCGTGTCTCGGCGATGAAGGAAGCGGCGGCAACGCGGCTGACGTCCTCCTTTTTCGGAGGCAATTCAACTCTGATGGGGGCGGTTGGCGGCGCTGAGAGTCACACACTGACGATCGCGGAAATTCCGTCGCATCAGCACAGCGTGTTTTTGAAGGATCCAGGACACTTTCATACGGTGACCAACGGCGTACCTAGCCTCATATTCAATTACCAAGGCTCAGGTAGTCAAGGCTCCCCCGCAACTCCTGTCAATACGGATACGAAGGCAACTGGAATCACCATCGGATCGGTAAACGGTGTTGCTAATGACAACCAGACCGCCGGGGCGGGAAGCGGTGGCGCTCATGCTGTTGTCCAGCCCACCATTGTATGCAACTACATATTGCGCATCATTTGAGGCAGGCGCCAAACAGGACTTCGACCGCGCTGGCCTCTTCACAATTGGGACGATCCTCCGGAGCGAAGATCGCGAAGGCCAAACAAATCAGAACAATGGCAGAAACAAAAACAGCTTGATGTCTTGTCAAGATTGCTACTCGCGGCTGTATCGCTTTTAAATGACATAGCAACCTAAAGGCGTAAATAGTCAAACAATCACCCACATACTTATGTTCGACAACATAACCCTGCTCGCCGCATAGAGGCGCATTTCGAGCGTCGGAATACTGCAAAGAGGTATAGACTCGCGTCTGGCCTCAGGTCCATTTCCGAGCACCCCAGTCGCTCCTAATCCCGCCTTCCGGCTCTTCTTCCTGGATCAAACAATGACAGACATCGCAGCCCTCAGGGCAGCGAATGCGCGGCGCTGGGCGAAAGCCAAGTTGACCCGCAATTTTTCCGTCGTGGCCAGACATCTCGTCTCGCCCGACGTCAGGTCGCGTTATCAGGCCGTCGCCGTGAAGACGGGCGTGCCCTGGCCCGTCATCGCCGTCATCCACGAGCGGGAATGCTCGCAGGATTGGACGGGGTCGCTCGCGCAAGGAGACCCGTGGGACCGGATTTCGGTTCACGTTCCCGCCGGGAGGGGGCCCTTCAAATCCTGGGAAGAGGCCGCGATCGATGCGCTGAACAACTGTGCGCCGTATGCCGGACGCACAGGGACTGGACCATCGGCCCCCTGCTGACGAAACTCGAGGAATATAACGGGCTCGGTTACGCCGCGCGCGGCGTGCCATCACCTTACGTGTGGTCCGGGACGGACCAGTATCGATCCGGCAAATACGTGCGTGACGGGATCTATGACCCGAATGCGGTCGACAGCCAACCCGGCTGCGCCGGCCTTCTGATGGCGATGACGGCGCTCGATCCGACGATCAGCTTCTCCGGACCCGCGCTGGCCCCTGATACTTCGAAAACGCCCATCGCAAAACCTTCTCTCACAAAACCGGCCCATGTCTCCATCGGAGCGTGGGTCGCCTCGATCTTCTCCGCCATCTTCAAATCGAAAGGAAAATAAATGTTTCACACGCTGTCGATCGGCGTCTTCATCCTTACTCTGCTCGCGGCTGGCTGGATTGCTTTCACCTTTGCCCACGCCTGGATCGTTGAGACCGGCTCATTCTGGCAGCGCACATCGAAGGCGGGGCGGAACTCGGCAACCATCGTCTGGGCCAAGCTGGTCATCATAGCGGGCGGCCTTGTCGCAGTGCTGGACAAGATCGCCGATCTTGCCGGGGATCCCACATTGACCGCGCAGATTCAGCAATACGCCACGCCGCAGATGGTTGGTTACGTCACGATCGCGATCATGCTCGTGAACGTCTGGGCACGCCTGCGAACCCTGGGCAAGTGACATGTGGCTCGTGCTCGCCAAGTGGCTGGCAGGCTTCGTGACCGGCCCCGTGTTCGATGATCTCCTTAAAGGTTATCAGGCGAAACTTGCGGCCGGAAACACGTCGGAAAGCATCGCAGCCGAACTTGCCGCCAAGGAGCTCGTGTTGCAACAACGTGAGCTGGAGCTGCAGACGCAACTCCATATCGCCGCGATTGGGCATCCCTGGGAACCCGACAAGTTGATGGGCTATTGCGTGGCGATCTATCTCGCAAAGCTCCTGATCTGGGACAAGGTGCTTGGGCTCGGCACCACCGACGGCCTTGCGGGCTTCGCCTCGACCACGTCGAACCTCATCGTCGCATCCTACTTCGCCAAGCGCGGGTTCGAGAATGTGGCGAGAATCATCAGGCGATGACCCCCCGGGATCGTCAAGCGATGACCTTGTCCAAAGAGCGGAAGGCGACCACGTCATGACTGAGATGAGCCACGACGATATCCGCACCGTCGTGCTGGAAGCGCTCGCCGAACAGCAAAGAGTCCATCACAGCGATATCGACGCCGTGGTCTTTCGCGCGATCGCCACCATCCTGACCTCGTTCGGAATCGAGGAGGAGGATCGGCGCGAACTGCGCGCGGATTTCCAGCACCTCAGGCGATGGCGAAAAAGCGTCGAGCAGGCCCAAAGTTATACCTTCAAGGCGGTGATCACGATCATCGTCGCTGGGTTCCTCGGGGCAATCTGGCTCGGCATCAAGGTGATGGTCGGCAAATGATTCACATATTCACCTTGCTTGCGGCGTTAATGATCTCATTCCCCACGCACGAGGATGTTTCCTGCTGGGCTGTGAGGAAAGCCGTCGCGCAATATGGCGTGGCGGCGGTTGAGGCCTGGGCGCGCTCGCATGGCGTCTCCGACAAGGAGATCGAGAAGGCGAGGCGATGTCTCAAGTAAGCAGGGCAAGCCTAACCTTGCTGCGCTCGCCGTCGGCGCGCGGTTCGCGATCAAAAGTCTCGCCCTACCGGATTCGCCAGGTCGATGGGCAGGATGAGGAAATCGCTGATATTCTGGCCGAGCTGCATCGCCTGACGTTCTTTGATGGTGCACAGGTTCCATCTTTCGACTGGGGCGGCTGGTGGCTTGCGTATTTCAAGGAAACGCCGATTGCCTTTGCGGGCGTCGTGCCATCAACCCATGTCCGCAACGCTGGCTATATTTGTCGCGTCGGCGTGTTGACCGGACATTGCGGGCACGGCCTTCAATTGCGCCTGATGCGCGCGATAGAAACGCTGTCGCGGCGCAGCGGCTGGAGCTATCTGGTTTCGGATACAACCCGGAATATTGCCTCAGCAAACAATTTCATCCGCGCCGGTTATCGGCTGTATCAGCCGCAATACCCTTGGGCTTTCTCAGACACTCTTTATTGGCGGAAAACAATCCGGCCCGACCCATCCCCTCATGGCACCCATTCAAAAAGGCTGTAACGTCTGTGGTCCCGGTCGCTCTAGTCTTTTGGTTGGAGCGCTAAATGGCTGTATATGGTTAGTCCGCAGCCGGCATATTCTCCGTTTGGCGGGACGGATCGCCAATCAAGGAAAGGGACAGATTGATCATGACCGCCAGACCCCGATTACCGGCACGGACGCCGAGAGAGAAGGGCGCTCCGATCGCCCTCGACGGTCTGCTGGTCATCGATTTCACCCGCGTCGTCGCCGGCCCGGCCTGCACGCAAACGCTGGCCGATTTCGGCGCCGAGGTCATCAAGATCGAAAATCCCGACGGCGGCGACGATACGCGGCACTACGAACATGCCGATCTTGCCGGTGAGAGCGCCGCCTATGTCAGTCTGAACCGCAACAAGCGTGGCATCGTGCTCGATCTCACCAAGCCTGCGGCTTGCGATGTCGCGCGCGAATTGATGGCGCGAGCCGACGTGGTGGTCGAAAATTTTTCCTCCGGCGTGATGAAGAAATATGGCCTCGACTACGCTTCGGTTGGCTCAGCCAATCCTCGGCTCGTCTATTGCTCCATTTCAGCCTATGGCCGGAAAGGACCATTCGCTTCGCGTCCGGGCTTCGACCCGATCACGCAAGCCGAAAGCGGATTCATGTCGCTCAATGGCTTTCCCGACGGGCCACCGGTTCGGACCGGCCCCCCTGCCGTTGACATGCTGACGGGGATGTCGGCCTGCAACGCCATCCTGCTTGCGCTTCTCGCCCGCGACCGTCTTGGTCGTGGCCAGCATGTCGAAGTGGCTCTGTTCGATATCGCGCTCGCGATGACCCAATTCTACGGTATGGCCTACCTGATGAGCGGCGTGAATCCGAGCCGACAGGGAAATTCGCCGAACGGATCGCCATCGGTCGGCGTGTACAGCGCTTCCGACGCGCCGTTTTATATCGCCTGCGCCAACGATCGCTTGTATCGCCGTTTGGTCGTCGACGTTCTTGGCCGACCCGATCTCGCCAGCGGCGAATTCGGCGACCGCCGGTCGCGGACCGCGAACAGGGACAAATTGCGGGCCATTCTTACCGGGATTTTCGTGCAGGATGTTCGCGAGAAGTGGGTCACGAAAATGAAGGCGGTCAATATCCCCGTTGGATATCTTCGCACGGTGGAGGAGGCCTTCAATTCACCGGAGGTTCGCGAGCGCCATCGCCTCAGCCAAATCCCGCATCCGACCGCAGGCAGTGTTCCCAACATCGAATCACCGCTCAGTCTTGGTCTGACGCCGGTCATGGACCCCATAGCGGCGCCGCTGCTTGGCCAACACACGAGGCAGGTCCTGCGCGAGAAGCTTGGCTATGACGATGGGCACATTGCCGCCCTTGCCGATGCTGGCGCCTTCGGGATGGTCGCAACAGTCGAAGTCGGCTGATATTCGGCAGCGCTCTTTCGCGAACGAGCGCGTCAAGAAATTCTGGATTGAAATGAAAGCCCGGTGGCCTCTGGCCGCCGGGCTTTTTTTGTTTTGAAGGGTTACCATCAGCTTCGCTGTCTGACATGGGCCAGCGGGTCGGGGCCGTATGAGTTTTCGCCGGCGGTGCCGCGCAGGAAGCCGATTTCGATAAATTCCGAGATCGGCAAGACAAAAGCCAAGCTTATCCTTCTCGAAGACTATTTCTCGTTGTCGTTTCGGCGGATATTGTATAGAGGCGCGGCATCAAATCACGGCCGTGGGGTTTTTCCATCTTCTGCCAGTTAAGGAGTTGTTCCATGACGCACGCCATCCGCTTTCATAAGACCGGCGGGCCTGAGGTTCTTGTCTGGGATGAAGTCAAAGTCGGTAAGCCGGGGAGCGGAGAGGCGCGCATCCGCCACACCGCCGTGGGGCTCAACTTTCTCGATATTTACCAGCGCTCCGGGCTTTATCCTCTGCAGTTGCCGAGCGGGCTTGGCAGCGAGGCTGCCGGCGTGGTCGAGGAAGTCGGCCCTGGGGTAACTGATCTCAAACCCGGCGATCGGGTTGCCTATGGGGCTGCCCCGATCGGTGCCTATTCGGAGGAGCGGCTGATTCCGGCCGAACGCCTGCTCAAACTGCCCGACGGCATCGATGACAAGACCGCGGCCGCGATGATGCTCAAGGGCCTGACAGCGCAATATCTCATCCGGCAGACCTATCGTGTCAAAGCCGGCGACACGATCCTGCTCCACGCGGCGGCCGGCGGAGTCGGCTTGATCCTCTCGCAATGGGCCAAACATCTCGCTGCGACCGTCATCGGGACCGTCGGCAATGACGAGAAGGCCGCGCTCGCGAAGGCTCATGGATGCGCGCACACGATCGTCTATTCGCGCGAGGATTTCGTCAAACGCGTCGAGGAGATCACGCAAGGCAAAAAAGTGTCTGTGGTCTATGATTCCGTCGGCAAGGACACGTTCCTGAAGTCACTCGACTGCCTGGCTCCGCTCGGGGTCGCCGCACTTTTCGGTCAATCGTCCGGAAGCGTCGAGCCGCTCAACCTCGGTCTTCTCGCCCAAAAAGGTTCGCTGTTCGTCACGCGGCCGACACTCAACACCTACGCTGCCAAACGCGAGAATCTCGTCGCAATGGCGAAGGAATTGTTCGAGGTTGTGCTCTCGGGCGCGGTCAAGATTGGGGTTCGCCAGACCTACCCACTACAGGATGCCGCGAGAGCCCACGCCGATCTTGCCGCGCGCAAGACGACCGGTTCGACCGTGCTGCTGATCTGAAGCTGGCCGGGCATGGCTCGCGTTCTCATTCCCCTGCCGGCGCGCGACTTCGATCCGACCGAGGCCGCCGTGAGTTGGCAGGTGCTTGTGAACGCCGGCCATCTCGTCGCTTTTGCCACGCCCGACGGGCGGGCGGCGGCTGCCGACGACATGATGCTGACAGGGAAAGGCCTTGATCCCTGGGGTGGGATTCCGCTGTTGCGGAATCTGCCGCTAATCGGACTTCTGATGCGCGCCAACGTCGACGCGCGCAAGGGCTATGCGGACATGCTCGCGGATCCGAAATATTTTGCGCCACGGCGCTGGGATTCCGTCAATGCATCGGAGTTCGACGGCCTGGTTTTGCCGGGCGGACATCGTGCACGCGGCATGCGCGAATTCCTCGAGAGCGAAACGCTGCAGCATCTCGTCGCGAGCTTCTTCGAGGAACAAAAGCCTGTGGCGGCGATCTGCCATGGCGTCCTGCTTGCCGCGCGCAGCATTTCAAGACGCACCGGCCGATCAGTCCTCTGCGGATACCGGACGACAGCGCTGACCTGGACATTCGAGCGCAGCGCATGGAAGGTCGCCAGGATCACGCGATTTTGGGATCCGGACTATTATCGGACTTATCTGGAAAAGCCCGGGCAGCCGGAAGGCTTCATGTCGGTGCAACAGGAAGTTACGCGCGCGCTGGCGGACCCTGCCGACTTTGTGGATGTGCCAACTGCTGATCCGCAGTACCGCCGGAAAACGTCCGGCCTGGAGCGCGATTCGTTTGACGATGCGGGGCCCGCTTTTGTGGTGCGCGATCGCAACTACGTTTCGGCGAGGTGGCCCGGCGACGCTCACACCTTCGCAAAGACCTTTGCCGAGATGCTGAATTAAGTGGCCCGATGCTTGGCCCGAAGTCGGCGTGCTTTCTTGCGCGGCTGTTAGCTCCCCTAAGCTCTAGCGGGAGATAAGGCCATTGTGCTTTGATAGAGACAAGGCCGAGGACCAAAGCCCTCGAGAACCATAAGACGATATGAGCAGAGTAATATCCAGCCGGAACTGACGGATCTTTCATGAGCATCAAGCTTTACGGGTTCTGGCGATCGATCGCCTCGTTTCGGGTGCGGGTCGCCTTGAAGCTCAAGGGCCTCGCGTTCGAGGAAACTGCGATCGACATCCTTTGCGGCGAGCAGTTCAAACCGGGTTATGACGCCGTCAATCCCGAGCATGTCGTGCCGACTTTCGTCCATGATGGCTATCAGCTGTTTCAGTCGATGGCGATCATGGAATATCTCGATGACATCAAGCCCGCGCCGCGGCTGTTGCCGGAAGATGCGAAGGAACGCGCCTATGCGCGGTCATTGGCGCTGATGACCATCGCCGATGCTCATCCGCTTGTCGTGCCGCGTGTACGCAACCACCTGGCCAAGGCATTTGGCGCCGATACCAAGGCGATCGAGAACTGGGGCAAGCACTGGACCACGGAAGGACTGGCGACGTATGAAAGGCTGCTTGGGCGGCGTGTGCCGGCGCCGTTCGCGCTTGGTGCCGAGCCCGGGCTTGCCGATATCTGCATTGCCGGCCAGGTGGTTGGCGCGCATTTTCTCAAGCTTGAACTCGGCGCCTTTCCGATCGTGGCGGGGCTTGCCGAGCGCTGCTTAAAAATGCCGGAATTTGCAACCTCACATCCGTTCGAGCAGCCCGGCTACAAGACCGCGAGCGTGCATCACTGAACGCGCCCACGATTCGCGGGATTTCGCAGGACGAAATCAGGTTGAACGTAGCCGCGATACAAGTGCGCTCCCTATCCCTTTGGGAGAGGGTTGGGGTGAGGGGGTACTGTATATCTCATGAAGGCTACCCCTTGTAAGTCGAAAGTCCGTTCGTCTGGTATTGTAGACGGTGCGGTGACGGACGGGAGTCCGCAGACCCCAAGGTCGTTGCAGACCGTGGGTGAGACAGGTGCCCCGTCCGTCAGTCCATCGAACCCGAACAGTCGCCTGGGCCGCAAAGTGCGAAGCCCGATTAGGCAAGGAAGGGTCGCCATGGATATCAT
>Ga0210406_10001050_pt1 | contig 35213 bp, 24 predicted proteins | sample IncBWC30MmetaG_FD_155454 | JGI IMG/M metagenome (GOLD analysis project Ga0210406, IMG submission 155454) | Forest soil microbial communities from Barre Woods Harvard Forest LTER site, Petersham, Massachusetts, United States - Inc-BW-C-30-M | ecosystem: Environmental > Terrestrial > Soil >... | reverse complement strand
CAGAAATACGAACGAGGAAACGACGCGCACGAGGATCGGACTGACGTTGAAAAACTCGGCCAAGCCGCCGCAGACGCCGCCGATTTTTTTGTTCGTACGGGAACGCATTAGGCGTTTTTCGCCGCTGACGGGCGTGGCGGCGCTCACTGAAGGCGCCGGAGTTACCGCGGGCGCGGCCGGAATTCCGGTCGATGACGATATTGCGGCTACGCGGCCGGAGTTGATTTCGCGCTGCAAGCGCTTCAGATCCGCGCGCAGCTCCGAGGCCACCTGGTATCGGAAATCGCGGTCCTTCTCCAGCAATTTGTTGAGGAAGCGCTCGAGTTCGGCGGGTGTGGCGGGGTTCAGCGCAACGGGCGCTACGGGCGCATTGTGCAGGATGTTGTCGAAGATTACCGCGCTGGTCGAGCCCGGGAAGGGATGCTTTCCGGTCACCATCTGGTAGAACACCGCGCCGAGCGAGAAGAGGTCGCTGCGCGCATCCAGCTCTTCGCCGCGCGCCTGTTCCGGCGACATGTACGCGATGGTGCCGACGGCGGTGCCCGGGCTGGTCAGCAAGTGCGCAGTATCGCCAATCGTCTCGCCGCCGAGATTCTCTTCGTCGTCGCGCAACAGCTTGGCCAGGCCGAAGTCGAGGATTTTGACGGTGCCCCGCTCGGTCACGAAGATGTTGGCGGGCTTGATGTCGCGATGCACGATGCCCTTTTTGTGCGCGGCATCCAGCGCGTCAGCAAGCTGTATGCCGATTTCGAGAACGCGAGGAATCGGCAAGGGGGCGTGCGCAAGCAGTGCAGCGAGCGATTGGCCCTCCAGCAGCTCCATGGCGATAAAGGTGCGGCCGTCGTGTTCTTCGATGGCGTGAATGGTGCAAATGCCGGGATGATTCAACGCCGAGGCGGCGCGCGCTTCGCGAACGAAGCGCTCGAGGGAGGCGGCGTCCTTGTCGGTTTCGGCGGGCAGAAATTTAAGAGCGACCCGGCGGCCTAGCTTGGTGTCCTCCGCCTCATAGACCACACCCATGCCGCCGCCGCCGACTTTGCGGACAATCTTGTAGTGCGCGATGAGCTGGCCTTCCATGCTGTTGGTGAACAAGAGATGGTAGACGCTGCCACAAAGCGGGTCAACGCTCGTTAGGAGATTATTTCTTAGAGTGGGGCGGCTTGCTTACCCCGAGCCTCGAAGGGCCGCTTTTGCGGTCGCGACGCCGAGGAGCAACTTCAGCTGCGCACTATTCCTTGGGCGCGTAATAGCCTTTGCGGGCCAGGACCTTTAGGTCGTGGTTGGACATATCGACTTTGATTTTGCGAAATTTCCCGTCGTGCGCCGCGTTCGTCGGATAGTAGCCGAGCGTGTACTGGCTGCGCAGCTCCTCGGAAATCTGATCGAACGCTTCGGCCATATGCTTGTCCGAGTTAACGAAGATGGTGCGGCCGCCGGTTTCTTCGGTGATCTTGTGCGCCACGCTGCCGTTCCCGCCGCCAAAGTGCGGATCGGCCACCAGCAAAATGTGCACCACAGTGTCGGTGCGCTGCGCGGCTTCGATGGCCTCTTCCAGCCGCACCTTGCTGCCTTCGTCCTGCGCGTCGGTGACAATCACAATGGCTTTGCGGCCCGCCTCAGTATTCAGTTTTTCGTTGCACGCGAGGTAGATGGCGTCGTAGAGCGCCGTCCCCGTGATTTGCCGCGAACCGATGGGTCCGGGATTGTTTCCGATGCTTCCGGCGGAGGGCACGTTGATGCGCGCTTTGCGAATGGCCCGATCGATCTGGCCGCGATCGTCGGTGAAATCGGACAGCAGATCAACGTCGGAGTCGAAGGACATCACCAGCGCTTCATCGCCCTTGCGCAGGACGCGCTCGATAAAGCGCCCGCCGGCATCTTGAATCGACGGAAGCATGTACTGTTCGCTGCCCGACGTGTCCAGCAGCATGGCCAGAGTGATCGGCAGGGTTACTTCCTTGGAGAAGAAGGCGATTTGCTGCGGCTGGCCGTCTTCCGATACCTTGAAATCGTCTTGCTTCAAATCTGTCACGATGCGCTTGCTTTTGTCACGCACAGTCACGAACAGATTAACCAAGTTCACCTGTGTGCGGATAATCGGAGCTTGCTGCGACGCCTCTTGCGGCAGGGCCGGCAAGGCAGTTCCCATGGCCATCCCCCAGGCCGCGCAGACCACCAGAACCTTCTTTGCAGAACGCATGTATAATTCCTTGTACAGGATACCCGGTCGGAAGTCTCCGCCGCTAGGCCACCCACGCTTCCTAGGATGCGGCGAGGCACAGTGCGGGATGCGTGCTCGGCCCGCTAGAATGGAAACCGCGGAAAGTTTGGCCTGAGGACCATGAAAAGTCTACGAAAAACTGCTATTGCTACCATCGCTCTGCTCCTCGGATTTGCGGGGTACCTGGCGGGGCAAACGGCCGGCCAGCCTGCGACGGGGTCGCTGCAAAGCGCGCCTGGACAAACAACCCAGCGTCCGCCCGCTGGACCGCCGCCGAGCGACGCACGAGCTAAAATCAGTGTGAATTCCAACCTGGTCATTTTGCCTGTCACGGTGAAGGACCGGTCCGGCAATCTCGTTCCGGACCTGCAACGCGACGAATTCCGGGTGTTTGAAGATAATGTGGAACAAAAGATCGATGTGTTCACCGCCGAAGCTTTTCCGTTGTCCATGATCATACTTCTTGACAACGACCTGAAAGAGAAGGATGCCCATGAGGTTCGCAAGAGCCTCGACGCCGTGGTCGGGGGCCTGAGCCTGGAAGACGAAGCGTTCATTTGCCGCTTCGACGAATTTTTCCATCCCGGCACTGGATTTACCGCCGACCACGATCTGCTGCTTACCGAGCTACAGCGCACGAAGCTCGATACGCAACCGTCCGTGGCTCCGTCCAGCGGTGGCATCGCCAATGGGCCGTCGATCAACGGACATTCGGCGATTGGCGACCAACCCAATATCACCTCCGCGACGATGGCCATTGGCGGGCAGCCGACCAAGGCGCTGGATGACGCGGTGTTCGGGGCGGCACAGCTTCTGCGGGACCGCAACCGTAATCGCCGCAAGGTTATTTTGCTGATTTCCGATGGCGCCAACGGCGGAAAAAAGACCAACAAGATGACCTACGACGGCGTGGTGAAGATGCTGCTGCACGACAACATCGAGGTCTATAGCGTGGCGGTGGCAAGCGCTTTCCTGGAACGCAAGTTTTCTCGTCTGGTCGACTACGCGCACGACTCCGGCGGTGAAGTCTATTTCGCGGCCAAGCGCGAAACGCTGGAAGTTCTTTACTCGCGGATCAGCGAGGAAGCGCGCAACCAGTACACCATCGCCTACATGCCGCGCGGTACGGACCGGTCGGCGGACTACCACAACGTGGAAGTGCGTGTGAAGCGCGCAGGACTTAGCATCAAGACCCGCGACCGCTATTACAGCGGCGAGATACCGGGCGCCACCCCTCAATAACGCAGCAGCTCAGGATTATGCGCCGGACAGACTCTCCTCGTGGGCCGGGCAAATGGGGCGGTAGGCGCAGCTTCGGCAGATAAAGCCTTCCTTGGCGGGGAAACTTCGCGCACGAATGTCGGCGGCGACTTCTTGCACGATTTCCTGGGCCTCCTCGAGCTGCTTGGCGCTGCGCGTGGTTTCCTGGCGGGAATTGTCCTGCAGGTAGTGAAAAACTAGACGCGCGGGATTGAGTTCGAAAATTTCTTTCGCCGCGATGGCATAGATGCTCAACTGCAAGTCCCTACGCGCTTCCGTTTCCTTCTTGGCTTTGCCGGTCTTGTAGTCGACGATCTCGACGTCGCTGCGACCAAGGGAATTGATCTGGTCGATGCGCCCCTTGAGCACCACATTGTTTTCGACGGGCAGCGCGAAGGTCTTTTCCAATTCCAGGATTTCGGGCGTTTCCTGGACTACGGTGTGATGCAGCGCGCGGAGCTGTTCCAGTCCGTCTTTCTTGTATTCGCCTTCCTGGTAGTCGTCTTCAAAACCGGCCGCGGACCATTCCGTTTCGAACAAGCGCTGAACCTCTTCAAATGGCAAGCGATTGCCTTTCTTGAATTCGGCCATGACGCGGCGAATGGTGGAGTGCATCACGCGGCCAAAGGTCAGAGTTGCTTTGGCACCTTCTTGCAGAGACCACAAGTAGGCGAAAAGATATTTCTGCGGGCAGCGGCGGTAGCTGTCCACCGCGGAGGGGTTCAACTCCAGCGGTTCAGGAGGTGCGGGGAGAAAGGTCTCGGCCCAGTCTGCGATGCGGGAAAAAATCTTGGGTCGGTCGACCGGCGGAGCGAACAGCAAGCCGGTTGCAGGGGTGGCAGGCTGCGCGCCGTTCGCGGCATTTGCCGCGGGCTTGGGCGCAAGGCGCAGGACGTCGCGATGCTGAATGCGCGGTTCCATCAGGATGTCTTCGATGAAGGGCGGCACACGGCCCTTTTTCTCGGCCAGCGAGGTGATGGTGAGCCGATCCTCGGCGCGGGTTAGCGCCACGTAAAAAAGACGGCGCTCTTCCTGATTGTGAAATTGCTCTTCGGGGGCGCCTTCCTTCATCAGGGCGGCTGGAAATTCGAAGACGTGCGGGCGTTCCGGCTGGGGGAATTTGTTTTTGTTCACGCGCAATACGAACACGTGGGAAAACTCGAGGCCCTTCGCGCCGTGCGCGGTCATCAGGCGCACGGCGTCACCGGGAGCGTCATCTTCCAGGCATACCGCGCCGTTGGCCTGCTCGAAATAGTCCAAATACTCGATGAATTCGGGCAGCTTGCGGGTGTCGCCTTTGTCTTCCCATTCCTTGAGGAATTCCGCGAGGCGCTTGACGTATTCGCGGTCCTGTTCCGGGGCGCGCTGGTAGACCTGGAGCCAATCGAATAGGTCGGCGAGAATGTGGCGCGCGTCGCGGCGCTTCATGGTTTTGCGCTGGGCGGTTGTAAATGCCAGCAAATCCGTCAAGGCGCTGTGCGACGGATCGAAGGGCAGGGGCGGCTGTTGCGATTGCAGGACATCATAAATTCTTGTGCGCTCTTTGCGGGCGCGCTCGGCGAAGCGCACCAGATCTGCAGGGGCAAGCTGCCAGGCGGGCGCGGCAAGCACACGGGCGACGGCGATGTCGTCGTACGGCGTGGCGATGAGGCGAAGATAGGCGAGCACATCCTTGATGAGGGGGTGCTCGAGGATGGAGAGGCGAGAAATCACGAACGGGATCTTTCGCAGAGAAAGCTCGCGCACCAGATCGTCACGATGATTATGCGCGCGGTAGAGCACGGCGAAATCGCGCCAGCGGCGGCCGGCTTTGTGAATGCGCTCCAGCTCGCCGGCAACCCAGCGGGCTTCGTCTTCGGGGGTGGCGAGCTCGACGATGCGGATTTTTTCTCCCTCGGGTTTGTTGGGGCTAAGCAACTTCTTGGGGAAATCGGCGCTGACGGTGTTCTGGCCGATCACCTGGGTGGCGACGCGCAGAATATTGGGAGTGGAGCGATAGTTCTCGGTGAGGCTGACGCGGAACTTCGTTGAGTCCTGGCCTTCGCGCCAGCCGGCAAAGCGTTCTAGAAAGACCTTGAAACTGCCGAACGAAGCGCCGCGAAAGCGGTAAATGGCTTGATCGTTGTCGCCGACGGCGAAAATGTTCTTGGTCTCGCCGACGAGGAGCTCGAGCAAACGCAGCTGCGCGATATTGGTGTCCTGAAATTCATCGACCAGGATGTAGCGAAAGCGAGATTGCAGAGCCGCACGCAGGGCGGCGTCGCGCTCTAATAACCCGACCGCGTCGGTGATGAGCGTGCCAAACGAAGAGCACTTCTTCTCACGCAGCAGCTCTTCGCTGGCGCGGTAGGCGCGGGCAATCTCTTGTTCGCGGGCCACGGTTTCCTGGCGCTCGGCAAGGGTGTCGGCATCGAGCTGATTGCGTTCGGCTTCCAACTGCGCGGCGAGATCGTCGGCATACTGCTGGTAGCCCTCGCAGGAGACGAGCTCGTCCTGGCAGCGCGAAAAAAAATCCACGAAATCGTTGAGGAACTGGCCGGGCTCGGCGAGGCGGCGGTAACGATCGAGCTGCAAGCGGGAGAGATTGCGCCGGAGGAGAATCCAATGATCGACTTTGTCGAGCATGCGGCTGTGCGGATCGGTATCTTTCAGGAGTGACTCGCAAAAGGCGTGAAACGTCTTGAGGGTGACGTCCTTAGCGCGCTCCCCAACGGTTTTCACGACGCGAGCCTTCATCTCGCCGGCAGCTTTGTCGGTGAAGGTCAGACCCAGAATGTTTTCGCCGGAGAGAGTTGGATCGGATTGCAGCAGGTGGCGGATGCGTTCGGTGATAACACGGGTTTTTCCGGTGCCCGCGCCGGCAATCACCAGCAGCGGCCCTTGGGCATGCGTGATGGCGCGCCGCTGCGCGTCATTGAGTTTCAGACCGGCGTCGGCCAGCGGCTCGAGATCAAAGAGTGTGCGTGTGCTTGACATTGGCGACCGAGAAAAGGGTAGCGGATTGGAAGGCGAAGGGGAAGCGAAAGTTGGCTATCCGACTAATTCCCCGTACCCGCGGGGTTTGTTCCCGCCGTGCCGCCGGTGTTGGCTTTGGCGAAATAGCCGCGGCGGGCGCGCACCTGGTAGCCCTTGTGCTCAGGCACTTCGATGCGGATTCTGTGATACTTGCCGTCAAACTGCGAATGCGTAGGGATGTATGCGATGGAATATTGATTGCGCAACTCGTCGCCGATGTCCTGAAAGGATTGGTCGAGATCGTCAACGTGATAGGGGAAGAAGGCGCGGCCACCCGTTTCGTCAGCGAGGTCCTGCAGAATCTTGTCGCCTTCGGTGAGATGCGTTTTGCGATTGGCGAGCTTGTCCGGGTCGGTCTGCGAGAGTTGAATCCACTGCGTGCTGGTGCTGATGGTATAGATGACCACGCTGTAGCGCTGCGCCATCTCAATGGCTTCCGAGCGCGTGTGATTGGAGAGGTTGTCGTCGCCATCGCTGATGAGAATCATAACGCGGCGCACCACGTCCGGTTGGTCGCCGGGCGGGCGCGGCGGGTGGCTCAACTCCTTCTGGCAGGCGTCGTAGATCGCGTCATAGACAGCGGTGCCGCCGCCGGCGCGGGTCTTGACAATTTCGTCGCGCAACCGCCCGGCATCGTCGGTGAACCCTTGCAGGATGGCGGGTTCGTCATCGAAGGTCATGACAAAGGCCTGGTCCTTGTTGTGGCGCAGGACGCTAAAGAGAAAGGAAGTGGCGGCGTCCTGCTCGAATTTCAGACGATCGCGAATGCTGTTGGAGGTGTCCATGAGCAGGCCAATGCGCAAAGGCAGGTCGGTCTGGCGGCTGAAGTAGCGAATGGATTCGGGGCTCTTGTCGTCCCAGACCTTGAAGTCGTCTTTCTCGAGGTCGGGGACCAATTTATTACGGCGATTGAGGACGGTGAAGAGGACGTCGACGAGATTGACGACTTGGGTGATTTTGCCTTGATCCTGAGGTTGGGGCGCTGCTTCTTGCCGCGGCGCGGGCTGCTGAGCGGTGTTTTGGCGCTTGCCAACCGCGGAGGTGTTCGTCGATTGCTGACCGTTATCGCCTGCTTTGGCTGGCAAGCCCGCACCGGCGGGCGGGCTGGCGGTTGCGAAGAACAGAGCGGCAGTCAAGAGCACGGAGATGAAAATTCGGCGCATGTGAATCGATTATAGGTAGGCGGCGAGGGCAGCGTCAATTCGCTCGGGAGATTCGGCGGCGGCGGTGGCGAGTTGCTGGAAGAATGTCCGGAGATCTTGCGGGAGTGGCGCGCGGAGATCGATCCAGGCGCCGGTGCGGGGTTGCGCGAAGCCGAGTTTGGCGGCGTGGAGAAAATTGCGGTGCAAAGGGGGCAGAGTGATTTTCCCGATGCGGAGTTGCGCGGCGGCGCCGTAGAGCGTGTCCCCGACCACGGGGTGGCGGAGAGCCGAGAAATGCACGCGGATTTGGTGCGTGCGACCGGTGTGGAGCTGCACTTCGAGGAGCGAAGTGGCATCGACGCGAGTGAGGACGCGCCAGTCGGTGCGGGCTTCGCGGGCGTTACTGAGAACGATGCTGCGGCGGGCGGTCATGCGCGTGCGGCGTTTGGGGTCGCGGGCGATGGCCAGGTTGATGGTGCCGCGATTCTCTTTCAAGACACCTTGCACGAGCGCGATGTAGATTTTCTTGATTTCGCGCTGGCGGAAGGCTTCGCTGAGCCTGGCGTGAGCGGCGTCATTTTTGGCGACGAGGATGACGCCCGAGGTCTCTTTATCTAGGCGGTGAACGATGCCGGGGCGGAGGGCGTCGCCACTTTGCGAAAGAACCTGACCGCGGCCGAGGAGGGCGTTGACCAGCGTGCCGTGTGTGGCGCCCGCGCCAGCGTGCACGGTCATGCCGGCAGGCTTGTTGACGGCGACGACGTCGTCATCTTCGTAGAGGATTTCAAGGGGAATTGATTCTGGTTCTGCGCGAAGCGGGGGACGGGGCTGCATTTGGACTTGAATGCGCTCGCCCGCGCGGAGGCGATGAGAACCCTTGGCCACACGGGAATTTACGAGCACGAGCCCGGCTTCAATGAGTTCTTGGACCCGGGCGCGGCTGATGTTGCTGAAACGGGTGGCGATTCGGTGATCGAGGCGCTGGCCCGCATCGTTTTCGGCGGCGACGAATTCATGAAGCGGGGAGTCGTTGCTCAGGTTCACGCGGAGATTGTAGCAGCGCTGGCGAATTACGCGCCGGTTGCTGTCAGGGAACTATTGTCTGGTGACGTCGTGGGCGTGGTCGTGCGCATGGTGTTTGTGAAAGAAGAGGACGTCGATGATGATGAGGGCGGCGCCGATGGTGATGGCGGAATCGGCGACGTTGAAAGCGGGCCAGTGGTAGCTGCCGAGCCAGACTTCGAAGAAGTCGGTGACCCAGCCGTGGACGATGCGGTCGGTTACGTTGCCGGTGGCGCCGCCGAGCAGCAGCGCGAGGCCCGCAGCGGTTAGGGACCCGCCGCTGTGGCCGGCGACAAACAGCCAGGCGAGCGCACCAATGACTGCGGCGGATCCGATGATCAGCACTATGCGCATGGTCATCGAGGGCGAATCGGCAAAGACGCCGAATGCGATGCCAGGATTGCGGCTATGCACCAGGTAGATGAAGTTGTGGACCAGCTCGCGGTGCCAGCCTTCGACGCTTTGCGATTCGAACCAGGCTTTGCTGGCGCGGTCGAGGAGGACGACCGCCAGAGTGAGCCAGAGCCAGCGGAGGCGGGCGGGGAACATCATGATCGTGCTCCAGGTTTACGGGGTGGCATGGGCGGGTGCGCCTTCGATTTCGGCTAGGGCTTCGCTGCAACGTTCGCAGAATGTCGGGTAGCGTGAGTTCTCGCCGACGTGGGTGGAATAGTTCCAGCAGCGCTCGCACTTCTTGCCGTCGGCTTTAACGATCACAACGCCAAGGTCAGGAGATTCGCCGCCTGGAGATGAAACCGGCGCGCTGTCCAACACTTGCACTTGCGACACGATGAACAGGGCAGGCAGTTGTTTAGCGTATGACTTTAGGATGGTCTGCAGCTTTGGAAGTGTGGAATACATCGACACTTTCGCTTCCAAGGAACCGCCGATGGATTTTGCGTTGCGGGCTTCTTCCAGCTTGACGAGCACGGCGGACCGTACTTTGGCTAGCTCCTCCCAGGCTTCCTTTTTCTGAGGGTCGATCTTTGCGATCAGGCTTTCGGCATCCGGAAATTCGGACATGTGCACGCTGGGTTGATCGCCCTTGACCTTCGGCAAATGCTTCCAGATTTCCTCGGAGGTGAAGACGAGCACCGGGGCAAGCAGGCGCACCAAGGCGCTGGTAATTTTCCAGACGGCCGTTTGCGCAGAGCGGCGCGATTTGTTTTTCGCAGCTTTCGTATAGAGACGGTCCTTCAGCACGTCGAAATAGAAGGCGCTGAGATCGACGACGCAGAAATCGTGGATGGCGTGGTAGACGCGATGAAAATCGTAGGCGGCGTACCAATCGCGGCCCTTGGTAACCAGCTCGGCAGAGCGCTCGAGCATCCAACGATCCATTTCCTCGAGCTGCTCGTTGGGCAGCGCATCGCGCGAAGGATCGAAATCTGCCAAGTTGCCGAGCGCGAAGCGAAAGGTGTTGCGGATTTTGCGGTAGGCCTCGCTGAGCTGGGTCATCACCCGCTCGCTCATTTTCACGTCGGCTTGGTATTCGACGGAGGCGACCCAGAGGCGAAGGAGATCGGCGCCCCAACGTTCGACGATTTCATTGGGGTATAGCGTGTTGCCGAGGGACTTAGACATGGGCTGGCCTTTTTCGTCGAGCGTCCAGCCGTGGGTGACGACGCTGCGGAACGGAGCTTTGTGCTTGATGCCGGTAGCGACAAGCAGCGAGCTGTGAAACCAGCCGCGATACTGGTCCGGGCCTTCAAGATAGACGTCGGCGGGACGCCAGTCTTGTCCCGGCTCGACCAGGCCGTTTTTCGGTGTGAGAACAGCGAGGTTCGATGAGCCGGAATCAAACCACACGTCCAGAATGTCGTTTTCCTTACGCCACTTCGTCGCACCGCAGGAGCACTTCGTCCCAGGAGGCAAGAGCTGCTCAGGAGTGCGCTGGTACCAGGCGTCGGCGCCTTCTTTCTCAAACCAGCGAACGACGTTCCGCAGCGCTTTGAAATCTTCGAGGCGCGTGCCGCACGCGTCACAATAAAAGACGATGATGGGCACGCCCCAGAAGCGCTGGCGCGAAACGGTCCAGTCCGGGCGCTCTGCGATCATGTCGTACATGCGGTCTTCGCCCCAGGCGGGAATCCACTTCACGTGGCGGATTTCGCCGAGCGCCTCCTGGCGCAGGCTGGTGCTGCGGCCGTGGGCCGCGGCGTCAATCTTGATGAACCACTGCTCGGTGGCGCGAAAGATCACGGGATTGTGACAGCGCCAGCAATGCGGATAGCTGTGCTTGTACTCGTGGTTGCCGAGCAATGCGCCGCGTTCGGCGAGCAGCTTGACGATGATGGGATTCGCGGTGAAAACATCCTTGCCCTTGTATTCCGGCAAGCCTTCGAGATAGAGGCCGCGATCGTCGAGGGGCGCATAAATTTCCAAGCCATATTTTTGCCCAGAATAAAAGTCATCGGCGCCGTGTCCGGGAGCGGTGTGCACGATGCCGCTGCCCTGATCGAGGGTGACGTAGTCGGCGAGAATGCCGGGCACCTGAATGGGCAAAAAAGGATGTTGAAACTTCATTCCGGAAAAGGCGGAACCTTTGAACTTTCCCCGAATGCGGGCTTCCTTGATTCCGGATTCCGCCTGCAAAGCGGCGACGCGATCGGCGGCGAGCAACAACGCGCCCTTTTCCGTATCAACTACGACATATTCGAAATCGGGATGAAACGCCAGCGCGCGGTTGTGCGGGATCGTCCAGGGAGTGGTGGTCCAGATCACCGCGCTCACGTCGGGACCGATCTTCGCGGCTTCTGTCGAGCCGCCGCCCACGACGCCAAATTTCACCCAGATCGAAGGGCTGGTGTGGTCTTCGTATTCGACTTCGGCTTCGGCCAGCGCGGTGGAATCGCAGATGCACCAATACACCGGCTTGCGCCCGCGATACACGTAGCCGCTCTCCATGAAATCGAGAAACGCACCGGCGATGGTGGCTTCGTAGTCGAAGCTCATCGTTAGATAGGGATCGTTCCAGCGGCCGAAAATGCCGAGGCGCTTGAAATCGCGCTTGTGCTGCTCGACGTAGCGCGTGGCAAACTCTCGGCACAGCTTGCGGAACTCCGCCGGCGGCACTTTGCCTTTGCCGCCCAATTCCTTTTCTACCTGCGTCTCGATGGGCAGCCCGTGACAGTCCCAGCCGGGCACGTACGGAGCGTAGTACCCCGCCATGCTTCTGGTCTTCACGACCAGGTCTTTCAGGATTTTGTTCAGGCCGGTCCCCAGATGAATTTCTCCGGTGGGATAGGGCGGTCCGTCATGCAGGACAAACAGCGGCTTGCCCTGGCGGACTTCCAGAATGCGCTCGTAGAGGTTTTCGTCCTGCCAGGCGGCGAGCTGCTTAGGCTCGTTCTGAGGCAAACTGGCCTTCATGGGAAAGTCCGTCTTCGGCAGATTCAGAGTCTTCTTCAGTTCGAGCGGCTCGGACATGGGTTGATTTGGCGCAATTCCCTTCTATGCCGTTATTTCCCCAAGGTGTTTGGCGGGAAACATCGGAAAGCAGCGTGAATAGCGTATGTTACAATGAATGGGAGTAGGTGTCAGCCGCCAGGCGCGTGCAACCAATCCGCGCCAGCGGGAATCGTATTTCCGGGGACACCTAGTCGAGGGTTTCTTACGTCTAAATCCATGCCGGTTAGCGGCTGATTTTAGGGGACACAGGTGCCAGATTCGTCTTTTATAAGCCTCTTGCCCGCAAATATGAAACGAAATACGTCTGCTGGCTCGAGCGTGCAGCAAGCAGCCGTACCGGTGCCTGCCAGCGCGGTGCCGCGCTTCGGGGCGCCCGCACATCTCGTATCCGATAATTTTTGGTCGAACCTAAAGCAGTTTCTGACCGAGCGCCCGGTGAAAGTTGTAGAGCGTCCCGGAGCGCCGTTCACACGCAATTCGTTTGGCGGCGGAGTGGGCGAGAACCTCAAGGAGTTTTTGAGCTCTCGCCAAGTGCCCAAAGGACCGCTCAACAGCAAACTGGCGGTCAATTGGGGCGCAAACTTCGGCGGCTTCTTCTACCGCATCAAGGAAGCGTTCTCGCCAACCAAGCTTCCACCACTGCAAGTGACCAGCAAACCGGTGAAGGTGAAAGAGATTTGGTCGAAGGACGAAAACTTCGGCTGGACGCAAATCATTTCCATGGGTCTGCACGCGGCGATCTTCACTCTGGTCATTGTTGTTCCGCTTTTCTGGCACTTTTCCGCGCCGATTCAGGCGAAGAGCAATGTTGACGTTACACCGCTGGACATTTCGCCCTATGTCGCGAAGCTGCCTGCCGGCGCGGACAAAGCCGGAGGCGGTGGCGGCGCCAACGACCACACCCTGACTCCGGTGAACAAGGGGAAATTGCCCAAGTTCAAGTGGACGCAATTTACTCCGCCGCAGGTGAAGATTCAGAATTTGAATCCGAAGCTGGCCATGGATCCCTCGCTGCTAGGGCCGCCGGACTTGAAAGTTCCGAGTCCAAATATGTCGACATTCGGCGACCCGCTGGCTTCCGCGTACTCTGATTCGCTTGGTCACGGAAACGGCACGGGTATCGGGAGCGGCACTGGCGGGGGGCTGGGTCCTGGCGAAGGTGGCGGCACCGGCGGCGGAGCGTTTCGCGCCGGCGTGAACGGCGTCGGCGTTCCGATTTGTCTGTATTGTCCGATCCCACAGTATTCCGACGAGGCGCGCAAAGCCAAGTATCAAGGCACGGTGGTGTTGCAGGTAACGATCACGACCGATGGCCGCGCTACCAACATCTCCGTTGTAAAAGGCCCGGGCCTCGGCTTGGAAGAAAAAGCCATCGAAGCCGTCAAAGGCTGGAAGTTCAAACCCGCCGTGGGGCCGAACGGCAAAATTGTGCCGACCATCGTACCCATCGAAGTCACGTTCCGCTTGTACTAGACGATCGGTTCCTGCAATTCTGAGTGACGCAATCCTTTTGCGTTTACTCGATTCCGGTAGTGTTTTCCCGCATCGCCGAATTAGTAGAGCAACACGGTCGCCCTTCTTCCCCAACGGCCGCGAGCATTCTGCTACGATGGCGTTCATGCGGAAAACTCTCGTAAAGTTGTTCGCGATGCTATGCCTGGCTGTTTGTGCGATGACCGCAGCACGAGCGCAAAGCGCGACCGGCTCGCTCGACTTTGCGGCGCGCATCACGCCGACGGCGGCGCGACCGGAACCGGTGCGGCAGTTCACGTTTTACATTCTGACCAGGAGCTACGCCGCAATCGTGAAGGAAGTGGAGGCGGAAAACGTAGTCCCGTCGCGCGAGAAATTTATCGAAGGCCTAAAGGTGTCTCCCGAACTGAAGGAGTGGTTGAAAGCGCACGAGATTCTTGATTTGACCATGCCCGACCTGGACAAGCTGGTCACACCTGACGACATCATCCATGTGCCAGAATTTCTTCTGGCCTACCAGCATTCCAACAGTGGTGGCGTCACCCAGGGAATTCCTAAGCCGAGATATGCCGACGCCGACAAGACAGCGCATCCGGACCGCTATAACAAGCAACTGCAGGAATACTACGTAGCGCTGAAGAAATTCATACAAAGCAATCCGAGCACGGTCAGCGGAATCGAACTGGAACTCGCGGGTGTAAATCCGCAGCAAAAGTGGTTGCAAATTCAATCCGACCACCGGCGCCGCGTTTTGCGCATGGCGCCGGAGTTCGCGCAAACGAAGTATCTTGCCGCTAAAGCAGACACGGATCTGGACGGCCGCGCCTCCGTTTCGGGCCTCGCTCCCGGAGATTATTGGGTCAGCACGCTGAATCTGGATGCCAATGCCGGCGACGCCAGGCTCAGTTGGGACGTGCCGGTAACCATCCGCGCTGGGCAGACAACGCGTATCGAGCTCACCAACCTGAACGCCGCCGATAGCCTGGCTTCAGCTCCGTAACGCCCCGCGCGCTTCCGTATGAGCACTCCGCTGCTTTGGATTGGCTTCAATGTTTTCGTCTTGGCAAGTATCGCGTTGGACTTGGGCGTCTTCAGCCGGCGCTTGCACAAGGTCAGCTTGCGCGAAGCCGGGCTCTTCAGCTTGCTGTGGGTCGCGCTCTCGATTGTGTTTGGCCTGGGCATGCTGCGCTACGCTGGGAGGCAAGCGAGCCTGGAGTTCTTTACCGGCTACCTGATCGAAAAAGCCCTCAGCGTCGACAACCTGTTTCTCTTCCTGGTGATCTTTCGCACTTTTGCGGTCGACGAACGCGTTCAGCACCGCATGCTCGAGTGGGGCATTCTGGGCGCGCTGGTAATGCGCGGCATGATGATTCTGGCCGGCGCGGAACTGATTCAGCGCTTTTCCTGGGTGCTCTACGCTTTTGGCGCGTTTATCGTCTATGCCGGCATTCACATGCTTTTTGTGAAGAAGGAGAAGGCTCACCCGGAGCAAAGTGCCATTTTTCGCTTCGCGAGCAAACATCTTCGCGTAACGCGCGACTATGGAGGAGAACATTTTTTCGTGCGCAGCGGCGGAAAGCTTTGCGCGACGCCGTTGTTTCTGGTGCTGCTGGTCGTCGAAATCACCGATATTACGCTGGCTATCGATTCCATTCCCGCGATCTTCGGCATCACGCAGAACCCCTTCATCGTGTACACCTCCAACGTTTTCGCGATTCTAGGTCTGCGCGCCATGTATTTCCTGCTGGCGGGGGTGCTGTCGCGTCTGCGCTACCTGACCGTGGGGCTGTCCTTCGTGCTGACCTTCGTCGGCGCAAAAATGATTGCGCACAAGTGGGTGGATATTCCCGAACCCATTTCCTTGCTGGTGGTCGCGGGGATTTTGCTGCTGGCGCTTGCGGCTTCGCTGCTTTTCCCTGTCAGGCCGCGCGCCTGACGCAAGAGTTCGCGCCTCAACCCTCTTCAAACATTAGTTCATCGATGTAGCACCAAAACCAGTCCTCGCCCGGCTCGATGGATTTCACGATGGGGTGCTTCGTCGTGTGAAAATGCTTGGTGGCATGTTTGTTCTTGGAGGAATCGCAGCAGCCGACGTGGCCGCAGATCTCGCAGAGTCGCAGGTGCACCCAAGTGTCGCCCATTTTGACGCACTCCGGGCAGACGTGAACCTTGGGTTTGAGATGGCGAATTTGATCCGTGTGCGTGCAGGTCTCGGCCATGTTTTCTCCTCGTGGGTCTATGCCGGAACTTGAATTGGAATGCGCACCGCAAAGCGTGTGTCTCCGGGCACGGAATCCACGGAAATTTGCCCGTGCATGCCGGTGACGATGCGATAGACGAAGTCGAGACCCAAACCGGTGCCTTCGCCCACGCCTTTGGTGGTGAAAAACGGCTCAAAAATGCGCGACTTGACGTCGGACGGAATGCCGGGGCCGTTGTCGGCGATCTCCACGAGGATGTAATCGTTCTCGCGAGCGGTGCTGATGCGCAGCTTGCCGTTGTCGCCCATGGCATCGGCTGCGTTGTCGATCAGATTGGTCCACACCTGGTTGAGTTCGCTGCCGTAGGCCATGATTTTCGGCAGGTCCGGCGCGTAGTTGCGAGTCACGGCGATGCCGCGCTTCAGCTTGTGGTGCATGATGGTCAGCGTGGTTTCCAGGCTTTTGGTGACGTCCACTTCCTGCAGCTTGGCCTGGTCCATATAGGAATATTCCTTGATGGCCTTGATGAGGTCGGAGATACGCGTGGTGCTGTGCTCGAGCTCGTCGGCGATGCGCTCCATCTCGAGGAGCGTGGCAAACCGGGTCAGCTCCGGCCCCAGCGACGCACCCGCTGCCGCGGCGAAACTTTCGAGCTGGGGGTCGGTCAAGTTTGCTTCGGCCAGGAGGGGCGCCAATTTCCACGCGTCGCCGACTTTGCGGCCCTCCAGCCAGCCCTGAATCGCTTCTTCGCGCTCCACACGCTCGAATTCATCCTTGAATTGCGCCGGCTTCAGCGCGGCGCGAATTTCCTCTTCGCGTTTCGCCAGCATCGCGCAATCATCCGGGCCGATGGTGGAAGAACGCCCCACCTGGCGCAGGCGTTCCAGGCAATCGCGGAGCGCTGCCGCGGAGCGCCTGGCCGCAGCGGATGGATTATTCAATTCGTGCGCTAAGCCTGCGGAGAGTTTGCCGAGTGCAGCGAGCTTTTCGCGTTCCTGTGTCACGACCGCGAAATTCCTAACGCGGTCGGTCAGCACGCCCACCAGCCGCTGCGCCAGTTCCGGCATGCGATGCAACATTTCCGGAAAGTGCTTCGAGTTCATCGCCAGGGCGCGCACCGGACGAACGGCGCGCGCAGTCAGGGGCACTATTTTCATTCGCGAGAACGGCAGGAAGCCGGTTACGGCGGGCGCTTGCACGGTGTACGTCGGGCCGTCAGCTTCGCTTTCACGCCGTCCGCGCATTTCGCCTTCGAGAAGGACCAACATGGTATCCGCAGGAGAACCTTCCTGAGTTACGACGTCGCCGGCCTGTACTAACCGCTCTTCCGCGTGCGTGATAAACCATTCGAGGTCAGCGTCTGAAAGGTCCGCGAATGCTGCGACTCTGCGGAGATCCGCGATCAGCACGTCCGTGCGGGCCTTGTCCGGCATTTCCGTCATGCGTTTCGCCGCCTTTCCGAGTGCGGGATGCAAGCTTGCCGCGATGGCGTCACTGTACTTTGGCCAGGTATTGATGCATGAACTGTACGACCACGGCGCCTTCGCCGACTCCTGAGGCAACGCGCTTCACCGAGCCGTGCCGCACGTCGCCAACGACAAAAACTCCGGGAACGTTCGTCTCCAACAGCCCCGGATCACGATCGAGTGTCCAGCCTTCGGGCCTTTTTCCATCTTTAAGCAAATCCGGTCCGGACAAGATGAACCCGCGCTCGTCCCGCTTGACCAAGCCATCGAGCCATTCCGTGCGGGGCTGCGCGCCGATAAAGATGAACATGCTGGTAGCCGGCACCTTCTCGACTTCCGCGGTCACAGCTCGCTGAATCGTAATATCAGAAAGGTGCGTATCGCCATGAACTTCAATCACGCTGGTGTGCGTCCACACTTCAATATTCGGTGTCTTTTCGATCTGCTCGATCAGATAGTGCGACATGGTGCTCGCCAGCGAGCCGCCGCGCACCAGCATGATGACCTTTTGCGCGAATTTCGAGAAATGCATCGCTGCTTGACCCGCCGAATTAGCGCCGCCCACGATGTACACTGTCTCGCCCTTGCAGGCGATGGCTTCCGAGGCTCCGCCGCCATAGTAGACGCCCGCGCCCTGCAGCCGCTCCATTCCCGGAACGTCCAGCGAGCGCCATTGCACGCCCATGGCCAGCAGCAATGCGTGGCAGGAAATCTCCGAACCGTCGGAAAGTGTGATGTGCCGGTAGGGGCCGTCTATGCGGAGGTTCTTCGCTTCCTGCGGCGAAAGAATCTCCACGTCGAAGCGGCGCGCCTGCGCCACCGCGCGGCGCGCCAAATCGCCGCCGCTCAGTCCGGATGGAAATCCCAAATAATTTTCGATGCGCGAGCTGAGGCCCGCCTGGCCGCCTGGAGCTTCGCGCTCAACAATCACCGTGCGCAATCCTTCCGACGCGCCGTAAACGGCCGCGGCAAGCCCCGCAGGCCCACCGCCGATGATGGCGAGGTCGTAAAAATTCGTCTGTGCCTTGGTGTGCAGGCCCAGCTTGCTGGCAACCGCCGGAAAGGGTGGCTCTGCCAGGCGCTCGCCGTCTGGGAAGAGTATGAGCGGCAAAGTCTCTGCTTCCGGCCCTAGGGACTCGAGGAGCCGGCGCACTTCGGGGTCGGTCGAAGCGACCTCGACGTCGATCCACTGATACGGCACTTGATTGCGGCCGAGAAAATCGCGCAACTCGTAAGCTCTGGAGGACCACCGCGTGCCCAGCACGCGGATACCCTCGTAGAGCGGACGAAACTGAGCAGTCCAGTCATGCAGCAGATCATCGAGCGCGGGGAACAGTTTCTCTTCTGGCGGGTCCCAGGGCTTCATCAGGTAGTAGTGCACGCGCGCCTCGTTGATGGCGTCGATCGCCGCGTTAGTATCGGCGTACGCGGTGAGCAGCGCGCGCTTGGCCTGCGGATGAATGTCCATCGCTTGCGTGAGAAAGCCCACGCCGTCCATCTGCGGCATGCGCTGGTCGGCCAGCAGAAGCGCTACCGGATTATTGCGGGCTTTGAGTTCGCGAAGGGTGGTCAGCGCGGCGCTGCCGGAGTTGGCGCGCATCACGCGGTAGCGCTCGGCATAATGCCCGCGCAGGTCGCGCTCAATGGCGCGCAACACCTCAGGATCGTCATCCACCGTCAACATCACCGGCTTTGGCATATCGCTTGGGATGAAAAACACGGCACTTTGGTTACTTTCGACGGGCGCACTTCGCTTTGGCTTTTGTCCCAGCCCTCACGCTACAATTTCGGATTATCCATGTCCAGTCCGCTTGGCTCCGCGATCGCCGATCTTTCCTCCAGCGACCCCGTGATGCGCTCCGCGGCCGCGACGGAAATTTATCGCCGAGGACGGACTCCGGCAGATCGCGCCGCCTATGCTTGGTGGAGTAATCCGGAGTTTTTCCAGCTTTGCGGCGGGAGCCCCGCGGTTACCGTGGGTTTGGCGGTCAGGCGTGCAACATTCGCGCGCATTCGCGAAGCGAACGGCTTGCCGCCCCTGGCGCTCGTACCGCCCGATCAAGACGCCGAAGAGTTCGAGCTGCATTTCCCGAACGATATTTCTCTGGACGTCTTGACCACAGGCGACCCGAACGGACAAGGCGCTATTGCGCGCTATCTTGCGAAATTTGGAGAAGGCGTGCAGCAAGTGGAGTTTCGCTGCAAGAATGTGGATCGTGCCACGCAAATACTGAAGGAAAATTTCGGCGTGCAGCCGATCTACCCGCAGACTCGTGCCGGCGCGGGCGGCACGCGCGTCAATTTTTTCCTCGTTGGCTCACCCAATTCCAGCAAGGTTCTGATCGAGCTCTACGAAACATAGCGGCCGCCTTCAGGCCGGCGCTGCGCTTTTTTTTGACGCCCTTTTGGGACGCCTGCCCGTTGAATTTGCTCCGCGGGCCAACTCGACCCAAGCGCGCAGCACTTCGCCAACGCTCCATGCCTGCGCGATGCATCCCTTTGGAGCAAACGGCGCGTCGCCGTCGAAAATCTCGCCGAGCGTTCCGAGTCCATAGCGCTGAATCGCGGCCCCCAACGGCTCGAGAAAGCGCAACGCCGCCACGCGGTCGGCGTAAACTCGGTGATGCGCCAGTGCAAAGGGACCGAGAAGCCAAGCCCAAACCGTTCCTTGGTGATAAGCGGCGTCCCTTTCGCGGGGCCCTCCGCCGTATTGTCCGTGGTAGCCGGCCTCACCAGGTGCGAGACTGCGAAGCCCATACGGCGTCAACAGTTGGGCCGCGCAGAGGTCAACAATGGCTTTCTGCTGCTCCTGCGCCAGCGGGCTGACCGGCAGCGACACGGCAAGAATTTGGTTCGGCCGCAGTGAAGCATCGTTGCCGAGACCGGGCGCGTCGATTACGTCGTAGCAGCACGACCGCGTGGCGTTCCAAAATTTGTGGAAGCCTTCCTTGGCCTTGCTCGACAGAACCTGATAGACGTCGCTCGAACCCTTGCATACGGGTGCTAACCGCGCCATCGTCTCGAGCGCATTGATCCATAGCGCATTGATCTCAACAGCTTTGCCGGTGCGCGGCGTCACCACCCAATCGCCGACCTTCGCGTCCATCCAGGTGAGCTGCACGCCAGGTTCGCCCGCATAAAGCAAACCGTCGGAGGGATCCACATGAATCTGGTAGCGCGTGCCCTTCACGTGCGCGTCGATCATGCCTGCTAGAGTTGGAAAGAGTGTTTGCAGTGTCTGTGCGTCGCGAGTCGCGGCGAAATATTGCCGCACCGCCTCGACATACCAGAGCGCCGCATCCACGGAGTTGTATTCGGGCTTGCTGCCGGCATCCGGAAAATTATTCGGAAGCATTCCGGCGTCGACATATTTTGCAAACGCCAACAGAATCTGCCGCGCTACTTCCGGGCGCCCGGTTGCCAGGGTTAATCCCGGCAGCGCAATCATCGTGTCGCGGCCCCAGTCTCCAAACCAGTGATACCCCGCGATGACGCTGCGCCCGTCGGGCTTGTCCGGCAAAGCGCGCTTCACGATGAATTGGTCCGCAGCGAGCGCAAGCTGCCGCAGCCACTCTGTCGACCCAGTGGAAATTGCATTTCGTTCCGCGGTCCATGCGGCTGCAATCTTTGCTCCATGAGCAGCGCGCTCCAGCCGCGCTGTTTCTCCATCCAAGGCCGCGTTCTCCTCAGTCGTCGAAACGATCGTGACGCTCTCGCCGGCGCTCAGCTTTGCTCGGAAGAGCGCTGCGAATAAGTCGTCTTCGCGATCGTCCAGTCCGCGCTCGTGTTCCAGAGCAAGATAACAATCGCGATACCATTCATGCCGCGGTTCGCAAACTGCTTCCAAGCTCTTCAGATAAAACGGCGCCGCTCCGTCAAACGCCACTACCCGGACGCCGTGCTCCACCGGTTCAACGCGCATCCTCCAGTCACCTGCATGGGTCGATGCATGGAAGTCGCGATAATTCACGAGCGCCTTCAGCTCCATCTCGACCGGCGCGCTTCCCTCCAGCAGCGTGTACCCCACGTAAGTGGTGTTCGTACCCTGCTGCATCCAGACGCGCTTCTCCAGGCGCGCGTCGCTGAAAGCGTAAGTCCAAACAGGAGTGCTGCCGTCCAGGCAGAATCGGTCAATGTACTGAAACCCCTGGGGCTCTACCGCGCCGCTCGCCCAAAGGTGCGTCGCCAGCGCAAATTCCGAGCCGCCGCATCGCACAAGCTCATCGAGACCCGCCACCAGATGCATCCGTCCAACCGGCGGCTGCAGCGCGGCGATCAGCAGTCCGTGATACCGCCGCGTCATGCCGCCGGCGATCGTCCCCGAGGCGTATCCGCCGATTCCGTTGGTAACCAGCCACTCGCGCGACTCCGCCGCTTCCAGATTGCCGCAAACCTCGCGCCCGAATTTAATTACCGAACTCATTTCTATTTACCGCAAAGCAACCACGCCTGGCCAAGTTCCGCATGGCCAAGAAATTTGTCGAGCGCCGCCCGTACCTCGTCTTCGTCAAAGAGAATGGCCGGCGGCTGCTCCGCCAAGCTCCTCATCATGCGCAGCAGCGCCGGCAGATCCTGCGCTTTTGCCTCTCTGATTTCGAGCGCTGCGCTGCTATTCACCACTCTGCTCGATCAGTTTGGCCACCAGCCCTGTCCATCCCGTCTGGTGACTCGCACCGAGGCCCGCGCCGTTGTCACCATGAAAGTATTCGTTAAATAGCACCAAATCCCGCCAGTGCGGATTGTTGTTGAAAACCTCCGTGCCGCCCGCCACCGGCCGCCGGCCGTCCTTGCCGCGCAAGAAGATGCGAATCAGCCGCCGCGATATTTCTCCCGCCACCTGCCACAAATCGGATTCGTTCCCCGAGTTCGTGGGGAATTCCACTTTGAAATCCTCGCCATAGTAGTGATGAAACTTCTGTAGAGCCTCAATTAGCAGGTAATTCACCGGAAACCAGATGGGCCCTCGCCAATTCGAATTGCCTCCGAACGCTCCGCTACTCGACTCCGCGGGCTCGTAAGTCACGCGGCTCACATGGCCATCCACCGCAACCTCATAAGGGTGATCTGCGTGAAACCGCGATAACGCGCGTACTCCGTACGACGACAGAAATTCCGACTCATCCAGCATGCGCTCCAACACCCGCTTCAACTGCCGCCGGCTCACCAACGAGAGCAGCCGGCGCACGCCACGCGCCGAACGCTGCGTCGTCTCGATGTGTTCCGGCGTGTCCGGGTGGTTGTCGATGAACCACTGCATGCGGCGCTTGAAACCCGGCAAGCGGTCCACAATTTCCGGCTCCAGCGTTTCCACAGCAAATAGCGGGATCAAACCGACCATCGAGCGAATCTTCAGAAAGTGTTCTTCGCCGTTCGGCAGCTGGAGTACGTCATAGTAAAAGCCGTCCTCCTCGTCCCACAATGACCGCCCATTCGTGCCCATATCGTTCATCGCATGCGCGATGTTCACGAAATGCTCGAAAAATTTGCTGGCAACGTCCTCATAAGCAGGATCTTCCTTTGCCAATTCCAGCGCGATAGCCAGCATGTTCAGGCAAAACATGCCCATCCAACTCGTGCCGTCGGACTGCTCCAAATGCCCGCCGGTGGGAAGCGGCGCGGAGCGGTCAAATACTCCGATGTTGTCGAGCCCTAAGAATCCGCCCTCGAAAATATTCATTCCATCGGGATCTTTCCGATTCACCCACCAGGTGAAATTCAGCAGCAGCTTGTGAAACACTTTTTCCAGGAACCCGCGATCCGCTACTCCGCGTAGGCGCCTCTCGATTTTGTAAACTCGGAAGGCCGCCCACGCGTGCACCGGCGGATTGACGTCCCCAAACGCCCACTCATAAGCGGGCAGTTGCCCGTTCGGATGCATATACCACTCGCGCAGCAACAGAATCAGCTGGTCCTTGGCAAAATCCGGATCGATCAGCGCGATAGGAATGGTGTGAAACGCCAGGTCCCACGCCGCGAACCATGGATATTCCCACTTGTCCGGCATCGAAAGCACATCATCGGTATAGAGGTGCGTCCAATCGTGGTTGCGCCCCTCCAGCCGTTCTTTCGGAGGGGGCGGGCCGGCGGGATCGCCGTCGAGCCAGTTGCGCACGTCATAGTGATAAAACTGCTTGGACCACAGCATTCCTGCAAAGGATTGCCGCATTACCAGCTTGGCGTCCTCCGTTAATTCCTTGGGAATGCGCGAAGCGTAGAACGCGTCGGCCTCTTTCTGGCGCCGAGCAAACAGGTTATCGAAGCCTGTTCCAAAATCGTTCGTGCCCGGCACGCCCTCCCCGCGCTCGGCGTGTCCCGGCGAGTTGACGGATCCTACCATCGACGCAGTGCTGTCCATCTCGCCGAGCGGCTCCATATCCGTCAGCCGCAATTTCAACGTCATGGATTCACCGACGCCCATCACAAGCCGGTACAACGCCGCCATCTTGGTCCCCACTTGCTGAGGATTCACAGCGGCCTTATCGCCCCCTATCAAATAGGCATGAAAGGCATCCTTCACATAGGAGCGATTCTTTCCGCCGAACAGCCGCTGATAGTTCGTTTCGTTTTCGGTGAACAGCAGTTCCGGCTGGCCGGCGCAAAGCAGCCATCGTTTGCCATACTGCCAGTGCTCCAATTCGGCGCAAAGGCTTCCTGGCACGGCGGCAGCAATTCGCGCCGACGGATGCCGCTGATCCCTGCCCCACGACCAGGTATTGCGAAACCACAAGGAAGGCAGCAGGTGCAACGTCGCTGCCTGCGGCCCGCGATTTACCGCGGTGATGCGAATCAAAATATCTTCGACATCGGCTTTTGCGTACTCGACGAACACATCAAAGTAGCGGTTATTTTGGAACACTCCAGTATCGAGCAGCTCGAATTCTGGTTGGTCCTTGCCTCGGCGCCGATTTTCCTCCACCAACCATGCGTAAGGAAACTCCGCCTGCGGATACTTGTAGAGCATGCGCATGTAACTGTGCGTTGGCGTCGAGTCCAGGTAAAAGTATTGCTCCTTGACGTCCTCGCCGTGGTTTCCTTCGTTGCCGGTCAGACCAAAAAGCCGCTCCTTCAAGATGGGATCGCGCCCGTTCCACATCGCCACTCCAAAGCAAATCATCTGGTGCCGGTCGCTGATGCCTCCGATGCCGTCTTCGCCCCATCGATAAGCCCGGGAGCGCGCATGATCGTGAGGAAAATACTCCCATGCGGTACCGCCCGGACTGTAATCCTCGCGGACCGTGCCCCATTGCCGCTCGGACAAATACGGCCCCCAGCGCTTCCAATACTTCTTCCGGGTACGTCCTTCTTCCAGTCTGGTGTCTTCTAAGGTCAGTATTCGCGCCATATCGTTTTAGATTCTCTCACGGTCAAAAGGCGACATACCATGCTGTCACTTTTTTATCTCCGCATCTCGACCAAGTGCCAGCCGCGTCCCCGCAGGCCATGCCGGGCAGGGACCCTGGCCAGTCTGTCGTACCTTCCGAGCAATAGCTTATTATGTCGCACCAGGCTTTGGCCGCGGACAGCTTCCCGTTATATCCTCGGAGTCGGTACAGCGAAGAGGCTTTATGCATCATTCTTGGTCCAACCGCGCCAAAAGCGCGTTCTGCGTTGGAATCTTGGCGTTCCTGACGGCGACTAGCGCCGCACCCGCCGCTGCTCAGGACCGCAGCGACAACACACTTCGCAAGCTCAACGAATCCGTCGACGCGCTGATCAAGAAGGTTTCGCCTAGCGTGGTGCAAATTTTGGTCACCGGCTACGGCCCCATTGATTCCAGCGAGCACGGCAACACCGCAAGCGTCATTGGCCGGCAGCGCGCCATCGGCTCAGGTTTCGTTATCGATTCCGAGGGCTACATCGTCACCAACGCACACGTCGTCGCCGGGGCACAGCGCGTTCAAGCAGTGGTGCCCCAAGGCGTTTCGGACGGCTCCCTGCAAGCCATCCTCTCCGCACGCACCAACATTGTTCCCGCTCGCGTTGTGGGCGTCGCCCGGGACATCGATGTCGCTCTCCTCAAAGTCGATAACGTAAAGTTCACCGCGCTTCCTCTCGCGCCGTACCGCAATATCCACCAAGGGGAAGTCGTTCTCGCCTTTGGCAGCCCGGAAGGCTTACGCAACACGGTCACCCTCGGCGTGGTTTCTTCCGTGGCGCGCCAGATCGATCCGGATTCCCCGATGGTCTACATCCAGACCGACGCGCCCATCAATCCCGGAAATTCCGGCGGCCCACTGGTCAACGTCGACGGCGAAGTGGTCGGCATCAACACCTTCATCCTTTCGCAGTCCGGCGGAAATGAAGGGCTCGGTTTCGCCATCCCCAGCAGCGTGATCGGCGTCGCATATCGGCAGCTTCGCAAGTTCGGGCACATTCATCGCACGCTAATCGGCATCGGTGTTCAGACCATTTCGCCGACCCTCGCCACGGCCATGAATCTTCCGCGGAGCTATGGTGTGATTGTTTCGGATGTTCTTCCCGATAGCCCCGCGCTGGCCGCCGGCATGCGTGTCGGAGACATTTTGCTTAGCGTCGATGGCCGCGCGGCCGACAGCGTTCCTTATGTTTCGTTTCGTCTGATGTCCGTCGAAGCAGGCGCGAAAGTGCGCTTGGAAGTTTTGCGCGACAAGGAAAAGCTGGCTTTCGACGTTCCCGTCGTAGAGCCGCCCCACGAAATGGATCAGATCGCTTCGCTCGGCGATCCCGTGAAAAACCTTGTGCGCCCGCTGGGAATCATCGGTGTCGAAATCGACCAGAAAATCGCAGCTATGGCCCAGGATCTTCGCGATCCTTTCGGCATTATCGTGGTGGCGCGCTCCAGCGAAGGCGCGGATATTCCAATTGTCGCGGGCGATGTAATTCGCACCCTGAACGGCCAACCCATGACCACGCTCGAGCGCATGCGCGCCGCCCTGCAAGCCCTGCCGCCGGGAGCGCCGGTAGTCCTGCAAATCCAGCGCGAGCAGCGCTTACTCTTCGTAGCTTTCACCCTGGACCAACTGTGACCGTATTCCTCGCGCAGACTTCCCGGCAAGAAATGCGGAGGCCCGGCTTTAGCCCGGCCAGCAATCGGAGGACTCATTCAACCACTTCGCCTCAATCCGATCCTCAACACCGATAGCTACAAGCTCACGCATTGGTGGCAATACCCGCCGAACACGCGCTTCATCTACTCCTACGTTTGCTCGCGCGGCGGTTTTTTTGATCATTCGCAAGTGGCCGGACTGCAATACATCGCCAAAGCAAACTTTGCAGGAAAGGTCTTTACCGTCGAAGACATTGAAGAGGCGCGCCGTTTCGCGGAAAAGCATTTTTCCGGAAACCCCAAGTGCTTTAACTATGCGGGCTGGAAAAGTCTGCACGCAAAGTACGGCGGAGTTTTGCCATTGCGGATTAAAGCGGTCAAGGAAGGCTCACTCGTTTCCGCGCAAAACGCCATCATCACCCTCGAAAACACGGACCCGGAATTTTACTGGCTGACAAATTGGGCGGAAACGGTTTTGCTTCAGGTCTGGTATCCGGTTACGGTGGCAACGCTCAGCCGCGCCATCAAACAGGCTATCGGTGAAGCGCTCGTGCGCACCGGTGATCCGTCTCTCTTGCCTATCAAGCTGCACGATTTTGGCTTCCGCGGCGTGAGCAGCCGTGAATCGGCGGCTATTGGCGGTGCGGCGCACCTCTTCAATTTTTTGGGCACGGACAACCTCGCCGCCATCGAGCTGCTGCAGCAGTACTACCATGCCGACATGCCTGGCACCAGCATTCCCGCCTCCGAGCACTCCACCATGACCGCGTGGGGCAGGGACCACGAGGTCGACGCCTATGAAAACGTGCTGAACAACGTACCGGAAGGAGTCGTCGCGTGCGTCAGCGATTCTTACGACATCTACAACGCGGTCCGCAATTTGTGGGGCGGCAAGCTGCACGACAAAGTGATGCAGCGCAAAGGTACGCTGGTCATTCGCCCAGATAGCGGCGATGCCGTTGCTGTCCTCGAGACGATTTTCAACATCGCCGCGGAAAAATTCGGTTACGAAGTAAACCGCAAAGGCTGGAAGGTGATCGCACCGCAAGTTCGCTTCATCCAGGGCGACGGCGTGAACTACCATACCATTCAAAACATGATTTTCCAGCTAACCCGCAGAGGCTGGTCCATGGACAACTGGAGCTTTGGCATGGGTGGCGCCCTCCTACAACAGATCAATCGAGACACCCTGCGTTTCGCACTGAAATGCTCCGCGATCGACATCAATGGCCAGTGGCACGACGTCTACAAACAGCCGGTCACCGACCCCGGCAAAGACTCGCGCGCCGGCCGCTTCATCCTGCTGAAGGAAGGCCAGGAATTCGTCACCCTCAAGGTCGATGGCGCAGCTCCCGCCCGCGGGGACGATCAGCTTGAGACCGTGCTGGAAAATGGCGTGCTGCGCCGTGACCAAACGCTCGAAGAGATTCGTGTCACCGCGGCAAGCTTCGATACTTACGAGGAAAAAACGCCACAAGCCTGATTGATTAAAGGATCTGAGCCTCAAAGCGACGAGCAAAACATCTGGGGACGACTAGATGCCGGCGTAGGTCTGGCGGCGCAGGAATTGGCCGGACCCGGGGCGGCCAACGAATTTTCCCGAATCGATGACCGTGCGCCCGCGCGAGAGTACGGTGCGGGGAACACCTTTGATGCGAATGCCCTCGAACATCGAGTAATCCACGCGCATGTGGTGCGTTTTCGCGCTTATGGTCTCCTCCTGCTCGGGATTGAAAATGACGAGGTCGGCATCGGAGCCGACCGCGATAGTTCCTTTGCGGGGATACAGCCCGAAAAGCTTTGCCGGCGCTGTCGAAACGATTTCAACGAAACGGTTCGGCGAGAAACGTTTGCCGTGCACGCCGCCGGTGAAGATAAGGCTCAGGCGGTGCTCGATGCCCGGACCGCCATTGGGAATCTTGGTGAAATCGTCCTTGCCCAATTCCTTCTGTTCCTTGAAACAAAATGGGCAGTGATCGGTGGAGACAACCTGCAGGGTGTCCTTGGCAAGGCCCTGCCAAAGTTTTTCCTGGTGCCATTTTTCCCGGAGCGGTGGCGTAAAAACATACTTCGCCCCTTCGAAACCAGGCGCGTCCATGTTTTCCAGCGAAAGATACAAATATTGCGGACAAGTTTCCGCATAAGCGGGTAACCCGCGATCGCGCGCTTCGCGAACTTTCTCGAGCGCTTCATTGCAAGACAGATGAACGATATACACGGGCGCGCCGGCCATTTCCGCCAGTGCGATGGCGCGGCCGGTAGCCTCGGCTTCGGCGGTTGTTGGACGGGTGAGCGCGTGATACTTCGGCGCGCGCTTGCCCTCGGCCAGCGCTTGCTGAACAATCACGTCGATCGCGCCGCCATTTTCCGCGTGCATGCAGATCAAGCCGGAATATTTGGCGGCTTGCCGCATAGCGCGAAAAATCGTGGCATCGTCGAGCATGAACACGCCGGGATAGGCCATGAACAGCTTGAAACTGGTAACGCCTTCGCGCACAAGCTGGCCCATCTCCTCGAGCTGTGCGGAACCAAGATCGGTGATGATGCAATGGAATGCGTAGTCCGTAACCGCCTTGGGCTGCGCTTTTTTCATCCAGGTGTCAAAGGCCTGGCGGAGCGTTTGCCCTTTGTATTGAATGGCAAAATCGATGAGCGTGGTCGTGCCTCCAAACGCAGCGGCAATCGTGCCGGTCTCGAAGTCGTCGGCGCTGGTGGTGCCGCCAAAGGGCATGTCGAGATGCGTATGAACGTCGATGCCGCCGGGAATCACCAGGTGATTGGCCGCGTCGATCACCCGCCCGGCATTTTCGACGGGCAGCCCCGCGCCGATGGCAGAGATCTTGTCGCCAAGGATGCCGATGTCCGCGACGCAGGTGTCCGTGGCGGTCACCACCGTGCCGTTTCGAATTACCGTATCAAAACGCATTTGCCGGCCCTCGACCTAAGCGGTGGATTTGGAAACGGCACTACTGTAACGCGGAAGGACTTCGCGGCCGTAAATTTCCAAAGTTTTTTCTTCATCGCCGCACATCAGGTAGATGTTGAACTGCGTCACGCCGACTTTCCGCAGCGCTTCGAGCTTCTTGCGATGCTGCTCGACCGGACCGACCAGGCAGAAGCGGTCGACGATTTCGTCGCTCACAAAATCGGCGTTATTGCTGCCCACCTCGCAGTGATGCAAGTAATCGTACTTGCCCCGATTTTGCACGAAGGAGACCAGAGATTTAGGCAACTCTTCGGGCTTATATTTGGAAATGAGATCCATCACGTGATTCGAAACCAGCGCGGGAAACCAGCGCACGCGTTCGCGGGCGAGCTTTAAATCGTCGGAAGCCCATACTGGAGCGGCGGCCATCACTTCGATTTTTGCGGGATCGCGGCCCGCCTCGCGCGCACCCTCGCGCACGAACCCAAGACACCATTCGATGAGATCGGGATCGGCAAATTGCAGAATGACCCCGTCTCCGATGCGCCCGGCGGTGCGCAGCGCTTTTGGACCGTAGCCGGCGACCCAAACCGGCGGAACGCCGCCGGTTGCCCACGGAAAACGCGTGCTGACGCCGTCCAGCTCGACTGATTTTCCGCCATTGAGCGCACGAAAAACGCGCACAAATTCTTCGAGATTCTCCAGGGTCGTGGGCTTTTTGCCGAGCACCCGGCGCGAGCTGTCGCCGCGGCCGATCCCCATCTGCATGCGGCCATGCGACAAGACATTCAGCGTGGCAAACAGGCTGGCCGAGACCGTGATATCGCGAACCGCGGGATTGGTCACGCAAGTGCCCAGGCGCATTTTCTTCGTGTTTGCAGCCATCATCGTAAGCAGCGGGAAGGGTTCCATCCAGATGACGTGCGAATCGAAGATCCAGCCGTAGTTGAACCCGCAGGATTCCGCCTGGCGAGTCAGCCCGGAGATGCGCTCGACCGTCAGGTCCGGTTTGATCGTGATCCCGAAATCCATGGCGCTCCTTTAGTCCGCGGCTTGGGCAACCGGCTGTGGCTGATTGACTTTCATCAGCGCGAGATAAGCGAAGAAGCTGACCGCGAATCCCACGAACCAGGCGTAATTGTAAAGGATGCGCAGCACTGGAACGAACAAGCCGACGAAGGCAACCGCAGCTCCGGCAGCGAGCGCACAGATCGCTTGCCAGTTGAAGCCGTGCGAATATTCGTACTGGCCCCCGCGCACATACAAATCCTGCGGCGCCAAAATTTTCTTGCGCATGACAAAATAGTCGCAGATCAGAACACCTGCTATGGGCCCGAGAAATCCGGAGTACCCCACCAGCCAGCCAAAAATATAGCTCCCATAATTGGCCATCAGCTTCCACGGCTGCATGACGATGCCTACCAGGCAGGTGATCAGTCCACCGGTGCGGAAACTAATGCGCCGCGGAGAAAGATTCGAGAAATCGTTGGCAGGAGAGACGACATTGGCCGCGACGTTCACGTTAAGCGTGGCCATCAGCAGCGCAAGCATGGCGACGACGACGGCGAAAGGATTGCCGAGCCGCGAGAGCACCGCGACCGGATCCCACAGCGCTTGCCCAAAAATGATCAGCGTGGCCGATGTTACCGCGATGCCGATGAAGGAATAGAAGGTCATCGTGGCCGGAAGCCCGAGGGCCTGGCCGATGATCTGGTCGCGCTGGCTGCGCGCGTAGCGTGTAAAGTCGGGGATATTCAGCGAAACGGTGGCCCAGAAGCCGACCACGCCGGTGAGCGACGGGATGAAAAAACGAAAGAACTCGCCGAACGTTTGAAATTTCGAGGGCGTCGCGAGCATCGGACCCAATCCGCCCGCTTTGCTGCGTGCCCACAGAAGCAGCGCCAGCCCGATCAGCAGCAGGAACGGCGCGGAGATTCCTTGCAGGAAGCGGATGGTTTCGATGCCGCGCAAAATCACCAGCACGTTCAGCAGCCAGAACGCTGCGAAGCACACCGCCGGTCCGTACGCGAAGTGGCCCCAACCAGGAGCGAGCGCAACAAGCATGGCGTTGATGGCTTCCCCGCCGATCCACGTCTGAATCCCGAACCAGCCGCATGCCACCAACGCGCGCAGTATGGCCGGAATGTTCGCGCCAAGCACTCCGAACGAAGCACGCGCGAAAACCGGAAACGGAATGCCGTAGCGCGCGCCAGCGTGCGCGTTGAGCAACATGGGAATCAGTACCAGCACGTTGCCAAGAAAAACGGTAAACAGCGCCTGCTTCCAGTTCATCCCGCCGGCAATCATGCCGCTGGCCAGCATATACGTCGGAATGTTGACGCTCATGGAGATCCACAGCGCCGCGTAGTTGTAGGTGCGCCAGGTGCGACGCTCCGGGGATACCGGCGCGAGATCCTTGTTGTAGAGCGAACTCTCGCGGATGGTGTCGGCGGCGAGAGTTGCGGTGTAGGCGTCAGTCATTGCGGCTAGTAGATGTTGGATTCACGCTTGCGCCCCGTGAAATCGATAGATTGCGGCGCTCGGAAGCGCGCCTAGTGCAGGATTCAACCCACTCGTCATTGATAAAATTTCGGCAGGTTTGCGAGGTCAAAATGGCGGTAGCCATGGCTTGCTCCATTGGTCGCGCGGTCAGTCCGCCGCAGCAGCGTTTTCCGCCGCGCGCGTGCGCGTGATCTCGCCGTAAGATTCCGGGCGGCGATCGCGATAGAACTGCCACGTATCGCGGACCTGCTGAATCTCATCCAGGTTCAGCTCGGCGACCAGCAGCTCGTCTTTGTCGCGGCTAGCCTGCGCCACGATCTTCCCGCGCGGATTGCAGAAATAGCTCTTGCCGTAAAACTCTCCGATTTTCCACGGCTGTTCCGTACCCACGCGATTGATGGCGGCGACGAAATACGCATTGGCCACCGCGTGCGCGGGCTGCTCAAGCTCCCACAAATACTCAGACAACCCGGCCACCGTCGCCGACGGATTGTAAACAATCTCCGCTCCGTTGAGCCCGAGTATGCGCGCCCCTTCCGGAAAATGGCGGTCGTAGCAGATGTACACGCCGACGCGTGCGTAGCGGGTCTCGAAAACCGGGTACCCGGCATTCCCCGGCGTAAAATAAAATTTCTCCCAGAACCCGGGATGGCAGTGCGGGATGTGGTGCTTGCGATATTTCCCCAGGTAGCGGCCGTCCGCGTCGATTACCGCCGCCGTGTTGTAGTACACGCCGGTCATTTCCACTTCGTAGATCGGCACCACCAGCACCATCTGATGCTTCTTCGCCAGTTTCTGCATGCGCGAGATGGTAGGTCCGTTGGGCACTCGCTCGGTCAGCTCGTACCAGCGCGTTTGCTGTTCGGCGCAAAAGTAAGGACCATAGAAAAGTTCCTGCAGACCGAGGATTTGCACTTTCTTCTTGGCGGCGTCGGCGATCAGGCGTTCGTGCTTGGCAATCATTTTCTCTTTGATCTCGCCAAGCGACAGTTTTTCCGGCGACCATTCACACCGCGCTTGTATAAGGCCGCAGCGCACATTGCGAGCCATAGCCACCTCCCACAAAACGATAGCGAAAAGTCTACTCCCCGGCTCCGCGGCTCACAAGGACGGGCCGGGATAGAGGATTCGGCCTGACTCGCGCTAGGAATCTCGGAGCAGGTCCGTCAGAAGTTTCTGCATGCGTTGCACGGCGTCAAATAGTTGGTCCACGCCGGGAGTCTCCCGGGTAACCTCCTGCGCGGCGAGATCGGCGACGATGGCATTGCCTAACTGCGCGGCTCGCCGGATACGCTCGCTGATCAGGAGCGGAAGCAGCGTTTGCGGATCGTGGCGTGTGATCTGGCGCTCTTGCCACTCCTGCACCGCCCAGGCGGTCTTGCGGACGTGATCCACGGCGTCGCGGAAATCCGTCAGGATGCGCTGATCGATGCCACCGGTGCGAATGGTATGCTCGAGCTGCAATAGCTCCGCACTGGTTTTCTTCAACTGAAAGTTCACGCCCCAGAACGTTTCGCTCGGAATCAGGAGTTCGACGGCCACTCCGACCACGCGTCCATCTTTGCGACGAATAGCGACCACGCGGACCCGATAGGTTTCCCCGGAAAGCAGATTGGTCAACTCCATCTGGCTTCCCACACTCGGGAAGATCTTCATGTCCAGCAGGCCGCCCTGCTTGTTTACTTCGCGGGCTTGCGCGTTCTCAATGACGATGCGGCCGCTGGCCTCCTGCCATTTGGCTTGCACTGGGACAATGACGGAAAAACGGCTGCCACGGCGCTGGTCCGTTTTCGTGGAAGGCGGCGGCGTGAAAAGTTCTTCCAAGCGGGGAGTTCCTCGGCAGAAGAAGCGTAGCGCGTGTTCCAATGTGGAACAGTTCCAAAAAAAGGAATACGTGCTCGACTTGTCATCAGGTGAAGACACTGGCGGGGTCACAGTCACATGCGCGTTGACTCACGGCCCCGCGTCACGAGCGCTTGCCGCCTACGGGCGGATGGGATATAAGCAGTATCTATCGAGGGGCTTCCCGACCCTTCCTCCAATTTCCACGAAGTCCCTCCTATCGAGGAATCCGATTGCGCGCATTCCAGCGGCGGCGAATGCAACGCGGGTTGCGCAGGAGGCGGCGATGTTCGAGGCGGCTCAAGAACAGAAACAATCCAGTTCGAATCGAATGTTGGTATCAATTGTCGTGGTCGTCGCGGCGGCGGCCGCAGGCGCCGTGTTTTTCACGATGTCGAAAAGCAGCAACAAACCATCGGCCCCGGCCACCGCTGCGGGCGCTGCACCCGAAGCCGTCGGAAAACCGGATCCGGTGCATGACCTCAAGGTTTTGAGCGCCAGAATGGAAAAAGATCGCACCGGCACCACGGCAGTTTGGTTGGTGGATATCGACAACAAATCAAAGGCCTACACCTACAGCAAGATTCAGTACGAAACGACCTATGTCGGCCCGGACAATGCCGCACTGCTGGTGAACAAGGGCACTATTCCGTTCAGCCTCGGCCCGGGAGACGAGCAGAACGCTCAGATCCGCGACGTGCTGTATCCTGCGGGAACGGCCTGGTACAAGTTTCGCATTACCGGCGCCACGCCCACGGCGCAATAGTTTTAACTTCAACCGGCCCCAGAAACGATTGGGGAGATGGGGTGGCCGACCTCAATAGCAGGCTGCGGAAAGGAGTTGTAGCTTACCGGCTCGGAAGTAGGCTGGCGGTGCGGGACCGCCCAGCGGCGCGGGCAGAACGGTAGTGGTAAGTTGTGCGGGTTTACAGTAAGATTTGGCCCAATGGTTCCGGTGGATCTGCTGCCCCGCCAGGTCGTTCCGCGAAGTGTCCAGCCCGCTTCTGCCCGGCCAAGAGCAAGCGAAACGTAACAACCGGAATCCAATTCAAATTCGAATGGAGGAATACCCATGAAGCGGGTCATTGAAGCAACGATCGTGGCCAGCGTGGTGCTGCTGTTGGCGGGCTGCGCGACGAAGAAGTATGTCGCCCAGCAAACCGATCCCATCAACGCGAAGGTCAACGATGTAGAAAAACAGGCGCAGGGTACCCAGAAGCAATTGGAGAGTGACGAACCCAAGATCAGCGCAGCCGCTGAAAAGGCGGATTCCGCTGACGCGCGCGCAGGAGACGCCCTCGGGCGTGCGGACGCCGCCTCCAAGAAAAGCGACCAGGTGAAGTCCGAACTTAACGCCGAGCTCAACGAGCGCATCGCGAACCTTGACGACTACAAGCCCGCGGGCGACGTCGTAGTGCTCTTCAAATTCAATTCCTCGATGTTGACCGACGAAGCCAAGGAGCAGCTCGACCAACTCGCCAGAGTCGGAAGCATGAAGCGCTACTTCGTAGCCATCGAAGGCTTCACGGACAAGACGGGCACTCCGGAGTACAACCTCGGGCTGAGCCGGCGGCGCGCGGAGGCCGTGCAGACCTATCTCGTCGCGCAGCGCAATGTGCCTGTGTACCGTATCCAAATCGTGGGACTCGGCAAAGACAAGCCGGTGA
>Ga0210406_10001049_pt1 | contig 35222 bp, 34 predicted proteins | sample IncBWC30MmetaG_FD_155454 | JGI IMG/M metagenome (GOLD analysis project Ga0210406, IMG submission 155454) | Forest soil microbial communities from Barre Woods Harvard Forest LTER site, Petersham, Massachusetts, United States - Inc-BW-C-30-M | ecosystem: Environmental > Terrestrial > Soil >... | reverse complement strand
TGGATTTCGTCGCCCCCCCGCGGAAGTACCGGGCGCTTGGAACTACTCCCAGCGACGATTAGTGTCGACCGTGAAATGTATGTCGACGTGCTTCGAGGTGGCGATCTGACTACGACCATGAACTATCAACACCAAGAAAGTCCATCCAGACCGTTTGGCCGGTTGATCCGGATGCTGGGCCTGTGTCCTCACGCCAATGCCGGTTGGCCCATACGTTGCTTCGGCGAAGCAAAAGCCTCCCAGCACTGTTACGACTGCGGAGCGCAGCGGACGTACTTGCTTCAACCCAGCATGCAAAGGGGACCATGGACACGCCCGCAGATGGGTTTCACCTACCGGCTCCAAGCCGACGGGGCGTCAAACATGCTGGCTGGATCGGCGCAGAGGAATCCGCTGGCGATATTTTAAGAGGAACGCTAGAAAAGAAGGCGCGATCGCCCGCTAGTTCGGGCGCGATTGCAGCAGTTCTTCGGCCTGCTTCAGATCGAGATCGCTTGACACGGGTTCAAAGTCCGATCGCGTTTCGTGTTGCTGCTTGCTGATCGTCTTGAAGAGCAACATTCGTCCAGAGACGTTAATGTCTACGATGTGTGTCTTCCAGTGAGACGAGCTGACCTGTGTCCGTTCGATCTCAAACGTGCCGCCTTTGGCGAGCCGCCCAAGCAGTCCAAATCCAAAGTCGACATTCTCCAACAAATACCCATTGATGTGCGCCAGCCGCTTCTGCAGGGGATTGACGAGGATCGTTCCAGCCATGCTCTGGAGGGCCTTGGACTCCATCGTGGGAGGGATAAATGCCGGGTCGGGCCAGAAGTTAAGTCGCAGATAGGCGCCATCCCAGCCGTCGTATCGAAACAGGAAAGCGCTGGGTAACAGGCGCAAAAACTTTTCCAATCGCCGCTCGTCCGCATCGTTCTGTTTCTTGATCGCAAGCTGCTGGCTGGGGTCGCGAATGAGTTCCTCCTGGCGTACCGCTTCCTGTTTTTGCTGGGCTGAATCCAGGGGGGCGTCATTGATCGCAAGCAAACGGTGTACCGGACCGTCTTTCGTTTCAATCTCAATTTGGGTCAATTTCTGCTGCTCGACTGTTTTAGTGACGCGGTACATCCAGTTGCTGTGTTCTGTTGTCCTATCAGTCAACTCATTAGCCACAACATCCTTCATGAGAGCGCTCGCAGAAGGCTGCAAATCCGCCCCAAGAGCGCCCGAGTAACCGGGACACCCGAGGAGGAGGAGGACCGCCGCGGCACTAAGAGTGACATAGCTCACATTTTTTTTAGATGCATGACGGCTAGTCCCGGCGGAGTTTATTTCCGCCCCGTTTTCAGGCCGTGTGAGCATATTTGAACATACACGGGGTTGCCGCCTTGCCTAGTGTTGTATCAGGCGAAATGGCAATTGCCCGAGGCCTCCAACTTAAAAAATATAAGCGAAAGCAGCTTCCATCGGAAGCAGAAGAAGGTAAAACCACATGCCGTTAGTTCAAGTTGTCTTAGCCTTGATCGTTGTGGGAGTACTGTTGTGGCTGGTCAATCGCTTCATCCCCATGGCGGGCTCCATCAAATCCATTCTGAACGCCGTGGTAGTTATAGCCGTCGTGATATGGCTGCTGAATATCTTTGGGCTGATGCAGTCTCTCACCAACATTCACATCGGCAAGCCGTAACCCAACGGACAATCTGGCGGAAATACTTCAAAGCCCGGAGCTGAAAAGTGCGAGCGCGATGAACAATTCCGGCCAGAATGCGGCAAGGAATCTGGGGCAGCCTTGAGAAAAGATGTCGGGAGTAACTTGCAATCGATCTCTATCGGCATTCTAGCCGTGTGGCTAGTAACCGTGATGCTGAGTATCGGCGGGTCGGCGTATTCGGTGCTTACCCACGAGGAAATCGTCGATTTGTTGTGGGCGGACCAGATCAGGCCCCTCATCGTGAAGCGTTATCCTGGAGTCTCGGAAGAGCAGATTAAGGAAGCTCATGCCTACGCTTACGGCGGGGCGGTGATTCAGGACCTCGGATACTATCCCTTCGGGAGCGTCGAATTCAGCAATCTGGTGCATTACGTTCGCACCGGAGACTTCGTTCGTGAACTGCTGGCACAGAGCAACGATGCCAACGAGTATGCGTTTGCGCTGGGCGCCCTGTCGCATTATGCAGCGGATATCGCCGGCCACCCAGCGGTCAACCAAGCGGTTTCGATCGAGTATCCGAAGCTGCGTGCGAAGTATGGGAAGTCAGTTCGGTATGCGCAAGACAAAACCGCGCATCTGAAGACAGAATTTGGCTTCGATACCGTGCAAGTGGCGAAGAATCGTTATGCTTCGCCGCAGTACCACGATTTCATTGGATTTCAGGTATCGAAGTCGTTGTTGGAACGAGTTTTCCCAATCGTTTACGGACTCGAGCTGAAAGACGTGCTGCCCCGCGAGGACCTCACGATTGGCTCCTATCGTTATTCCGTCAGCCAGCTAATCCCAGAAATGACCCAGGTCGCGCTGCAAACCCACAAGAAAGAGCTGATGAGCGAGACACCCGATTTCGCAAAACAGAAGTTCCTCTATCGTCTTTCTCGCTCCGACTATGAAAAGGACTGGGGGAAGGATTACGTGAAACCGGGCTTGGGCACCCGGATCCTGTCATCGCTCTTGCGATTTATGCCAAAAGTTGGGCCGTTCAAAGGGCTGGCGTTCAATAACCCGACTCCGCAGACCGAAGATCTGTATATCAAGAGCATCAACACTACTGTCGATCAATATCGCGCCCTTCTCGAAGCAGAGAGTGCTGGCAAACTGGTGCTGCCCGACTGTGACCTCGATAGCGGAATTCCAACAAAGATTGCCGAGTACTCGCTTACGGACGCGACTTACGAAAAACTGCTGGGCCGATTGGCGCAAAGCAAGTTCGAGCATACGACCACTGAGTTGCGCGACAATGTTTTGCAATTCTATTCCGGCGCCTCGGCTTCTACGCCGACCCAGACCGAAATGGGACCCTCTGCCAGTACGCTCTCATTACTGGATCAGTTAAAGGCCGCGATTCTGGTCCAGGGGGCGCAGCCGTCGCTGCCCGGTGATCTATCCACAGATTGATTTTTAGACTTAAAGGAGAAACCATGACCACCTCGGATATTGAAGTCCCCAAGGCAACGTCCGTAGTTGAGCCCGCGCAAACGCAGCCTAAGAAGAACACTGCTCCCGACCGCACCGCCTATAGGCGTGCCGAGGCCGTTCGAGTGAAGAAGAAAAAGAAACGCGCCGCCCACCGGGTCGCGCTGCGACGGTCGCATACCGGTGGTTAGTTGCGGTATGAACCAGGCCAACCTCGCGCTTCCGGCTTCTAAAAAATGGCTTCTCTTCCCACGGCTGACAGTTAGATGAAATAGGAACCGTTATCAACGACCCCATCGACAGATCCCAAGCCGACGACTGCGAACGGATCAAAGATCTCGGCTACAGTTCTGCCCATCACATGCAAATGTATGGCGAACGATTTGACATCGTATCTGATCCTTTTCCGGCCGGGACGGGCATCGCTGTCCAGGTCACCACTGCCAGGGAGCCGACGGAGCGCACCCTGAGGCTGCCGACGTCGATTCTCGTCGGTTTCAAAGACATGTTGAAAGTAAAGTGAGATACATCGTCTGCCGAGTCGGTTCCGGCCACAAGGGCTACATGAGCGTCATGCTAGGAAAACGAAAGAGGTCAAAAGATGGAGCACTGGGGAATCTACCTCGCGTACGGATGGATGGCCACGATTGTCTTGGGAGTGGTGGACGCTGTGCGGGCCATCCGCAAAGGGCCGCAACGTCTGCCCGCACCGGTTTCGCTCCCGAGACCATCTTCAGTCGTGTAGTACTACGTTCAGCAGTGAACTGCCCTTTGACCAACTGCCGCGCTACCTGCTGCGCGACCGCGATGGTAATTACGGCAGAGTGTTCCGTGAAACGGCTCTTGGGCTTGGGATCGAGGAACTGCTTTGCGCTCCGCGCTCGCCATGGCAGAATGCCTATGCGGAGCGGCTAATCGGGTCGATACGCAGGGAATGTCTTGATCACGTGATCGTCTTCCACGAGCCCGGTCTGAGGCGTGTGTTGAGATCGTACTCTGAGTATTATCAGCGAGCGAGAACCCATCTATCGTTGGGAAAGGACTCGCCCGAGCTGCGCTTGATTGAGCCACGAGAAATGGGCCGAGTCGTGGCGCTGCCCCAGGTCGGCGGTCTGCACTCGCTACCAACGACTCGCCGCCTGAAAGGCCCGAACCTATCACCGCGCGACGTCCGCGCCAGCCTTTGAAATCTGCCTCCCCAACTGGGCTGAGATGGGCGTGCGTTCGACTGCAATTCAATGATCGACCCGAGCTGCGGCGCATCCGCGGGAATCGCTCGGGCCCATCTGTTTACGTGGCAAACAACAGTCGCCGTGAGTTAAATGGCATTTTCGTTAGGCACAGGGGGAAGCAGCGGCCCCCAGGCGCCATTACTCGTAAATATGAGACGATGCGCCTATCAAGGATGTAGTTAGAATGAAGGACCTGCAGATTCGAGTTGCCGATGCGGGCGACGCGACGCAGATCGCGGCATGCCTGGAAGCGGCGTTTGCGCCGTACCGCGAACTCTACACCCCCGGGGCCTATGCCGACACCGTGCCGGGTGTTGATGGCATGTTGCACCGCATCGTCGGCATGTATGTGCTGATGGCGGTATCAGACGGCCAAGTGGTTGGCACGATCGCCGGAACTCGCAAGGAGCAGGGCGAAGGCCAACTGAGAGGAATGGCGGTGTTGCCGGAGTGGCAAGGATCTAGAGTGGCCGGCCAGTTGCTAGTTGCCATAGAAAAGTACCTGTGGGAGCAGGGTTGCCATCGTATCACACTCGATACCACTCTACCCTTGCAGCGAGCCATCCGCTTCTATGAGAGCCATGGGTATCGGCACTCCGGGATAACGGCGAACTTCTTCGGTATGGTGCTCTACGAGTACGCCAAGGAAGGTAGCGGTTTAGCCGGCTGACATGAGCGCGATGACAGGCGTATGTTATTTGCCAAGCAACTTAGGGTTAGTGTTGTGGCAACGAAAGCTGGCAAGAAAAAGGCGAAGGCGAACCCACGGAAGAAGGTTGTGCCGGCGACCGCGGCTTCGAGTGCGAAGGCACCGCGGGCCACGCGGCCAATTATTCCGGAGGGCTACCAAATGACTAGTTCTCCCACGGGATTGCTCGACTGGACATGGGCGCGCAAACGCCTGGAGAAGTCTCACAACTACGTTATAGTGACGGTGCGTCCGGATGGCCGGCCACATGCGATGGGGATGCACGGCATCTGGTTTGACGACGCCTATTACTTTGGCACGGACCAGACCACGCGCAAGGCCAGAAACCTGGCAGGCAATCCGCACTGCATCATCATCAACGAGAATCTCGGGGAGTTGGTGATTGTGGAAGGCCGGGCCGAGGTGATTTCGTTCGCGCAGTTGCCGGAGGGGCTGGCAGCGGCGAGCAAGAAAAAGTATGGCTGGGCACCCGATCCAAGAATGGGCGGAGGGATATATAAGATCGTTCCGCAGAAAGTGTTTGCGTTCCCTCTGAAGCAGATTGCGACGGCCGTGACGCGATGGATCTTCGAGGAGAATCAATAGAAGGACCCGAATCCTCTTCTTTTTCCTGCGCGAGGCAGATACGATACTCCCCGAACCTACAGGGCCCCACTTCGCGGGAGGCGCTATGGCGACAATTCGAGATTTGCTGGTCCAAAAGACCATCCATTATGTTCAACCCGACCAGATGGTCTTCGAGGCGGCGGGATACATGGTCGCGTGCAAGGTAGGCGCGGTCCCTGTGCTCGACGGTTCCACCCTGGTCGGAGTCTTCTCCGAGCGGGACATCATGAGCAAAGTGGTGACCGGCGGGCGCGATCCGCGTACCACGCGCATCCGAGAAGTGATGAGCACCGAGTTGAGAACGCTCGCACCGGAATCGAGTTGCGAAGACGCGATGGTCGTCATGCAGACGCACGGCATCCGGCACCTGCCGGTGTGCGACGGTAATACGCTGGTGGGTTTCCTTTCGCTGCGCGACCTGCTGCGGCACACGCTGGACGAAAAGTCGGGCGAGGCAGAGATGATGCGCGCCTACATTCAGACCTCCGTGAGCTGACACCTGGGCCGGGGCAAAGCGACCGTCCGCGGTGCTAAACTCAGTGCGTCCTATGCGCATCCCGGCGGTGGTCGATCAGCTGCGGAAGATCGCGGGGCGCGACGCAGTCCTGGACCGTCCCGAAGACCTGATGTTGTACGAGTATGACGCAGGAGTGCGTAAGCGCACCCCCGCTGCGGTCGTATTTCCCCAATCCACAGAGCACGCTTCCCAGATCCTGAAGCTGGCCAGCTCGGAGGGATTTCCCGTGGTGGCGCGCGGCGCGGGCACGGGACTGAGCGGCGGGGCCATCTCTCCCGAGAACGGAGTGGTGCTGGCCTTCGCGCGCATGAGCCGGATCCTCGAAGTGGATGCAGAGAACTTTCGCGCCGTAGTGCAGCCGGGCGTGGTCAACCAGACGCTGTCTGACAATGTGGCACACCAGGGACTGTATTTCGCGCCCGATCCGTCGAGCCAGAAGGCGTGCACGATCGGCGGGAACGTGGCGGAGAACTCCGGCGGTCCACACACCCTGGCGAGTGGTGTCACGGTGAATCATGTGACAGGGTTGACCGTGGTGCTGCCGAGCGGCGAGGTAGTGCAGCTTGGCGGGAAAGCAGCGGAGAGCAGCGGTTATGACCTCACGGGCTTCTTCGTGGGATCGGAAGGGACCATTGGCATCGTCACCGAGATAACTGTGAGGCTGCTGCGGCTGCCGGAACGCATAGCGACCCTGCTGGGCATTTTCGAGACGGTCGATGATGGAGCACGGACGGTGGCGGCAATCACAGCAGCGGGCATCACTCCGGCGGCGCTGGAGATGCTGGATGGCTGGACGCTGCGGGCAGTCGAGGAAGCGTGCCACGCGGGGTATCCGCTGGATGCGGGCGCGGTCCTGCTGATCGAACTCGAAGGATTGGCGGAGCAAGTCGAAGAGCAGGCGGAGGCGGTGCGGGAAGTCTGCCTGCGGCAGAGAGCGCGCGAGGTGCGACGGGCCAAAGATGAAACCGAGCGGGCGCTGCTGTGGAAGGGGCGCAAGAGCGCTTTCGCTGCGCTCGGACGCCTGGCACCTGCGTACTATTCGCAAGATGGAGTGGTGCCGCGGACGCGGATTCCCGTGGTTTTGCAATTCATCGAGGGTGTCGCGAAGAAGTACGGGTTGCGCATCGGCAACATCTTTCATGCTGGAGATGGAAACCTGCATCCGCTGATCATGTTCGATCCGCGCGACCCGGCACAGCTGGAACTGGTGCAGGTGGCGAGTCGCGACATTTTGGAATACTGCGTGTCGGTAGGCGGGTCGATTACCGGCGAGCACGGCGTGGGGCTGGAGAAGCGCGACCTGATGCCTTTGCTGTTTACCGACGAAGACCTCGACGTGATGCTGAGCCTGCGCAATGCGTTCAACGCCGACGGTGTGCTGAATCCAGGCAAGCTGTTTCCCACTACAAGGGTGTGCGCCGAGACGCGCGGAGCGTCGCGCAATGCGGTGCTGGCAGCGGAGGGGATGTGAGCGCGACTGGGACTTCGCTCGACGTGACGCGCGAGTTGCGCGCGATTTGCGGTGATAAGAACGTGCGCGAGCGTCCGTCGGGCGGCGTGTACGTGAGCCCGGCGACTCCGGGCGAGGTGGCGGCGGTGCTGCGGTTCGCCAACGTGCAGCGCCTGAGTGTCGGACCGGCGGGAGGCTCGACGGAGCGCAGTGCCGCGGAGTTGCGCACCGACATTATTCTGCATACCAATCAGCTCACTCAGATTGAGCACTATGACCACGCCGACCTTACGGTGGGTTTGGGAGCGGGGACCACGATCGCGCAACTGGACGCGATGGTCGGCGCGGACAATCTGATATTCGGCGGCGATCCACCGTTGCCGGAGCGCTGCACGGTGGGAGGTTTGCTCGCGACGGCGGCGCATGGTCCGCGGCGCCACGGCTATGGCGCGGTGCGCGATTACTGTATCGGAATTCGGTTTGTGACGGGCGATGCGCGGCGGGCGAAGGGTGGAGGCCGCGTCGTCAAAAATGTTGCGGGTTACGACTTGATGAAGCTCCTCATCGGCAGCTATGGAACCTTGGCGGTGATCACCTCGGCGAGTTTCAAGCTTTTTCCCGCCCCGCGGCAAACGCGCACGTTCCTGGCGGAGTTTTCGAGCGCGAAGGAAGCGATCGCGTTTCGGGATCGGGTGCTGCGGTCGCCGCTCTCGCCGATGTGCCTGGAACTGGTGTCGCCGGGGGCGCGGAAGATGATGCGTCCGGAGATGGCCGAGGATGCATGGGTGATGTGCGTACGGGCCGCGGGCAGCGATGCGGTGCTGGCGCGCTACCGAAACGAACTGGGTATGGCGATCACGCGCGAAGCGGAGGGTGACGGCGAGCAGAAGATGTGGACGGCGCTGGCTGATTTCCCGCATGCCATGCCGAGCACCCCCGACAGCGGCGGGGTTATGACGTTTCAGGTCACGGCACCGCCTACGGAGACGCTGGCGATCATGGAATTCCTCGAAGGGGTGGCGACGGGCTCGGGGCTGGAGATCGGCATGGTCGGACGCGTGGGAGTCGGGCATGTTCAGGTGACGGTCACGGAAAAGACGGGGAGAGATGGCGAATCGATGAACGCGCCGATGAGGGAGCTCCATCGCGTTCATTCGGGCATCGGCCTCAAACTGGGTGGCGCGGCCAATCCCTGGCCTATCGCGCCTGCGAACCTGACGCAAATGTGCGCGGTAAAGCAAGCGCTCGATCCCAACAATGTTTTGCATGGGAGGGAGGTCTTTTGAGCACCGCACCCACAACCATCGAAGCTCATCACTCGAATTTTTCTGCGCATGAGAAACCAACGTGGGAGCTGTACTCGCGCTGCGTGCACTGCGGGCTGTGCCTCGATCAGTGCCCGACGTATCGCGTGCTGGGTACGGAGATGGACTCGCCGCGAGGCCGCATCTACCAGATTGTGCAAGTGGACGAAGGCCGGCTGGCACTTAGCGATTCCTTCGTGACGCACATTGACAGGTGCCTGGGTTGCCTGAACTGCCAGACTGCGTGTCCTTCGGGCGTGGCGTATGGCAGCCTGCTGGAACAGGCGCGAGCGCAGATCGCGGAGAACTACGAGCGCCCGCCGCTCGCGACCTGGCTACGCAACCATTTCTATGTGGACATCCTACCGTCGTTTGCGCGTCTGGCGGGACATGCGCGCTTCGTGCGGTTCTACCAGCAATCGGGGCTGCAGTTGCTGGCGCGTGCGTCGGGCGTGCTCAAGCTCCTGGGAATGGAGGAATTGGATGCGTTGTCTCCGCGGATCGAGGCCAAGTTCTCGTTCTCCGATCTGGGTTGCGTTTTTCCGGCGGAGGGCGAGCGGCGCGGAAGAGTAGAGTTCCTGATCGGATGCGTTGCGAGTGTGGCGTTTGCCGAACTCAATCGGGCCACCATTCGGGTTTTGACGAAAAACGGATTTGAAGTACACGTCCCGGAGAAGCAGGCTTGTTGCGGCGCGCTGCAGCTGCACGCTGGCCTGCTTGATCTGGCGCGCGAGCAGGCGCGGCGCAATATTGACGCCATGCTCAGCTCGGAGTTCGATGCGATCGTGACGAATGCAGCCGGGTGCGGCTCGACGATGAAGGAATATGGCGGGTTGTTGCACGACGACGCGGGGTATGGGGAGAAAGCGGAGAGATTTACAGCAAAGGTGCGGGACATCAATGAGTACCTTGCAGAAGTAGGATTATTGGAGCCGAAGCGGCTGCTGCGCGCGAGGGTGACGTATCAGGATTCGTGCCACCTGGCGCATGCCCAGGGCGTTCGCAGCGCGCCGCGACAGCTGTTGCGGCATGTAGGCGCGGAGGTGGTTGAGTCGCCTCGTCCTGATTCGTGTTGCGGCAGCGCCGGGGTTTACAACGTGGTGGAAAATGAGATTTCGATGAAGGTACTCGACGAGAAGATGGGCTTCGTGGCCAGCGTCGATCCCGAGATCATCGCGACAGCTAATGTGGGATGTATGCTGCAGTTTCGCGCCGGGATTGCTCGCAAGAAGATGAATGCGCGGGTGGCGCACGTGGTGGAGTTACTGGACGAAGCATACTGAAATCGGAGCCGACGCCGTAGTCTGGGATGCGACGCTTCGGCGAAGAGCATTTTTGACCCCCGCCGGAAGAGCAGGGCAGATTCACCCTGCATATCCGGCCTGCTGAGGTAATGCCAGGTCCCCTGGCCTGGCGGCGTCACGATTCCTTTATCGGCTGATTTTTAAGGAATGCTACGTAGCGAGAATGGCCTGGCGAAGAGCGTTCGCGAGCGCTTCCGGGTCTTCCATCGGTGGCTGACAAGAGAAGTTGGTGCAGATCACTGCGACCGACTTCTTTTCCTTAAGGGCCGGCAGATTTGGGATGGTTTCGGCCAGCGCTGGAGGCAGGTTCGCGGCGACGGCCCCGCTGTCGGTCAAGTGCACGACCGACAAGTTGACTGCGTATGGGGCGGAAGCCGCCTTAAGTAACGCCTCGGCCTTGTTGTCTTCACCTACGACGATCACCTGGGTATGCGGACGCGCCAGCCACGAGGCGGCGAGGCCGTAGGTGCCCGCGTAGATTCCAAATTGCTCAGCTGCTCCTGCGAAAACCTCCAACGTGTCTTCCGCCTTTTCGCGATATCTCGCGTCGTTGGTGTAGGCGTGGAGGCGGAGCAGGGCAATCGCGGCACAGGGATTGCCTGCGGGCGTGGGCGCGTCCTGAAATGGCTTGCGGCGAGCGGCAAGCGCTCCCAACTTCAGGCGCTCTTCGAAGGGAGGCTCGGTGTCGAAGAATCCGCCAGAGGTAGGGTCGGCAAAGCGGCTGATCATCTGGTCGGCGATCTGCTGCGCGAATCGAAAATAACTGAGGTCACCCGTGACTTCGTAGGCGTCGAGACAGGCGATCACGGTGTAGGCGTAGTCATCGAGGAGACCGCGCACGAAGCGCTTGCCGACGCTGGCGTCGCCGTAGGCGATGACATGCGACAAACCGAGATCGGCGCTCCAAGCCTCCGCCAGGATGCGATCGAGCGAGCGCAGTGCAAATTGACGCGCATCCGGACGCGCGAGTCCTCGCGCATAGTGCAGGTAGGCCGAGACGCCCAGTGCGTTCCAGTTGGAGTAGATCGTCCTGTCGATAAATGGAGTGGGACGCTGCGCGCGCGCCGCGCTGAGCTTGGCGCGGGCGACAGCGAGCAGTTCGAGAACGTCGGTGATGTCGCGTCTCATAGTGGTGGAGACTTCGTCCGCCAACGCGCGCACCCAGAGCACGTTCTTCGCCGGGTTGTGCTGCATCTCGCCGACTTCGGCGATGTCGAAGTGAAGCGAGATCGCTTCAAACTCGTCGGCGCTCAACACCGATTTGGCTTCGTCGACCGTCCACGTGAAATAGTCGCCATCGTCGTCGAGGTTGATGTCGGCGTCCTGCGATGCGTAAAAGCCGCCATGCTCGCGGTCGGTGAGCCATTCGTCCATCCAGCGGACGATGTCTCCGGCGATGTGCCGGTAGAAGTCGTAGCCGAACACCTGGTAGGCGTGCACGTAGTTCTTCAACAGTTCGGAGTTGTCGTACGACATTTTCTCGAAGTGCGGGACGATCCAGCGCTCGTCTACCGAGTAGCGATGAAAGCCGCCGCCAAGCTGGTCGTAGACGCCACCGTTGGCCATCTTGGTGAGCGTGGTGGTGATGACGGTAGCGACGCGCTCTTCCTTAGTGCGGGCGTACCAATCGATCAGCAAGTCGACGGCCGAGGAGTGGGGGAACTTGGGCGCGCTGCCGAATCCCCCATGCTTGGCGTCAAAAATGGGTAGCGCCGACTGCACCATGATTCCAACGATGCGCGGGGAAAAGTCGGCGTGGCGCCCGGCGTAGCCTTCGGCGCCGGCCAGCATGTTCATGCTCTCGTCGGCGGACTTCAGGACTTCGCCGCGCCGCTCGCGGTAGGCTTCGGCTATCGCCAGCAGGATCTTCTGAAAGCTGGGCCGCCCGTAACGATCGACGGGAGGGAAGTACGTTCCGCCATAAAACGGCTTGCCTTCGGGAGTGAGGAAGACGGTGAGGGGCCATCCACCTGTTCCGGAGATCGCCGAGACCGCAAGCTGGTAGCGGCTGTCAACATCGGGACGCTCGTCGCGATCGACCTTGACCGCGATGAACTCGCGATTGACGATGTCAGCGGTTTCACTGCTCTCGTAGGACTCGCGATCCATCACGTGGCACCAGTGACACCAGACGGCGCCAATGTCGAGCAGGATCGGCTTGTTTTCGCGCTGGGCGAGGGCAAAGGCTTCTTCGCCCCACTCGTTCCAGCGGATCGGCTGATGCATCGCAGACCGCAAATAGGCCGACGAGGCGCTGGCGAGCGCGTTGTGCCCTTCACTCATAGGACCTTCAGTCTAACAGGGAGATTGGCTGGGCCCGGACGCATGGTTTTCAGAAGACGAGTTCATCACGACGTGAAAAAGCGAGGAATGAAGCTCTCGCTTTCCATCTCAAGTTTGTCGCAAGTCAGGCGGCCTGTATGTGCGCTTCGAGAAACCATAGGTCCTTTTCGGTGGCGCGGACGATCTCGCTGAATATGTCGGAGGTCGCCTTGCCGCCAAGCTTATCGTCCTCGTCGATGGCGTCGCGGCTGGCGTTGGCGAGGGCCGAAAGACGATCAACCATCACTCGCACATGCTCTTCGCCGGTGGTCTTGGCGGCGATGCGGGTGCCGTGGGCGACTACGCCCAACTGGACGGCGAGTTCGGCGATCAGGTCGGCTGCGTCGTCCACCTGGGAAGCTACTTGGTCGACGAGCAGATGCAGCTGATAGAAGTGAACTCCCTTGACGTCCCAGTGGGCATGCTTGATCTGCGTCTTCATGTCGATGGTGTCGGCGAGACGCGCGCTGAGCAGATCGATGAGTTTGGACTTGGCATTGTCGGACAGGCCGGTACCGCTGGTGAAGCGAACAAGCGTCTCTGTTTTAGTAGGCATGATTTCTCTATAACTGAACGGGACGCAATGTATTGCGGCGCTATGGGAATATGCCAGCGGGACTCTGCCGGTGTTCGCGGGAACGGAACGACGACGGGTTTGATACCCTGAACAGCACCACAGCCATTCATCCTTGTAGATGCGAAAACGGGATGGAGGTTCCGTGACTTGCCTGGGAGTTCGCTGATGCAGAAGCAAGACGCGCTGGCCCGGATCGCGCAGGGCGTGACCAAGTTCCAGACCGAGATCTTTCCAACGCAGCGCGAGATGTTCGAGCGTTTGAAGGTTGGTCAAGACCCGCTCGGGATGTTCGTAACGTGCGCCGACTCGCGAGTGAATCCCAACCTGGTGACCCAGACCGATCCGGGGGAAATCTTCATCGAACGTAACCCAGGCAACATGATTCCGCCGCACGTGGAGTTCGTCGGCGGTGTTACCGCTGGTGTCGAGTACGCCATGCTGGTGCTGAAGGTGCCGGTCATCGTCGTGTGCGGACACACGGACTGCGGGGTGATGAAGGCGCTGCTGGATCCCGGCGCCGTGCATGGCATGCCTGGCGTACAGCAATGGATGAGTCACGGCAATGCGGCGCGCGATCGAGTGCTGCAGGAGCTTCCGTTTGCCCGCAGGGAAGAGCAGTTGCAGCGCCTTACGGAATATAACGTCCTGGAACAAATCGAGAATCTCAAGACACATCCCAGTGTGAACAAGCGCTTGCGCTATGGCGAGATCGAGATTCGTGGCTGGGTGTACGACATAGGCGACGGTTCGATTCGTGAGGCCAATCCGGCGAGTGGAAGTTTCGAAGTGATGACTGCCAGGAACTAGCGCCTCATCTGACGACAAAGATCGCCACGCTCCTGGCTCTTATCGGGTAGCTCTCCTGCGACGGCAGCGGAAACTCGCCCCCTTCGTCAGCGATGTCCTGCGGCGAGGGCAGCGCGGTGTCAACCAGGCGAAGCCATCGGCGCTTGCCGATATCCGGTAACTCGAACACCTGGTCTTCCCAGTGGGCGTGGGCGATGAAGTGCACATCCTCGCGCGAGCCGTCCTTGTAAAGGTGCGTCCATTGCACGGCGACGGAACGCGACTCCGGACCCCAGTCGGCAGACATGCGCCTGGGCCCGTGCCAGGTCACATGGAAACCGGTATCGCCGTCGAGTGCAAACGTGTTCCGCCGCAACATCGGGCAGCGCTTGCGGAAGGCAACCATGAGTTGGAAGAAACGCACCAGGTCGGCGTTTTCATTAGCGAAGCTCCAGTTGAGCCAGCTCACATCGTTGTCCTGGCAATAGGCATTGTTGTTGCCCAGCTGCGTGCGCGCAAGTTCGTCTCCCGCGAGGAGCATGGGCACGCCGTGCGAGAACAGAAGGATCGCGGCGAAATTCTTACGCTGGCGTGCGCGCAGCTCTTTGACGGCGGGGTTCGTGGTGGGACCTTCGACTCCACAGTTCCAGCACAGGTTGTCATTGCCGCCGTCCTGGTTGTTGTCGCCATTGGCCAGATTATGTTTCTCGTTGTAAGAGACAAGATCGTTAAGCGTGAAGCCATCGTGGCAGGTCACGAAGTTGATGCTGTGATACGGTTCGCGTGCGCTGGTCTCGTAAAGGTCGGGGCTGCCCAGCAGGCGTGTCGCCAGCGCTGAGGTCATGCCTGCGTCGCCCTTTACAAACTTGTGCACGTCGTCACGGAAGACGCCGTTCCACTCCGCCCATCGCCCCCAGGACGGCAACGTGCCGACCTGGTACAGACCAGCCGCATCCCAGGCTTCGGCGATGAGCTTGATGTTCGCCAGCACGGGATCGTAGGCAAGATGCTCAAGCAGTGGAGGATTCTTCAGCACGCTGCCATCCTGACCGCGACCGAGGATCGAAGCCAGGTCGAAGCGGAAGCCATCCACGTGCATTTCAGTAACCCAATAGCGAAGGCAGTCGACGATGAAGTCGCGAACTACCGGATTGTTGCAGTTCACGGTGTTGCCGCATCCCGAGTAGTTCAGATACCCGCCAGTGATTGGATCAAGGATGTAGTAGGTGCCGTTGTCGATACCGCGAAATGACCAAGTTGGCCCAGTCTCGTTATTCTCGGCGGTGTGGTTGAAAACCATGTCGAGAATGACTTCAATGCCTGACTGATGCATCGACTTCACGAGGCGTTTGAATTCCCGCACCTGCTCGCCGTCGGCTATGTTCGAGGAGTAGGCGGTATTGGGCGCGAAAAACGCAGTTGGCTGGTATCCCCATAGATTGACCAGTTGCTCGCCGGTAAAAGGGTTCACGCGATTCGTGTCGGCTTCCTCAAACTCATTCACCGGAAGCAATTCGACGGCGGTCACACCGAGCTTCTTGAGATAGGGGATCTTCTCGATCAGGCCGGCGAAAGTGCCCGGGTGCGCGACTCCGGAAGAAGGGTGGCGGGTGAAGCTGCGCACGTGCGTTTCATAGATGACGCTATCAACCAGCGGAATGTTGAGCTGCTGATCGTCTCCCCAATCGAAATGGTTCTCAATCACGACGCAGTGTCGTCTGGGATGGGCACCGGCCTTGTACGTTCCCCATGCTGCGCCATTCGAGATCACTCGGGCATAGGGATCGAATACACTTTGTGCGGGGTCGAAGCGATTGATTTGCGGCTCCGGATTGGGCTGCATATCGAAGCGAAATGCGTAGTGCGCGCCGACATCGAGGCCTTCGACAAAGATGTGCCACACCTGCCCGATTCGGTTGACGTGAGGGTCCAGAGGGATTGCGCTGAGAACACGCTCAGATCCCGGCTCGTAGAGCAACAGTGTGCACGAAGTAGCGGGCTTGGAAAAGATCGCGAAGTTCACTCCGGTGCGATGTACCGTAGCACCCAGGGGCAAAGGATGCCCGCGGGTGACCTTATAGGTTCGCGAAAACGAGGCGGGGATTTCTGCGGTGGCCATGATCGATGGCCGGCCTTGCACGGCCAAAGGATGGGATATCAGAAAGAGGGTGCCGGAACAAGCTCAGAAACGCAGATGTATCAATTTCGGCCTCGCAGGGGCTGGCTTGACGTCGACGAGCTACCTAAGAATCGCCGTTGGTGAGCAGGTGCCTTGTGATTTGTGCGTAAAGGTCGACTGCCTCGAGCAACTGTTTCTTCTCGATGTACTCGCCTTCGGTGTGAGCCACGTGAATCGAGCCTGGTCCGATCAATACCGGTTTGCCCCAGCTGGTAAGCGCAGGGATGTCGGTAGTGAAGGCAGCGACCATGGTATCGATGCCGGGCACAGTGCCGAGTTCCATGAACGGAATCTCGAGGATGACGTTCGCCTCGGCTTTGCCAGAGACCGCCGCAGTGATTTGCTCCCGCAACTCATCGGTCGGTCCGACCAGGCGGATCAGCAGGTTCGCACTGGCGTGGTCCGGGATGACGTTAGGCGCGCGACCACCTTCGATGAGACCGATATTCAGTGTCGAAGGCCCGGCCGTAGCGTGCACGGGCAACTTCAACTTGCGGATGTTTTCCAGAGCGTCGAGCAGCTTCTCGATTGCCGACTCGCCCAACTCGGGATAGGCCGAGTGCGCCATTTTTCCCTTAGCGACCACCTCGACGCGCAGCGTTCCCTTTGAAGCCAGGGCGATGCGGTCCTCGGTGGGCTCGCCGTTGATCAGGAACTTCACCCCGCGCGGGTCCTTGTTGGCGGTCTGGGCACCCTGGCTGTCGCGCTCTTCACCGACGAGAAACAGCAAGCCGACGTGAGTCCCTTCCGCCTTGAGCTTCTCGGCCGCCGCGATTTGCGCCACGATGATGCCTTTGGCGTCGCATGAGCCGCGTCCGAAGATGCGATCCGGCGTCTCGGAGCTGGCAATGAACGGAGGCACGGTGTCCATGTGCGTCGAAAATGCGAGTTCAGGGCGCGGCTGGCTTGAATGAGTGGCCCACAGATTGAAGCGATCGTCCTCCACCGGCATTCGCTCTACGACATAGCCCAGGGCAGCGAGTTCGTCCGCGAGGGCGTTTCCTACAGCCGCCTCGTTGCCGGTGATGGATTCGATGTCGATGAGCTTGCGGGTGAGGGCGAAGAGATCCATGCAGAAAGAATAACCTAACCACGATGCGGGCTCGGCCTACGTGTTTCGCCAGGGTCGTCAGCGCGAGTGCGCAAAGTTTGAATCCGTGTTCGAAGCTCAGGTAAAAGATGACGCCATGCTGTCCGGTGAGGGGACCGACACCGAACGGTACCGCAACGCCGGGGACGATCTGTAATCCGCTGCGAAAGTTGAAGGCCCAGCGGACTCCCGGGCTGACTCGAGGGACAAGCGGGCAGAAGCAGGGCTGGTACGTTCCGTGAAGCCCCAAAGGATTTGCCGAGGTCAAGCGTGAGTGGCAAACAGTCGTTCGATGGCCCCTTTCCGGTGCTCGAAGATGGACCGCATCATGCGCCGAAAAATCATCGTCTCGAGCATTCTCCCAACCACGCCGAATCCGACTTCATATTCCACCTCGTCGCCGACGACCGTGCCTTCGCGTCCGTCCACGGTCTTGGCTTCAAACGTGTGGGTGTGATGCCACGACTTGAAGGGGCCCTGCTTCTGCGTGTCGGAAAAATATTCGTTGAAGGCGAACTCGGTGATCAGCGCAGTCCAACGCTCATGAACCGGGACGTAGGGAATCGCGCGAAACTTGAAGGTAATTTCAGTACCGGGGCCGGCCATGTGCTCGAGACCCGGGGGACGCACTCCCTGGGGCAAGCGCGGCGGCACCAGGTTGAACTTGATGAGCTTTGCGCCCTGGGACGGCGGCATGATTCGCGGCAGGTTGTGCGGATCACAGAAAAACGCAAATACCCGTGGGAGGGTAGCGGGGATCCAGTGTTCGACGTACAGGCGCTGGCTCATGCGGTCTCGCGCGACCAAGCGACTATACTGCGCGGCGCGCGGACTTCCAAATGCGCCCGGCGACCGACCTTCGCCGCACCGTTTGAGCCGTCCGCAGGCCCTCGATCGTCTCGACTATCGGATTTGTGCAGACAACGTAGGCTTTCCTCCGGAATTGACCCGACCAGGTGGGTGGAGAATCGCCGGAGTAAACGCAAGTTGTTGTGGGGCGGTCGGCAGGTAGGCGCAACCTGTGGATGTCGGGCAAGTCCAGAAAAACATTCGCTGAAAAGTAGACATTTCCACTTGACACCTAGTGGAAACAGAGTAAGATTCGTCCCAATGGTGGTAAATTGTGGGAGAGAATGGGTCACAGGATATCTCCCGTGGAAGCTGCTAGAGCGAATTGGTTAGGTTGGCCAAATACGCACAGCAATCGAATCTTTGCTCCCACGTGCGGTGGTTCTTCAGGTTTTCCTCCTTTCCCCGACACCAAGTGAGTTCCTGGCCAGGGGCCAGTCCTTATGTTTCGCGGTTCGCACTTAACCCGACTGGACGACAAGGGGCGGCTCAAAATGCCCGCGGAATACAAGCGCCTGGCCGACGAGAAGTACGGGAGCAAATTCTATATCACAAGCTGGGATGGGAAGAGTGCCTATATATATCCCATCCAGGAGTGGGAGACGATCGAGCGCAAGCTGGTCGGGTTGTCCACTTTCAATTCCTCCAAGCAAAAGCTCTTGAAACGGACAAGTTATTACGGGCAGGAAGTGGAGTTCGACGGCCAAGGGCGTCTGCTGCTGCCAGCGGTGTTGCGCGAGTCGGCCGACCTGAAAGGCGAGGTCTCGGTTGCGGGACGTTTGACCTACCTCGAAGTTCAAAATGCCGAGGCGCTTCGCGACGAAGTGGCTCAGCCGTTTACGGATGAGGATGCGAAAACCCTGGATGGTCTGGGTATTTAGTGAGGCAGAGCAATCCATTCAACGTCTCGGAACGGGAGTGAATGGACAACGAGTTTCCAAGGGCGGACAGCGCCAGCGAGCGCAAACATGGCGAGGCGGGCGGAAGGCAGTTCAGCCATGTACCGGTTCTTTTACAACCAGCGATCGAATTCCTGGCCGTGCGGCGCGGCGGGACCTTTATCGACCTGACCCTCGGCTTAGGCGGACACAGTTGGGAAATCGCAAGACGCCTGGGCGCAGCGGGTCATTTGATTGGCTTCGATAAAGACCCGGCGGCGCTGGAACGAGCCCGCGAACGGCTGATGAGTCCTCCTGCGGAGTTGGCGGACGACTGGCCGAAGGTCGAGCTGGTGCACGCGAGTTTTGCGGAAGTGGCGCAACACGCGGCGCCTGCGAGCGCGGATGGGCTCCTGGCCGACCTCGGTGTCAGTTCCATGCAGTTGGAAGACGCCGCGCGCGGATTCAGTTTTCAGGCGGATGCACCCCTGGACATGCGTATGGATACGCAGTCGGGGCAGACCGCCGAACAAGTGGTAAACCGCTTCGACGAGCGAGAGCTTGCCGACGCGATTTACGAATTCGGTGAGGAAAGGAGGTCGCGGAGAATCGCCAGAGCCATTGTTCGGGCGCGGCCGATTCGTTCCACCGCACATCTTGCGGAGATCGTTTCGGCTGCGGCCCGGCCAATGAACCAAGCTGAGCGGCGCATTCATCCCGCGACGAAGACTTTTCAGGCTCTCCGAATTCTGGTGAACTGTGAACTTGACGACCTGCAGACGCTGTTGAGTAAAGACGCGGCGCCCCGGGTCCTGAAGAAGGGTGGGAGGTTGGTGATCATCAGCTTCCACTCGCTGGAAGACCGCATCGTGAAAGATGCGATGCGAGGCGGAGCGCACGAGGGAACATTCCGGGTGCTGACCAAGAAGCCGGTGACTGCCGAAGCGGAAGAAATCGATCGTAATCCGCGGTCGCGCAGCGCGAAGTTACGTGCGGCGGAGCGGATGACTGTTGCATGATTGAAACATTTGGTTGCGAACGCTGGTGTATTCACTGCGACGAACCAGGCTTTGTGGAAAAACTGTGGGAACTGTGAATATCCCACAGAGTGTGGGTCGAGATATTGTGACGGCATCTGGCAGTTTCGAGGCCTGGATCCGGCAGGAGAACGCGATGTCAGCAGGTGTGATGTATCCCACAATGCAGGACGCCAATAATTGGGGCGAATCAGCGTCGGAAACCCGTGGCATGTTCATGGGGACGCCGGAGATCTATTTCGCCAAGCGCATCGACAATTCACGCGTGGTGCGTACGGTCGATCCCCAGCGCCGCCGCGAGATGAAGTCGTTTGGCGTGACCCTCGCCGTCTTCTTCCTGTTGGTGATGGTGTACCTCCTGCAGCATCTGAGTGCCATTGAATACGGCTACCGCATCGAGCAGGCAAAGGCGGAGCAGAGCTCGGTTGTCGAGAGCAATCGCGAGTTGAAACTGGAGGAGTCCTCGCTGAAAGACTTGGAGCGCATTGACCTTGAAGCACGCAAGCTGGGCATGATTCCGCCGGTCGCGGGACAGGTGCAGATCATCGAAAGCGGTAATGGCGAGAATGTCGGTCCGGTCATGGCGAAGGCGAACCCCAACGCGATCATGGTGGTTTCCATTCAGCAGTAAACGTCTGGATGCAGTTTGACGGGCTGAATCCCGGCGAGAGTTTATAGCGGCGGTCCGCTTATGTCGGACCGCCTTCTGCGTGTAAGTACCACATTGTCAGGGTACCACAAAGTAGGATAAAATCGGTCACCGGATTGCCCATCGCGGGGGTAACGAAATGCGAGGAAGCGCAGCGTCCAAGACGCCAGGCAAGAGGCTCTACATTCTTGCAGCCGTGCTCTTCCTTTGGGTGGCGGCGGTGCTCGGACGCCTCGTTTACCTCCAGGTTATGAAGTACCAGTTCTTCCTCAACCTCGCATCCCGCCAGCGCGGACGCACTATCGACGTGGACCCCCGGCGCGGTACGATCTACGACCGCAATGGCGCGGAACTTGCGATGTCGATCGACGTCGATTCGGTGTTCGCCGTGCCCAGCGAAATCCCCGACCAGGAGACCACCGCCCAGATTCTGGCCACGGTGCTCCACGTCGATGGTCAGGAACTGCTGGCGCATCTGCGCTCGCAAAGGAACTTCGCGTGGGTGAAGCGTAAGGTCGATGCCGAATCCAGCGAGCGCGTTCGCAACCTGAACCTGCGCGGGATCTACTTCCGCAAGGAGCCGATGCGCTTCTACCCCAAGCGCGACCTGGCGGCGCAGGCTATAGGTTACGTGGGCGTTGACGATGAAGGGCTGGGCGGGCTGGAACTGAAGTTTGACGACGACCTGCGCGGCATGCCGGGCCGGGAAATGATCTTCGTCGATGCGCGGCGCAAGTGGTACGGCCGGGTGGAAAGGCAGCCCGATCCAGGACAGAATCTGGTTTTGACGCTCGACGGCACGATCCAGTACATCGTCGAGAAAGAGCTCGAGCGCGCGATGGAAGAGACGAAAGCAGCGGCCGGCACCGTGGTGGTCCAGAACCCGCAAACCGGCGAAATTCTCGCGCTGGCGAACCGGCCGACGTTCAATCCCAACTTGTTCAGCAGCGTCCCCAAAGAGGCGCTGAAGAACCGCGCGGTCAGCGATGTTTACGAACCCGGATCGGTATTCAAGACGGTGACCTACTCGGCCGCGATTGAGCAGGGCGTAGTCAAGCCCCAAGACATGGTGGATTGCCAGGGCGGCGCCATCACCATCTTCGGCATGACCATACACGATGCCCACAAGATGGGCGTGATGACGGTTGCCGAGGCGTATGCGCACTCCAGCGACGTCGCGGCCGTCAAGACCGGAATGAAGCTGGGCGACGTTCGCTTCGATGAGTTCATCCGTGCCTACGGCTTCGGAGCGCAAACCGGGATCGAACTCCCGGGCGAGAGTCGCGGCCTTAAAAAGCCGGTCAATCGCTGGTCCAAGGTGTCGATTGGCGCCATGTCGATGGGCCAGGAAATCGGTGTCACCGCAATGCAGGTCGTGTCCATGGTTTCGACCATCGCCAACGATGGCGTATACACACCGCCGCGCATTGTTGCCGGTGAGTTACCCCCCAACGCGGGACCGAAGGCAGTGGTGTTTCATCCCCCGCAACAGCATCGGGTGATTTCCACCATGACCGCGGCGCAGATGAAGAAGATGATGGAAAGCGTGGTGCTCGATGGCACTGCCCGGCGCGCCATTCTCGATGGTTATACGGTGGCAGGCAAAACCGGTACAGCGCAGAAAGTTGATCCGGCGACCGGAGCGTATTCGAAGACAAAGTACGTGGCGTCGTTCGTGGGCTTCGCACCGGTGAACAGTCCCGCGATCACGGTCGCTGTGATTCTTGATTCGGCCCAGGGGCTCCACCAGGGCGGACAGGTTTCCGCGCCGGTCTTCAAACGCATCGCCCAGCAGGTGTTGGAGTACATGCATGTGCCGCATGACATCGAGCCGAAGAACCAGGCATTCAGGCAGACGCTCATGGCCTCCGCCAGGAATAGAGATGACGATGCCGAAGAAGGATCGGACCGGCTCGGCGGGACACTGATCCTGGACGGCGACGACCCAAACGGAAAGCCCCCGAGCGCTGACCAACACGTGGCTGGCGCGCCTAAGCCGCCGGCGCCTCTATCGGACGGTGCAAAGCTGGTCGACGCCTCCCGCCAGACGGTCGAGCCAGTGTCGCCGTCGGCGCAAGCCGCGAATGCTCAGGCGGCGTTCCCGGCATCGGGCCCGACTCCGGCGCAAGCTGCAGCGGGAAAAGGTACGGTGGTGGTTGACGTGGACAGCGGAGTCGTCGTGCCATCGTTCATGGGTAAGTCGCTGCGCTCGGCGGTTGAAGTAGCGCAGCAGAGTGGGCTCGAAATCAACGTGCTGGGCAGCGGAACCGCGCGCCAGCAGTCGCCACTTCCTGGAAGCCACCTGCCTACGGGGCAGAAAGTCACGATTCGTTTCAGCTACTAGCCAGGGCGAGATGCCGTTTTGGAACGCCGGCATTGAGCAAGTTCGTCAGCGGCATCGCCTATCCGGAGCGCTTATAATGCGGGTAGAATGAACTTTCTACAGTTGCTTGACGGAGCGGAATACCTGGACGAAAACGGCAATCCGCCCATCGCCGGGCTGGATTACGACAGCCGGCGAGTGAAGCCAGGGTGGTGCTTCGTGGCGATGCGCGGGGAGAGCACCGACGGCAACCGTTACATCGATCAGGCAATCGCCAACGGAGCGGTGGCGGTTGTGAGCGACTCCGCCACACCGCGCACCGGAGTTGCGTGGGCGACAGTGCCACACGGCCGGAGGGCATTGGCGCGGCTCAGCGCCAACTTTTACGGCCATCCCGCCGAGAAGCTGGCGATCACCGGCATCACCGGCACTAACGGCAAAACCACGACGTCGTTCATTCTGAGGCGGATGTTGCGCGCTGCCGGCCGTGAGATTGCGCTGGTCGGAACCGTCGAGTATCGCATCGGAGAAAAGACCTACGCTGCGCCCCACACTACGCCGGAGGCCCTGGAATTGAACCAGGTGTTCTCGAAGGCAGTGAACGTCGGGTCCACCGAAGCGGTGCTGGAAGTGTCGTCACACGCTCTCGAGCAGCAGCGCGTTTTTGGGATTCCTTTCGAAGTTGCGGTTTTCACCAACCTCACGCGCGATCATCTCGACTATCACGCGACCATGGAGAACTACTTCCAATCCAAGGTCATCCTGTTTAAGGGACTGGGAGTGGAGCCGCCGCGTTTCGTGGTCGTCAACATCGAAGATGAGTATGGGGCCAGGCTGCTGCCGCTGTGCAAGAAGCATCATGAAGTGATTACGTATGGCGTCGAGCGCGGCGACTTTCACGCCGAGGACCTGAAAATCAGTAACAACGGTGTCGGCTGCCAAATGGTTACTCCGCTGGGCAAGATACCCATCTGGAGCCCGTTGCTGGGGCGAGTCAACGTTTACAACCTAGTTGCCGCAGCAGCAGCTGCTTATGCACGTGATGTGGGACCAAGCTCGATTGCTGAAGCCGCAGGCCAGCTCGCGCACGTCGCCGGTCGCTTCCAGCGGCTCAATCTGGGCCAGCCCTTTACGGTGATCGTTGACTACGCCCACACCGACGACGCCCTCCGCAACCTCACGGCGGTAGCGCGCGATTTCCTGCAACAGCGAGGCGGGCCGGGACTCGTGATCACGGTATTCGGGTGTGGCGGCGATCGCGATCGCACCAAACGGCCCTTGATGGGCGAAGCCGCGGGACGAGGAAGTGATTTTGTGGTGCTGACCAGCGACAATCCGCGCAGTGAAGATCCCATCGCCATCATGAACGACGCCCTGCCGGGGCTGCAGCGCACAGGCGCCCGCTACACGCTGGAGCCTGACCGCCGCAGAGCCATCGAGCTGGCCATTCACGAGGCCGGGCCGGGGGACATCGTCCTGATAGCGGGCAAAGGCCACGAGAAACATCAGGTGACGAGCCAGGGCACAGTTCCCTTCGATGATGTAGAAGTGGCCCAGATGGCCCTACACAACGCCGGATACGCGGACGCGCATCCGGTCAAATCATGAAGCTGAGCCTCTCGCGCGCTGCCGAGTTCATGCCGGCGAGCGGCGAGTTCGATCCCAATGCCGTCGCCGACGGCTACTCCATCGACTCGCGCACCATTGAGCCGGGAGAGCTGTTCTTCGCCGTCCAGGGCGAGCGCCTCGATGGCCATGATTTCGTGGAGGCCGCGCTGTCGCAAGGCGCGGTTGCTGCGGTAGTGCGCCGCGACCAGGCGGAGCGCTTTCCGGCGATCACACCACTGCTGACGGTGGACGACACGCTGATTGCACTGCAGCAGCTGGCTGCAGCCGTCCGCAAGCTGTGGGGCAAGCCAGTGGTGGGCGTAACCGGCTCAGCCGGCAAGACGACCACCAAGGAAATCGTCGCGCACGTTCTGGCCACTCGGCATCGCGTTCTGAAATCGCAGGGCAATCTCAACAACCACTTCGGACTGCCGCTGCAGCTCCTGAAGCTGGAGCCCGAGCACGAGATCGCCGTGATCGAGATGGGTATGTCGCATGCGGGCGAGATCACTGCGCTGGCGAAACTCGCACAACCCAACTGCGGCGTGATCACCATGGTGGCTCCGGTGCACCTGGAATTCTTCGAGTCGATTGCTGCCATCGCCCGCGCCAAGTACGAATTAATCGAGTCGTTGCCCGCCGGAGGGATCGCCGTCCTCAACGAGGACGACGCTTACGTCTCGCAGTTCGGGCGCGATTTTCATGGCAAGGTCGTAATGTTTGGCTTGCAGAAGCTCGCGGACGTCAGGGGGGAAAACATCGAACCGCTGCGTCCCGTGGGATCGGCGTTCGACATCGTCAACAATGGTGAGTGCGAGCGCGCTACGCTTCCGCTGCTGGGTGAACACAGCATCTACAATGCGCTGGCGGCGGTCGCAGTCGGATTGCAGTATGGCGTGACCCTGAAAGGAGCCGCGGAATCGTTGGCGTCGCTGTCCGCAGGTGAGAAGCGCGGACAGGTGCTGGAGTACGCAGGCGCTACGATTATTGACGATTGCTACAATTCGAACCCGAAGGCACTCGATAGCATGGTGCGGTCGCTGGCCCAGATACCGGCGCGACGCCGCATTGTTATTGCCGGCGAGATGCTCGAATTGGGACCGAGCGGCGAGGCCATGCATCGCGACTGCGGCCAGCTCATGGGGAACTACGGCGTTGACTTTGTGCTCGGCGTGCGCGGGCTGGCACGCTTCATTGTTGAAGGAGCGGAGTCCGCCAAGGTGTCGGCGCAATTCGTGGGCACACCGGAAGAGGCCGGCGAATGGCTACAGCGGAACGTGAGGCCCGGCGACCTGGTGTTGCTGAAGGCGTCGCGAGGAGTTCGCCTGGAACGCGCACTCGATACCTGGATGAGTAAGGCGGGTAGCGGCCCTCACTAAGACTCTAATCGCACGATAATCTAACGACGAGGAACAATTTGCTCTATTGGCTGCTCTATCAGAAGGGTTTCGTCGTTCTACACATCGGCCCGTTCCGAATCTTCCGCTATTTGACCTTTCGTACCGCGTTCGCCAGTCTTACTGCTCTGTTTATGGGGCTGGTGATTGGCCCGGCGGTAGTGCGGCGGCTGCGCGACTTCCAGATTGGCCAATACATTCGCGAAGACGGTCCGCAAGCCCATCAGCGCAAGGCCGGTACTCCAACCATGGGCGGAGTGCTGATCGTGGTGGCCATGGTGGTGCCCACCTTATTGTGGGCCGACCTCAGCAATCGATTCGTGTGGATCGCAGTGGTGGCGACTATAGCCTACGGAGCCATCGGATTCGCCGACGACTATCTGAAGGTGGTCCATCGCCGCAACCTCGGACTGACTGGTCGCGCCAAGCTCCTGTACCAGTTTCTTACGGCCCTGGCGATCGGCCTTACCTTGATCGTGTTGCAGCGCTATGGCCTGTACTCCACGCGCCTGATCGTACCGTTCTTGAAGCACTTTCGCCCGGACCTGGTCATTGGCAGTGTACTGCACACGGAATTGTGGCCGCTGGCGTACCTGCCGTTCATCGTCTTCGTAATGATCGTCATCGTGGGCTCGAGCAATGCGGTGAACCTGACCGACGGCCTCGACGGTCTGGCGATTGGCTGCACGGTGATCGCCGCCGGGGCCCTGACTATTCTGACCTACGTCAGCGGGCATGCCTTGTTTGCCGATTATCTGGAGATCTCCAAGATCCCCCAAGTCTCGGAGCTGACCATCTTCTGCGGATCCATGGTCGGTTCCGCGATTGGTTTCCTCTGGTACAACGCCCATCCTGCCGAGGTTTTCATGGGCGACGTGGGATCGCTGGCCCTCGGAGGCGCCATTGGCACCGTGGCCGTTCTGATCAAGCAGGAACTGCTGTTGCCGTTTGTCGGCGGCGTGTTCGTCATCGAGGCGTTGTCGGTGATTCTGCAGGTGGGGTCGTACAAGCTGCGCAAAAAGCGCATCTTCAAGATGGCGCCCATCCACCACCATTTCGAACTGGTGGGATGGAGCGAGTCCAAGGTGATCGTGCGCTTCTGGATTGCTTCGCTGGTGTTTGCACTCTTTGCTCTCACCACGCTGAAGTTGCGCTAGCGGCGCCGCAAACGTGACACAATGACCCTTCGGACGGACCTTCCATGGATGTAAAAGGCAAGCGCGTTCTGGTGGTTGGGCTGGGCAAATCGGGAATCGCCAGTGCTCTGTTTCTGGCGGACCGAGGGGCGCGCGTTGCCGTCTCCGATACCAAGTCGGAAGAGGAATTGCCTCGCGAGATACCGCTGTTGCTCGACCGTGGCATCGTCGTCGAGGCGGGATACCACGGCGAGCGCACCTTCAAAGAGCAGGAACTGATCGTCATCAGTCCGGGCGTGCCCGCCGACGTGCCGCAGTTGCTGCAGGCGCGGCAAGCCGGAATCCCGGTGATCGGCGAGGTCGAACTGGCTGCTCGCTACCTCAAAGGAAAGATCGTTGCCATCACCGGTTCGAACGGCAAGACGACAACGACCAGCCTGGCGGGCGAGATCATCGCAGCCGGCGGACGCGAGGCCCTGGTTGGCGGCAACATCGGTACTCCCGCCATCGGCTTCGTGGAGAGCTCGACCGACGAGACCTGGATTGTACTCGAGGTCAGCAGTTTCCAGTTGGAGACCATCGAAACCTTTCACCCGAAGATTGCGGTGGTGCTGAACGTTACGCCCGATCATCTCGACCGCCACCGTACATTCGCCAACTACGCCGCCGCCAAAACTCGCATCTTCGAAAATCAGGCGCGCGACGACTTTGCAGTTCTGAACGCCGATGACGCCACCTGCGTCGCTATGGCCGACAAAACCAAAGCCGCCGTGTACTGGTTCAGCCGCCAGCGCAAGGCCGAGCACGGAGCATTCGTTCGCGGTGACAGCATCATATGGCGCGATCTGGGCAAAGAGCAGACCATCATGCATATCGCTGAAATCTCGCTGAAGGGCGCGCATAACGTCGAGAACGTGCTGGCGGCTGTGTGCGCGGGCGTGCTTGCCGGTGTTGATCCAGCCGAGATACGTTACGCCGTAGCGAATTTCAAAGCAGTCGAACATCGCCTGGAATATGTCGCGACCATCCGCGGTGTGCAGTACTACAACGACTCCAAGGCCACGAATGTCGATGCGACCATCAAGGCCCTGGAATCGTTCCCCAGCGGCGTTCACCTGATTCTCGGCGGCAAAGACAAGGGCAGCGACTACAGCGTGTTGAATCCCTTGCTGGAGAAGCGGGTCAAGGGCGTGTATACCATCGGATCGGCCGCCAGCAAGATCGAGTCGCAGCTGCGCGGAACTCAGGTGGTCAGCGCCGGCACCATCGACAACGCCTTGCGCCGCGCGAGCGAAGCGGCGACGCCCGGAGACATTGTGCTGCTCGCCCCGGCGTGTGCCAGCTTCGACCAGTTCGTCAGCTACGAACATCGTGGGCGCGTCTTCAAGGACCTGGTGAGACAGATGGAGGTGCGAGAGCCGCAGCATGCAGGAACCGCTCGCGCCAGAGGCAAGGATTAATGGCAAAGCGTGTCAGCGTCGACAAATGGCTGTTCACGGTGATTCTGCTGCTGGTGTTCCTGGGGCTGATCATGGTGTTCAGCGCATCGGCAGTAATGGCGCGCGAGCGCTTCGGCTCGTCCTACAGCTTCCTGCTCCGGCAACTGGGATGGGCCGGCGCCGGCATCGCCGCCATGCTGGTGGTCATGAACATCGACTACAAACAGTATCGCCGCTCGTCCATCGTCTTCACCTTCCTCGGTCTGACGTGTTTGTTACTGGTAGGCGTGTTTCTGTTTCACGACTCGCACAATACCCATCGCTGGATCAAGCTCGGTCCGCTGTCGTTTCAGCCGTCGGAGTTGGCCAAGCCCGCCATCATCCTTTACCTCGCATACTTCCTGGAATCGCGCTGGCAACAGATCGCCGACTGGAAGCACGTACTGCTTCCCGCCGCCGCGCCTAGCCTCTTGTTGGCGGTGCTCATCGTGAAGGAGCCCGACCTCGGCACCGCCGTCGCGTGCATGGCCATCACCGCGTCGGTGCTCTACATCGCCGGCATGAAAATGCGCTACCTCGGCTACGGTCTGCTGGCATCATTGCTGCCGTTGTACCTGCTTATTGTGCGCGTCCCCTGGCGCTGGCATCGAATCATTGCGTTCCTCGATCCGTGGAAAGACCCGCAGGGCCACGGTTTCCACATCATTCAGTCGATGATCGCTGTCAGCACCGGTGGCCTTATGGGCGCCGGCCTGATGGAAGGGAAGCAGAAGCTCTTTTATCTTCCGGAGCCGCACACCGACTTCATCTATGCCAACATCGCCGAAGAGCTTGGGCTATGGGGCGCGGTGCTGGTCGTCATCCTCTTCAGCATCTTCTTATACCGCGGCATTCGCATTGCGCTGCGCAACCAGGATCCCTTCGCGCGTTTCTTCGCGACCGGCATCACAGCCATGGTGGTGGTGCAGGCGCTCATTAATATGAGCGTGGTTCTGGGCATGATGCCGACCAAAGGAATCCCGTTGCCCTTCATCTCTTACGGCGGCTCGTCGCTCTTCATCACCCTTGCCAGCGTGGGAGTCCTGTTGAACATCACGCAGCAGACGGACTAGCGATGCGCGTCATCATTGCGGGAGGAGGCACGGGCGGACACGTCATACCTGCTCTGGCTATCGCGCAGGAGCTGCAGTCGCGATACAACGCTGAAGTGCTGTTTATCGGTACGGCCCGCGGGATCGAGAGCCGACTCGTCCCGGCCGCAGGCTTTCAGCTCGGGCTGATCACCGTCGGAGCGCTGAACCGCGTTGATCTCGCTACTCGCGCCAAGACCTTGTTCGATCTTCCTCGCGCAATAGCGCAATCCGGACGCATGATCACAGAGTTTCGGCCCGACGTGATGATCGGGGTGGGCGGCTATGCTTCAGGCCCGGCAATGATTGCCGCGTCGTTCATGAACGTGCCGATGATGGCATTCGAGCCCAACGTTATTCCCGGTATCGCCAATCGCCTCTTGGCACCTATCGTTCGAACGGCTGCGGTGCACTTTCCAGCCACGCAACGATACTTCCGGAATGCAGCGGTCACCGGAGTGCCGGTACGGCGCGAATTTTTCCACGTGCCGGTGCGCCCGCCGAACGCCCGTCCAACGCTACTGGTCTTTGGAGGCAGCCAGGGAGCGCATGCCATCAACGTGTCGGCGATGGAATCGCTCGCAGCATTGTCGCAGGCGGTGCCGGAAATTCACCTCATTCACCAGACCGGTGAGAAAGACTTCGAAGAAGCGCAGGCCGCCGCCGCGAACGTGGGGATCTCCGCCGAAATATCGCGCTTCATCGACGACATGCCGGGTGCCTTCTCCCGTGCTGATTTACTTGTGTGCCGCTCAGGAGCCAGCACCGTGGCCGAGATCGCGGCAGCCGGTAAACCCGCGATCTTCGTCCCGCTGCCGACCGCTGCAGACGACCATCAGCGGCATAACGCCGAAACTCTGGCTGACGCCGACGCAGCGCGCCTGTTGCCGCAAGCTGATCTCACCCCCGATCGCTTGGTGCAGGAAGTAGCTTCTTTGTTGGCCAACCGCACCCAGTTGGCGCAAATGGGGGCATCTGCCCGCCAATTCGCTCATCCCCGCGCGGCTGAGGAAATCGCAGCTCTGGCCGCTCGTATCGCTGGCGTCCCAAGCTCGCACGCGGTAGCCTAAAAGGTCTTCTCTCGAATATGTTCGCCAAGATTCAGCATATTCATTTCGTGGGCATCGGAGGCATCGGCATGAGCGGCATCGCCGAGGTGCTGTTGAACCTTGGCTACAAGGTCTCCGGATCGGACTTAAAAGCCTCGCCGATCACGCAGCGCCTGGCCGCCATTGGTGCTATCACGTTCGAAGGACATCGCGCCGAAAACCTGGCAGGCGCCGAAGTGGTCGTGACCAGCTCCGCTATCTCGCGTGACAATCCCGAGGTAGCCGCCGCGCACCTCAGCCACATTCCCGTAATTCCGCGCGCCGAAATGCTTGCCGAATTGATGCGCCTGAAGTACGGAATCGCGGTCGCCGGAATGCACGGCAAGACGACGACCACCTCGATGCTGGCCACCGTACTCGCCGCCGGAGGACTCGATCCTACGGTCGTCATTGGCGGGCGCGTCGATGCCATGGGCTCCAATGCGCGCGTCGGCAAGTCGGAGTATTTTGTCGCGGAGGCGGACGAGAGTGACCGCTCGTTCCTGAAGCTCTGGCCGATCCTGGCCGTTGTTACTAACATCGATCGCGAGCACATGGACTGCTATCGCGACATGGCCGACGTGGAATGGACCTTCGTCGAATTCCTCGACCATGTTCCGTTTTACGGCATGGTGGTGGCCTGCAACGACAACGACGATCTGCGGCGGCTGTTGCCCGCCGTGCGGCGCAGGATTGTCACCTACGGCACGCGCGAGGATTCGGACTTTCTCATCACTGAAATGCGCAGCGGAACAGCGGCCGACGGGCGACTCGCCAGCAGCGCCTTCCGTGTGCAGTATCACGGCAAGGACTTGGGTGAGTTTCATCTGCACGTGCCGGGAGAGCATAACGTGCGCAACGCCACCGCTGCGATCGCTGTGGGCCTCGGGCTTGACATTCCGATGGACAAAGTTCGCAAGGGGCTGGAAAAATTCACCGGCGTAGACCGGCGCTTCCAGCTCAAGGGACGGGCCAACGGCGTGACCGTGATCGACGACTATGGCCACCATCCTACAGAGATACGCGCCACGCTCGCCGCAGCGCGTCAGTGTGGCTTCCGCCGGGTGCACGTTATCTTTCAACCTCACCGCTACACGCGCACGCAATTGCTGCTCGACGATTTCGCCACCTCATTCGGCGATGCCGATTCCGTGACCGTATTGGACATCTACGCCGCCAGCGAGCAGGCCATACCGGGCGTCACCGGCGAACTGCTAGCCGCGCGAATCGCCCGCACCGGAACGACAAAGGCTGCCTACGGCGGGTCGTTCTCCGAAGCGGCAGAGTGTGCGGCCGCGGAGGCGCAACCCGGCGATCTAGTGCTCACCCTCGGCGCGGGCAATGTGGTCCAACTCGGGCCGCAGGTACTCCAGCACTTGGAGCGGCGAGCAGCCGTCACCGCCCCGTAATCAGCGTTTCATTCGCACATGCAGCGCCACCAGTGCTGCGATCGCGATCATCCCCCAGAAATGCCACAGCCTGAGCACCTTGCGCTCCGAAGCCGCCAGCGGCTGCCGCAGCATGAGCCCGATCCAGAGTTGCAGCCACGCCAACCCCAGTGCGATCGTTGCCATCCATAAGCTCGCGCCGCTGGTGCGAATGTGGCCGCTCGACATCGGAAGCCAGGCGTGAAGCGTTGAAACACCGGCGATCGAGTATCCCACCGAGTAATGCGGCCTCATCCGGCCAAGGTAGGGCCGGCTGTCGACGAGTTCAATGCCGAGCCGCCGCGAAACTACCGTGCGCCGCAGCAGGTACGGCAGCAGGCTGCCGAACGCGATCCCGATAGTCCCCAGCCAGCCGCTGACGGCCGTCAAGAAATAGTCAATCATGGGCGATCAATCAACCGAGACGTAACCGGTGAGGATCACGATTTGCGAGGCTTCGAGGCGGCGATTCTGCGCGACAGTTCCGGTCACGTGAACGACCGCATCCTTGCGAAGGTCGCCGGCCGAGCCCATTACGAATTTGGTTGCCGGGGCAAAGTCGATCTGCAGGGTCGCATTGCTCCTGCGGTAAGCGTTCTCGCTTTGCTTGTCGAGCACCAGCCCTTCGGCTTTGCCGTCACCGGTAGACGTCAGTTCGACCACTGCTTTGAGCTGCGAGCCCGGCTGGGCCTTTGCCAGTTGGTCATTGTCACTTGCCGCTGCGGCGGTCTGCATGCGCATGGCGCGGACCTCAACACTCCACACCGCAACCAGCGTCACCGCGACTATCACGACAATGAGGCCAATCCAACGCGCCAGGCGCGAGCTACTCTTTGTCTTCATCGTTTCTTCCTCCGTGAAGGGACTTCTCACAGCCAGTTTGGTCCCTATACCTAAGTACAAGGTCAAGTGGAAAACATGCAGATAGGAAGGGGGCTACTTCTTTGCGGCGGGGCAGACCAGCTTCCGGGCCGACCGGTACTCGCGTAGAAATCCGGAGAGTTGCTTTTGCATCGCCTCCAGAATTTTGATCTTCTGCTCGATCGTTGCCAGCCGCTCGCGCGCCAGCAACACCAGCCGTTCGGACTCGCGCGAAGACTTCTTGCGGGAAACCACCAGCGGCGATGTAGCCAGCGATTGGTGCAACTCGAGCAAATGCCTGATCTCGTGCAGGCTAAAACCGAGACCCTGGCCGCGCTTGATGAACCGGATGGTCTCCAGGTGACGCTCGTCATAGCTGCGGTAGCCCGACGGGTAGCGCGGCGGCATCGGCAACAGCCCCTTGCGTTCATAGAATCGTACGGACTGAATATTCAAACCGGCTTGCTTCGCAATCTCTCCGATACGCATGCCGAAAAGGTATCGCGAGCGTGCGGTTGGCGCAATGACGCCCCGCACGTGCGCCCTGAGTGTGGCTTTCGCACCCGCGTGTTTACTTGCAAGGTTCGCACAGCCCAGTTTGATCATCTGCTGCCGGTTCTGCACTCCGCAATCCCCACGAAAACGGATATAGTGAGGCCAATAGCCGAAGTTTTCGGCAGTTCCAACGGATTCATGGCGCGGAAAACAACTTCCACATTGCCGGAAGAAGAGTTAGAAGCGGCCGCCGAATCGCGAACTTCGGCACGCTCCTTCGACGACTCTCCACTCGACGCCCGCATGCTCGACCTCGACGACGAGGGCGAGTCTCCGTTTCTACGCGGGCAAAAACGCGTCCCCGTTCGTCGCGGAGCGCTTCCACGCAGGGCCGTCGGCCGCCTCAAGCTGCTTATGGTGGTACTGCTGATTGTGGGCGTCGTTGGTTTGATTGGCGTCACTCTGTATCGCTACGGCACCCAGTCCTGGCGCTTCCGCGTCGACTCCAGCGACAACATCGCGCTCCTCGGCAACCGCAACGTCACCCGCTCGCAGGTGCTCGAAGTAATGGGTGGTGACATCGACCGCAATATTTTTTTCGTTCCCCTGGCGGAACGAAGGAAGCAACTCGAGGACATCCCCTGGGTAGAATCGGCTGCGGTGATGCGGCTTTACCCCAACCGGGTGAGGATCGAATTGCATGAACGCACGCCGGTCGCTTTCGTGGCGGTCAACTCGCATATCGCGTTCATCGACGCCCACGGCGTCATCATGGACTTGCCTGCGGGCGCCCAGACGACCTATTCATTCCCGGTGATCGTCGGTATGGCCGACAGTGAGCCGCCTTCCACGCACGCGGCGCGCATGAAGATCTACGCCGAACTCATTAAAGACCTCGACTCCACCGGTGCGCACTACTCACAGAGCTTGAGCGAAGTCGATCTGTCCGATCCGGATGATGTGAGAGCGACGGTTTCGGACCCCAAGGGCGCCGTGCTCGTCCATTTGGGCTCGTCGAATTTCCTGGAACGCTTCCGGGTCTACGTTGCCCACGTGCAGGAGTGGAGATCGCAATACAGCCCGCTGGAGTCGATCGACTTGCGTTACGAAGGTCAGGTAATCGTGAATCCCGAATCGTCGGCCCGGCAGCCGAAAGCTGTTGCTGCGGAATCCCCGACTGACGTTACCCCGACGCTAAAGAAGACTGCACCGTCGAAGAAAGCCAAAAAGCACTGATCAACTATGGGAAGTCAAAACGAAAATCTGCTTACTGTGATTGATATTGGAAGCGCCAAGACCTGCGTCATCGTCGCCGAAGTCAACGAGTATGCTCTGCGCTATCGCGGCCACGGAATCGCCGACTCACGCGGCATGCGCAAGGGCGTAGTCGCCGATCTCGACAAGGCCGTGGACTCCATCAAGAAGGCTGTTGAAGAGGCCGAAAACGCTGCTCAGGCGCCGGTCGAACACGCCATAGTCGGCGTCGCTGGGTCGCACATTCGCGGCGTCAACAGCCACGGCGGCATTACGCTCGGCGGCCGCATGCGAGAGATCAGCCGCGACGACGTCCGCGCCGCAGTCGAGAAGGCGCGCACCATCCCGTTGCCCGAGGATCACGAACCACTTCACCTGCTGCCTCAGGAGTTCATCGTCGACGGCCAGCCCGGCGTGCACGATCCCGCCGGACTGATGGGCAAGAAGGTTGAAGTGCGCGTGCACGTCG
>Ga0210406_10001048_pt1 | contig 35230 bp, 42 predicted proteins | sample IncBWC30MmetaG_FD_155454 | JGI IMG/M metagenome (GOLD analysis project Ga0210406, IMG submission 155454) | Forest soil microbial communities from Barre Woods Harvard Forest LTER site, Petersham, Massachusetts, United States - Inc-BW-C-30-M | ecosystem: Environmental > Terrestrial > Soil >... | reverse complement strand
CGAGGCCGCTGTAGTGCTTCTTCACCCAGGCGGCGAGCCGGACGAGTTCCTTCTCGTCCAGGTTCTTCGCGACCGAAATGATGCCGCTCGGCCGCGCGCCGTGCGCGTGCAGCATCGCATGCGTCTGCTCGGTGGCGAGCGCGAGGCCGAGCGGCTCCCGGAGCAGCTGAACCGCGTCGAGGCCGCACAGACCGTCCCATAACAGGCCGCGGATGTGCAGGATCTCGTCGGTCGTGAACGTCTCCTGCGAGCCGTCCGGCGCCGTGACCACGTAATACGGCGTGCGATCGTTCGTCCACTTCGGCTGCACATGGGTCGGAACGATCGGGATCAGCTCCTTGATCTCGCCGCGCACCACGTTCTTGAACGCGTAGGCGTTGTTGGTGACGGCGCAATGGACCGCCAGCGTCTCCTTGAACTGAAGCGGGTCCTGCCACTCGTTCGGCTCGGAATCGAGCAGATCATAGAGCGGATGATCGAACGCCTCCTGCCGCGTCTCGCCACGCGGCTTCTTGTAAGACCTTGGTTGGCACCGTCGACACGGCTTCCGCGATGCGGCGCGTGCAGGCGAGGAATGTGGTCACGTGCAGCGCGGCCTTCCAGCCGACGGCGACGCCGGAACGCGACTGATAGGTGCCGAACAGGCCGGCCCAGAGCTGGCTGACCTCGCCCCAGGTGAGACCGTCCCAGCCCTTGAACTCGCGCGCGAGCGAACCGAACAGGCTCATGTCGTGGCACGCTCGAGCTTGCGGCCGATCAGCATCGACAGTGCCATCAGCAGCACGCCGCCGACCAGGAAGCCCGCCGGCACATAGATCAGCCAGGCGCCATAGGCGATCGCGCCCGCGCCGGCAAAGCCGAGCCCGTCAACGACGACATGCGGCACGCGACGCGCGGCCGCAGCGATCGCCCTACGCAGGCCTGCCGACGCCCTGGAGAACCTGCCTGCCACTATCCGCATCTCCTGTTTCGCCCATCGCATCGACCACAGCGTCAATCTTCGCCATCAGGCCATCGAGGTCATCCGTGTTCCAGCCCGAAGTGCCGTTGGCTTCGGGATTCCGCGACATCATCCAGACGCCGTTCATCAACGCGGCCCATGGATCGATCTTGGCATCGCCGGCGTTCTGCTTGGTGGCGCGGATCGCGGTCGCGGTCGGCTCGATCTTGACGTTGCCGACGCACCAATCCATCAGGCTCGACGGAGCGTGCAAGAGCGCCTTCTTGCCGACCCGCTCTGATGGCGCCTTGCCGGTCGACGGCGGCTGAGATCCCATTGCGCTCTCCAGCTCCATCCGGTCGTTCACTTCGAGGAACTTCCGAAACTCCTTGCCGGCCGCGACATTGCCCTCCATGAACAGCGACCACAGCTTGGTGGCGAGATTGGCGTTCAGCCGATCGCGCGCGACATCCCGATACTTCAACTCGGAAAATAATGCTTCCGCAACGTCGGCAGCGTGACGAACAGCGCCGCCGCGATCCGCTTATTGCTCCGGCCGAGCGCGACTAACATGCTGACGCGATTCCGGTTTTGCTGCGTCGGGATATGTTCGGGCCGTCCGCGCTGCCCCCAATTGGCCGGCACCGCGTCGCCGAACAGGTCGAAAATTTCGTCCATGAGAAAAAAATCCGCGAGCCGAGTTGGAACCATACAAAGGCCCGGATGGCTCGACCACAGTGCTGAGCAACACGATCTTTTCCACCGTGCCCGGCGCCCCCGTGTTCGTGGGCAAGGCGACGAGCTATCGCTCGAAGCACGCGAAACTCGGCCACGACCTGGACATGACCGGGCACAACGCGTTGCAGAGTACGTTCGTGTTCGACGCGTAGCGTCGCCGTCGGACATGCGGGTTCTGCGCACGCATAACTGGTTCGTGCCGATCATGGGTAGCCTGATCGGCACCGTCTGGATCGCGCTGCTTCTGTGGGAGCAGAGCCCTTACGGCCGTTACCTTGAGCATGGCCGCTGGACCGAACTCGGCTTTGCTGCCGCCATCTGCCGCGGGTTACCGGGCGGCGACATGCTGTTACCGGGATTGCTTTATGCCGGGGGCTGGCTGCTGATGTTGGCAGCGATGATGCTGCCGACGACCTTGCCACTATTGCAACGGTTCGATCGCCTTGCCGCCACGCGCGGCGATCGCGTCGAGCTAATCGCGCTTCTGATCCTTGGCTATCTTCTAGTGTGGCTAGGCTTCGGCGTGGCGGCGCATCTGCTTGATGCGGCGCTGCACGCGACAATGCAGCGATTGGATTGGTTGACGATAAATGCCTGGGTGCTGGGCGCGGTCGTGCTGGTGATTGCCGGACTGTTTCAGTTCAGCCGACTGAAATATCACGGCTTGGAAAAATGCCGCACGCCGCTGAGTTTCATTATGCAGCACTGGCATGGCATCACACCGCGCCGCGATGCGTTCCTGCTCGGTATGCATCACGGTGTGTTCTGCGTCGGCTGCTGCTGGGCGATCATGCTGCTGATGTTCGTTGTCGGGACCGGTAATGTTGGCTGGATGCTTGTGCTTGGTGGAGTAATGGGGATCGAGAAAAATGCGGCGTGGGGCAGAAAGCTCAGCCGGCCTCTTGGTCTTGCTCTGATTGCCTGGGGCGCGCTCATCGTGGGCGGTCACCTAGAGCCAACCAAAATACTCGACGTGCCGTCGATGCTGCTCGCGCACACCACGAGGTGATCGAATAGCCGCATTGATGCAGCGGTGGTGCGGGCTCCCTGGTCGGCGCCGCTGGTGATGCCTGCGCCAGCGGCGGCAGATCTAGCCTGGTGCCGACGCCGTTGCCCGCGAGCTGACCGACATCGAGCGCGTCGCGGAGCTGCCGCGTCGCCACTGCGACGTTGATCTTGGCATTTCGGCCCTCGCCGACCAGTGCATCGGGCTTGATCTTGCCCTCCGAGATCCACTGCGAGACCCGGCCAGCGAAACATTCCGGAGCGCGGCGAACTGGCCTTTCGAGACCACTTCGCTTGAAGTCGCAGCATCCACATCGCCCTCGGTGACTTGAGGCGCCTCTTTAGGCCTCGTCTTTCGTTGTTTAGGCTCGCTTTTAGCGCTCAGACTGGCGACATTTCGCGGCGAATTGACCCGCGCGGCATTTTAGCCAGGAAGGACCCGCGAGCTCACCCAATCGCTAGTAAAATGCGAAAGCCCCGCGCATTGCTGCCGGGGCTATGATCGTCTGGGCATGCGACACGTCAATGACGCGGCGCTAGTGGAGCGCGTAGCCGTAGAGCGGCCCATCCCCGAGTGAGCTCGACTTCTTCGCGTAGCCGAGATAGACCTGCTTACCGTAGAAGAACGGAAGACCGGCGATGAAGGTGTCTTGGATTCCCAGATCAGAGCCGAGGTCGTTGAAGGCCAAGCTGTCGGTTTTGTCGGTGAGCGCCGTTTTGTCGCGAATCCACACTTGAAAGTGCCAGGCCGACCCGCTGATTGCCCCGACTGCAACTGCGAAGTTCGTCGGGGTGGCGGGACAATACCACGGGTCTTCCACGTTCAGGATTTTCTCACCAGACGACTGCGGGCACCGCTTGATGTTCGGATCAGTGAAGAAGTACGCATTCGATCCGGTATCCAACGCGAATTGAGTGAACCATCTAAAAACTGGGGTTTGAATTCCTGTGTTTCCAAGGCTCTCAGACGTTCTCGTGATGGTCGTAGCGGAAAGCGGAAAGTTGGTGTTCAGTTTGACGGTCACGACCGGATTGGCCGAGTAGGTGTTCGGATCGTTGTCCCAGGTCGTGCCGATTCCCAAAACTAGCGTGCCGTAGGCCGTCGCTTGGCCATTGTCCGAAATCGCGGGAAGGTTGATGATCACGCCGTTGTTGTCGACTGGCAGAGCCAGGACGGGATTTGCTACGCGCTGCGGGTCGGACGGCGTGAACTCAGTACAGGCATTCGCCTGGCAAGTGAAATACACTCCGGAATCCCCCCGCCGATTTCCTTCAATCCCAAGGATTCCGTTGGCGGGGTACTCCGCCGGCAAAACTTGTCCGTCGCACGGACTAGGCCGCGGCTGCGCCCCGAACGTGGCGTCAATCACCTGCACGGGAATCAGGATAGCCGGCTCTGACGCCAGCTTGACCGATGCGGCTTGCACCGGGCCCCACGCGGACCCCTTCGCTGCGAACGTCTGGCAAACGGCGAGTGCCTTCCCCTGGTTATCGACGATCTGCGCCAGGTCGACAGTCTTCAGCGCCCCCTTGAAGATCCTGAGGCCCGCGCTGCCAGTGTCGACCTGGATATGGTCGATGGTCTGGCAATTCGAGTTCGCGTCGCAGATCGTCAGGGTTGTAGTTAGCACATTCGCCGCCACCGACGTATCGAGGGCGATCCCGGTATCGAAGGCGGACACTTCTAGCGGCATCGCGTTTGTGATGATCTCCCCTCCGTCGCAGGCCACGCTGGTACACAAGGGAAGTAACGCGAGCACCGCACACTTCAGCACGTGGCGTTTCACCCGCAACGTCCTAGCCATTAGCGTGATGCGCATATTTCTCCCCTCCCGTTTATTTTGTTAGGACTAGACTAACGGATGATTTCGCATATGAACTACCTCACGGTTTTGATCGAAGCATATTGTCGCACGTAGGTTGTTTGCTGAAATATTGGCACCTATGCTGGCGCTTGGAGGGCGGCTGATCGCCTTCCGCCATGCTCGACGCGTGCCGCGCGCTCTCAACAGACAGCAAAGCCCCGCGCATTGCTGCCGGGGCTTTGATCCAATGCAGTAGCACCCCGGGGTGGCTAGGGGCGTGGCTGGTGGGGTGGCCGCTAAGGTGGCTGTATCTTTTCTATTTCGGAGGCTGACAGCTCGACTGGCATCTGCCGTCCGAACATTTCGACCAGTAGATATCCCAGGGCACATCGACCGGCCGATTGTTCGCGCAGACGAGCCCGCGGACACCGACCATCTTGAATACCTCGCGCCAGTGCCCGTCAGTCTCCGAGAAACTGAAGAACGCATATCCCGGAAAGAATGGTTCGACTTTTTCGCTCACCGGGCGGATCGCATTGTGCCGTTGGGCACGCGACAGCTTGTTACGAGGCACGAACCTGATGCTGCGCATAAGCGGCCAATAGATTTCGATCTGCATGCGATCAAGCAATCTCACGTCGCCGCTGCTGAGCCGATCACTCACCTGCATGAGACGCCATTTCTTTTCCGAAGGCTCTTGCCTCCGGTGTTTGCCGACACATTCCACGTAGCCGACAAAATCGCCGACGCTGTAAAGCCGAGCACGCTGGTCCTTCATATTTTCTTTCCAACATTTCGTTTTGCCCTCGTTTTTGCTGGTTGTTCATTGCCCGCCGTCGCAGGCCTCGCTGCCGCGCCCTTCGGCCGAAAAGCGGTGCCCACGAGGGACCGCTTTTTCACTGGGAGGAGCATGGCGCGCCTGATTCGCGCGCTGCGGGAGCAGCTCGGGCTACCTGCGACATTCACCCTTGATGCGTGCCGGCATGGCGGCATGACCGAGCTCGAGGAAGCCGAGTTGACCGACGGCCAAGGCCGCGCCCTATCGGCGCATCGATCGAAGGCGTACGAGGGCTATGCGAAGCGGACCGAAAAACGCGCGCTCGCGGCGACGCGGAAACGGTACGCCCATAGGATTTCGATAGGCGGCTCTGACCAGACCGCGAGCCCCGCTGACGCGACCAACCAAGCCGCAAAGAACGTTTCAGGCACATGAATTTCGGAAATTCAACGGAATGGAGTTTCGGAAATCTGTTGGAGGTTAGGCGATCGCAGTTGCCTAAGCCCTTGATCGCCGGTATTGATCCGGCGCGATGGGGCCACGTGGCGGAGTGGTTACGCAGCGGTCTGCAAAACCTAAATCCTCCATTTGCGGAGATTAAAAGAAATCCGCTATTCATCAGCACTTCCTGCATTCCAGATAACAGAAACTCCCCTCTTGTGTGGGGAGTTTTGTGGGGACCCCTACCCGGTTTTCCGCTCGCCGTGCATGTTCTCGCGCTGCTGTTCAGGCGAAACGTATTTCAGATACTCCTCGGTCTGCTTGATCGAGGAATGACCGAGTCGCTGTTGCAACAGATAGATGTTGCCGCCTTCACGAAGCCAGACGATTGCGTGCTTATGCCGCAGATGATGGAAGGTGAACCGCCGGAAATCAACGCCGTTCTCATAGGCCCATGAGGCGACGCGGCAGACTTCTCGCCGGAAGCACGCGGCCGGGTCCTCGATCTGATCGCCGATGGTGGTGGCCTCGCGCTTGCTATCCTTTCTGACGCGCTTGTCCTCGGTCCGCCAGAATAGCCAAGGCTTGCCGGCGAACGCCGGCAGCTTGGCGAACAGCTCGTATCCGCCCATCGGCTTCAGGTCGACGACGCGGACCTTGCTGCCCTTGTCGACGACGGTCAATTCCTTGCGGTCGTGGTCCACATCGGCGCGCTTGGCGCGAATGAGCGCTTCCTCGCGAATGCCGGTCGCCAGCGCCGCCTGGACGAGCTGCGGCCACATTCCCCGCGCGTGCTCGATGACCAGCGCGATGTCCTGATCGCGTGGCTCAACGATGGGCTCGCGCCGCTCCTTGACCGTCTTAAGCCAAGGCAGAACCGGATTGCTATCGCGGTATTCATGCGCAACGGCAAAGTTCATCACAGAGGAGAGGGCGACAAGATCGCGCTTGACAGTCGCCTTGGTCACCATCGCGCCGCGTTCGCGGACGACGCGCCCGATAAGCTTGCCGTCGATCGCGGAAAGCGGCTTATCTTCGAGGAACGGCGCGAGCTGGATCAGCGAGACGCAGTATCGTGTGAATGTCTTTTTGCCAACCTGACCGTCCCACTTCGCGCCGACCTTGCCGGTCATGAACGTGTTCCACTCGGCGAGCACATCCATGAAATTCCGGGCGCCGCCTCCGTGATACACGTCGGCGACGATCTGCTTTTTCAATCGCGCCACGGCGGCTTTAGCAATTGCCGGATCGTCGGTTTTGAGGCTAACCCTGATCGGCCTGCCTTTGATTTGAAATTCCGAATAGAGGACGTTACCGCGCCATTGCGTTCCGGGCGGTGCCTTTCGCTTCCGGACTGCCATTGCTCCTCCTCGCGCTCACGGACAAAGCCACGGAGCTTTCGCTCGTCGAAAGTCCAGCGTCGCCCGAACTTGGCGGCGCCGGGGATGGCCGCGCGCGATGCCATTTGTTGGATCGCACGTGCCGACAATCCCAAAATGCCGACTGCCGCCTCAATTGTTACCCGCTCGGGATTCTTACTCATTACGCAGCACCAAAATTCCGTCAAGCTGAGCTTACACCTTTGTCCCCGATCGAAACGTCAACTCCGCTTCCCCCTCCTCCGCGCCGACCATCCCCGCAGCCGGTCCCGCTCGATCACGACGGCATCGGTGCTGCTGCAACCCTTGCACCGAAGTTTTAGCGGACGATCGAGGAAGGCCTTGACCTGACCTTGCCGACCGCAACGGGCGGCGTTCATGGCTAACGTCATTTGTACGCCTCCTGCGTCAGAATCTGCATCAAAGCCAAATCCGCTTATGCTCCAGCTCTTCGACGGATATTGCGCCATCAAGCTGGAGTCCGAACTTGTGCAGCGTCCGGATGATTGCCTTCAGCGATTTTTCCCCAAGGCCGGGGACCATGCGCAGCTCCAAGAAAGAGTGCCCTCATCAGTCGCCATGTGGAAATCCCCTCTTTCAGAAGAGCGTTGACAATCCTGCCCTGGCAGCCGTGCCAGTCGATATCGCTTACCGGTCGACTCAAAAGTGGCGGCTGTCGAAGTCTCGGCATCAGTACCCCATGCCCTTGATCTCGGCGGCCATGGATCGGAGCCCGGCGACGATGCGATCGACCAGCGCTAGATCGTCGGGGGCGGAGCAGTCCCGCGAAACCATCCCCTCCATTTTATCAGCTTCTTTTTCGAACTCCTCGCGCACTTTCGGAAGCATATGTCCGGCACTGAAGATGAGCGTCATCGGCATGGGCTTGGAGACGCGGGCGGGTCGCGGCGACGCTTCGAGCCTGATCGTCGCGGCGGTGATCTTCTCGCCAGCTTTGGCGCGGTCGACGATGCGCGGAATAACCTTGTCCGGCTCCCGTAGGCTGGCAAGGGTGTAGAGCGCCGAGACGGACAGCTTGGGCAAATCCGAAAATTTTCGGGTTTGAGCTACCTCGGCGATCCGCATGAACTGCTGCGCCGTCCTCTCGCCCCACATAAGCTCCTTTGCCACCCATGGCAGAAACTGACCGTGCGGCAACAGGCGCTTTGCCTCGATCAGATCGCGGCCGATTTCGATGATCTTCTCCTGAGCAATGTCTCTGTGCTGTCGAATGCGATCGGCTATCTGCTCTAGCGATGAAGCGTAGACGTCCGGCAACCGGCTCATTTCCGCGCCGCCTTCTCGCTCTCAAGGCCGCGCTTGAGGAGCTGGCGCACGCATTCCGCCTCGCTCGGGAAACCCGGCTGTTTCCGTCGCCAATCGTCGAGCGCCTGCTGCTCGCGCTCGTCGAGCCTCGCTTGAACTAACCTCTGCATCACAATCGCCTCTTAATTCTCGATGGCGATCATCTGCGCTTGCTTGATGCGAAGCGTCAACAAAGAAGCGCTGATACTAACTATGGTGGAAAGTGGGGGATAGCGCCGTGCGACTCCGCGCTAAGTGCATGAACTTATTAGCAGCCCGCGCATGTCACGCCGTTCATCCGAATTGCTCGGCAATAAGCAATTGAGCCTTCGAATAAAGGGGAATCCGCAAATTCTCGGAATTGCAAAAAATTCCACGGCCCAATGTCACGCAAGTAACAACTTGGATGACGCGCGGAAAAACTCCCGGTTCGCGCGGGCTTCCTTGCGTCTCAGCGATGGAAGAGGTAGGAGGGTGGTGGCCGAGAGTTGCAGGTTCTCTCGGCCACCTAATCGCTTCCGCATGGTACCAGCACGCGGCGCAATCGGATCAACGAATTGATCCATACCGATTGAGCCCCACAAATGCAACAGGACATGCGAGGCGGTCATAGCCAGCGCACCCATTGCGCACGACCTGGATTAGTGAAGCGGGACGCATGACCGCACAGGGGCTTACCGAAGGGCATCGGTTCTATCTCGGAGAACCAGCGAGACGTTGGCCCATGCTCGCCTTCATGGATGACCAACAATCCCTCCCCGTAGTCTAAACATAGGACGCGGCCCGCTTAGGAGCCGCAGCCACGGCATAGCTGATCGATCGGCTTGGCTCGTGGTGCCGCTGGATGATGCAGCGAGAGCAATGACAGGCCAACCCCATTGCAGAGCTTCGATGCTCGGCTCGTGGATCGATTATGTTCCGAGAAACTCAGGGATACGTCGCTTCCCCGAAAGGGGGGCGATGTATGCACGCTCCAAATCTTGGGATACTCACGCCCCCGCAGAAGCAGAACGGCAGGAAAGCAGATACCGGGAGCAAGAGGAAACGAAGGACGGATCGGCCCCGATAGACGATGCCGAGCGAAGCGAGAAACGAACTCGCCGAGCGAGCAAAGCGAGCCGAGCGAGCGAGCGAAGCGAGTAAACCCCCACACACTTAACTTCCCAACGGCACGCTCCAATGCCAGATCGGTGACGCGAAGCGGGGCCAATAGGCCATCGCGAAGTGTCACGGCCCCCGATGGTGCCAGACAACTCCACCAGTTCGGGGGTCACGTGCGCGAGCAGTTGAACGAGCCCGCGATGTTCGGGTACGATGGGGCATGCCAGCACTCAAAAACCAACTGCATGAAAAAATCGCGCTGCTCTATCCCGGCTGCACCGCAAAGGGCATGACGCAGGCCGAGATTTACCAAATGGCCGGAGGCAAGGCGGGAAGCAGGCAATCGGCAGAAGTGCTCGCCTCTCGCACCCTGAACCGTCCGGACGTCCTGGCTCGCATCGCAGAACTCGGCGCACCGGCAGCAAAGAAGGCCGAAGCTGATGCCGAGCACTTCATGCAGAAGTTTGAAACCGTGTTCCAAGGTGCGGCCAAGGTCGGACAGTTCGGCCATGCCAATCGCGCCGGAGAACTACAAGCTCGTATCAGTGGCGTCCTTGTCGATCGATCCGAAATCAAAGCCGACGTCCATGTCGACGATCTCCGCGATGCCACCGACATCCAGGCCGAGATCGTCAAACGCTATGGCGAAATGGTTGCCTTCGCCTTTGAGGACTTTGTCGTCCGTCAAGCTTGCGAGAAGACAGGCGAGGAGTTCCCGACAATGGCTCAGTCGCTCGCATGCTGGATGATCGACCAGCGCAAAATGCCGCTCAAGGACGCTCTGCGCTTCTGCCGCGAACTAAGCGATGAGATCAAGAAAGTGGCGTCCGATCCGCTTTCGCCGTTAAATCCAGTTAAGCAATGGGTAGGTCGCAAGCCGCACTGGCAGCGAGTGCAGGAGCGAGAGGAGCGCGAAGAGCGCAAGCGGCAGCGGGCTCAGCTCGCAAACCCCGATTAATCAAACCATCGATGGAAGCGGCATTTGCGGCGATCGAAAGCCTATTGACGCGCAATTCGTAACATGACAACGCTGGCTGAGATGTTGTGTTGTTGCGATTCCTTCCTCTAAGCGCCTCGCCGGGCGATTGTCCGGCGCTCCGGACATCAGAAGCCCCCGAACGCGATCCTATCCGCCAGAAGGTTCCTAGGGGGTGGGAGGGCCTAATGGGACGCGAGGGACCCGGAAGAATGGGACCCGCACTCACCGCATCTTTGTAGGCAAAGGGGGGTTTGCATGCACGCGGTTAGTTACATCCGGGTTTCTACGCAAAGGCAGGGTCGGAGCGGTCTGGGCCTTGAGGCGCAGCGAGAGGCGATAGCGCAGTTTGCGGAGCGGTATGGGTATCAGTTTGGGGATGAGTTTGTGGAGGTTGAGACAGGCAAAGGCGCGGATGCTTTGTCGCGTCGACCTCAGTTGGCGGCGGCATTGGCGGCGGCGAAGAAGGCGAAGGGTCCGGTGATTGTCGCGAAGCTTGATAGGCTTTCGCGGGACGTGGCCTTTGTCGCGGGGCTGATGGCGCAGCGCATCCCATTCATTGTTGCGGAGCTTGGTCCAGAGGTTGATCCGTTCATGCTGCACATTTACGCGGCGGTAGCGCAGAAGGAGCGCGAATTGATCTCGGCGCGGACGAAGGCGGCACTGCGGGCGGCGGCGGCGCGGGGCGTGAAGCTTGGCGGGATTCGGGAGCATGGGCGACTGGAGAAGGAAGCGGCGATGGCGCGCGCCGAGGGCCTGCGGGCGATCTTGGAGGAGCTTGAGGGGCTGTCGCTCGCGGCGATTGCGGCGGAGCTGAATGAGCGGCAAGTGCCGACGAAGAATGGCAAGCCGTGGTCGGCGATGACGGTGCTGCGGGTACAGCGGCGGCTTGCGGCGAGTGTGTAGCAGACCGCTGAACGGCGAACTTGTTTGTTGCGCGGCGCGGGCGGCCCCGACGTGGGCGCCCGCGCCGCGCAAAGCGACCACGCACGGTCAACATCTCTGCGCAGTCTCCCTTGCGGCGTTGCAATGACAGGGATGCTGTCGCTTTGCGAGCAACACTTCGGCTCGTAATTAACTACCTGGGCTAAAAGACCGAATCTCTGCTTCCGACCGGACGCAGGTCCTGATTTAAAAAGTGGCGCGCGATGGAGCGACGATTCGGGAACGACGGCTGTCTGAGCCTTTAGCTTTGACGCATCGCAACCGGATGCTGGACGCGGGGCGCACGAACATGATCACCTGCACAAGACCGGAATGCCAAACGGCGGCCGGCTGCAAATGTGGCCGGCAGTGGGACTATCCCGTCAGACTCAGCATGCGGACAGCGCTTACGGAATACACTGATACGGAATTGTGGAGCGAGCTGTATCGACGGGGGACGCGGCCTCAGGAAGCTCCGAGCGCTGGCGTAACTGTCCCACGGGCCTAGCGCCGTCGTTTGAGCCTCGGCCAGTGAGACTTGGCAACCTGGCCGGAACAACGAATGGGCGAGGCTCCAAACCGGCCTACGCAGGCCTTCTACGCGCCGTCCTCGGTCGCCTCATGCGTGACTTTTGGCAGTAGGCTGTCAAACGTCTTGAGGTTGTTTGGGTGATTGACAAACTAATCTGCGATCTGCCGGATGAGCTTTTCGATCGCATCAAGCTTCGCTTCCTTTTGCCCTCTCACTTCATCGCAACAAAAATCGCAATCGCAATCACCAAAACCAGAACAACCGTGACCGCCCCCACGATCAGCCTCGGACCATGCCCGTCCCAAAAGCCCGGCTCCGTCTCGCTCATTTCTCACCCCCTCTGATAGTTTGTATCGATCAATCCATCATACGGCAGATTGCCGTTTTGGTGAAGAAAGGCCATAGCGAGGCTGCTGAGTGGCCATCCGTTTGAGCTTCGAAAAGAGCGGGCGGCGAGGGCGGACGCACAGGCGAGCCCCGCAAGGGCGCTGATGGCCATTCGGGCGCCGATCCGGCCTCTCGCACGTGCATTCGAACGTAAGCTGTCAATCGTCTTGACGGCGTTTGCACGATTTACAAACGAAAGGGGCGCGAATCGCTCCGCGCCTCCTCGCATCATTCGTATCGTGGTCAGTGATCGGCCGGCGTGATCACAAGCCCGGCCTCGGCTAGTCGCTCGATGACGAGCTGCGCCAAGCCGACGGTGTCGACGATCATGGCGCCGTGCAAATCGACCGGATCGCTGCCGAACAAATCGACCAAAACATCGAGCGGGCTCAGTGCATGAACCTCATCAGGTCGATGGCGCAAGCGCGGCTGATCTGAGGATGTTTGGCGGAAGATCACCTCGACCATCACCTGATCCCTTCGATCAGCGTCCTCCAGCCGAGCGCATCGTTCGCCATTAGCAGCAAAACGCCAAGCATTGCCAAGTGGTGTGGCAATTGGCAATCGGGACGGGCATTCATACTGCCGACGAAAGAGGCGACTGCGTTTCTTAGATCGCCCTGTTCGAGATAATCGAAGGCTAGTTGCTTACACCGCTCGACGAATGTTTCGCGCGGCATGTCGATTATCAGGGATTGATCCATTCTAGACACCCCTAAAATCTATGAAAATGTGCCGACCAGTTTGAACGGACGGCTCTGATTCGTCTGCTCGACAAGGGCGACAAACCGACACTTTCCGTCGCAGTGTGGGAATTGGGACACTAGCAGTTTGCTGAAAAACTCATTTTGGGCGTGCAAACAGGCGTTGGAGGAGGCCAAGGCCTTTGCGCGAGCCGCGCGCGACGATCGATGATCAAGCGCGGCGCGATTTCCCGTAATAAAAAACGGGGAAAACTAGGAAAACTGTTCGAGCGCATGTGGGATTTCCCACAACGAAAAACATAATAGCGCGCGGTAACCGGGTTGGCGCTCACTCTCTCGTTGTGGAATGGGACGATGGACTATCGGGTGTACCTCCTCGACGACGACGGCCGCCTCTTGGCCCGCGAAGACATAATTGCCGAGAACGATGAAGGGGCTGTGCTCTTGGCCACTCAACTACACAATGGTCACGCTATCGAAGTGTGGCAGTACGACCGCAGGGTGGCGCTCATCGAGGCCCCAAAGTGAGGCCGCCAGCCTAACTTATCTCAGCGGCCTCCAGCGTCATTCACGCTCTACAATTCTGAGCCTCTTTTCTCTTCTCCCGATCGGCGGAATCATGGCGGAATGGAGCTATTCCTTCGCAAAGTCATCCATCCCCAGGAGGCACGCGACAATTACCGCGTGATCGTCAAGGACGACGGGGAGATCGAGGTCGGCTCGATCGGCGAGCAGTTCGATGGCTGGCACTGGGGTATCGACAGCATCGTTCCGATGAGAGAGGAAGACGCCGGAGGCATCGGCAAGGATCGAGCCGACTGCATGCTGCAGTTTCGAGCGGCGTGGGACCAGTTCAGCGCGGACCCGGCTCGCCTAAGCGATTTTCTCGAAACGAAGCGGAAGCAGCTGCGATGATCAAGCGCCCGCCGATCGAACTCCCGCCCAACCTGAGCGAGTCCCGCGTTACGTCATAGGAATCCCTTTATCAAGATTGCAAGCCAAACAATGGACACCAGCGCCGCAAGGCTAAGGAACCAAAACTCAGCCCGGCGGGTCATTTTGTCCGTTTGCGTCTCGGTCGAGTCGGCCGGAAGAATTTCACCTCCAGTATCTCTGTTGTCCGGATCAGTCATCGTTGTGCCATCGTTTGCTTGAGGAAGAAAAACGCCGCCGGTGTGTAGGAGCACCGGCGACGTCCTTTCGCGGCAACGCGGCTAAGGCCTTGCACGTCTGAGGTGCTCGGCAGTGCCGCTAGAGGCCGCGAAAATTCGCCGGACTGTCTGGCACAGCCCAATGCGGCTGTCAGTCAAAAAGTAGCGAATATTTTGGAAGGGTTAACGCCTAGGGCCGTAGCCGGGCGCCATGAGCGCTCCATCTCACCGCGAGAGCAACAAGCGAGACGAGATTGCAGCGCGCCAGCTTGACTCCCTCCGGCGGTATCGCCGGCCGCGCGAACCAAAGCTACGGCTTTCCGACGTAAAAAAACTTTTCGAGCAAATGCGCGGAGAAGGCTAAGGCGAAGCCAGGTTCTCTTTAGGGCCGCCCAGTTGCACCGCGACTCCGGTGAGCAGCGCCTGTCCGATCACTTGCGCGCGATCCTTCGCGTCCGGCGCGGTGATGTTGGCGCAACGTGAGACCGCTTCGGCGATCTCGGCCCGCGTCATGAGACCGCGCGTTTCGAGCGCGTGGCAGACGATCTGGATCAGGCTGAAGACCGCGCTATTCCCACCTCCGATGCGAGCCGAAAGCTCGGCGATCTGAGCTTCGAGCATAGCGATCCGCCCCTCGTGCTGTTCTTCCATAGATGCCCCCTCTGAGTGCTCGCTCATAATCTGCTGATTTACGGGGTTTTCGCAAAACTCCAGCCTCGACATTGCCGCGCGATCCCAAGGTGAGGCTTGTCGATCAAACAAGCTCCATGCTGTGCACGGTGTGCGATCATCGCGGTGCCGATGTCTGCACGGCCTGGCACGTGCCGAATTGAACGGCCATGAGGTTCAGGAGTAAACCGCATCGGCCGGCGCTTAGGGGCTATACCCATTTTTGGTCGCTCGTTCTCGCAAAGGTCCGCAAGTAGCGTGAGCCTGCCGCCGGCCTTTGCTTGCCCCCTTCACAATCCCCACGCCGGCAGTAAAGGGGGAGCGCCATGCCCAACCCCTCACCTGAAGCGGCCGGTATCACGGCACGCATCTATCTTGGCATTGCGATCTTCGGCGCTGCATCGCTCGTCGCGCTATTGCTTACGAGTACCTTCGTACTGCGGTAGGGCCGCCTCAGTCGGCGGTCTCTTTCCTTTTTGAAATGCGATCCCATGTCGCCTGCTGGGCCCAAAGCGGCGATCCCGGAATGTCTGCTCTCACGCCGCTGTTGGGGGTTAAGCAGACGTCAGCTCCTCAACAATAACCAAGCTCGACGTTACTTGAGCGGGCGCTCGGTTCGTCTATCATCATGGCCGCGTCAGGCCATTGATTGCCGGATTCTGGCGCTAGGCCGTCGCTGCTAGCGTTATGCCGGCGACGGCCACCCTATGCACCGGCTCTGCGGCCTGCCCGGCGTCCTTCGCGGGCGGCATCTTCGACGTCGGCCATGCCGCCGCGAAATCGTGATCTGTCCTGTACGCGGCCTCAAGCACGAGCCGGGCAACCACGAACGTATCGGTATTGCGCCAGTTTTCCCGCAGAGCCCGTGCAGCGCGCTTGATGGCCTCACCGGGATGATGGACCGGACGACCGCAAGCCTGCAGGCCACAGTCCGGTGCCGGAGGGTTTGCTTCGGTCGGATGCTTCGGTCGGACAATGTGCGAGCCCTTCTTCGGCCCCGAGCGCAGCGGGCGGCCTTGCGTCTTCCAAAGCCGAAGCACGCTGTTCGGATGATTGCAGCGGCGCTGTTCGACGTCCGTCAGTGTCGCCCGCCATTTTTCAATCTCGGCGCGGTTCTCCTGCATGACGATGGCGCCGCGCCGCTCGTGGCTATCGATGTCCTGCATGTCATGCAGTGTGAGCAGCTTGTTGATCGCGGTCTGATATCGCGTCCCAAACGGGGTGTTTCTTTTGGCCTCCGCCATGGCCTGCGTCCGAAAGACCAAAAGGGCGGCGCCGATTCTGAGCCATCCTTCGAAGCTCGTCTTCGCGCTGCCCCTGATCTGCGTCCAGGCTTGGCGCCCAGCTTGGATGACGTCTTCGCTCACAGCGCGTTTGCCAAAGCCGCTTGGGCCTTTTGGACGGCCTCGGCTGCGGCGCGGTGCTTCGCGAGCAAGTCCTGCGCCTCCGCGTTTGCCTTGGCGGCGGCCTTGTGTGCCTCATCGGCTGCGGCGAGCTTCGCGGCGGTCGCGGCCTCATTCGCGCGCGCGGCTTCCACGGCCCGCGTTGTCTCTTGCGTCGCGCTGGCAATAAAATCGTTCAGCTTGCGCTGCTTCTCGGTCGCGTCCGAAAGCGACTGCGCCTCGATCTCTGCCGCCTTGGCCTTGGCTGCATCTAGCTGCCGCGCGGCCTCATCGCGCGCTGCGACCGCGTCCTGGCCGATGCCGAGGTTGGCGAGCGCCGCATCGTGCTCGGCCTTGGCGGCCTGCCACTGTTCCAAGCGCTTCAGGAAATCCGCGCCGCCATTGAGGATCGTGGCGACGTCCAGGTTGCTGCCGCCGCTGTCAATCGAAACACCACTCATACCCTGTTCTCCTTTGTGAACGTGCCCGGCCGGCGGCTTCCGTCGTCTGGCCAGTGGCTAATTGAAATCCATGCGTTCGCGTCGTTTCTTTGGATTTTTCCAACGAAGCGCGGAGGTTGCGCTTCCATCCTGTATCCACGCCTATGGCAGGCCATCAGAAACGGGCCGTTCAAGATTTTGGGCCCCCACCCGTTCTTGCCGTGCCAGCGCGAGCAGATGTTCTTCAGGCCGAAGGAAGAAGGCACGCGCTTGTTGATGCGGCTGCTCTTCGTGCATTCCGCCAACCACTCATCGACAAGCGCGATCATTGCCTCAAGTCGCTCATCGCTGCTCGTCTCGCGGTTCCAACTGGCGGCGCACGACGCGGCGTCCGGCTCCAGGCCATCGGGCGAGATCAGAACCGGCTCAAACTCTTCGCGAAGCGTCATCTCTGCGTCTGTGTTGCGCCTTGGACGTCCATTGATAGCAGACCATCGTTCTGGTAACAATTAGTTCGCATGCAAACAATTGGAGATGATGCCATGGCGAGCACGCGGCGTGAGACAGACTTGTGCAATGACATCCGGCAGAAGCAGCGCGCGGTTGAGGACGCCTACAAGGCCGTCGGCGCCGGCAAGCCCAAAGCTATGGACGCTTACAACAAGGCCAACAGCGCTCTCGCGGCCGCCAACTATGAGCTTTATCGCGTCTCCGCCGGCCTCGCGACAGACGTCGATTGAGTCAACCTGCGTCGGTAGACGTCACAACCAGCGGGGACGGTCATGGCAAAGAAACAGCGACTCGAAATCCGGATCGATTGCTGGGTCACATCCGAAATGCATGACCGCTTGCAGCGGATCGCCCATAGAGACGAGAGGACGGTCAGCTTTGTTATCCGCAGGATGATTGCCCATTGCCTCCCTGTGCTCGATCCGCTGCCGGCGGCATGGGCGAACGGGAACGGTCAGTATCAGCAGCAAGCAGCGGAGTAACGAATTTGCCTTACTCATACCAAGATATCCTCCTGGCCCAAGAGCAGAGGCTACAAGCAAGGCGAGCCTCGGCCGTAGCCGACCTTGAAAGCGCCCGCCTAAGAGAGGATGCGGACGGCGTCGCCTATGCCGCTGATGAGATTCTGCGGGTCGACACCGACTTCTCGCGGCTGACCACGATCGCGAACCAGTTCGTCGCGCAGCAGCAGGCCGCCGCACCTCGGAACAAGTACAATTTGAGCGATGACGAGGTTGAGGTTGCGCGCGGCATCGCCGGCAACGATCCGTCCCTGAGCGACGATGACCGCGAAAGAATCTATGCCGAGCAGAGGTATCGGCACCGCCACCTAACCGCGACCGGGCAGTACGGCGGCAGCCCTGCCGGCCGGTCCAAGTAACGGAGACGGGCAATGCCCTCTTATGGAACGCCCAGGGTAGTCCAGATTGAGCTGATCGACGATGACGGCAAAAAACGCATTTGTACCGCGACGAAGCACAATCGAAGCAACAGCAACACGCCGCATTGGGACTTGGTTCTGAGCCATCCGTCAGGGCAGAGCTGGCCGGCCCAGTTTAGCGGCGGCAACATCCTTGATGCGGTCGGCGAGCTGATCGAGCGGAAGGAACACGAGTACAACGCCTCCCGATCTCGCGGGCATAAGCCTCACCCTGGCTTGCCCGACAGGAACCAGCGGGTGGATGAGTTCGGAAATTCAATGACGGCGCCGGTGACCATGAACGGGCGCGATCACAGATTTGGACGGAGGTAGGCATGTCGAGATTGAGAATGGAACGCATCAAAGACTATAGCCAGCCCGGCAAGTGGGTTTCCGGAATCGCCAATCAGGAAGAGATTTCCTATTGGAGCAAGCGAGCCGAGGGCAATTCGAAGATTGCGCCGAGGGCTCGCAGCGGCGAAATGCGTCTCCCTAACACTGGCGGCGACGTGCGATTGCGCGACACCGCGAGCGAACCGGTCGGTTTCCAGGGCAATCCCTATCCGAATGCAAAGGGCGGCAGCGGCTACGGCTCCAGCTACATGGAAAGCGTCCGGAACAGCGGCCGGGGCAAGGTAGTCAGCGGCAACGTTAAAGGTTCTGGCAGCGATGCGTTGCTCGGCAAGGCAAAGGCCGACAAGAACTCGACCGGCGAGTCGCCGTACATGAAAAACGTCAGGCGATCGGTTTGAGCGGGAGCTAAACCACGTGGTGGTACGCAGACGGTACGCGGTCAAGCGGCCTAAAGGCTATAAGCTCGGCGGGGCCGTCATTCCTGACGATGATGTCCTCCCGACCAACGATCGGGCGGCGGTCGCGGATGTACCGACCCCGCCCGATCATGTCGCCGCAGAGATGTCGACTCCGGTCGACACCCCAGCCCCGTCGCCGATCCGGTCCGAGGACAACGACGCCGTCGCGCGCGCGGTCGCCGCGCAACAGCGGGCGGAAGAACTCCAGCGCCAAGCCCATCGGGCGCAGTTGCATCAAGCAAACATCGGAGAGCTACAGGCCCATCACGACGCCAAAGGGTTAGAGGCTGAGGCACAGCAAATTGGGAGCTTGCCGCCGCCCTCGCCGGTGCTGTCGGAGCGACGCAAGGATTTCATCCGGGCCAACCCTGAGTTGGTCGACCCCGAAAACGAGCAACTTGTCACCGCCCTTTGGCGGCGCGGTCTTAAGCTCGGACTCCAGGAAGATACCGAGGCGATCGATCAGTTCGTGGTCAATGGCTTGAGGTCGGCCGCCCCACCCTCGCAAGCCTCCCAAGCGCCTCCGCAGGCTCGTGAGGAGCCCGTGCAGCGGCAGTCGGCACCAATGGCCGACGATCGTCTACACGCCCCAGCGCCGTCGCCAGAGCCCCGGAGAAGCATGCCGATGACAGCGCCGCCAACCCGCGAAGTGCCCACCTCGAACGGCTCGCGGCGTTCAAGCGACATGACACTCACAGCGGAGGAGCGACAGATCGCGCGCGCCGCAATCATTGATCGGCCGGACATGCCGGCGCTGACCGATGCTGAGAAAGAATTTTTGTATTTGCAGAATAGAAATCGCTACCGCGCCATGGTCCGCGACGGTCTCTATTCGGAGCAAAAGGGATGAACGATGGAATCGTGTTACGCGCGCCGAGCCCGGTCGTCATGGCCGCCCTCCGGGAGATGTTTGAACACATAGGCGAGCCGAATCCGTACTTGGGCCGGCCGTGGATGTTCGATGACATCTTCGAGGCGATCGAGGCGAAGTTTGGCTCGGCGGCCGCCCGCCGCTGCCGGATCGAAGTGACCTGGCACTAGATGAGCATTCCCGTCCAAGCCGATCATGACCTGGCCAATATCTCGAACTCGGCCGATTTGATCCTGCTCAAATGCCGGACGATGCGGCACTCGCTGAAAAAGGACCATCCGCGCTTGCGGCTAGAGTTGCGCACACTTCTGCAGGAATATATCGAGCGCTGCATGGCCTTCGCCGATGAAGTCGCCAACCCGCAATAGCTCGAACTTTTATTTCCCTGGCGAACCGGAACGCCAAGCACTGGCCCGGTCGCAGCGGCGGCGGGCGATGGTCGAAGAGACGATCGACGCCAAGCGGCGGTTCGCCTCGCTGCTAGAGTACGTGAGCGCCAAAGGAGGCTGGCTCACGTCTGTTGCCGGGGACAGGCTGGTGACGCTGGAGACCCCGCCGGGCTCATCCTTGCCGGATGATCTGCGGAAGGCTGGCTACGACGTCGTGCCCGATGGCGAGGGCCAGCGCATACTCCCGACGGCGAGAACCGAGACGATCCTGATCGAGGGCAGCACCCGGTCGACGATCGCGGTAACGCATGCAGGGATTTGCAAGGTCCTGCGCTACGTGTTCCCGCTCCAGCGGATAGCCCAACAGCACCAGCAACAGCACTGATGGCGTCATCGGCGCAATAAGAAACGGGCTGCAAAGACCGCTCAAATGTCCCAAATCTCCAAGAAAATCTTCTGATCGCGGCAAGCGTCGATGATCTTATTAGCCACCGCTTCGGATTCATGGATCATATCCCGAAGCGAAATTATGACGGAGCCCTCATCTGAAGAAACAACCAGCAGTTGCTCGATAGCTTCATGCCTTTGCCCTTTTGCAGCGACGGGAAGAATCATTTCTAAAACATCTTTTTCGGATTTTTTGGACAATGACAATTCAGCGAAGAAAAACACAACATCTAACGTAGTGCTGAGATGTCTAATGAACGATGCATGTATCAGCCGATTCATGAGTGTCAGAAATCCAATATTGGCCTCTGCTTTCTTTACAGAATACGATCCTTCGCTTTGATCCAAATAGGCCAAAGGAACTTTGCATCTATTCGCAAACGACTTCAGGCCAGTTAGTTCAATTAGCCTGCGCGCCGCGATTGCAAAGCTTGTAAGATCATCAAGAAGCAACAACTCTCGTCGACGACCAATATCAGAGCTGTCAGATTCTTCATTTGAAGTCGCTTGAACGAAGAGTCTGGTTTGAGCGACTAAAAACGAGTCGTATGCGTGACGGATCAGATTTCCTTTGATTTCCAAGCTGGGTCGAGTGTTTCCGGACATCAGTTTGCGCCTCCCTTTTGGGGAAGCATAATACGTCAGGTTGAGCCGCGCAGTGGCCTAGAGCTTGTCGAAAGCGCGCTCGGCTGCGGCCTTGGCGTCTTCGAATGTCTGCGCTTCGCCGTGCGCGATCAATTCCTCGCGCCGGGGCGGACCGAACAGCTCCCAGCCGATGACGGCGGGGCCGGCGCGATCGGCCGGCAGATCGAACACCAACAGCTCGTAGTCGCCAACCATCGCGTGCTCGGCGTGGTTGGCGCCGATGAACTCCGAATCGGTTTGCCAGGTGACTTCTCCGTGCTCGGTCACGACGTCAGGCTCCAGATGAAAACCCAAATCCCGACGCCGGCCCCGAGCAGAAAGCCGGTGCAGACCCCAGCCCAATATTCCTTGTTCACTTGCAAACCCCCAAATACAAATAAAAAAGAAGCGAAACGAAAATAACGATGAGCGTCATGGCAATCCAAAGCCAGAAATGCCAGCGGCTTCAATTCCTGCCGCCCTGACTAATTCAAACGGCTCCAGCCCCGGACGCGCGCTACGCCGGGGCTGTTTACCGCCGTGCACGGGGAGAGTTTTGTGTCCAGGCGATAGTGTTCACTCTACTCGCGAACATTTCGGGAGGACGAGCTACCAAAAAGGGCGTGCCCCTACGCGCCGGCCGATGCGGTTCACTCCTTAACCATGGCGCTGGATTCCCTAGAGAAGGGCGAGAAGAAGAAGCCATGAAAAAAGCAGTCCCGAAGGACGGCCTTTCTTGGTCCCAACTTTGTCCCAAACGAGTCCCCCCGGCATAAACGAGGGTAAATGGGACCAAGTAAAACCGTTTGAGGGTGGGCGACTTTGCGCAAAAAAGCTCCATCCCCGATGATTCCGCCGATCGGGGCAGGAAGGAAGCCGCTAGGGATTGGGTCCTTCTCGTACCAGCTCCGCAAGCAGCAGCTCGGCTACGGCTTTGGGCGGTGAGCCTCCGACCTGAGTTGCTTTTGCTCCGAGCGGAGACCGAACAAACAGAAACGGACCCTTAACGTAGTACGCTCCTGCATGCGTGGCGCCATCAATTGTCACAGTGACACGCTCGACCAGAATTGGCTTGTTACCGGCCACGGTCCGTCAGCCCGCATGGTCTTTACGCACATCCCGAAAACCGCTTGGACCGTGCAGCAACTCGCGTCGTCGCACTTCGCGCTCTTCGGCCGGGATGTCTGGGGCGAGGTGTTTGTCTATAATCTTGGAGGCCAGTTCGGCGGCTCGGGCTGCACGTGCAGAAATCCGCGTTCCCGGTCGCGGTGCATAACTTGATAAGGCTATCTCGACCAAGCGGCGAATAGCCTGAGGGCGATTAAGGCCTCGACCGTCATCAATGATCCACGAATCGAGCATGGCCAAATCATCCGACTGTATCCGAACGCCGATTAGCGTTCCCTTGCCGGTTGGAGATGGTCCTCTTTGTTTCTTTATTATCAAGTCTGTCTGATCCAGAGCGGGAGGCCGAAGTGATCGCTCAATACCTGATTGATTCGGGCGTCATCGTGTCGGCCGACTAATCGGAGCACGGCCGGCATCAAAAAAGGGCGTCAAGCCGCTCCTCTTAGATTGAGGCAGGCGCCGGGCGTGACGGCGCCGTGACGTTCGCGGCCGATTCGGCGATCGGCGGCGCGATCATGGTGCTGTGGATGCCTCTCAGTCAGGTTTCGGTGGTCGGCGCGTTCCAGCGCGTCGTCGTCCTGCTCTCTGGTCATATTTTTCGCGGTCCCTCTCTCCCTGATTGACCGTGGCGTCCCGCCGCTTTAATGCCTTGGCGCGCTCCCAGATCGGTTTCCGAAACTGTGGGGATTTTTGTGGGGACCCGTACTGTTTTTGTGCGCGTTTCGTGCGTTTGGCGCGGGTCGAAGAGAACGGAAGGATTGCTTATAGAGCGTTGATTTCTAAGGTGCTTTCTCTTGTGGGGCCACGTGGCGGAGTGGTTACGCAGCGGTCTGCAAAACCGTTTACACCAGTTCAATTCTGGTCGTGGCCTCCATTCAAGGACTTGATTCTACAGCACTAAATAGCCGCTGCCTTTGCCATATTGCGGGCGCGTCCGGTTGCTACCGCTGACTCAAGCACGCCGGATCAGCTCCGGCCAAGCATGGCCCTCCCCACAATCGGCCCCATACTTTTCACCGTATGGCCTTGCTTTGGCCAAAAGAGCATAGAGTGTGGGGCAGATCCGTGGACCTCGCGTAAATCCGAACACCGCCCTCATTGGGGACAACTGGACGGCACAAGGAGCGCCAATGCATTCCACGCCAAACTTCGAACAGGCTGATCCACGCCCCGTTCTCGGCCCGCAGCACGACGACAAATTGACGAGCGACGAGCAGATCGTCCGCGAGGAACTTGCGCGTGCAAGTGAACGGCTTTCCTCGCATGGGGCCGGGGCCGAATCCCTCGGTCCCTCTCTGGATCCGGAGATCACGGCCTTTCGCGCGGCCGGCGTCAACAATATCCGAGGTGGATTGTCGCTCAACGGGCCGGCAGCGCGAGGGATCATTGGGGTTCTTCTGGTCGCATGCATCGTCGCCGCTGCTTTCATCTGGCAGTCGTCCTACGGATATGCGGCAAGACTGATCATCGCGGAGTGGACGCCAGCGCTGATCTCTGGTTCGTCGGCGGCGGATAAATCAGACGCACCCCCGCAGCCGGACAACCCGCCCACCGTCCAGACGACTGCGACCGATGCAACAGCTCCGCAACCAGCGGCTTCGGCTCAGACCGCGACGCGAGACGTTGCGTCACCGGCTGCCTCCGCGCCTCCTGAACAGTCGCAGTTGCTGCAGACAATGGCGCACGACCTCGCAGACGCACAGCAAAAAATCGCAGAGCTCAAGACCAGCCAGGAGCAACTGGCTCGCGACAATGCAGCGACCGCCGAACAACTCAAGGCGGCCCAGCAGCAGATCGCTCGTCTCACTGCAACGACCAAGCTTTCCGAGCAGAATCCGCGGCCGAAGCCGGCGGCGCCGCCGCGACGGCCGATCGCAGCCGCGATGACGGCTCCAGTCCATCAGCCAGTGTCGACTGTTCCACCACCGCCGCACGCAATCGCTCCGCCGATGCAGGCGTCAGCGCAGCCGCAAGCTTCCGCCTATCCGCCAGCCCCAGCGGCCCAACCCCAACCGCAGGACGATCCAACGCAATTGTCGTCGGCGCCGCGGCCGCCGATGCCCGTTCCCCAGTAAGGGCGCTTTCCAAGGCGAGACCTGCTACCGCCGTCGGCGCCGAAAGTCGCGGCGCGGTTGCGGTCCAAGTGTGAGCTCTGGCTGAACTGCCTGAACCTCGCGATAGCGCGCCAGCATTCGCTCAAAACTCGCGTTGAGCGTCGCGGCAATATCCGGCCGTTTCTCGAGGGCCGAGATCAGCATCGCGGCCGCCTCGATTGTCGAAAGCCCGTCGCGGCGTGGCTCCCGGCGCAAATGGCCGTAGCGCGACGGTCGCCGTGGTCCGAGAATGACGCGCTGGGATTTCAGCATCCAGGGATTGCGCCACCACAGCGCCTTGGCCTGGCTCCAGGTGCCATCGAGCAGCACCACGCCCTCGATGCCTTCAAGGATCGTGCCCTGCCGATCCTCGATCTCGCCCTTGCGGTCGATCGCCACGATTTCGGCATCGGTATCGAGCTCGGCAACCTTCGCCGAGCCGAGATAAAGCACGGCCCAGCGCGAGGGGTCGGCGACTGGCCGTCCCAGTGCCTTGGCAAGGCTCGGCCATGACAGGCCGATCCGGAGCGTCGCCTCGGGAAAATGCAGCGCGGTGAGGCGCGCGGTGCCGAGCGCCCTGTCCTGTTCCTGCGGATGCTGCAGGATCAACGGCGACAGCCGGTTCTTGATCGGCGTGACGCTGTCGCAGATACAGAGCGGTGAGGGCTTGAGGCAGCGCGGGCAATCCGCCACCGCTTCCGCCGCGACTCGTGCGTCTTCAGATGGGTCCGACATGGGATGGGTCCAGCATGCGCCGCCTATACGCTTCGCGGCGGCGCGCTTCAACCGAAGCTACTCCGCGGGCGCGGCGACCGCGACAGAATCGGAGCGTCGCCGCAGCCGGTCGATCAGGAGATAGATAACCGGCGTGGTGTACAGCGTCAGGATTTGCGAGACGAACAGGCCGCCAATGATCGTGATGCCGAGCGGCCGGCGCAGCTCCGTGCCCGGCCCGGTCGCGATGATCAGCGGGACGCCCGCGAACAGCGCAGCCATGGTCGTCATCAGGATCGGCCGGAAGCGGGCGTGGCAGGCCTCGAAAACGGCGTCCGCCGATGATAGCCCCCGCTCACGCTCGGCCTCCAGCGCAAAATCCACCATCATGATGCCGTTCTTCTTGACGATGCCGATCAGAAGAATGATCCCGACAAAGGCGATGACGGTCAGCGGCGTGTTGGTGATCTGCAGCGCGAGCAGCGCCCCAAGGCCCGCCGACGGCAGGGTCGAGATGATGGTGAGCGGATGGGCAAGGCTCTCGTAGAGCACGCCGAGCACGATATACATCGCAATCACTGCGGCCAGGATTAGTAGCGGCTGTCGGCCGCTGGTCTTGTTGAAGTCACCCGCATTGCCGTCGAAACTGCCGCGAATGCCTTCAGGCATGTGCAGTTCGTCAACCGCGCGCTGGATGTTGGTGGTCGCAGTCTGCAACGGCACGCCCGGCAGCAGATTGAAGGACACCGTGCTCGACGGAAAGGATTGTGAATGAAACACCGCAAGCGCCGCCAGCTCGCGCTTGTAGTGCACGACGGCAGATAGCGGCACCTGCGTGTCATTCGCACCCGCGACAAAGATACGTTCGAGATTGGAGGGATCGGCTTGGAATCTGGGATCGATCTCAAGCACCACCATATACTGGTTGCGCTGGGTATAGACGATCGAGATCTGGCGCTGCGAGAAAGCATTGTTCAATGCATTATCGATGTCCTGGACCTGAACGCCGAGACTCGAAGCCTTCTGCCGGTCGATGACCAGCGTGAGCTGCAAGCCGCCGGGATCACGATCCGCGGAGATGTCGGTGATGCCTTCCACCGTCTCCATCCGCTTCGAGACGATCGGCGCCCATTTCTGCAACAGGTCGAGGTCGGTCGAGGACAGCGTATATTGATAGTCTGAATCGCTTTGCCGCCCGCCCGCGCGGACGTCCTGCGCGGCGAACATGAACAGACGGATGCCCGGAACCATGAACAGGTTTCGCCGCAGCCGATCGATCACCAGCGCCGTTGATAGTCCGCTCCGCTCCTCCGGCGGTTTCAGGCTGATGAACATCGTGCCACGGTTGGACGTACCGCCGCCGGGGCCGCCGCCTCCGCCGAGCATGGAGCCGATGCCGGCGACCGCCGGATCGGCCATCACGATGTCGGCGAGCTGCTGCTGCAGGCCGAGCATCGACTGGAACGAAATATCGGCCGAGGCCCGGGTCGAGCCGATGACGAAGCCGGAATCGTCGGTCGGAAAAAAGGCTTTCGGTGTCTTGATGTAGAGCGTCACCGTCAATGCGATGGTGGCGAAGAACACGATCAGGGTCAGAAACGGAAAGGCCAGCACGCCACGCAGCGTGCGCGTGTAGAACGCGACCACGCGCGACAGCGAGCCTTCGATCAGTCGGTCGAACCAGGTGGTGCGGTCCGAGACCCGTTCTTTGATGTAATGCGCGCAGATCATCGGCGTGATCGTCAGCGACACCACGGTGGATACAAGAATGGCGAAGGTCAGGGTCAGCGAGAATTCGCGCAACAGGCGGCCGACCATGCCATCCATGAAAATCAGCGGCGTAAAGGCGGCAATCAGCGACAGGCTGATCGACACGACCGTGAAGCCGATCTGTCTGGCACCTTCGAGGGCAGCCCGGAACGGCCGCATGCCGTGCTCGAGATTGCGGTACATATTCTCGATCATGACGATCGCATCATCGACCACGAAGCCGACCGAAATGGCCAGCGCCATCAGTGACAGATTGTCGATCGAAAATCCGGCAAGCCACATCCCCGCACAGGTGCCGGCCAGCGCCAGCGGCACCGAAACGCCCGCCGCGATCGTGGGCGTGATCCGGCGGAGGAAGACAAAAACCACGGCCATGACCAGGGCTGCGGTCGCAAGCAGCGTTAGTTGCATATCCTGGACGCTGGCGCGGATCGTGCCGGTGCGATCAACCAGCGTCGAAATCTCGACGCCGGCCGGAATCCATTGCTTGAGCTCCGGAATCAACGCATTGACGCGGTCGACGGTGTCGATGACGTTGGCATCACCCTGCTTGGTGATCTGGATCAGCACGGCGGGCTGCTTGTTGAACCAGGCAATCGAGCGGGTGTTGCGGACGGAGTCCTCGACTTCCGCTACGTCCGAGAGCCTGACGAAATTGCCGCTCGAACTCTTGATCAGGATGTCGCGAAACTCCGCGGCGGTCCGCATCTGCCGATTGATTGCCAGCGTTTCGCTTTGACGCCCGCCATCGAAGATGCCGACCGGCCCCAGCGGATTGGCGTTGACGATGGCGGTGCGGACATCGTCGGTGGCGATGCCGGCGTTCGACAGCGCCACCGGATTGAGCGAGATGCGGACCGCCGGCTGGTCGGCGCCGCTCACGGTCACGTCGCCTACGCCGGGCACCTGCGAGATGCGTTGCGCCAGCACCGTATCGGCAACGTCATAGAGCGCGCTGGTGGTGATCGTCTTCGAGGTCAGCGCCAGCACGAAAACCGGCGCGGCCGCGGTGTTGGCCTTGCGGAATTTCGGCAGGGACGGCAGGTCACTCGGCAGATCGGCGAGCGAGGCGTTGATCGCCGCCTGTACGTCGCGCGCTGCGCGGTCGATGTCGCGGCCGATCGCAAACGTCAGCTGAATATTGGTATTGCCAAGCGAACTGGTCGAGGTGATCTGGTCGATGCCGGCGATTTCGCCCAGGCGCCGCTCCAACGGAGCGGCCACCGTCGCTGCCATCACCGAGGGATCGGCTCCCGGACGCGTCGCGCTCACCCGGATCGACGGGAAATCGACATTGGGAACGGAAGCGACGGGAAGAAATTCGTAGGCCACCACGCCGACCAGAAACAATCCGATCGAGAGCAGCGTGGTGCCGACCGGCCGACGGATGAATGGCTCGGAGATCGACGCCATTATCGCCTCGTCCCTCTCATTGCATGCCCTCGGTCGCGCCCGCGACCGGAGGAGACGCCGCGTCGGGTCCGACCGGCGGGAGCGCCCGCTCCAGCGTGCGGTTCACACGGTCAAGCGCGAGATAGATCACCGGCGTCGTGTAGAGCGTCAGCAATTGGCTGAGCAGCAGCCCGCCGATGATCGATATTCCCAGCGGAAAGCGCAATTCGGAACCGGTGCCGCTTTCGACCGCGAGCGGCAGCGCGCCGAAAAGCGCCGCAAGCGTCGTCATCATGATCGGGCGGAAACGCAAAAGGCATGCCTGCACGATGGCCTCATAGGCCGACAGCCCCTGACGCCGCTCGGCCTCCAGTGCGAAATCGATCATCATGATCGCGTTCTTCTTGACGATGCCCATCAACAGAATGATGCCGATCAGGCCGATCACCGACAGATCTTGTCCAAACAGCATCAGCGCCAGGATCGCGCCGACGCCGGCCGAAGGCAGCGTCGAAAGAATGGTGATGGGGTGGATGTAGCTTTCGTACAGCACGCCGAGCACGATGTAGATCGTGACGATCGCAGCCAGGATCAGCCAGGGCTGTCCGGCCAGCGATCTGGAGAATTCCGCCGCATCGCCGGCATAGACGCCGACAATGCTTCCGGGAATGCCGATGCGCTTCTCGATCGCCTTGACGGCCTCGACGGCGTCGCCGAGCGCCTCCCCCGGCGCCAGATTGAAGCTGAGCGAAGCAGCCGGGAACTGGGCCTGATGTGAAATCACGAGCGGCGCCGTGGTACGTTCCAGCGTCGCAATAGTGGAAATCGGCACCTGACCGGCAGGGCTTCCGACCGAAGCCGCCACGCCGGGGACGTAGAGCTTGGAGAGGATCGACGGATCGCGCTGATACATCGGCAGCGCTTCCAGCACGACGCGGTATTGATTGGCCTGTCCATAGATGGTCGAAATCTGGCGCTGCGCGAAAGCGTCATTCAGCGTGTCCGTGATCACCTGCAGGCTGACGCCAAGTTGGCCGGCCCGTTGCCGGTCGATATTGAGCTGGGCGCGCAATCCGCCCTCCTGCGATTCCGACGAGACATCGCGGAACAGCGGATCGCGGCGCATCTCCGTCACCAGACGGTTCGCCCATTCCGTCACCAGCGCGGCGTCGGTGCCGGTCAGCGTGTACTGGTATTGCGAGCGGCTGGACTGGGTCGAGATCTGCACGTCCTGCACCGGTTGGAAGTAGATCGTCAGGCCAGGGATCGACGCGACCTTCTGCTTCAGCCGCTCGACCACCGTGGCGACATCGTCAGGCCGCTCGCCGCGCGGTCTCAGCGTCATGACCAGACGGCCGACATTGGTGGTCGGATTGACCGACCCGGCGCCGATCACGGAAACGACGCCGATCACGTCCGGGTCGGCCTTGATCGCGGCGGCGGCTTCGCTCTGCCGGCTCTGCATCTCGGCAAAGGAGACATCGGGTCCGGCCTGCGTGACGGCAGTGATCGAGGCCGTATCCTGCAACGGCAGGAAGCCTTTTGGTGCCACGACATAGAGCAGCAGGGTGGCCGCGAGGGTGGCCAGCGTAACCAGCAAGGTCGCGCGTTGGTGTCGCAGCACCCACAACAGCGTCCGACGGTAGACATCGACCATGCGGTCGATGGAGCGGCTGATCGCGGCAAGGCCGGGTATGGTCAGTTCCTCGCCGGCATGTCTCAGCAGGCGCGAGCACATCATCGGTGTCAGCGTCAGCGACACCACCGCCGAGGTCACCACCGCAATCGTCAAGGTCAGCGCGAATTCGCGGAACATGCGCCCGACCAGCCCGGACATGAACAAGAGCGGAATGAATACCGCAATCAGCGACACCGTCAGCGAGATCACGGTGAAACCGATCTCGCTCGCGCCGCGCAGCGACGCGCTCATCGCGCTTTCGCCGTTCTCCATGTGGCGGACGATGTTTTCGATCATCACGATGGCATCGTCGACCACGAAACCGGTGCCGATGGTCAGCGCCATCAAGGACAGATTGTCGAGGCTGAAGCCCGCGAAATACATGACGCCGAATGCCGTGATCAGCGACAGCGGCAGCGCGACGCCCGCAATGATCGTGGCGCGGATCGAGCGAAGGAACAGCAGCACCACCAAAGTGACCAGCACGACCGCCAGGATCAGCGTGAACTGCACGTCATGGACGGAGGCGCGGATGGTGACCGTGCGGTCGCTGACAACAGTGAGATTGACGCCAGCCGGGATCGCGCGCTGCACCCTGGGTATCTCGGCGCGGATCTGGCGGACGACATCGATCACATTGGCGCCGGGCTGGCGCTGGATGTCGATGATGACGGCCGGCGTGCCCTGATACCAGCCGCCGGTGCGGTCGTTCTCCAAGCCGTCGACGATGACCGCCACGTCGCCAATCGTGACCGGCGCGCCGTTGCGATAGGCGATGATGATGGGCTTATAGGCCTCCGCCGCCGCGATCTGGTCGTTGGCGGCGATGGTGTAGGATTGTTGCGCGCCGTCGAGCGAGCCTTTGGGGCCGGAGACGTTGGCGCCGGCAATGGCGTTGCGCAGATCTTCCATCGCTATGCCGTAAGCGGCGATCCGCGCCAGATCCGCCTGCACCCGCACCGCCGGCTTCAATCCGCCCAGCACCGAGACGCGTCCGACGCCTGAAATCTGGCTCAGCCGCTGCGCCAGGATGGTGTCGGCGATATCGCTCATGGCGCGCAGCGAGATCGTCTCCGACGTCAAGGCCAAGGTCAGAACCGGCGCGTCGGCGGGGTTCACCTTTGCATAGACCGGCGGATAGGGAAGGGTCTTCGGCAGCACACCGGCGGCAGCGTTGATCGCGGCCTGCACGTCCTGGGTCGCGCCATCGATGTCGCGATTGAGATCGAACTGCAGCGAGACCTGACTGACGCCGAACGAGCTGGTCGAGGTCATCGACGACAGCGACGGAATCTGGCCGAGCTGGCGTTCGAGCGGCGCCGTGATCAGCGAAGCGATCACGTCGGGACTGGCGCCCGGCAGTTGCGTGGTCACCTGCACCGTCGGAAAATCGACCTGCGGCAATGCCGACACCGGCAACGCGAAATATCCCAGCGCACCGCCGATCAGAAGCGCAATCCCGAGCAGCGAGGTTGCGATCGGACGGCGGATGAAGGGTTCGGAGACGCTCATGGCTCTCGCGCTCGTGTTTGCTTCAGAGACGAAGATTTGATGTCATGGCTGCGCCTTCGCTCCTCCGCCCGACGCATCGCCCCCTGGTGCCGGTCCGGTCTGCCCCTTCTGATCGCCCTCGCCTTGCGCACCGTCCTCGCGGCGCCGGTGCCGGCGCTCGCCGTCCTTGCCTTGCCAATCCTTCCTGCCTTGCCAGTCCTTGCCTTGTCCGTCCTTGAGCTGGTCCTTGCCTTGCAGTCCCCGGCTGCCTTTCTTGCGCGGTGCGAGGTCCGCGGATGGCGTTTGATCGCTGCGGCCGATGATGACCCGGGCGCCGTCGGACAGATTGGCAAAACCGGTCGTCACCACGCGGTCGGACGGCGACAGGCCGCTTGCGATCACTGCCTGCGTCTCGTTCTGCTGCGTCACCACGACGGGTTTCGCTGAGACGATGTTGTCCTCGCCAATGACATAGCTGAAGGTCCCGAGCGGCCCGCGCTGCACCGCTGAGGTCGGCACCACCAGCGCCTTCGAGAGCGTCTCGACCTTCAGCCGCACATTGACGAACTGGCCGGGCCAGAGCTGAAAATGCGTGTTGGGAAACTCGGCCTTCAATTTCAAGGTGCCGGTGGTCGGATCGACCTGGTTATCAATGCCTTTCAAGGTGCCGCTGTCGATCACGGTGACGCCGTCATTGCCGAACACGTCGACCGGAAGCTCGGCCTTCGCGGCGGCCGCATTGACGCGCATGATCTGCTGCTGCGGCAGGCTGAACTGGACCGCGATCGGCTGGAGTTGGGTGATGATGACCAGTCCGGTCACGTCGGCGGCATGGATGATGTTGCCCTGGTCCACCTGGCGCAGGCCGGCGCGGCCCGACAGCGGCGCGATGATCTTGGTATAGCTCAGCGTCGCAGCCGCGTTGTCGATCGCAGCTTGATCGGCCTTGATCAGCGCCTCCTGCTGGGCGACCAGAGCGCGCTGGGTGTCGGCCTGCTGCTTGGAGCCGGCATTGGTCGCGGCAAGCTGCTCATAGCGCGTCAGGTCGAGTTTTTGATTGGCGAGCTGCGCCTGGTCCTGCGCCTTCTTAGCGACCGCCTGGTCGTATTGCGCCTGATAGATCGCGGGATCGATCTCGGCGAGCACATCGCCCTTCTTGACATCCTGTCCCTCGATGAAATTGACCGAGATCAGCTTGCCGTCAACCTGTGAGCGCACGGTGACCGTGTTGAGCGCGCGGACCATGCCGACGCCGTCCAGATAGACCGGGACGTCTTGAATTTGCGGCGTTACCGCCAGCACGGGCACCGGCAGATCCGGACGCTGGTTGCGGTTGGCCGCCTGCTTCTGCTGCAGCGCAGTCCAGGCGATGTAGCCGAGGCCGCCCAAGATCAAGAGCGTGAGCGTGATCGAAACCGTTCGGCGGCGCGCGCGGGATGCTCCACGCGCAACCTTCTTCCCCGCAACATCGGCGGCTTCGTTCGGCTTAAAGAGCATTGACCGGCTTCTCCATCCTCGGCTCCCAGCCGCCCCCCAACGCCTGGTACAGGCTGATGATCGCGAGCAGCCGGGCAAGCTCGGCTTGCCACAGCGCGTCTTCCGCCTGGAACAATGTTTGCTGCACGTTTAGCACAGTTACGATGTCAGCAGTTCCTGCGCGAAGCTGCTGTTCGGCAAGTTCAAAAGCCCGTCGCGATGACGTCACCACGTCGCGCTGCAGCTGGACCTTGATCGTGGTCTGCTTGATCGAATAGAGCGCGTTGTCGACGTCGGCAAAAGACTGGATCACCGTCTTGCGATAGGTCTGCAGCAACTCGTCCTGCCGCGCCTGGGCCTGCTCGAAATTGCCGAGGATCCTGCCGCCGTCGAAGATCGGCTGGCTCGCAGCACCGACCAGGCTGAAGAAAGCCGCATGCGGCTGGAACAACGAGACCAGCGCGGCGCTCTGGTAGCCGCCCTGCCCGGTCAACTGGATGCTCGGAAAGAACTGCGCGCGGGCATTGCCGATATTGGCAGTGGCGGACGCAAGCTGCGCCTCCTGGCGGCGAATGTCCGGCCGCTGCGTCAGCAATTCCGATGGCAGGCCAGGTGTCACGCGCGGCGACGACAATTGAAGCAGCGAGCCGCCAGTGACGTGCAGGTTCTCCGGCGGCCGCGACACCAGCACCGCCAGCGCGTTGATATTCTGGTCGAGCGTTTGGCGCAGCGGCGGCACCAGGGCTTTTTGATTGGCAACGACGCTTTCCTGCTGCGCGACGTCGAGATCGGTGCCGGTCCCGGCCTTGCGCCGTTCCTTGATCGCATCGAGGATCCGCGTCGCGCTTGCAATGTTGCGGGCGGCGGTGCGCAGCCGGTCCTGCGACGTCAGCACCTGGAAATAGGCATTGGCAACGCTGGTCAGCGTGGTAAGCGCCGTGACGTCGCGATCGAAGCGGTCGGCGATCGCGGTTTCCTCCGCCGCCTGCAGGGCGTCGCGGTTCTGGCCCCAAAAATCGAGCTGATAGCTGGCGCTGAGCGAGGCCGAGTAGTTCACCACCTCGCGTCCGCCGATGCTCAAGCCGCTGGCGCTGGAACCCGACGTCCGGGAATAGGCCTCCTGGCCGTTGCCCTGAAGGGTGGGCAGCAGCGCCGCGCCAGCCTGACGCGCCAGCGCGTCGGCCTGCTTGAAGCGCGCAACAGCGGCGGCGACGTCGAGATTGACCCGCTGGGCCTCCTCCATGAGCGAGGTCAGTTCTGGAGAGCCGAATCCGCGCCACCAGTCGAGCCTGGGCAGCTTCTCCGCATTGGCCTTTCCAGCGTGTCGATAGCCGTTGGGCACATCGAGCGCCGGATCGGGAATGTCCTGGGTTAGGACACAGCCGGCCGAACCTGCAATCAGGCAACCGACCACGAGCCATCGTGCCGTGCGGCCGAGATGGACAATGATGGCACGTCGCCGCAGGCAAGACGCCCGGCGCGGGAATTGCGGCCTCACATCGGTCCTCCACCGGGAGCCTCGCCCGGCAGCAAACGCGCCGCGAATCGCACGTCCGATTCGCAGCCTGCAAGCAGAAGAATCGTTCGTAAGACCTTCACTTCAGTAATGCTTCCTAACTTACCGGCATCCTAGCGGGGGGCGTCGGGCGCGCACAGTCCCGGTCCCGACCACATCAGGCGCGATTCGCCTGCTTCAAGCACGCCAGCCGCGGCAAGAATCGGCAAGTTATGCCCATTTTATCGGGGTTTTTTGCGTCTCGCGCGGTCCACGACCGTTCGGCAATCTTACCAAGATTTCATCCGGATTCTCGTTGGTTTTGGTCCGGCTGCGTCCTCTCGGCCACGCCGAAATTTGGCGCGTCGGCCGCCGTATCGCGCCCATTGAATAAAGCAATGAGGGTCTGCTTGCGGGGCGCGGTGGCCGGAACGGGAATAGCGGGCAACGGCGCAGCCTGGACGCCTTGTCACCTTCGCTGGCGATTCAGTGGGAAGCACTTCGGCTCTGGCTGAAGGGCGTGGCGCTGGCGCGGCGGCCCCAAGCTGGAAGCCGGATCTTTCCGACACCGCCTTGGCGAGCCGCGAAAGGCACGCTTACGACGTAGCTCAATCGTTTCAATAGCTTGCGCTGCCTAACACGCAGAAAGAGCCCGATTGAAATGATTGAGGAAAAAACCCGATTGACTAACCGGACAACGCACAGATCGCTCAACAGGAAACGCGCGAATGACTGACGAGGGATGGCTACCTATCGAAACCAAG
>Ga0210406_10001047_pt1 | contig 35241 bp, 43 predicted proteins | sample IncBWC30MmetaG_FD_155454 | JGI IMG/M metagenome (GOLD analysis project Ga0210406, IMG submission 155454) | Forest soil microbial communities from Barre Woods Harvard Forest LTER site, Petersham, Massachusetts, United States - Inc-BW-C-30-M | ecosystem: Environmental > Terrestrial > Soil >... | reverse complement strand
CAACGGTTGCGCGATGAACTGGATGCCGGGTCGCTCGGGATCGGGATGGGCATTCAATACACGCCCGGGGCGAGCCGGCAGGAAATCATCGAGATGTTTCGGGTGGCGGCGGAGCGGGCCGTGCCGGTGTTTGTGCATATGCGCGGGGACCGGGTGGAATCGGTGGGGGAAGTGATTGCCGCGGCCGCGGTGACCGGTGCTGCGCTGCATATTGTGCACATCAACAGCAGTTGCTTGCGAGATGCTCCGGAGTGCTTGCGGATGGTGGCTGGGGCGCGCGCGCGCGGGCTGGATGTGACGACCGAAGCCTATCCTTATATAGCGGGGATGACGCAGATCAATTCGGCACTGTTCAACCCGGGGTGGCGGGAAAAAGCTGGTATGGAGTATTCGGATTTGATGATCCCGAACACCGGGGAGCGACTGACGAAGGAACGGTTCGAGGAGCTGCACGCGTCGCCCAAGCCGCAGATCATCATTATGTTTAACAACAAGCAGCCCGTCGTGGATGAGGTGATGGCGAATCCGCTGACGATGGTGGCGAGCGACGGGTTTGGCGGGCATCCCAGGAATCCGGGGACGTTCGCGCGTACGTTCTCGCAATATGTCCACGACCGGCGCACGATTTCGTTGATGGATGCGATGCGGAAAATGTCGTATATGCCCGCGGTGCGGTTGGAGCGGAGCACGGTAGCAGCGCGGAAGAAGGGGCGGCTGCAGGTTGGGGCAGACGCGGATGTGGTGGTGTTTGATGCGGAGAAGTTTCGGGATCAGTCGACGTTCGAGAAGCCGGATGTGCCTAGCGTGGGGGTGCGGTTTTTGGTGGTGAATGGGACGTTGGTGGTGGATGGCGGGGCTGTGGTGGAGGGAGTGGCTCCGGGAAGAGCTGTGGTGGGGGATCGGCGGAAGTGAGTGTGGACAACGCCCAGGTTAGCGTCCAAAGAGCGGACGCGAACCTGGGGCACCGACGCCTTAGACATCCGACGTCGTGGTGGGAAAGCCGTTTAGGCTAGGGCTGAGGTTTAGGGACGCGGGGTCCTTCGACTGCGTTCGGCTGACGCCTCACTCCGCTCAGGATGACAGACCATTAAGGATTTGGGCCGAAGAGCCCGGCATCAGGCCGCTTTGGACATGAATTCCAAGGCGCGCGAGATGTAGGGTTTCAGGTCGCGGCGGTGGACTACTGCGTCTAGCATGCCATGTTCCAGGAGGAATTCGCTGCGCTGGAAGCCTTGCGGGAGTTTTTGGCGGATGGTTTGTTCAATGACGCGCGGGCCGGCGAAACCGATCAGGGCGCCGGGTTCGGCGATGTTCAGATCGCCTAGCATGGCGAACGAGGCGGTGACGCCTCCGGTGGTTGGGTCGGTGAGAACCGAGATGTAGGGAACCTTGAGTTCGTCGAGGTGGGCCAGGGCGGCGGAGATTTTTGCCAGCTGCATCAGGCTGATGACGCCTTCCATCATGCGGGCGCCGCCCGAGGCCGAGACGATCACGAGCGGGTGCTTCGTGTCGGCGGCTTTCTCGATGGCGCGCGTGATGACTTCGCCAACTACCGCGCCCATAGAGCCTCCGATGAAGGCGTACTCCATGGCACTGATAATGACGGGGCGTCCGTTGAGCTTGCCTTGCGCGTTGATGATGGCGTCGGTCAGGCCGGTGTCGGTGCGGGCTTGCTTGAGCCGCGATGAGTAGGCTTTGAGGTCGACAAATTTCAGCGGGTCGGTGGAAACCAGGTTGCCGTCGAAAGTTTCGAACTGGTTGTCGTCGAAGAGCAGGGCGAGCCGGGAACGGGCGTCGATGCGGAAGTGCTTGTCGCACTTCGGGCAGACGTTGAGGTTGTCCTCGAGGTCCTTTTTCCAGATGATCTGTCGACAGTTGTCGCACTTCACCCAGAGACCTTCGGTGCGCATCTTGCGCTCGCCGGAAGCGTCGAGTTCACCGGATTGTCGTTTGAACCATGCCATGCTAGTCGCTAGTCGTCAGTCACTAGTCTTCAGCTAAACCGCTCGCCACGACCTCAATACTCGATGCCTTTTTGTGCCTGGACGCCTTTTTCGTAGGCGTGTTTTACCTGGCGCATTTCGGTTACGGTGTCGGCTAGCTCGACAATTGTCGGATGAGCGTTCCGGCCCGTCAAGATAACATGAACCATGTCGGGCTTGCGCCGGAGAGATTCGACGACCCTGGCGGGATCGAGCATGCCGTAGCTGATGGCGTAGTTGATCTCGTCGAGGATGACCAGGTCCCATTGATTGGACTGGATGGCCAGCTCGGCTTCGGCCCAGGCTTGCTCGACCATGTGGACGTCTTCGGGGTCGGGCTTTTCGGCGCCGACCTTTACGAAGCCGCGGCCCATCTGCTTCATGATGAATTTGTCGCCGAAGGCCTGGACGGCGTCGAGTTCGCCGTAGTGCCAGGATCCTTTGAGGAACTGGAGCATGAGCACGCGCATGCCCTGTCCGACGGCACGGAGGGCAGTGCCCATGGCGGCGGTGGTTTTGCCCTTGCCGGGTCCGGTATTCACGATGATGAGACCACGGCGGATGTCGGGCATAGGCGAATCTATTATTGTACCTTGGCCAGCCGATCGCTGGTGGCGGAGCGTTGTTGGTTTTTGGTTCTTGCGTTCTTGCCGTCGGGTGAGAAACCCCCAGCCTTCGCAAAGTGCGCGATAGGCTGGAGGCATCCACCCCGCCCTCGCCCATTCGGATTTTCCCCAGGCTTCCTTGTGCATGATCCGCCCAGGTTAGCGTCCAAAAGGGCGGCCGCGAGCCTGGGCCACCGCTGCTGATACGAACTTCTTTGCTTTGGATGGAGTTCTTGACTACGTCCACCGACCAGCCGGTTGCGGAAAGGGTTCGGTGGCACTAAAATGCGCGGGCTCACAAAACAGCTTGTGAATGTATTCCCCATAGGAGGAATTATGAAGACAAGAACCATTTTGATGGCAGTGGTGGTGTGCCTGGTGTGTGTGTCGATGTCGTTCGCACAAAGCCCGCAAATGGGAACGTGGAAGTTGAATGAAGCAAAGTCGAAGATACCTGCTGGCGCTCCCAAGAACACAACGGTGATCTATGAGGCGGCTGGCGATAATGTGAAAGTCACCGTGGACGGAGTCGACGGCCAAGGCAAGCCCGCGCACAACGAATGGACGGGTAAGTTTGACGGCAAGGACTATCCGGTCACCGGCGATTCCGCTTCGGACGTGCGCTCCTACAAACAGGTCAACGACCATACGCTGGAGTTGACCGCCAAGAAAGGCGGCAAGGTCACGATCGAAGGGAAGGTTTCCGTTTCTGCGGATGGCAAAACGCGGACCGTCCAGGCCACTGGAACCGATCCGTCGGGGAAGAAGGTTAAGACGGAGGGTGTGTACGACAAGCAGTAGTGCAGTCGTCAGTCTTCAGTCGTCGGTCTTCAGCTGATCGACGATGAGTGTGCTGATGAAAGCCCTGCTCGGGAGAGTGGGGCTTTTCCTATTGCGCTATGGATTTCGCAGGGAGAAGGCTCCAAGATCGATGGCGTTGTGGAAAGGCGCGAAGAAGGGGAGGACGCCGACTGGTAAGATGAAGCCGTTCGGAACGAGCTTATTAGTGAAAACGGATTGGGGTTCAAGTCGAATCTGATGGGTAATCTTTCCGTATCCTCTCTTCGTCTACAGAAATTTTCCTTTCGCTTTGCTGAGCAAGTGCTCAACAGCACTGTCGCTGAAGGAAGAGATTGAGACAGTTCTTCTGGAAACCGTCCCCGATCTCGCCGTTTTGTCCCGTCCTGCGTTCAATGCGATGTTGGAGCAGCGATTCGTAGCCAGGGGTTGGACGAGCCAGCTGTGTTCGACGATCCGCATGATCCTGGCGCAAAGATGGATTTTTTGAAGGAAAGGATCGGTATCGAGGTCGGATTCGGGCACGCATCGTTCATTGGAATAGACCTGCTGAAATTTCAGGTGGCGTCCTACTCTGCACTCGACAAGATCGATGTAGGAGTCTATGTCGTCACAACCGGAAGATTTCAGAAGTTCATGAAGGGCGAATGTGCCCAGAATTGGGAAGGCTCACTGACATTTGAAAAGGTAAAACGGTACTTGCCGCATTTTAAGAGTGCGATTCAGGTGCCCATCTGGGTCGTCGGGATCGACGTGTGACCATGACTTGGTGGTAACCCCAGACTTCGCAAAAGGAGCGGTAGGCTGGGGCACCCGGCAAGATCTCAAGAGGGATGAAGTCGTGGAATCCCACCCTAACGTCGCAAAGGGCGCGACGTTAGGATGGGGCACCCGCACCCGCCGCACCCGCCGATTGTTGCGATCGAGACAGCGCCTAAAGGCGCCTCGCATGGCGCGGGGACGGCGCGCCTGAAGGCACGCCCTGATACGAACCTAGGCGCAAAGAACCTAGACGCCCAGATGCGAAGCTAGACGCTAAGAACCTAGACGCTGTGATACGAACCTAGATCCAACACCCGCTGCTCACTCCTTTGCTCGACTCACTTCCGGCTTCGCATCAAACCGCCAGCCTATACTCGTGTACCACTGCTTGTAACTCAACTGATCCCCATGGACGTACGTGTACCCGCTCTGCAAAAAGGAATTGCCCCACAAGTTCACGTCAAACGACGAATCTACAAAATTCGACGTCTGATTCTGCGAGAACGGAGACAATAGCCGCTGGCTTCCGAACTGCGCGTCCCACATCATCCGGTCTCCCAAGTGTCGCGACAGCGTCAGCAGTTTGTAGTCGCCACGGCCGAACGAGCTGTCGAACTTGGAATAGCGCATGTCGGCCCGCAAACCGGTGTGGCCAATCTCGTCGATCGTCAACCCGTACATCTGGTTCAGCGACCGCCGCGTGTCCCCCGTCCTGTCGCTGCGCCCGAGCGTCGTATACAGCCAGATATGTTTCCCCGGCTCGACCCGCACGCCGAAGCTCACGCCCTGGTAGAGCAGCTTATCCACCAGTCCTGTGCCGATCAGTGCGGTGGCCGCCGTCGGAACATCCCGGAAGTAATTGTGGTACACGTCGAACGCCACTCGCCGGGTGGCTTGGTAGTGCAACGTCAAATAACTTCGGCTGATGCCCGCGCCCGGCGTGATGCCGTTCGTGGTCAGGCCCTGCGGAGAATCGGCAATCAGCGAGTGATACACCGATACTGTGTTCTTGTACGAGATGCCGTTTTCCAAAAACACAAACGGACGATCCAGCCGCCACTTGATCGTGCTCAGCGCAATTCCCGCCGTGCTCGTGTAGTGAAACGCCTCCGAGCTTCCACCCTCGAAATTCACGAAGCTGCCGGCCATGCGCTGGTTCGGACTGTAGCGGAACGAGGTCGGGTCAGGATTCGATCCCGCAAACGCGCCCACGAGAATTCCGCGCGCCACTTTCCGGCCGAAGTACCCGCCATCGATAACATCGAGGCTGTTTGCCCAGGGCAGCCACAATCTTCCGAAGCCCGCCACCCACTTCGAATCCGGATTGTCGTAGTACAGCTGCATCGTGTACGTCTTGTTAAGGACAGTCTGCAGACTGTTTTCCTCAAACTGCGACTGCTTCGTGATTCTGCCGCGCCAGTAGCCTTCGAGATTCCAATGCGTCCCGCCAATATGCGTGATATCGCTGCGCGCCACCAGCCCGACCATGGAACTCGATCCTGCCGTACCGCTGATCCCGCTGTAGTCGAATCCGATGCGCCCCCGAACTCGCTGCTCCGGGCGCGGCTCCACGTGCGGAGCCCGCGCCACGAATCCCTCCCCCTGTTCGACCGAAATCCAGTCCGACGACACGTTCCCCTTGCGTCCGGACGCGCGATGATCCATCACCGCCAACGTCTCTGACACCGACAGATAGGCCCAGTCCCCAGGCTTCAGACTCCGCTTCGCGTCGTGTACCTCGGTGACCGCCGACGTCTCCGCCACCGAGAGCACTCGCAGCTCCGCCACTTCGCCAGTCGCGTCCCCCGCTGCGATCACGCGGCCACCCTTCTTCGATTCCGGCACGATCAGCAGCATGCCTTCTTCGAGTCCAGCCGCCCGGCCTCCCGACAGGTACGCGACGCCCTCTGCCACGTACTTCACCTTGAATCCCATCTGCACATGCTTGATCGCATTGCGCGTCACCGCGGGCGCATTTGTCACCGAAATTCCGGCGAGCGCGTTTCCAATCATTCCTCCCGGAATCGTAGCCGGATCCTCGCCGGGCACCGGCGGCAGGACGGTCAGCGCAATCGTGTTCCCCTCGGTCGAAAGCCCATACGGGTGAGCGCAATCCAGATCCACCACCAGCCGCGTGATCATCGGCGTCGCGCTGGTCAGGCCGATCCGGAGATCCTTCACCCCTTGCTGGTTCACCGCGATGAGCTGCTGCCGCGCCTTTGCATTCGTGTTGGGCAGCTCGAGCACCAGCCGGTCTGGATTGTTCGCGATGAGCACTCGCGGACTCACCGCCCCGGTAAGCTGCACTTCGATTTTCAGCTTGTCGCCGCTTGGCACCACGCGCACTTGCTCAATCGCAGCCGGCGCCACGCCCAAATTCTTCGCCGCACCGGACAATACGAACAGTTGCAGCGATACGAGCAGGGAAAGCAGGGGGAGTGGTGTCCATTTCTTCATTGTTCTCTCTCTCAATTGCCCGCGGCTGTTGCCCAGGGTCGTTGGTTGTGTTCCAAATACCTGCGAGGCCTTTAGGAAGCGCCTTCTGCAGTAAAGCCAAAGCTTGTTCACCACCGAGTCACAGAGTTACACAGAACCTTTTTCTTTACTTTCTCTTTGTGTCTCTGTGGTGAGAAAATCCTTTTAAAAACTTTTCCCCGACTTACTTCTCTTCACCATCGCTGGGGAAATCGTAGTCATCCAGTTATCCATCAGGCTGTGGCACTCCAGGCACTGCATAGAGAAACCTTGCGCAATGTGATTCGGATTCTTTGCCTTCTTGAAATCGTCCATATGACAACTCGAGCACTCGGTCGACAGTCCCTGCCGGTTGAACGGACCCACCGTGCCCACCTTGTGACAGGAATAGCAGTCCACCAAGGCGTGGGCGCCGATCAGCGGGAAGCGATCCTGGTGCTCATTAATGTTGTGTATGGAGACTTGCCACCCGGTATCGCGATGGCACAGATCGCACTGCGCGCCGTTTTTCCGCCGATGGATATCGGCGTGGCAGTCCTGGCACTGGTTGCCGGTCTTGGCGAACACCAGGTCGGTATGGCAATCCGCGCAGCCGACTTTCGAGTGCAGTCCGCGCAGCGCAAAGCCCGTCTTGGAGTGATTAAATTCGGGGACCGCTCGAATCGGCTTCCAGCCCTGGGGGGTGTGACAATTCTCACAGGGAATATTCAGCTTCCCATGCGGACTGTGGGTCTTCTCTTGCGGCACGGGCTGTCCGCTGTCGAACGCGAACGCTCCCAGATACAACGCCGCAACCATCTGCGCAAGTAAGATAACTCTTCGCAACACCGTATAATCCCTGGGCTCGGAATAGACCGCGCCTGCTGCGCAAGAGAAATCCCCCTTTCTACCAGCGCTTCAGTCACCAGCTTGTCAGCTCGCAATGTTCCGCGATCGGTATGCAGGCATTCCATCAGGGATGGCGTTTTCAAAACAGGTCTGAAAAGTACGGTCCCTGCGGGACAGTATCAGTAGTACAGTCGTTCAGTCGACCAAAGCTAACTTAGAGCAGTTACTGTGCATCGCCAGGATGCTCAACTCACCAACATATGCGTCCTCGGGATTTTGCAAAATCTCTTTTTCTTCGACCGCGACGCTTGCCCAGTGGGCTTACTTGGCGCTTCCTACCAGCTTCTCCACGTCGGGCATCTCTTTCACCACACCGGCGGACAAATTCTCCGGCCCTGCATCGGTCACCAGAATCGTATCTTCCACTCGGAAGTGCATCTTTTTCTCCGGGAACTCGACGATGGGTTCGACCGTCACTACCTGCCCTGCCTTGATCGGACCCTTCGTTCCTGATACATCGTGCGTCGCCAGCCCTACAAAGTGGCCGGGAAATCCGTACCACTGCTTCTCAATCCCATATTTCGCGAACACGGCCTTGCCCGCATCGGAGGCCTGCTCGTAGGTGTTCCCCGGCTTCAGGAGGGCGATCACGGCTTTCTGACATTCCAGATCGACGGCGTACCACTTCGCCTGCTCGTCCGTAAACTTGCCGCTCACGTTAAAGGTCCGCGTGATATCCATGGCCATGTGGTCGAGGTCCGCTGCGAAATCGAATACCACCAAGTCCCCCGCCTGAATCTGTCGCCGATCATTAAAGTAGTGCCACGTGTTGATGTTCTCGCCGGTGCCGACGATTGCGGGATAGGCCCAGCCCGACGCGCCGCCGTTGCGGAAAACGAAATCCGCCTGGGCTTCGATCTGGTACTCGAATATGCCGGGCTTCGCGTGGGCGATGCCTTGCTTGATTCCCTCCGCGCTGAGCGCGCCGTTTTTGCGCAGGACTGCAATCTCCTGGGGCGTCTTGATATTCCGCATCGCATCGATGTACGGAGTCAGGTCTTTCAGGTGTGCTGCCGGATACCGCTCCGCCAGCTTCTTGATGGCCGCGCGATCTCCCGGCAGCGGGTCGCCATAGGGATGCGTGTACTCTTCGGCATAATCTCCGCCAGTCTCCGGACGCGCGCCGTCGGCTTTGTCCGCAAATGTCAGGCGCGCCCACAAATCGGGAGACTCACTGCGCATGAGGCCGAAGGCCAGCCCGCGATCGAGGACGTCGAGCGACAATACCGTCTCGAACCCCAGCTTCTTGCGCTCGTCTTCCGCGAGCGACAACAAATTCGCTCCATACACCTGCTTGGTGCGCGGGGCCTGCTGCGGCTCGAAAATCACGACGCTGCCCTTGGCGCAATCCATGACCATGACGGCGCCGGGATCGGACAAACCGGTGTAATAAAAGAAATCGTTGTCCTCGCGATAGTGCACCGCCTCGGGGAGAGTCTTGCGAGCAAACAAGATCAGATACCCGGACTTCAACTGCTTCGCCAACTCACTTCGCCGGCGGGCGAACTCCTGCGGGCCTCCCAGTTCAATCACCGCCGCGGAGTCGGTATACTGCGCAAGAGCCGAGGCGCTCAAGCCGACAAGCGAAGCAATCAACATCACCACAGACACAGTCAAGCGCACCAGCCAAGCTCGGAATACGGAAATTCGACGCAGCATCAGGTTCTCCACAAGCAGAAAGTTTTGGGCAACAAATCCGAAAGTAAGTCGGCTTGAAGTGAGGCCGGCACGCAGATTGTAGAGGCTGCCGCCAAATCGCACCAGCGCGGCGGAGACGGAGATTGTGATGGTTGAGGGATTGTAAGTGGCGAACATTTCCAAACTGAGTGCGGTTCTGCTGGCTCTAGCTCTGCTCTGTTGCCGAGCGTCGGCGCAGGAGTCGCTTGGCGCGTTGCGGAAGCGGGCCGAAAGCGGGAGCGCGGAGGCGCAGACGGCTTTGGGCATCTTGTATCGGAACGGTGACGGCGTGCGACAGGATCTGAGCGAGGCTCTGCGGTGGTTCCGGCTGGCTGCCGCTCAAGGGAATGCCGAGGCAGAGAATGATCTTGGATTTCTCTACGACTACGGCGGGGGAGTTCCCATCGATCACCAGGAAGCCGCGCGCTGGTATCGCAAAGCTGCGGAGCAGGGCCATGCGGAGGCGGCGCTGAACCTCGCATGGCTTTATGACAGCGGCCAGGGATTTCCGATTGACCATGCGGAGGCGACGAAGTGGTATCGAAAGGCGGCCGAGGAGGGGAATGGCGATGCTGCGTTCGACCTGGGAGTGATGTACGAGAAAGCGCAAGGGGTCGGGCTGGATTATGCCGAAGCGGCGCGCTGGTACCGGAAGGCCGCGGACCAGGGAATGCACATTGCGCAACTTAGTCTCGGGCGACTGTATGCGAGCGGGCATGGTGTGCCGCGCGATCCGGCGGAGGCGGCGCGCTGGTATCGTAAAGCTGCGGACTTGGGACTTGCTTCCGGACAATACGAATTGAGCCTGGCATATTCGAGCGGCGCGGGTGTGCCGGTTGACCCGGTGGCTGCTTACGAGTGGATGGACCTGGCCGTGTTTCGCGCAAATGGATCGGTGCACAACAAATATGCTGCGGCGCGCGATGCACTGGGCACGCGAATGACTCCCGAACAATTGGCTGAGGCGAAGCGGCTGTCCGGGGAGTGGAAAGCCAAGTGGCCGCACTGAGAGTCTTAAATTAGTAGGCGCTCTTCCAGTTCCATCCGTCGGATGGGCGCGTGATGCCGCTGATGCGCAGGCGGTGGTCGGCAGAATTACGACTGGGATTGCCGGTAATGGTGATGCGGTCGCCTGGTTGGAGCGTGTCCTTTTCAATTCCCTGACGGCTGAGTTGGCCGGCTGTGCCCCACTCGGCGGCCCATGTGATGGTCTTGTTCTTCTCGCCGGGAATTTCCACGAGAATGGCCGAATGCGGGTTGCGGAAGAGGAACTCGACGACCGTGCCTTTGATGGTAACGGTCTCGGAAGAATAGGTTCCCGCGAAGGAGTGGTGCGCCTGAGCATGAGGAATGCAAAGCAGGGCGCTGGTGAGCAGGGCACTCAGCGCGAGTTTTGCCCGCTTCGGCATTAAAGGGATGATACACGGAGTGGAGATTTCGCGATCTCGTGGTCGCGGCATCTCAATTGCCGTAACAAAAGCCCTCTTGTTTGGCTTCGGTGTAAAGGCTTCTCGGAACTAAGATCTGATCGTATCGAACGTAAAGGACTGGGACATTAACCCTCTCGTCAGGCGATTGGATCCATTTTCGTCCGGTTTCCCGCTTATAGACCAATTCGCTTTGAGGAATTGTGGCTTGGCTTCCGCAGGTAACGTAGACATCTTCAAACACACCATTTCCGCTGGTATCCGCAAGCTTGCATCGATCAACGTTCTCATGCTGATCGAACCAGCATTCCAACCAATAACCAGTTTGGCGCAAGCTCAACGGCAAGTTGTTTGGCACGACGTAAAGTGCGTTTGACGAGACAGTATGCGGTCGTCGAGGTTTATGTTCTGCCCACCAGAGCACGAATGCGGCGAGGATGATTATCGCTCCCACCATCACACTGCTGATTTTCCTGGGAACAAAGCGAAGCAGTAGAGCGACGACCACTCCCAGTGCAACAGTCCCAAGCACGAACACTGTGGCGATGGGCATACTGACCAAGCCCATTACGAGAAAGCCGACAGCGACAAGCAATCCGGCAAACTCGGAGTCCAGTTGCATCACCCGCCAAGGGCCGGGATGTCGTTTGGCAGTGTGATCTTCCATCGTCTAATTGTCCCACCAGTCCTTGGCGAAAAACCATCACAGGAACTTCCGGCTGTTGATAAATCCGCATTTCACTCGTAACCGTAGGGTTACAAGTGTAACCGCCTGTTTGCGACAGTGATCGGCTAAAATCCAGCGATGAATTCTCCGCGAATCACCTTCGGAGACAAAGTCCGCATCAGGTCAGCTTCCGTGACTGACGCCACGGGAGTCGCGGGCCAAACCGGTATTGTTTATGGTGGGACTGCTCCGTCGGTGACGAAGGTTGAGGTCATCGGGGACATTTCTGACGACCACGCGATCGCCGTTAGGGTCGAAGGAAGGCCGAGTCTTTGTGGTTTGCCGAGAACCTTTTGGAGTTCATTGACCACCAGCCCGACACGACGATGAGCGTCGCGGATCGCCGCTTTACTAGAGATGAACACGGGGAATGGCACGAGGCAGAACAAAACTGATTCTCCGTGCTCAGAACGCTGCTCTATCAGCAGTTGGATGGCTTGCAGACCTTGCGGCGAACGCTGCGTCCCGACTTATTGGCAGAGAGCCGGAAACATAAAGCTTCAAAACTGCTGCGCCAGATCCCTTGCATCGGACCGATTCGGGCTGCCCGCTTGCTGGCATTGATGCAGACCCCACATCGCTTTCGCAGCAAGCGACAACTCTGGACCTACAGCGGCTTGGGGATTGAGACACGCGACAGTGCGCAATACCGCTTTGTCCGTGGACAGCTGCAACGGGCGAAAAAACCGCAACAGATTCGTGGTTTGAATCGGAATCACAATCACGAGATGAAAGAGATCTTTAAAGGAGCAGCCACCCGAGCCAGCTGTGGGGTGGGGCCGTTACGCGACTTCTATGAGGCATTGCTGGCCAAGGGAATGAAGCCCGAGATGGCGCGTCTGACCTTAGCCCGAAAGATCGCGGCCATTGCTTTGACACTTTGGAAGAAGGAGGAACGTTTCGACGCCGAACAACTGAAGCCGCAAGCAGCTTGAGCGTCGCACAGAACTCAGGGGATCTCCCAGGTTTCATGCCTCGGTGGTGACCCATCGGTTCCGGCGATGCTCGGGTTCGAGGGAGAGTATCCATACGCTCATTAGGCGCTTCGTGTGCTGCTACAGGCAGCCCGAGTCTCCGGGTCAATCCTATTCCCCCTCGGATAACCCAAGAAAGCCATAGGCCTCGAGCCTCCCATAGGATGATGGTTGGCACTTAAGCCAACGGTTGGCTTGCACAGCTTCGCAACGATGGTGTCGGGACCGGTGCATGAAATCACTCAAGGGAGATCAACAACTGCGATCCGTATCCCTGTCGTACTGTGTGGCGCTTCAGGCGTTAAAACCAAAATCCTCTCCACGAAGAAGAAGGGGCCTGGATGCAAGCACCGACCGAAGTCTCTCGGAGAGGAGTGGGAGAAGTGTTTTCGCTTGACATCCTCTCTCATAGGATGAGTGTAATGGCGATTTTTCGCCAACTATCGCGATTAGGTCATGGACGCGTGTTTGGATTTCCTGTAACCAATAAGCGGGTACCCGAGGTTTATCAACTGTCGCGCCTTATGGCCGACATTGAGAATTTGGGCTTTAAGGAATACGAGACGGGGCGTTCGTCAGTGTTTGAAGGAAACGAGATTCCCCAGAAATTGCTGACCTTGTCATGCTGCTCGACAAACTCAATTCCGTAAGTTGAAACTCCTGCGTGGCGGTGAGCTGTGAGACGATGCGGGCGGAAACCTGAATGCCGCGTTTATTCTTTACCAGTATGACGGAACCAGCCACAAGATCACGACTTATCTGAACCGCAGCTCCATGCTTGTTCAGGTTGATCGCTTTCGCGGGCATCGTAAAAGAACATTTCAGACGGTCTTCACCCGATATTCCTACCGGCGCATTGAGAAACATTCGGCTACTCCGGCGTCGTGCAATCTGAATGCGATTAGCAGTGGCGGTGGGCGTTAGAACTGTCCGGTGGGGAGTGACATGTTTTATGTTCATGTTCCGAGGAAATTAGACCCAGTGGGCGGCGGCTGCAATGTACGTCGGTCACGTGCAGTGGTTATGCACAGAACCCATTGATTTTACCGGAGTTTCTCTCGACGGCATTGCCTGATTGTGAGCATACTCGCGAGAAGAAATCCCAAACCAGCCCCCCAAGAACCAAAAGTCGCGATCTGCCCGAGCGAGGCGGAGCCCCTCCCACCGGACAGCAAAACTCCCTCATACGTTAGAGCTGGAATCCACAGAAGTAGGCGCAATCGGAAATCCATCGGGCACCCCCTCGGCTTGCGACTCTACTGCCACGGCGCTCGCAGATCAAGATGCGAATGAGTACGATCCCTTGACATGCTAGTCAATGTACTGTGGTGCATCGCACGACAGTTGGTGGCGAGAACAGGCGATTACAACTCATCGGGTCTTTGGATCTTGAGTTTCGGTTCTGGGCTTACAGATCGGGCAGCGTTGTAGACGATGAATGAGTCTTTTCCAGAGCGGCCACCCTTGTTTCTCGATTTCGTGCTGCCATCTGGGCCCGAAGACCCTTTTTCGAATCTCTGGATCGCTGACACCCATACTACAACTCCAACATTGGGTGGGTTTAGAGAACTGTGAAGCGCTTCCGCAGATCTATCCCGATTAGATTTTGCAGCCAAAGATACGAATGTTGCAATCAGGCGTTCTCACCACTTTGCGCCTTTTGTTCGCCAAAACCGGGGTCAATTGGTGAAATGGCGATGTTTCGCCAATGAGTGTCCCTCTGCTGCGGCGCTTGCTCACTGGGTCTGAAGTATGTTTGCCAAAGTGAAACTTGGCCAGGTGCTCTGTTGCATAGGTAGATGCAGGATCGAGAGCAAGCTCACCTAGCAACCGAACCGCACCCTCACGATCGCCTTTCCGCTCGCGGATCAGGGCCTTGTTAACCTGCAAAATACCGTTCGTCTCGCCGTCGGGGTTCTCTGCCAGCCCACGCTCGATGGCCAAGAGGCTCTCAGCGTCGTTAGCCGACAGGGCCGCAAGTTCCTTCCAACCGGGAGCAAAGCCCGGAACCCGTTTGACCAGTTGGTGAACGATTGCGGCCCTTTTCTCGGGATCGTCCGTCCACTCCAATGACAGATATGCCGAATAGGTCCCAGCTGGCAAGTCGCCCCTCTTCTCTCGATCAAGCGTGTCGATGGCCGTGATCGCGGTAAAGAACCCGCGCGGAGACAGGTCAACTGTCTTCCGGTAGTACGTCCTCGCTTTCTCGCTGTCCTTCATCAGAAGGTAGGTGAACGCCATGTCATAAACTGGGTACGGCCATTGAGGAGCTAGTTTGGATGCTTGCTCCAAAAGGGTAATAGCCTTTTTGTAGTCACCTGACTGACCTGCTAGCCTCGCCTCCTGATGTAATGATTTGGCATCGGCCGGCACATTGGACTTGCCGACCATCTCATAGCTAAAGGTACCTGTCAGTCCGCGAAGTTCGTCTTTCGTAAGCGTACGGCCGTCCGCACCACGAAAAATGATCACAGAAGACTCTTTCTGCGTATCACCATGGTCGCGATTGCAACAGACAGCAAGTATCACGAGAGCAATCGCGACTAGCAGCAAAATCCGGCTCGGTTTCATTAAAGTTTAATGCTGTTGCCAGGACACCCATAAACGACAACGAAGTCAATTGAAATTATCAGGCGTTTACACAAGCTTGCGCCGTTTGTTCGCCAAAATCCGGGTCAATGAGTGCAAACTGATATTTCGCCCAGCACGTCTTTCGGCTCACGAACTCAGTCGTCTTCGTTTACCTGTGGGAACCTGCGTCTAGACCTTGAAGCCCATCTCGAAAAGGATGCTCGAAGGCGATGGCAACGGCGAAATCTCCGGTTGCCTTCGGTTGCACTCGAAGAACCTTGCCGCGAACGCTGGATTGTTTGCCGGTGTCGGAATGGGAGGCAACTCCAAACGCTACCTCTACCGCGGACCCCTCGGGAATCAGAGACGCACTAGAAAGCAAAATGCCGCCGAGACTGATGTTTTCCGAACGCGTGTGCAATTCCTTGTCGGCAACCTTGAGCGAGACAGGCAGGTGCAGAGGATAGCGAATGTCACGTCGTTCTGACCGCTGAGGGGTATCCATTTGTGGGCATGCGCGCTCGGAAAGAGTACGCCGAAGCCGCTGCCGCAGACAGGTAACGGCAGTGTATCGAGCTCTGAGCAAAAGGCCGATGTTGGGACAGTAATGTGTTACGGCGAGGTCGCAGAGAAAGCTTCCGCGACGCGGTTAGGGTTAGAGCGACCGCATGAGTCTGCAAACCTATTGCTTCAGCGAAACTGTCTTGGGATCTTGCGCCTTCTGTGGCGGTTTCGTCTTGTTCGCAGCAGGTGCCTTCTTTACGTAAGGCTTGCTCATGTTGCTAGCGTGCTGCTCGTGCTTCTGGTCCTTCTTGCCAGCAGCCAGCGTGGCCGGTTTTATCTGCGCTGCCTTAGCCTGAGCCGGTTTTGGTTGCGTCTGTTTGGCCTGGACTGTTTTCGCACTCTTGTCGCTATCCCCATGATGGCGCCAGAACGCGAGTTTAGAGAGGCGACTGTGGTGCTCCTTATTCTTATCTTTGTCGGCATTGTTCCCGCCAGGCTGAGCCATCGTCAGCGTGGTGAACAGCACTAGGCTGACAACAAGGCTCAGGATAGTTCTGATTGCTTTACTCATAAGACCTCCCGGTTTCGGGAATTGTGCAGTGCTTAATGGAGGCTCACAAGTGACGAAAGGGAACACCTAGTCGGCTAATCGGGGCAGCGTGGCGCCTTCATGCTCCTTTGTCGACAGCGTTTCAAACGCCATACCCAGGGGCAGACGAAAGACCGGTGGTTACGCTAGAAGCGGAAGGATGGGCTTTTGCCGCCAAGGGAAAATCCGGCTCGTAGGCGAGGGCGATTACGGGCCAAGACGTACGGAGCACCAGAACAGGCAGGACTCTGTGCAGCATGTGGCGCAGCGATAAGATGTTTATATGCTACTCGTCATTTTTGGCGCAGGCGCTTCTTACGATTCAGTCCATCACTTGCCTCCTCCTTCCCGGTCAGCAAGCGGCCAAAGCAACCTTGGAACCCCGCCCATCGTCTCAGCTCTTGGGCCGCACGAACAGTTTCGCCCACCCTTGGCGAATCAACTCTTCGAGAATCGAGATTGGTTTGTCCCGATCATGCAAGAGTTCGGTGATTTTAGATCACTCGTCACGTCTCTAAGGACTGCCAACTCTGTCGAGAGACGCTTAGCGGAACTTCAAAAAGAAGCTGAGACCCTTGAGATTAGGCACTGCCAGCTCGCTGCAATCTGCTACTACCTTCAGTCTGTCATTTGGTCCTGTCAGAAGAACTGGCAGAAGCATCACGCAGGAATTACTAACCACGCAGCCTTCTTGGAGACGATAGAACTCTGGCGACGTCCACTAAACGAGCAGGTTTGCATCGTGACTTTCAACTACGACACGATGATCGAGCAGGCTATGAGTCAGGTGCTCAGAATCGACTTCGATACCTTCTCGCGATACATATCCGACGAGAACTATAGGTTGATAAAGCTCCACGGTTCCATCGATTGGGGCCGCGAAGTCGTTTCCCCTGTTGCGCCAAGGTCGCCTGGTGACATCGTTGGTAACGCGGCCAACATGAAATTGTCAGAGCAATATGGGAAGGTGGTCCAGCGCCCCGTCGCATTCGATGACGGGAAGGTAGGTTTTCCGGCGCTCGCGATCCCCGTTGAGAAGAAGAGCGAGTTCGTGTGCCCTCCCGCGCATCTCGAAGCGTTGGCGAACCTTATCTCGCGCGTCACGAAGATCATCGCCATCGGATGGCGCGCTACTGAACGTCACTTCCTAGAGATGCTGACTAACCGTCTCATGGGCCTCCAGGGCGATGTGGATCTGATGGTCGTGTCAGGCGACGAAAACGGAGTGAAAGAGACGGTCAACAACTTGGCGATCGGGTCAGTGAAGTCGGAACGCAAGCGGGCGCTCAGGAGCGACGGATTTTCTGGCCTAATGAATCAAAGCGGGCGCGGGCACCTGGAAAGTTTTCTCAGATAGCGAGACTCCGAGCCGGAATGTGCGTGAACAATCGCTGCTCCACGCCGCCGAGCTTCCTCACGCCTCTTTTGTCGCAGAGCTAAATCCGCTTTCCAGCTGATCTTTCAGGATGAGCACCTGGATGTCTGCGAGCTTGCGCAGATTCGTCAAGTCAACTTTCGTCAACACCACAGCTTCTTCGCCGGACGTTGCCCAGCCGCCAGCCGCGCGCTCAGCTCTTCGAAATAGTCGACGTTGGCCAGAACGATCGCCATACGCCAAAGCAGCTTCTGGCGCGCGGTAGTCATCGAGCTCGCCGTCTGCGGACTCAAGCCTTGTTCTGCGCCAATCGACTCGTCTTTGCTCTCGGTCGCAACCGATTGCCCGCCGCCGCTAGCGTCCATTTGGATGCTATCTTCTCCCCATTCCTAGGCGCATCATCGCTGCTTCTCTATATTCGCTTTTTATTCGCCGTCTCCGTATAGTCAGCATAGCAACGTCGGGTCAGAGATTTCGCCCAGTGGGGACCGGCACAAATGTGAGAATGAGGAATCCGGCGGGCGCGCTTTCTGAAGCGGGTTACGCAAAGCTTGTAGGCGGCTCCCGGGCAAAGAACAACTCATTGTTAACGAGAGCTTCAACGGCCTCCACAATCTCCTGGCCACAACTCTTGGTAACCGCTCCCCGGAAGCCAGCATCGCGGGCTGCATCAGCTAGCTGACGGGACACTTCCTGAACGCTAATGAGGAGCATCGGGAGCCGGGGATTGGCTTTGATTATTTCCCGCGCTGCCTGGACGCCATTCATGATTGGCATGCCGAGGTCTAGTATTGCAAGATCGGGCGTGAACAGCACAACCTTCTCAACAGCCTCCACGCCGTTGACCGCCTCGCCGCATACTCGCCAGTCCGAATGTCTCTCCAGAAGTCGTCGCAACAGGATGCGTATTGTGGAGTCGTCATCCGCGATCAATATTCGAAGGGCCATACTGCTCTCCCGAAAACGCAAGGAGCCATACACCCTGCATGTGACGATTGATGCATCCTAACTTCGCAACGACCATACAGATCTTGCTGTATCGATAGTGACTATTGTGATTACGGGGTACGCCCCTTCGCAGCTAAGCCAGGGAGCGCATGGCGCGCGATTCGGTTCTCGACAAATCATTCCGAAAGGAGGAAGTATAAATTCGGCCAAAGAAGGGGCGAGCACATAAGTTTGTGCGTTTATTTGCGGAAAATAGGAACCCTGCGTCGGTGGGGTCGGCTACCTTGGGAGAGCCGACAGAAGAACAATCCGACACGGGGCGACGTCTCGTGTTGAATGGGAAGGTTTCTTCAAGGCTTAGCGCGCTCAAATACAAGGAGGCCCGTAGACCCGAAGAGTTCTTCTAGTAGGCAGATCAGTCAGCTTTACGCATTCTTGCCCAGATCATGCTCCAATTCGGCCAGGCGACGGCGCTCCTCGATCATGTCTTCTATTCTGGCAATGTGCTCTCGCAAGACGGACCGAAGCTGGGACAGGATCTCATCTAGGTCGTCGAGACTCGGATTGCGGCTGCTCAACGCGCTCTCTGGGCAAAGGTAAAGGGACGGAAAGTAGTTTCAATCATCCCGCGCAAACGCCCGATGTCTCCAGCAGCGCGGAGACGGATCGCAGCAGCTCAGAAAGCACGCTGGGCGAAGTGGCGCAGAGAGAGGAGCGCATAGCAGTCGGTGCTCTACGCAAATAATTCGAGAGTCCCCTGATGCCGTGAGTAACTGCAGCTGCTTACTCCCGTCATCTTTTCAGCCCGACGCGGCATCCCTACCATTAGAGGTGCGACTCCTCAACAACCTAACAGGTGATACCTATGCCGGACTGGTACAGGGTAGACTTACCGCTGACGGAGTCCTGTCGGAATGGAAAGGCTGACCAACTCCAGAGCGCGTTTGAGGCCATATTCATCACAAGTGGGAAGCCCAAAGACGCTGCGCTATTCGAATTGCACGACGACAGCTGTGAAACGAATGGCTTCTATATTTCGCCTTCGGGTGCCGCGCTCGTCACGAATCTGATTGAGAACTTTGGCGGCGTGGAATGTGCAGCCCCAGCTTTGTCAGACCGTCTGGTGTTGTTGGTCGGCCATGCGAGTTTCAGGGAGTCACTTGAGCACGACGAAGTGGCTAAGCAAGTATTAAGCCGAATACGGATTCGTGCGCCGATTTTCTGACTGAACAGTCCCGCCCAGGACGATAGACGCACCCAATCTGCTCGAGACAACGCCGTTTCTGTCCGCTCTAAGGATCTGCCTTCTCGAACCGCCTGGCTTGAGTGCAATTATCTTCAGCGGCTCTAAGAACTCCGGGCGCTAACTGTAAAACGTCAGTTCGCGGATGTGGCTGTGCGTCGTTTCGTGCCCGTTGTATTCCGACTTCTCCTGCCTACTTCGCCAGTTGCCATATTCATCATATTCGTAAACGTTGCTAGATCTCAGTGCTGGTTCCGTGTGTCCGCCGAACTCGCTGGGCAACGGGTTGGTCGTCCTCGTCGATTCGCTTATATCTCCGTGCTCGTTGTACCTCAGCGATATATCTTCGCCGATCGGCCCCCTCCGCATGTGTCGTTCGGCAAGCCTACCTTGTTCGTCGTACGCGTACGTTCGCACAGCGTCACCGAACAATCCGGTGCGCTGCGAGGTTTCCGCAAGCTGCGTTTTCATTTGCTCGATCGCAGCCGCGCGGTGTTCGACAGGAATTTGGTCACGGAAGGCTTTCGGAAGAGGAGGATTCTCGGTGGTTAGCTTTTCCTGGCTCAGTCGTCCATCCGCATCGTAGGTATACGCGATGCGTGCCAAAACCATCCCCTCGTCATCGAGAATTCTTGCTTCAACTGGTTGGCCGCGCTCGTTATATGTCGTCTCGACCGTCCCGACGCCTTCGGGTGTTTCCCCTTCCGCCACCGCGTCGAACGCAGCCCCTATACCAAACGCGTGACGTCCTCGGTCTGCTCTCGAAGGGACTGTTCGAATCCGCGTTTTTTGGCCTCGTTCGTCGTAGTGAACTTCGTCTACCCAGTCGCCGTTGCTGCCAGGGATACGGAGCAGTCTTCCCCTGTCGTCGTAGACATACTTTCGCTCCACACGTCCGTGCGACGTATTCCCGCTCCATTCGAGGATTTTGCCGTCGCGATCAAACTTGGTCGTGCTGTATTCGTCAACGACGGATTTAACCGGTCCGTGCAGGTTGAGTCTTTCACGGTCCGAGAGTATCAACGCATTCATGGCTTGAGTTAGGGTGCTACGGCAGCGAAAGACTGTCAATACGTTCTCTCGTGCGCTGTCCCTCTCGCGATCGGATATTTAAGCTGCCTTGATAGAATCTCTCCATAATAGGCAGAGACAGCTTATGGACCAGGAACTTGAAGCCGGGTTGTCCGATTTGAGCGCGCGTTTGGCCCGCGCGAAGCTCAAGATCGTTGACAACAGGCGACCGTGGCCGGACCGAACAGCAACCTATCTTGTTATAGGAAACGGCGAGCGGAATACTAGTATCGTCCTGACTGACGAATTTCTCAGTGATTTGCCCGCAACTCGCGAATACCAAGTCGCGGTCGATGAGTATGCTACAACACTTGGAACTCGAATTCGGTGCGGTCCTGCTAATCTGTTCTACTGCAAATCAGACGCAACAATTCGGGTAGAAGTTGAATGGCCAGTGCGGGCCGCAGTTGTGCGGTCTCGATTTCAAGTGGACGTCCTCACAAATGTAACTGACGCACGAAATGAAACTCTTGCCAGATGCGCAGTCGCGTTAAACAGGTTCGGGCCTTACGATGGCAAGACTCCGTTCGATGAAGTTAGATCGGTAGTGAATCGCATACGAATAGCGCTCGACCGAGGGACACTTTCCTTCCACAAACCTAAAGATCATCCTATTCAATATCAAAGAATTGCGGAGGACGATGTGACCGATGCCCCTACTTCTCCTCCTGAGATCGAAAAGTTCATTGCAGGAAAATCCTTCTGGTTGGGATTTCGATTACCTCCCGTTCCAGGCGAGACTTGGATTGCGGATCCTTGGGATGCAAACTACCTTGGCGTCTCAGTGAAGGATCTGGCACAACAAGGATTCGTTGTGCGCGCTCGCGGTCTTATTGATCTCGATGCAACGCTCGCCTATGCGCGGCCATCGGACAAACTTCTCACTGAAGGTTGGCCAAGGGCGATGGAATCAATAAATCCAGCGGAACAACTGCAAAGGCTTAGCCTAGCCAGCCTTCCCAAGAAAGAAAATATGCTCGCCGACGTCACGGCTGCGTTGAATCAGGTCTCTGATTTGGCCGTCCTCGTCATCGATCTTGACCACTTTAAAGATGTGAACGACACGCTCGGACACCTTCAGGGCGACGCTTGCCTGGAGAGCATCGTAAAGGTGACTGGGAACATTCTCGCCCGAAGAGGCACTCTGTACCGCTGGGGTGGAGACGAGTTTGCGATCGTTTTGCCGAGCGCGTCAACACAGGAGGCCGGTGCCACGGCAGAGCGGATTCGGCGTGAGATCCAGCAGGCGAAGCCGGGTGGCACGATTCCCGTAACAGCTAGCATCGGCGTCTGCGCGCTTGATCAAATAGCCGAGCACTCGGCACAGGCTCTGCTTGACGCAGCGGACAAAGCGATGTATGCCTCAAAGAGAAACGGCAAGAATCGAGTAACAAGTTGGCCCATTGAAAGCGCCGGTGAATCGCCGTCTAACTGTTAGAAATGGCTGCCGACGTTGCCATCGCCCGAAGTAACACCTTCTTCATTACCTGCGGAACTTTATCCGCCCCACCCCATCACCTATCCTTCGTTCAGCATCAAGAGCGGCTCAGTTCGCCTGAGCCCAGCAACCGTGGGACGGAGAACCCCAGCGGTGCTTCGAGCGCAAGGCTCGGATGTGCAGAGGAGCAGCTCTGAAACAACGTACTCCGACGAGGGAGAGGAAGTTCGTTACTCTCTCTCCTTCTTGATGCGTGCCGATTCCAAGGAGCACGCAGATGGGTTCAGATAGCAACAACAACAATGAGTGGTTCGATCCGACAAGCGACATCGACGTTCACGTTCGTAACGAAGGAGCGATCTTTCTCTTCACTCCGATTACGCCTCGAGCCAAACAATGGATCGCCGCAAACGTCCAGTCCGAGGCGCAATGGTTTGGCCAGGCTTTAGTGGTTGAACATCGCTATGCGCTTGGGCTGGCAGTCGGCATGCGCGACGCGGGATTGGTTCTCTCGTGAGATCGCGTGGAGCGCCAGGGACAGCTATCGGCGCCCGGACCGAAGGAGTTGACTGCCATGCGTCTCATTTCGAGATTGTCTCATTACCTTGGTTACCACGCTCCGACTAATTCCAATAGATTCAGCAACGCTTCTCGTTCAATGTCTCAAGGTAGTCGTCTCACCGAGCCAAGGTTGTCTCAATTTGAGTCAGAAGACCGATGAATGCAGATTGTACAAAGGCAAAAGCAATGACTTCACTCTATTACTTTGCGGCTTGGACTGACAGCGGCTGTCTCTTGGGTTGTTCCCACGAGCACGGAACGGTAGGCGGGGCTGTAGCCTGTTTTTCTTGCGCCGGTGGCTATGTTGTCGCTGTTGAGAACGGCGTACTACGCGCCCTGACGGCTGAGGAAGAATCACAATTTCAACTTGCGATTAGTGCGGCTTACCGCGATAGGCCAACAGCCTTCCACTATGACACCACCTCTGGCTATACAGTGATGATTCCAGTTAGATTCGCGGATCGTTGGGCTTGGACGACGTGGATGCGTTGCGACACCTATGAGCAAGCTGTCGCAAACGCGAGAACAGGCGACAAGATCGTGCCATTTGGGTCTACCGAATGGACGAATCTGCGTCGGGGCGGTGAACCAGCCTTGCCCGTTCCGGCTGTCGAGCCACGAGCGCACCGGCTGCATCGATACACAGGGGAATGTTTGGTCGAATTCGTCCACCGATTTCTCGACGATTACGGCTTTGGTCAGCAGGCTACTCTCTCGGATTCCAGCCTGAACTCCAACGTTGTACCTGGGGTACGGCACTACGACATGCAACGAGTAACTCTCGTACTGCTGCTCGATTTTATTGATTTGGTTCTGGACTGGCTGAACAGATGGGAAGTTAGCGAGCTTGAAAGGATGCACGCGAAGCAGGTGCCGGTCTGGCTGGAAACGTTGCGGGATCGAGCGCGGCGCACCCTTGAACGGGAAGGTGCGGGTTAACTTCTCCTCTTTGGTGGAAGGAGCAAATCGTTGTTGATCCCTTGCCTACCTTGCCTGCCCAACAAGAAGAGGCCAGCATTGTCACTGGCCTCGTGAAACACAACCCGCATCACGCTACTCGCTATGCCGCCCGTCCTACTTGCTGCAGCTGTCGCTCACCATCTTGAGACTTGCAACGCGGATATCCCCGTACTCCTCTTTGTTCGAAGCCTTCTCGACCTCGCCGGCCTTCTTTTCTTTCTTTTCCTCAGCCTTCGATTCCGCGCTTGCCGAACCCGTTACAGTCACCTTATGTCCAACATGATCTTCAAGCTTTACGGCGCTGCTCCGCAGTTCCCAAACCTTCCCGTCTTCTCCCGTTAACGCAAATTCGCCCGGCTCGTCGCCTTTCTGCAAGCAACCAGTTACGGTTTGCATGGGGTTCGCGGGCTTCTGCATCTTTTCTTGGGCGCCCATTTTGGCGGTGTCCTGAGTGGTCTGGTCGCCCGGTTTCGTCGTTTGGGCAACAGCGGTTAGAGACATCAAAAGCGTAACAGCCAGACAAGCGAGCATAGGTCTCTTCATTTTGTGGAACTCCCTCGGCCAGTTTTTTCTGTGAGAATGCGACTGGTTACTCGGTATGGAAAAACTCCACTCCGAAGACGAGTGACCTGTGGTGAAAGTGTCCTGCTTTGACTGTACGAGTGTGCTCTTGTCAGAAGGCCACGTCAAGCGGGTTGAGATCTCCGTGCAACGCTGGCTTCGTCTGCACGTACGCGTAGTGCGTCACCTTATCGTGTCAGCTTATTGTGTAAATGTATAGCACACAGCAAACGTTACTTTGTTATGTTCCTTTATCGTGTCACCTTAATCTGCGTCGAGATTGTGTATTTACTGGCGATTGCTTACGTTGCTAGCAGTAAACATAGCCTACTTAGTTCTTGCACTATGCTGCCATCGGTGCTACAGTTCGCCTTGCACGCATTTCCTTAGAGGAGAAAACTCGATGCCAGCTGAATTGATTCCAATGCCCGAACCGGTAACAAAGCCGAAGCCAGACCCGTACTACGCCAAATTCGTAGAGATCCTTCGTGAACGTGGATTAGAAGTCGAAGACGACGACTACGAACTGATCGACTTGGTCGTCAAAGAAGCCGAGCGTTTGCTGGATTTGCGGAGCTTTCTTGAGTAGTTTTTTGCCAGAGCCGCTGAGCGCCGAGATCCCCTCCCCCACCAGCCCACAGTCAATCCTGCTTACCTGCGGCTGGAAGTTCGATCGCGGTTTTGCCATCCGCCGATACGCGGAATCTGACCTGCGGACGTTCGGCAGCATCGTTGAGCGTCAGACCTACGTTGCCATCCGGCGAAAGTAGAAACTGGCCTCGGGTCTTTCCTTTTTGCGCCTTGACCTCGAACCCTGCCTCGCCTGATGGCATAGCGAACATACACGTCGCCTCGCCCTGTGCCCAATCGAAGCAGCTGACCAAAGCCCCGTCATAAGCAATCGTAAAACCACCAAACTCGTTTCCCTTTGCGTCATTCAGCTGGATGCCATACGACTTGCTCCGCCGTTGGCTTTCTTTGCCGTCACTAACCGGATTCGGAAGTGGCGCAGCGATAAGAACGCGTTCAACTCCGTGCTCATCGACAACAGCCAAGCTGCGGCCCCGAAGATGCGTTTCTGTGGTTGAACTCCTCGCGGATGGCAATAGGGCGAACAAGGCAACGGCCACGAGAAGCATGAGAAACAACAGACTCAGCGTTCGAACCCGACGTTCAAGCACTCCGATGCGGTTTAGCAGAGCGTCCATCGCCGACCTCCGTTGAGCGATTCGGCGAAATCGTACTGAGCCGTTTGTGTTTCGGCAAACGAGAAGCGCCCACTGCGCGTGGTGCGTCGAGAGAAAAAGTAGATCAGGACCTGGCACGTATGTTCTAGCCCGTTCCGCTGCGTTCTGACGCGTTCAGCCGCTCCTGCCGATCTTTCGCCCTATCTTCGCTCCGAACCGCGCCTATAAACGATCCTGGCTGCGGCGTTGGGCCATTTCGGAGCAGCCATAACGGCGCCGGGCTTGTCGGGCTGTTCCTTGCTTTTGATCCTCCCCCCTGCTCCTTCACGCTTTCACTATCTTATTCATATACCGAGACTTAGCTAATTATACACGGACACAATTTGCTATTCTGCGCGCGCTAAAAACAACTCTGAGCAAACCTGATAAAATGTATCTGCGTGGAAGTACCTAGTCCGGTCGATCCGGCAACACCTACTAAAGGGAAAAGGAATACCAGCTCATGTCAACGCCGACCACAGTCACAGCACGAATCTTCAACGTCACCGAAGCCGCAGATCGGCTCCGCGTACATCCTGTAACCGTCCGCCGCCTGGTCGACAAAGGCCAGCTACGCGCGGCAAGGATTGGGGATCTACTTCGGATTCGAGAGGAAGACCTGCAGGCGCTGTTTGAGGTTAGGCAGGTTGCTAAGTAGTGAATCTTCTCGCTGGCCAGACGAGACAACACTTCTGGCCAAAAGTAAAAGGCACCGAGTTTCACCGGCTCGATGGCTGAACTTCAGAAGGGTTGTTATGTCGAAAGCAATGGTATCACACGAATCGCAGTTCAGCCTACAGTCTCCACTTTCTTCTCATCGTGTCGCATTGTCGCGCACTAACCCGCTTACGCATGTCGAGCGGCTGAAAAAGAAACTCCTATCCACTCAACTGGCCTCCCTTCGTGCGCAGATCTACGCAACCATACGCCAGTCCGGCTCGAGCCACGTCTACGCTCTGGCCGAAGTCGATCGTGCGTTTCGCGAAGTAGCTGCGTCGATTGCGGACGCGTCGAAGCAAGCTACGAATGCAGCCGCAAAGGCCGAGCTGGCTGAGCGTGGAGCGGCTTGGGTCGAACAGAGCGGCACCGAGTAGCTTTGCAAACTGGCCATCCGAGCGCCTGGCCCATTCGACTTTGGCGCTTGACAACTTAGCAACACACGGAGAGTAGTTATGGTGATACGCGTCACTTCTATCGGTCTAAGCCTGAAGCCTAAGGCTCTGGCCGAATCCACAGTCGAAATCGAACTCCACAACGGCGATCAAGTCGACGTTATTAAAATGGCTGGCCTGACCGTTGCACGCCAAGCTAACTCAGTCGACGAGATCCTATTCGTCAGTTTTCCGGCATACAAGCAGGCTGATGGACGTTGGCTTCATCTGCTTTCGGCGTCGACTCGGCTTCGTCGCAACATCGAAACAGCCACTCTCGATGCGTACGACGACTGGTGCCAAGCTGCTCCGGCGAACTGCACCGACCCGACTTCTGGCTCCTCTCTCGCCGGAGGTTCGCGATGAGTTGTATAACTCTGGCATCGTCTGCCGCAGACGCACAGGTGTTGGCGGGGGCGGACTCCGCCGAAGTCGAAAAGCGTGTCCGAGCCGTTGTGAGACATTGCAAACCTGAGGAACTGACCGATCAGCAACTCTCGGCTCTGATCGAGGTGGCTGAGTCAAACCGCGTACCTGGTCTCCGAGTACAGAATTTCGATTCGTTCATGCAACGCAAGTTCCCTCCCAAAATCGCGCTGGTCGAAGGTGTTTTACACAAGCGCGACATCATCTCGCTAACTGGCCGTCGTCGCCACGGTAAGACGACATTGTTGTCAAATCTAGCTGCAGCGGGCGCGTCGGGTCGAGGCGAGTATCTCGGCTATCGGATTCCTTTGCCCTTTACGTCGGTGTTTTTCTACCTAGAAGATGACGGCGGAGAGATTCAAAACAAGATGGCGAATATCCGTAAAGAGGTTCAGATTAGCCCGACTCGGTTTCACCTTTATATCAGACAAGACTTCTACGAGGCCAAGATACCCATCGACGCAGCCAATGTGAAGTTTAGGCAGGTCGTCTTGGCAAGAGTTGAAGCTGCGAAACAGGAATCTGGCTCAGTCGATCTGATTGTTTTTGACAATCTGGGAATGCTAATCGGAGCGGACTACCTTAATGCGAAGGCGATTCATGCCTTGATGGATTTCTCGTGGATGCTCACCCAAAATTACGACGCCGCTGTGCTTATCGCAGCGCATCCGAAGAAGGGAAACAAACTCGACGCGGGAGGTAATCCGATAAGTTTGCGCAATGATCCAGAGAAGTTCTTCGAAGAAGCAATGGGCAGTTCACACTTCATCAACTCGACCGGATCGCTTTGGGGGATTGAGCGAGATCGTAAGAATGGCCGTACAGATATCCTCCTTGGTGCTCAACGCGCGGCAGACACGGAAAGCTTCACGCTGGTAGAGAAAAACGACAACGACTGGCTGGAGCAAGTGGACGATCAGGCCGTAGCTTTGGAAACGGTCGTCAATACAAAACCGCGGAAACAGGCGTGGGATCTGCTACCGGACGACCGATCGTTCAGCTACCTCGAAGCCAAGCAACTCGTCAAACCCGCGATGAAATCATCTGGCAGTTTCAACCCTTGGTTTAGCGATCTGCGGCGGGTCAAGCTGATCCTTGAGATGCCTGAAAACGGCCAAGTCCGGTATCGCAAAGCTAAAGCGGGTGTGACAGGGCAGTTGAAAAGTCGTCAAGTGGGCGGGGCTGCTACTGCGCAACCCAATCATCTGTGGACGAGTTTTTCGCCGACATGGACGCCCGAGCACCGAGAAAGGCACGAGGCCGATCCCCAGATCCGAATTTGGTTCATTAGTCGATTTGTCTTTCGGGGCGAAAACAGGCGACCTAGCCGACCTAGACTGAAAACAAACCACTTTATTCCGACCTATCTCGCCGACCCAAGCCGACCTATCCCGACCCAAGGTTTAGGTCGCCTGGGCCGCCTAAGGTCGGCGCCAGGTCGGAACGGATGGCGACCCAACGAGGTATAAGAAAAGAAAGAAGATATTCTCTTTTTTTACTCTAGGTCGCCTAAAACCCCTGTCTGGGCCTGGATCACGGTTGGACCGTCGCACAGGTTCAGGTGAAGTACAGGCACAATAAGGCGCAATGGGGGAGGGATCGAACCTACCTGCTCGGGAGTGGATGGTAGCTTGTGTGGCCTACGGGTGGGTTTTGAGCGACGCTCTTTACTGTTAGCTGTTCCTGCAAGTCGGCCACCCAACAGGCAGGAACAGCTAACATGATTCCCGAACTCTGCGCTAGTGGAACATTCTGAAGTGTGCTGAAGAGGGGCGCGGGTTGAGCCTGCACAATTACACCGATTACGTCTCCTGTATCTAGCGCGATGACAGGCGAACCGCTGTTCCCCATGTTTCCTGAAGCACTCACTTGAAGTAATTCGCGCTGACCGGAAGGCACTCGTCCCGCATTTGGATTGACCGTCCTGAGTGCAGCAACAGTTCCTAATTGAATGGCAGGATTCCAAGAGCCGAGCGGAAATCCAGCGATAGCAATGAACTGGCCGAGTAAAGGCGGAGTCGCTGCGACGCGAAAGCTAGCGATCGGTCTCTCTGTACCTGGGTTCGTTTTGTCTGCGGCAAAGTTGGGCAGAGGCGGAGTGGTTTTGCACAGTGCTAAATCGTGAGCTTCGTCCTTCTCAACCACATCGAACCAAGAACCACCCGTGTCGCCGCTTCTTTGTCGAAGGCCGACCGTCATCTGTGCCGACTTTGGTTTGTATTGCTGGAGAACGTGTGCCGCTGTGATGAAGTAACCGTCTGGTGTAACTAGAAATGCGCTACCGGCTACCCGCGCGCTGGACGGATCGTTGACATCGTTGTACCAAATCGGCAGGACTGCAAATTCAGCGTGGTGAGCGGTCTTCTCCAACTGCTGCTCGAGATTCTGGGCAGATAAGTCGCGGGTGTCTACGCTGGACACGGATGACAGAGAGGTAATGAAGTAAGGTCGGGAAACGAACGTGCGGCTACACGCGCTCTGCATTCCTGACAGTGCCAATCACTCGACCCGTCTGTCTTCATCCTGAAAACCATCGCTTCCTGAAAGATTTCACACATCTTCGGATTGTGATCTCTGTAGGAAACGCAGGCTTCGCACCAACAGTCCTTGCAGTGATTAGGATGCGGATGCATAGCCATATCCTAACATCACGGTCAAAAGAAGAACTTATTTTGGAAAGGTTCGAGAACGTATTACGGTTGGCACTAACACAGCAAACGGCTGTTTGTCGAGTTGCATCGGTCCTTAACGCGCATAGCTGTACCCCTCAAGTCCCAACCACCGGGTACTTCGTCCGCTACTGCACCGAACTCGCCACCTGCGAGAAAACGGTATTGGCGTTGGAACCGATCAACCGGATTGTGCCGACTACAATCACTAGAATAACGGCCAGCATGACGGCGTATTCGGCGATGTCTTGCGCTTGGTCGTCGGACCACAGCCGTGCAAGGTTCGAGAGGGAGATGAGGCGGAGGGACATATTTACACCGACCTGATTGAAATGCGGACAGCGAAACTATACGTGAGACGGTAACGTGACGCAGGTTACCAAAGTAACCTCGGACGGAGATGGGACGAACGGGCGCGGAGCAGCGTCGACGGAGTCTCAGCGGAATGATCTCGGTGGCTGGGGATCTGAACCCCTGAACCTCCACCACGGAGAATGTTCACGCGGAAACCCGCGCGCACACTTTCGACTACTTTCACACTCCTGCTCGTGCGCGGATAGCCTTTAGGATTTGTTCTCCTGTGGAAAACAACCTGTTTGTCGCGGTCGTCTCTCCTCGGACAAGCCGGCCTTCGATCACTTCGAAATAGCCTTGTTCATCGTGGCAGCGACCGCAACTGGGAACTGGACAGGCATTCACGAATGTCTGGCCTAATGGGACCATCTGGAGATTCTTGTGCCTGTCACAGGGAGGCGGTGACATGGGGGAGTCCTCCCAAGGGGCTACTCTATGGCGATTGCCAATTCTGGTCAAGCGGACAGAGGCACATTACGAATTGCAGAAACGTCCGACCGCGCTACTTCTCTTCCGACTCCCCTGCCATCCCACCCAACTGCCCTGGATGCGCGGCAGCGATCTGTTTCATCTCCTGACGCATCTGTTGTTCCGACTCTTTTGCTCGTTGCACATGTCGCTCAACCGCCGCCTTCACCTTCTCCATCGCTGCGCGCTGTTCTGGAGAGAAGGCTTGCATCTGCCGGAGCCATTCTTCGCGTTCTTCTTCTGGAGTCGAAGCCAATGGGCGTATTCCTTTAGTGGATGTTGGGGAAGCATTGTGTACCACAATCGACGGCCCCGGCCACCGATTTAGACAACACAACTCATTCAAGCAATCCCTCAAAACTGAAGTCCCGCACGATTTGCCAGACCCGTTGCTTTATTGCAACAAGCGTTTCGACGATCGACCAACCTCTAACACCTGGTGGATCCCCGAACGCTATGTCGAAAGGGAAATGCATGTGCGCACTGACCTCTGCCTTCGGAACAATGCAGAGTGTGTCGCCACGTTCTAATGGAAACTTGCTCTCGATGGATGCCATCTGGAAGGCTCTCGCGTCTTGCTCAGGAGTTAACTCCTCTAACCCTGTTCCCAAGAAGTTTCGCTTGATGCTCGCAACCAAGCTTGGTGCCATGCTATGGCGGTAATTGCACGAACCAAGAGTAATCAACAGTCGATGCTTGTCGATCACATCCAGGGCATGGAGTTGCGAGAGAACCTCTCCAGCGCCGCCTCCGTATGGTTCGATAGCGTTGATGGCGCTTATGGCCTGTGGAGTCATGCCTCGGATTCTTGCGCCTGCTTCCGCTTGGTATGCGCGGACGGTCTTTGCAATAGGAAAATACACATGCGGAAACGGACCAACGGATCCCTTGCCGATGCACACCAACCGATGGGCGAGATGGTCGAGTGCGCTTCGGAGGTTGTGGATAGCGTCTCCCGTGATGAGCGCCGCCGAGTCTGGAACCGGTACGGCATCAGTTATGCGATACGTGCGATCTTTGGTATGCGGATGATCCTCAAATGTGACTTTTCCTCGTTGGGCTTCGGCCCATTCGTCCCGAACCTCCCGCAGATCGAAGATGTGTTGCTCGGCTCGTTCTACCTTGGCTTGAAGTGGCAAAAAGACGCGCAGCGGAGCCGACATATCGGCAGCATAACAATCCTGCTCCGTGACGCCAAGGAATGTTTGAAGCGAGACCATCTCGCGCATCGCCGAAAGCCCACAGTCTCACTCCCCACGTAACTTGTTCAGCGCCCGCCCACATAGTAATTAACCTACCTGGAGGCGTGCTAAGTTATGAAGAAACTTGCGGTCCTGCTCGTTCTGTTCGTGTCGTCCCTATCCTTCGCCCAGCTCTCTCGGCCTACCGTCTACCTCGAGCCACAACAAGGGTTTGAAACGTACCTCGCCGCTGCATTTGCCAAGAAAGGCGTGCCAGTCGATGTTGTCACGGATCAAACCAAAGCGACCTACGTTCTAAAATCAGCGCCGGTTGAAATCAGGCAAGAGTCCACTGGCGGCAAGATCGCACGGTGTTTGTTCGCCTCTTGCGCCGGGATCGAAGACAAGGGGAATGTGTCGGTTCAGCTGATCGAGGCGTCGTCGACCAAGATGCTTTGGGCCTATTCCGTGAACAAGCAAAGGGGCGGGAGTAAAAACCAGCAGTCGATGGCCGAGGCGGTGGCGAAGCATTGCAAGGAATTTCTCGAGAAGAAGTAGTGGGGAGTACACACGGAGCTGTGGTCAGCGGCAGGCCCTGGCGCGAGACTCTGTGATGGCTTTACGAACTGGCATTTGCGTCACATCCGGCGCTTGGTGCGGTACCCTGCCTCGCAACTCCGCACCGCGTTTTACTCGCCTCGCTACCTGGCCCAAATGGCACTCCAGTGCCAGCGAGCGCGACACGTCTGGGCTATTCCGCCAACGCCAACCTTCCGCTAACGTCCAATGGCTTGCCTCCCCGCAGGTAGTTCTGGAGTTGGGAGGCCGCAATCAGCCCACGCCAACTCTTGAACTGGGGCCATTCGGGGATGCTAAGCCTCGGGCAGCACTCTGGGGGAGGGGCTGCTCGGACGAGCGTCCCAGGAACTCTGGCCAAAAGAGTCTGGGACGTTTTGTCGCTAGCGCCTCTCGCAGGAGTAACTTGTAGGCTCGCTCGCAGACTCTCTCGCAAGCTTCTCGCTTCCCGCACGTACCGTGCTCGTGGGCTAGATCTCGCCGGCGCCGTGAGTGAAGTCTAGGCCCTGTCCTGGCGCGCCAATGCGGCGATTGAGCCGAGCTCGAACCTATCATCTCTCTCCCGCGCCTGCCCAGGAATTCAGTTCGTTTTTGTGGAACAAAGCTGAGAACGAAATGCTCGTGCGGGGCCGTTTTCAGTCGTATTCAAGCGTACTCAGATGTCGGCTAAACGATTGAAACGACTCAACCGTCGCAACTAACCACGCTCTCATAATCCCTAGGTCGTTGGTTCGAGTCCAACCGCCGCCACCAACTTCTGTGCTAATTTTTCGCGAACGTCGGGCCCTTCCGCGGGCTTGATTTCTTGAAGTATCGGCCAATCCTCCCGGAACTGCAGCCGCGCGCGAAGTAGACGCGCTCTGACCGCAACTGCGCTCTGGCGCTGGTCCCTCGCCTGTCTCAATTCTTCGTTCGCGCGCCAAAGATCATCTATCCGCGGCAATCCGGCTCGGGCTACCATTCTGAATTCAATTGCAATGCCAAACACACGAGCCAAGATCTCGCTTCAGACGGGCTTCCTCCGATCCTTTTTTCGATGGCTTGTCATCAGTGCAGTGCTTGTTTGGTTGCTTGCCGCGCTGATCCTTCTGGTCGCCCGGTGGAGCGACCCGCCGACAACCGCAGTGCACATCCAGCGCCGCTTGCAGGCATGGATTCATCACACTCCGTATCACGAACGCTTCAAATTCATTCCGCTTGGCCAGATCTCGCTTGATCTTCAGCATGCTGTCGTCGCGGCGGAGGACGCGCGTTTCTACCAGCACCATGGCTTCGATTGGCACGAGGTCGAAATCGCCGCCGAAGACGATTTGGAAGGCGGTCGCACTCGCGGAGCCTCCACCATTACGCAGCAACTTGTAAAGAACCTATTTTTCGGAACCGGCCGCTCTTTTCTCCGCAAAGGTGCGGAGTTCACCCTGGTGCCGGTGGCCGAGTTCGTCCTCGGCAAGCAGCGCATTCTGGAGATCTATCTCAACGTGATCGAATGGGGCCCTGGTATTTATGGGGCAGAGTCGGCGGTTCGTTACTACGATGGAATGGCGGCCCGGAATGTCGGCCGGGAACAGGCGGCTAGGCTCGCCGCGATTCTGCCGGCTCCCCTCAAGCGACGGCCCGAGCGCATGAATAAGTACAGCACTCTCATCCTTGAACGGATGCGCGCAATGGGTTGGTAATCACAAGCAACTTCTTGTCAGCGGGCGCTCGCCCCGAAGCTGGCAGTGATTGACTGATCTCGTCGACGCAGCCTAGCATGATTCCCGGAATGGAGTCCTTCGTGATCGGTCAAAGGCTCGGTCATTGCCGTGTTTTGGCAAAGATCGGAGAAGGAGGGATGGGGGTTGTCTATCGCGCGTATGACGAAGTCTTACACCGCGATGTTGCGGTGAAAGTCGTCAATACGGGTGCCCGCATCGATTCATCTGCAAGCCAGCGTCTTCTGGATGAGGCGCGCGCCTCTTCTGCTCTCGCTCATCCGAATATCTGCACGATTCACGAAGTTGGTGAGACCAACGGCGAACTCTACATTGTCATGGAGCTCGTTGAGGGCAAGTCTCTGCGCGCCATGAGCGCAGATGGAGGACTGCCGCCGGAATCGGTCCTGAGGTACGGTGTGCAGATTGCCAGCGCACTCACGCGCGCTCATGACCGCGGTATCGTCCATCGAGATTTGAAGACCGCGAATATCGTAGTTACTCCTGATGGTCTAGTGAAGGTCCTCGACTTCGGTTTAGCGAAACAGGTGGGCGGCAGCCTGTTCGAGGGCAGCACCCGTACCTTTGCGACCCTACAGGACGCATCCAGCGTAAGCGGCACCTTGCCGTACATGGCACCCGAAATCCTGCGTGGCGACGCAGCGGACTACCGCACTGATCTATGGGCGCTGGGTGTCGTGCTCTACGAAGCAGCTTCCGGGCGCTTGCCTTTCGAAGGGCGCACTGGCTTCGAGATCAGCTCGGCCATCATGCGCGAAATGCCAAGTCCTCTCGGCCCCCCGGTACCGCCCGGCTTGTGGGCCATTGTTCAGCGCTGCCTCACTAAGGAACCGATCCAGCGGTATCAACGCGCCAGTGAGATCCAGGCAGCTCTGGAAGCTGTCCAGTCGGCTGGAATCGTTTCGAGCACTCCCGGCCTCGATCCGGGCGTCCCCCGGACGACTGTCTTGCACAGCGTGCGTCACACCCAGGTCAAGAAGGGAGATGCTCTTTTGTTGCTGGGAACGACGAAGGGAGCATTCATCCTTCGATCCAATGGTCAGAGGAGGCGTTGGGAAGTCGGAGGTCCTTATTTTCACGGGCACAGTGTCTACGCGATGGCCTACGACAATCGCGCAGGCGAACACCGTATTTGGGCTTCGACGTCGAGTTACTGGGGCACTTTGCTGCGATCAAGTGACGATTTCGGAAAGAGTTGGACCAATCCGCAGCAAGCTCCCATTCGTTTCCCCTCCGATACCGGCGTTTCCTTGAAGAACATCTGGCAAATTACGCTCGGTCGCTCCGAGGAGCCTGACGTGCTCTATTGCGGTGTAGAGCCGGCAGCACTTTTCGAAAG
>Ga0210406_10001046_pt1 | contig 35302 bp, 23 predicted proteins | sample IncBWC30MmetaG_FD_155454 | JGI IMG/M metagenome (GOLD analysis project Ga0210406, IMG submission 155454) | Forest soil microbial communities from Barre Woods Harvard Forest LTER site, Petersham, Massachusetts, United States - Inc-BW-C-30-M | ecosystem: Environmental > Terrestrial > Soil >... | reverse complement strand
CAGGAAACCTACACGCTGGGACCACCACGTTCCCCTGGCGTGCCCCTGAAGCGGCGTCCGGCGCTGAGCATGAGAGTTCAGCGCCCGGCGCTGAATTTCGAATTGCCAACTGAGGATGGTGGAGAACTTGTACCTGAACCGAGAGCTGCGACGGCAGACGACTTCCAGATCGAAGCTTCTTTCCGAAGCAACGATGGAGCAGACTGCGGCCGGAGTCATCACCCTGCGAGTCGACTTTGTGAGCAAACCCGGCGGCCAACGTGGAATTGCTGCAGAGGTCGGAGATCTTCTGGCAGAAGCTGGTCTGCACCAGAAGGGGCTGACGGCAAGCATGCTGCTGGTTTCGGATCGCGAAGCGCGTCTGCTGACGTTGTTGACGCTCTGGGACGGCGAACGGTTTAACCGCTCGCGCGAGCGGCTTACGGCTTGGACGCTGAAGCTGGTGGCGCAATTCGCCGACGGCCCGCTGCGCGCGTCTACGAGCGTCGCGCATTTCTTGCTGCCAAAGGAATCCACGCAGCTTACGCTTTCCGACCTTCGGCCGGCTGAGATCGCTGAACTGGTGGAGATTGTGACAGCGGGATGATGCTGACTCGAACGAAGGAACTTGTGACGATGGGGAAACAATCCACGGGTCCCAGGGGGAAAAGGCTTCCATGCGTAATCCGGAATCTTGTCATCGGAGCGGTTGCTCGCGGCCAGTCTCTACTACCTTTTGTCAGGAAGCTCTTTGTCTCGACCATTTTTGCAGCCGAAGTTACGAAATACTGCGTGCTTTGGACAAGCACCATCAATTGAATGCGACTTCGCGGCCGGCAACGGCCGAACAGCTGCAAATTGCGGACGAGTGCGCCCGCAGGACGCTCGATATCTGCATGAGCAAAATGCTGCTGAACAACCTGGAGCGCGCGCGTTTGTTGGATATTCTGCTGTGGTGCGGCGACGTGGTGAGCCCCAAGAACGTCGCTTCTAGCCGTGCTGGGCTGCGCGGGCGGTACGAAAAATCCAATCTGCGGCGGCAAACATCGAGCGGTACAACAGAAGGCAAAGGCACATCATCGAGCGGCACGCCGGGAGATTGACTGCCTGGGCTGTAGACCTTCGCTTCTTCGTCGCCAGCAGAAAAACCAGAATAATCGGTGGCAAGACTTACAAGGCGCGCGCAGAAACGACAGACTGTCGCCAGTACTCGATGTTCATAAAGATAACAAAACAAGCGATTTGGGATTTTTGTGTCCTTGGTACTACGGATGCATATATAGGAAGACGTCGCAAGGGACAGTTATAGTACCGTCAGATGCTTTGATCGGACGCTTATCCCGACTGGCTTTTCGTCCTTGGCATGTGATGTAAGGCGAGTAAAGCAGAGCATTTTGGGGCCTCTGTTGTCGGCTAAGGGTGTAGGCGGTTGTTGCGGAGAAATAGGCGCAACGTAATTTTCAAGGTGGAATTTCCAGGGTAAACAGTTGGAGCCACAAATAGCCAATCCGGTGCCGCGTTGGAAAGATCGCCTTGCCGCGCTGCGCAATACTTTGCCAATTTTCCGGATGGTTTGGGAAGCATCGCCACGCATCGTGATGACCAATGTCGGCGTGCGCCTGATTGTTTCCCTGCTTCCGCTGGCGATGTTGGCGGTGACCAAAGTCATCATCGACTCAATCTACCGGTACACCGCGAATCACACCGCGCTGCCAACGTATTTCTGGTGGCTGGTAGCACTCGAATTCGCGCTGGCTTGCTTTTCGACGATCCTGGTTCGCGTGACCGACTACTGCGACACGGTGCTGGCCGACAAGTACGCGAAGTACGTCAGCGTGCGCATCATGCAGCACGCTTCGCGTCTCGATCTGACCACCTACGAAGATCCGACATTCCAAGACAAGCTGGAGCGCGCCCGGGTACAAGGCACTGACCGCGTACTGATGATTCAGGCAGCGGGCCGTTTGATTCAGCAAATTGTAACCACCGCCAGCTTGGCATTCAGCATTTGTCTTTTTTCGCCGTGGCTTTTGGCGGCGCTGATCGTGTGCGTCGTGCCGGCGTTCCTGGGCGAAACACACTTTGCGTTTCTCGGCTACTCCTTGAGCTTTGCGCAGACGCCTGCGCGGCGCGAGATGGAATATCTGCGTGTGCTGGGAGGCAGCAAGGAAAGCGCAAAGGAACTGAAGCTATTCGGCATCGGCCCGTATCTGGTGGAGCGATTCACAAATCTGGCGATGCGGCTGCACGGAGAGACGGCGCGGTTGGCTCGCAAGCGCTTGTTTGTCGGTTCTCTTCTAACGCTGCTCGGCACGCTGGGCTACTACGGCACCTACGCATATGTGATCTACCAGACGGTCGCAGGCGTTCTGACGATCGGTATGTTGACGTTCCTGGCGGGCGCCATCGCGGGAGCAAGCTCCAATATTCAACTGGTCTTTTCAACTTTTTCGACCATCGCGGATCAGGCGCTGTTTGTCGGCGATCTATTGGACTTCTTCGCGGTGAAGCCGGTGGTTTCGTCAAATCCGGGAGCCATCAAGGTACCGCGGCCGATTCGCCGGGGATTCGAGTTTCGCAATGTCTCCTTCGCGTATCCGAACGGGCGCGAGGTGCTGAGCGGCGTCAGCTTCAAGCTCTCCCCGGGGGAGCGCATCGCACTGGTCGGAGAAAACGGCCAGGGAAAAACCACCATCGTCAAACTTCTCACCCGTCTCTACGACCCGACCGCCGGTCAGATTCTGCTGGATGGCAAGGACCTGCGCAGTTACGACCTGGACGATTTGTGGAGTGAAATCGGCGTGATTTTTCAGGACTTCATGCGCTACGACCTGACGGCTTCGGAAAACATCGCCATGGGCCGGATTGAAGAGCGAGACAACATATTTCGCATTCGCGCCGCCGCGCAAAAAAGTCTGGCGGAGGATGTCATCCGCAAACTGCCGAACGGGTATGTACAGCAACTTGGCACGCGATTCGACGGAGGCACCGATCTTTCCGGCGGTGAATGGCAAAAGCTTGCTCTGGCGCGCGCTTATCTGCGCGAAGCGCAGGTGCTGGTGCTGGACGAGCCGACCGCGTCGTTGGATGCGCGGTCCGAGCACGAAGTCTTTGAACGATTCGCCGAACTCACCCGCGGGAAGATGGCCATGCTGATTTCGCATCGCTTCTCCACGGTGCGCATGGCGGACAGAATTTTTGTACTGCAAGGCGGCAGAATCGCCGAAGAAGGCCCGCATGACCAGCTGATGCAGAACGGCGGGCGCTACGCGGAGATGTTTGAAATGCAAGCGGCGAGTTATCGGTAGTCTGGGGGAAAGACGGTCATGGCGACCAATGTTGATCTGATATTGAACCTGCGCAGTGCGCGCGAATGGAATAGCCGCTTGGAAGAGGCGGATGAAATCGCGCAGTGGAAAAATTCCGCGGGCGCCGAAGAAACTTGTTTGCGCAAGGAACGCATCCTTTCCGCTGCACACGCCGACGGCTTAAAAGCACAAGAAAATTCCCGCCGCACGATCACCTCTCTACTTCGCGAGGACCTGGCGCTGCAGGAAGCATTGATCGCTCGCGCGGTTCAGTTCCTGCAACGCAGACAGGCGTCGGGCGCATTTTTGGAGCACGAATGGCGAGCTCTTACTGCAAATACAAAAATTCTGGAAGAGAGCATTGAGGAAAGTCGCGCAGCCTTGAAACTCGCCAGCGAACTTCCCGTGGTCGCGAATGCAAGCGGCGAAGGCCGCCTACGCGTCCGCGCTGTCGCCGAACGCTATTTACAAGCTGCGCGATTTCTCTTCGACCGCGCGGAATTCACGCCGTATCTGGCGGCTCTGCAAGAGGACATCGAACTAACCAACGCCGAACTCACCGCGCTGAAAGGCTTTTTGAATCAAGTCCTGCTGGAACAAGTGGCCGCGCATGCGCGAAAACTGGCCATGCCGGGCCGAACTTCCGCTTCTGCAAAAAATGAATCCAATCCGGCACCAAGCCTGCCGGCGTTGATCGCGAGCCTGCGCACGCTCGGATTGACGGATTGGGACGAGCTTTTTGTCGAAGCAAGTTTGTGCGAGCAAGCCCTGGCTCAGGACCCTGCGGGCGCGTACGACAAAATGGAAAAGGCCGCCAAGTCTGATTATCGCGCGGCGATTGCAGAGCTGGCGAAGAAATCCGGTGAAAGCGAAGCTGAAGTCGCGCGGCGCGCGGTGAAATTGGCGAACCAGCCGAACCGCGGAAATAACGTTCGCGCCAACGAGCGGCGCGCCCATGTGGGTTTCTATCTCGAAGCCGAGGGGCGGCAAGAACTGGAGCAGGCGCTTGGAATCAGGGACTCCTGGCTGGTGCGATTCGGGAAATTTCTGAAGCGCTGGCCGGACGGCTTGTACGTAATTGGCATTGAATTGCTGATGGTGGCGCTGCTGACTGCCGTAGTGGTTGGAGCCGAAGTTAGCGTGCCGATTTTTCTGGTGGTGGCATTGTTTCTGCTGCCCGCCGCTGAAAGCGCTGTGGCCATTGCCAATCAACTGGTTGCAATGTTCGTGAAGCCGCGCGCGCTGCCCAAGATGGATTACTCCGAGGGCATTCCGGCGGCGAGCAAAACGCTGGTGGTTGTTCCCACGTTGTTGACCAACCGCGTGCAGATGGAACGCGCGGTCCGCGACCTGGAGATTCGTTTTCTGGGAAATCGCGACGCCAATCTTCATTTTGCATTGCTCACCGATCCACCCGACGCGCCCACACAGTTTGATAAACGCGATGAATTGGCTTCCGAGTGCGCGCGACTGATCCAAGAACTGAATCGGCGATATGCGTCCGAGGGGAAAGGCACATACTTTCTGTTTCACCGCGATCGCAGTTTCAACTCCAGCGAAAAAGTATGGATGGGCTGGGAGCGCAAGCGCGGTAAGCTGCTGGATCTGAATAATCTGCTGCTGGGAAGAAACAATAGATTTTCCACGGTTGCCGGCGACCAAAGCCAGTTGCGCGGAATAAAATATGTGATCACTCTCGACGCGGACACGCAATTGCCGCGCGACTGCGGACGGAAGCTGGTGGGAGCCATCGCACACCCGCTGCAGCGAGCGGTGGTGCATCCCATTTCAAATGTGGTGGTGGAAGGCTACGGAATTTTGCAGCCGCGTGTCGGGGTGAGCATTCATTCCGCCAATCGCTCGCGACTAGCAGCGCTTTTTTCCGGCGATTCAAGCTTCGACGTCTACACTCGAGCCGTTTCCGATGTCTACCAGGACCTTTTCGGCGAAGGCAGCTTCACGGGCAAGGGCATCTACGAAGTCGAAGTCTTCCAGCAGGTGGTGGAGCGGCGATTCCCGTCGAACGCCATCCTGAGCCATGACATGATCGAAGGCGCGTACGCGCGCGCCGGACTGCTCTCCGATGTCGAAGTGATTGACGACTATCCATCGCGTATCGCGGCTTATAGCAAACGCAAACATCGCTGGGTTCGCGGAGACTGGCAGATTCTTTTCTGGCTATTCCCTCGCGTGCCGGATTATTCCGGAAACGTGGTGCGCAATCCGATCAATCTGATTTCGCGCTGGAAAATTCTGGACAATCTTCGCCGCAGCCTGACCGAGATTTCGATGCTGGCGATCCTGATCAGTGGCTGGGTGTTCCTGCCAGGCAAGGCCCTCTATTGGACCCTGGCGACTCTTGGAATGTTCGCGCTTCCCAGCTATTTGCAATCCGCGATGGCATTTTTGCGCAGCGGCAGCGGCAAATTTACCGCCCGCTTCTGGAAAGAATGGTTTTCCGATTTCGCCGCGGCCAACGCAAATCTGCTGATGCGACTGGTGTGCTTGCCACAACAGAGCATGGTGACGCTGGACGCGATCATCCGCGCCGGCGTTCGCATGGCCGTGACGCGTCGCAAACTTCTGGAATGGGAAACCGCAGCCGAAGCGGAATCGAGCGGCAAGAAGACCAGCCCGGTCGATCTATATCTGAAACTGACGCCGTGGCTCGCGATCGTGGGCGGAATTCTTCTGACCTGGAAGCGTCCGGACTCTTTCGTAGTGGCGTGGCCGTTACTTTTTCTGTGGGCCGCATCCGAGGCATTTTCCAACTGGCTCGATCAGCCGTTGCCGGAAGACGGTTTGCGCATCGGGCCCCGCGACGAGGCGCTGCTGCGAAGCTCAGCGCTGCGCACCTGGAGATTTTTCCGCGAGTTCAGCAACGAAAACGAAAACTACCTGATTCCGGATATTCTGAAAGAAGAAGGCGGCCTGATCGCGCATCGCGTTTCGACCACCAATCTTGGCTTGCTTTTGAACGCCCGCGTTGCAGCGCTCGATCTGGGGCATTTAACCGTGCAGGAATTCATCGCCGGCACGGAAAATACTTTTGCGACAGTGCGGCGTCTGGCGAAATCGCACGGCCACCTTTACAACTGGTATGACACGCGAACGCTCGAGCCGGTCGGAGATCCTTTTCTCTCGACCGTGGACAACGGCAACCTGGTGTGCTGCCTGTGGACTTTGAAGCAAGCCTGCTTGGAGGAATGGAAGCGTCCGCTTTTCCGTAAGGAACTGTGGATGGGCATTCGCGATCACGCGCGACTTATCAGTCAGATCGCTGGAACCAGAGAAGCTCGCAAGGCTTTTCGTTCGATTGAAGACAGCATCGCCAACATGGGCAAATCTCCGCTGGAGTGGCTCGGCGCTTTGCCGGCGCTCGAACAACTCGTCGCTTCGCTGATCGAAGCCGCTCGCGCTTCCAGCGAATCGTCGGATGACCTGCGCTGGTGGATGACGGAACTGAATCTTCGCCTTAGCGAACTGGAAAAGTTGACCCTACACTTTGCTCCGTGGGCATCGACGAAATTCCGCATGTTGCGGGCGACCAAGGAACAGCAGACCAAATGGATTGCGGAGTTGAGTCTGGCCAGCGCCGACCGCATTTATTCAGAAATCACCGATTCGTTGAACGACGAGAGCGAATCTTCTTCGCATGAAGGCGCCGCCGAAAGTGCTTCGCGCCAACTTCTTCGCGAAGCTCTTGCAGCGAGCCGCGAAAGCGCCGCACAAGCGACAGCCGCACTCGATGGCATTGCCGGGTACGCCAACGAACTCGCTTCTGGAATGGATTTTTCATTGGTTTACGACGAGCCGCGCAAGCTAATCACCATCGGTTTTGACGCCGCGAAAGGCGCTGCCAGCGAACATCATTATGATTTGCTGGCGTCTGAAGCGCGCGCGGCGGTGTTTGCGGGTGTAGCCAAGGGCGAGATTCCGCAGGAATGCTGGTTTCATCTCGATCGCTCGCATGTTCAGTACAAGGGCACCCGAGTATTGCAGTCATGGACCGGCACGATGTTTGAATATTTGATGCCGTCGTTGTGGATGAAGTCTTCGCCCGGTACTCTTCTGGAACGAAATATGCGCAGCGCGGTTGCTGCGCAGCAAAAATATGCGCGACGCTTTTCAATTCCGTGGGGAATTTCCGAATCCGGATGCAGCTTGATCAGCGGCGATGGACATTATCACTATTTCGCGTTCGGAGTTCCGGCGCTTGCGCTACACCGGCCGGACGAGGATCGCGTGGTGATTTCTCCCTACTCGACATTTATGAGCCTGATGACGGGCTCGTTCGATGCGCTAAAGAATCTGCAACGCTTGAAAAAACTGGGCGGCATCGGACCGTACGGATTTTACGAAGCTCTGGATTACGGCCCCAAGATGACGCTCAACCGCAAGAAGTTCACGTTGGTGCGCTCCTGGATGGCGCATCACCAGGGCATGTGCCTGCTTTCGGTCGCCAATGTTTTGTGTGATTCGTCGATTCAGCGGCGGTTCCATGCGGAGCCGCTGGTCGCCGCGACGGAACGCATCTTGCACGAACGCGCGATCGTTCCCGAATCGGCCGATTCGTCAAAGGCAAAACGCCAATTGAAGATGGAAGCGCTGCTCACAGAAGGGCAGAGCGTGCTCAGCCCCAGCTACTGGGGTGGAAAAGGTCGGGCAGAGACTGCGGCGTAGTTCCGATAAATTTTCGCGGAACTTTTCTCTTCTTCGATATTTCAAATTGAAATCGACATTGACAAACATGGTGCGTCCGCGCCAAAATCCTTATGGCGAACAAAAAGCGAATTCCCTGAATCCTCCTACCTCGCCTTTTACGCCATGCTGGCTACCTCCCATGCTCTTCGTCTCCATGTCGAGTCCGCGCTTGCCGGACGCGTCGCTTCCCCGTTCCGTTTTCAGGAGCCGCAGCCCATTACGGCTTCCGCGGGAATTTCCGCAGTGGACCAACTTGCCGGCGGTTTGCCGCGCGGTTGCCTGACGGAAATTTTTGGCGAACTTTCTTCAGGCAGCACTTCCCTGTTACAAGCAGCTTTGGCGGCGCGTACGGCGAATGCGGAAGTCTGCGCGCTGGTGGATGCACAAGATTCGTTTGATCCCGGTTGCGCGCGATTCGCCGGCGTTTCTTTACGACAATTACTTTGGGTGCGTTGCCGCAATGTGGATCAGGCGTTGCGCTCCGTGGATTTGCTGCTGCATGGCGGCGGATTCAGCCTGGTTGCAATGGACCTCAGCGGCGCGCCGGTGCGTCTGGTTCGCCAGATTCCGCTGAGCTTTTGGTTCCGTTTGCGTCGTACGGTGGAAAATACTTCGACGATTCTGCTGGTTCTTTCCCGCGAGTCGAATGCAAAAACTTGCGCTTCTTTGGTGCTGCGCATGGAAAGAGCAGCCGCGCGCTGGTCGCTGCAGGATCGCCAGTATCCATCGCGCGATTTTCACACTCCGGCATCCATACTGGATGGATGGACAACCACAGCCGAAATGATTCGTTCCAAAGCGCGACGCAAAAATAATGTTGCGATGATCGGCAGTGAAAACACTTTTGCAAATCAGGATGCGGAGACCGCTCGCTTCGATCTGCGTTCGAATCATTTTATTTCCGTTGACTCTTCTGGCTGCAATTCCTTGTTGCCATCACAGACAAATCACCTAGAAAACGAAAGGACGCAGAACTTTGGCTGAGCTTTCCCAACTCGCCGCGTTCTCCGCAAGTTACCATGTTGCCCGCTGCTTTATTTGGCGCTGTTTACGTTCCCAATTTTATTTTACAAGCCGTCGGACGCTGCGAGCCCGAACTTCGCACTCAGCCACTCGCGATCATCGATGGGCCGCCGCCCGCTTGTCAGGTTGTGGCGTTAAACCATTTGGCGGAGATTCTCGGCGTTTCGCTTGGGATGACCAAAGCCGCCGTCACTCAGTTCGCGCAAGCCACGATTCGAACGCGTTGCAGAGTTCGCGAAGAAGCGGCGCACGCGGCATTGCTCGATGTGGCCTGGTCGATCACTCCTCGCGTTGAGGATGCGGCGCCGGATACCTTGCTGATCGATATCTCCGGCCTGGCGTCGCTTTTCGGCGATGCAGAAACCATCGCCAGCGAGATCGTTTCTCGCGCTTCCATATTCGGCATGCATGTTCACGTCGCCGTTTCCACGAATGTGGAGACAGCGCGCATCGTCGCGCGCGCCTTGTCGGGACCGACCATAGTTCCGGAAAGCGAAGAGCGCCGCTATCTGGAAACGCTGCCCGTCGGCATGTTGTCTCCAAGTCAGGAACTTTCCGACATTTTCGAGCGTTGGGGTGTGGCCACCTGCAAAGCGCTCGCTTCCCTGCCGGTGCTTTCTCTTTCCGAATGTGTGGGCCAGGAAGGAATCCGCCTGCAGGCCATCGCCAGCGGAAAAGGTATGCGCCCGCTGCTGCTCGCCGAACCTGCGCAGCATTTCGAAGAATGGTTTGAATTAGACGAAGCTGTGGATGATCTTGAAGCTCTTTCGTTTCTTCTTGGCCGGTTACTCGATCAATTGAGCGCGCGGCTTTCCGCGCGCGCTCTTTCCATCGCTGCAGTGCAGGCAAATTTCGAGTTGCAGCCCGCGTTTGACCATGCGTTCGACACTTCGCGTGAATTGCTCAGAGTGAAGCCTGCCGCTCGCACGTTTTCCTGCAATTTGGAGCTGCCGGTTCCCACGCGCGACAGCAAGCTTTTGCTGAAATTGCTTCGCTTGCGGCTGCAATCGCGCCCGCCGGATGCGCCCATCCAGAAAATTCACATGGCGGCGCAGTCTTCGCTGGCACGCGTCACGCAAGGCTCCCTTTTCGTTCCCAGCGCACCCGATCCGGACAAACTCGAACTCACCATCGCGCGAATCGCTTCCGTGGTCGGAGAAGGAAATGTCGGTTCACCGCAATTGTTTGATTCGCACCGGCCCGACGCATTTCACATGCAGAAGTTTTCCATCGCAACCGCTGATTCCAATAACGATTCGAATCGTTATTTCGCAAAAGAAGAAGTTCCCGCCATCGCCCTGCGCGTTTTTCGTCCACCGGTACCCGCTCGCGTTCGATTACAGGGGAACAAGCCGGTATTTGCATCATTTCAAGGCTGCTCCGGAAAAGTGGTTCACGCATCCGGACCGTGGCGCTCTTCGGGGCAATGGTGGGAGGACCAACCTTGGCAGGAAGACGCCTGGGATCTGGAAATTATTTTTTCCGCTGAATCTCCGCCCGCACACGGCTTGTATCGCTTTTGTTATGACGGGCTGCAAGAAAGATGGTTTGTGCGCGGAGTGTACGACTGATGTACGCCGAATTGCACGCCCGCTCCGCTTTCAGTTTTCTCGAAGGCGCTGCAACACCGGAAGAGTTGGCGAGTGGCTGCTCGAGCCTCGGCATGTCCTCCATGGCCCTGCTCGATCGCGACGGCCTCTATGGCGCGCCGCGATTTTATCTGGCCGCGCAAAAAATCGGAATCCGCGCGCATATCGGCGCTGAAATCTCCTGCGTGCGGGGTTGGCGCTATCCGCTGCTGGTCACTTCTCCCGAAGGATACAAAAATCTTTGCCGCCTGATTACGCGGATGAAACTTCGTGCAGCCAAGGGCGAAGGAGCAATCGAAACAAATGAGTTGGAACACTTCAACAACGGCCTGGTTTGTCTTACCGGCGGAGATGAAGGCCCGCTCGCGTATGCGCTTCGCACTGGCGGAAGAGAAACTGCGCGAAAATGTCTGGAGCAATTGTGCGTCATTTTCGGCCGCGACAATATTTATGTCGAACTCCAGCGCCACTTCTCCATCGAAGAGGAACGCCGCAACCAGGTCGCTATCGAACTCGCGCGTAGTCTGCATCTCCCTCTGCTTGCCACCAACGGTGTCTGTCACGCGCTCCCTGCGCAACGCGAAATTCTGGATGTTTTCACCTGCTTGCGCTATCACCGTGTGCTCACCAATGCCGGATGCCTTCTCGCTTACAACAACGAACGCTATCTGAAATCTTCCTCGCAGATGAGCGCACTTTTTGCGGATTTGCCCGAAGCGATTGCCAACACCATGGAGCTCGCTGCGCGCCTGCAATTCACTCTGAAGGATCTTGGCTACCAATTCCCCATCTATCCCACTCCGAATCGGCAATCGCAGATGGACTTTCTTCGCGATCGCACGCGCGAAGGGATGCTTCACCGCTATGGCGCACAGAGTGAGCGCGTGACGCTGCAAATCCAGCGAGAACTTTCCATCATCGAAAAACTTGATCTCGCCGGTTATTTCCTGATTGTTTGGGATATCGTTCGCTTCTGCCGCGACAAAAACATTTTGGTACAGGGACGCGGTTCGGCGGCCAATAGCGCGGTTTGCTACTCGCTCGGTATCACTGCCGTCGATCCAGTCGGAATGAATCTGCTCTTCGAACGATTTCTTTCCGAAGAGCGTGGCGAATGGCCGGACATTGATCTGGACCTGCCCAGCGGCAACCAGCGCGAACGCGCAATTCAATATGTATATGAACGTTACGGAAAACTGGGCGCCGCGATGACCGCCAATGTGATCACCTATCGTGGCAAATCCGCTGCGCGCGAAATCGGCAAAGTGCTTTCCTTCGGCCCGGAAACTTTAAATCGCCTTGCCAGTCTTGTCAGCGCGTGGGAATACACCGATTCGAACGACACGCTCACGCGGCAATTCAAGGATGCCGGACTTGACCTCACAAATCATCGCATTCTCAAATTTTTTGAGCTTTGCCAGAAAGTGCAGGACCTACCACGCCATCTCGGCCAACATTCCGGAGGAATGGTGGTCTGCCAGGGGCAACTCGATTCCGTGGTGCCGCTGGAGCCGGCCACCATGCCCGGCCGCGTGGTCCTGCAATGGGACAAAGAAGATTGCGCCGACATGGGAATTGTAAAAGTGGATCTTCTCGGGCTCGGCATGATGGCGGTGCTGGAAGATTCCATCCAGCTAATTCGCGCGCACAACAAAAAAGAAATCGATCTCGGGCTTCTGCCGCAGGACGATGAGCAAGTTTATTCCACTTTGCAACGCGCGGACACCATTGGCTTGTTCCAAGTGGAAAGTCGCGCGCAAATGTCCTGCCTGCCGCGTCTGAAACCAAAATGTTTTTACGATATTGTGGTGCAGGTAGCTATCATTCGCCCGGGGCCGATCGTCGGCAAAATGGTTCATCCCTATTTGAACCGCCGTCAAGGACGCGAGCCAGTGGACAGTTTGCATCCATCGCTTGAATCCACACTGTCGCGAACACTGGGCGTGCCGCTGTTTCAGGAACAGCTTTTGCGCATCGCCATGATTGCTGCAGGTTTTTCCGGCGGCGAAGCCGAGGAATTGCGCCGCGCGTTTGGATTCAAGCGCTCCGAAGCACGCATGAAAGAAGTCGAAATCAAGCTGCGCCGCGGAATGGAAAATAAAGGCATCACCGGCGAAACACAGGACAAAATCGTGCAGGCCATCACTTCTTTCGCGTTGTACGGATTCCCTGAATCGCACGCGGCCAGTTTTGCACTCATCGCATACTCCAGCGCTTTTTTGAAATGTCACTATCTGGCCGCGTTCACTGCTGCCATGCTCAACAATCAGCCCATGGGTTTCTATCAGCCGGCAACCTTAATAAAGGACGCTCAGCGTCACGGCCTGAAATTCAAATCCATAGACATCACACGTTCGCAGTGGGAATGCACCATCGAAGAATCCGCCGAAGGCCTTCTTGTGCGTGTCGGACTCCGTTATGTAAAAGAACTGCGCAAAGAAACCGCGCTGCAAATTATCGCGCAGCGCAACATTCAGCCGTTCACCTCGATTGAAGATTTAAAGCAACGCGTACCGCAAATTCAAAAAGATGAAATGCGCGTTCTCGCCAGCATCGGTGCATTGAATTTTATTTCCAGCAAAACACGCATCCACCGCCGCAGCGCTTTGTGGCAGGTCGAACGCGCCGGCCGCCCCGCAGGCGCGCTCTTCGAAGCGCACGTCCGAACAGATGACTCCGATCCATCTTCCCTGTTCTCGCCGCTCGATCCAATGAACGATGAAGAACGACTGGTCGCGGATTTTCATGGAACCGGGCTCACAACAGGCCATCATCCGATGAAGCAACACCGCGCGCATCTGAATCGCAGCAAAGTTTCGCCTGCGTCACGTCTGGCTGCGCTTCGTGATGGCTCATTCGTGCGCGTAGCCGGCGCGGTTATCGTTCGCCAGCGTCCCGGAACCGCGAAGGGGTTCGTATTCCTGAGCCTCGAAGATGAAACCGGCGTAGCGAACATCATCATCACGCCGCAACTTTTCGAAAAAGATCACACCGTCGTCGTGCACAATCCATTTCTCATAATTGAAGGCATTCTGCAAAACCAGGACGGCGTCATCTCCGTCAAAGCCGGAATCATCAAGCCTTTTCTTCTCTCCCGCGCTACCGCACCCGCTCACGATTTTCATTAACCAATTTCAGTGATTTATGTTTTCATAAAAACCACCAAATTGTTATTTTCCGATAAACGTTTCGCAATATTAGAATACGGTGAAGTTCACGTTCCAATTACCAATGCCGATTGACGGCGACGTCGTCCTGCCGGAAGAACACATCGGCGACGCTTCGATCGAAGGCAAACTCAAGAAGCTCTTGGTGCACGCCCGCGAACTGACGCCCTCTGAAACTCGGTCGGCCCAATAATTGCCGAGCGGCCGAATTTCTTTCCGTCACGCAGTTTCGTGAGGTAGAATCCCGCCCACCGCATTCTGATGCTCCGCATCAATCAGTGCCGAGGTACAAAATGATTCTGTCCATCGAACGCAAGCAAATTCCGCCGGATATCACAGTCCTGGAGATGACCGGGCGCATCGTCCTGGGAAACAATTCGCGGGATGTGGAGTTAAAACTTGCGGAAGTTCTCGCCGATCAAGTCAAAAAAATCATTTTTGATTTGAGCCGAATCACCATACTCGACAGCACGGGCATCGGCATCCTGGTCGTTAGTCAGGGCAAGATCAACAAAGCGGGCGCGCAGTTGCGAATCGCCGGCGCCACCGGATTTGTCGATGACACTTTGAAAATCACCAGCGTTGATAGACTCATTCATCTGTTTCCCACAACAGAAGCAGCAGCCGCCAGTTTCTAGCGAATACCCTGCAAAATTTGAGCGATCGAGACGCGAGTTGAATCGATCTAAGGCGCCTTCCCGATCCACCACAGTACCTTGGCAACGATTTTCCATTTTTGCTTGCTGCTGAGGGTAATCGATTCGTAGTTGGCGTTTTCCGATTGCAGCACAATCGTATGGTCGAACCGTTTCAGGCGCGACACCGTCAGCCCCTTGTCGCGGTGCCAGGCGATTACAATCTTGCCATTCAGCTCCGCGATTTCGGTCTGCGAGGAATCGACTGCTAGGATATAACCATCGTGAATCAGCGGCGACATGGAGTTGCCGCGCACCCGCAAACAACTCGTGGTCGCTGGATGAGGGCACCAGCCCTTCGGCGCTGCAATCATGCTTTCGACAGCAGCATCGTCCAACAGCGCTCCGCCTTCGCCATTCTCGCCGTGCGCAATGGCAACCGAGTTCAGCAATGGGACCGCGACCAGCTGCAACTGGTCTGCTTTCCTCTGCGTCTTTGCGCCGCTGCCGGCCGCCACCATCTCCAGGTGCGGCATTCGCACTTTGCGCAAACGCTTTCGCAACTGCGGCATCACACGCAGCAGATCTTCTTTGCTCAAACCTGCTCGTCCCCAGAAATACCAGCACAGCGGGTCACCCGCCAGATTTCCCATCTCGATATAGGTATGGGAAGGCGGCTCCGATACCCCGCGCTCCCATCTCGACACCGTCATCGCGGAACAGTGGAACGCATTGCCGAACGCCACCTGATTCAGTTCGAGGCCCATGCGCAAGCGCACCACTGATTTGGCCCACTCCGGCTGTCCCGGAGGACTTGATTTAGGCCTCAACCGCATCGTCACAAACCGTTTGCCCTAGCGAGAATTTTTCGGCTGCTCCTCATTTGGAATGTACGCCAGCGTACCCATCTTGGCAAGAGGATCTCGCTCAATTATCTATCGCTGCCTACTAGTCATTGGCGTTAGCAAGGAGTATGTTTAGGGAAGCTTCCCGCATGCCTCCGCTTGAACACGCGGCGCCCTGCAAACCGGTTGCTCAATTTCAAGAAGGACCGCTGATTGGCCAATAAGCTTCCCGAACTCCGCCGTGCAAAAACCTCTGCGCAAGTCAGCTCTGGCGGTCGGGATGGTGCCGGTCGGGATGGTGCCGGTCGGGATGGTGCTGGTCGGGGCGGCCAAGACCTCGCAAATCAAATCCTGTTCGATCTTCCGCGCAATGTTTCCAACAGCCTGATCGGCAAAACGCAACTCCTTAAGTTACCGATTCACTCGGTATTAAATGAAGTGAATGAGCCGATTGAATATTTGTATTTTTTGAACAGCGGTTGCGCTTCGGTTTTGAGCGTTTTGCAGGACGGAAAAAGCGTCGAAGTCGGTTTGACCGGCCGCGAAGGTTTTGTTGGCGTGCCGCTGGTCGCCGGCTTTAAAACCAGCCCGACGCGCGTGATTATGCAGATCGAAGGCGCCGGTTACCGAATATTGCCAAAAGATTTGCTGGCGCTGGTGAAAGCTTCTCCGTCACTTGAAAGAGGCTTACTAAAGTATTCTCAGGAACTGGCTCTGCAGGCTAATCAGATTGCTGCGTGCAATCGTGTGCACGAGGTGGACGAGCGTCTGGCCCGCTGGCTGCTCATGAGCCAAGATCGCATTGGCGGCTCCATGATTCCCCTCACCCAGGAATTTCTCGCGCACATGCTCGGTACTCGGCGAGCTAGCGTAACCGTCGCCGCAGGCATGCTGCAAAAAGCCGGATTGATCAGCTATGTGCGCGGGCAACTGAAGATTGAAGATCGTGAGCGCCTTGAAGGTGCGTCTTGTGAGTGCTATGCGACATTAACGCGGCAACTTAACACGTGGAAATCTGAATCGGAATAGCGGCAATCGCATTTTCTCCCGTCCCTCACAGTAAAGATCCTGCCTTACAGCAATTCCGGTATTGCCGCGCCGAGCGCGATTAGGTACGCTACCGTACGCAAGCTAGTTCCTACCGTACCAAGGGTGCTCTCCAGCTTTTTGGCTGTCACTCCGATAGGAGTTGCACATGCCAAAGAATGTTCTCATTGTTGACGACAATCCGGAGATCCGAAAGCTCGTCCGAACCTACTTTGACCGCGAAACGAATTTCCAGATTTGTGGTGAAGCTGTAGACGGTCTGGACGCCATCGAAAAAGCTTCGGCACTGAATCCCGACCTGATCATTCTCGATGAATCCATGCCGCGTATGGATGGCCTGCATGCAGCGCGTATCCTTCACGGCGCGGACGCTGCGGTTCCCATCATTTTGTTTACGTTGCACGCGGATACGATCTCGGCGGTGGAGGCCTCCGATGCCGGAATCGCCTTGGTCGTCTCCAAGGTGCGCGGCATGTCGGTTCTCGCTGAGCAGGTGGGCAGTCTTCTTCTGCGGTACACCTAACTCCAGACGCGCACGCGCGCGTGGGAATTCAGAAGTCTGGCGAATTCACAGCCCTGATGGAAAGGCCCAGCCCTTCTAGAAACATCAGCACACAACTACCTGCGGCCGCCCAGATGACGCAGCGCAACTTGAGCCGCCTCGACTCCATGAAATTGCGCTTCCTCAAAGATGGAAATTCCACTCAGATCTGAGTTGGCAAACAGGATTCGCCCATCGCGCCGCTTCAACCGAATTCGCTCTTCGGACGATATCGCGCCCAAGGCAGGACGAATCATCGCGTGGCCCATACGCATAATATCTATGCGCGAAACGCACTGCCGAATATCTTTGTGAACCCGCTCCAGATCCCTGAGGATTGCTTCCTTCCAATAACCCCAGTCGCTCTGTAACAACATTTGCCGATTTTGTGCGGGCGTTCCATCCGCCAAAGCCCAATAGAAAGTCCATACCGTCCGATCAATATGCGTTCGCAGGCTTTGGTGCGTGGCATCCACATATCCGAGAGTCGGAGAATCCAAAAATACGGTGTCCCACGAAGGTTCAGCTCCTGGAGAAACCGGCAAACGCTCCAGTGTCAGGTTTGCCGTCAGCCATGGCGAATAGACGAAATCGTTCAATCTTGGCAATCCATCAATAACGTAAGGCCCGAGGAAAGTTGGAGCCGAAAAGATAACGAACTCCGCTTGATATTCGGTGTCGCCGGCAAACACGCTGGCTCCTCGCACCGATTCCACAATCCGGTGAACCATCTGGCTGGTTCGAACTTTATTGCCCACACGCTCCAGCAGGCGCTTGGTGATCCAGCCATTTCCCTCTGGCCAGGTGAGCGGTCCTTTTTCTTCCGCTTCGCGCGAGGAAAAATAATGAATTCCGGCCCACGCGGAGGTGTCGCCAGCCAGTGCGCCATAATCGTCTCGGCAAGCGTAGTTCATGTACCAATTCAACAGGCGAGAGTCGAAGCCATTCCCTTTTAGCCAATCCGTAAACGATATCCGGTCCAACTCCGCGAATTGCTTGGAATAGCCAACTTCCAGCGGCACTGTAAATGCCCCGGTGCTTCGATACTTTGCGAATCTTTCCTCCAGCCGCTGAAACTGTTCGCGATCTTTTTGCGCCAGACCGACGGCGGGTTCAATTCCATCTTGCCAGCGTCCATACAGAAACAGCCGTTCTTGCGGAGCAAACACCAGATAGCGCTCTTCCCACTGTCCATTCTTCAGCACCCCCAGGTCAGCGAACAGTTCTCGAACATACCCGGCTTGCGTGCCGGGCACCGGCACATAATGCGCCGCCCACGGATACGCAGTAATCTCATTTTCTCCAGAGCGCGCATTTCCTCCCGCCTGGTCGTTCATCTCCAGCAAAACGAAATCGTTAAATCCCCTCTTCTGCAGGCGCCAGGCGGCGCTTAATCCGGAAATGCCTCCGCCAACAATCACGATCGGAATTCTTACGGTTTGTTTCGCTGCGGTGAACGATTTGCGATCGCGCAGCAGATGGCCGGCCGCGGCTGCTTCGTTTACGAACGAACCTTCGATCTTTCTTTCACTTTTTAGCGACAGTCCAATCAGTGCGGCACTGCCTGTTGCCAAAAACTTGCGCCGGCCAATTTTCAATGACTGATATCCTTCCAGTCATTTTCATAGGTGCGGACCAGCACCTGCGTATTGAGTTCATTCGCCGGCATCGGTATCCGCGCCATGTCCGGCGGAAACTGAAAAAGCAGAGGAATTCCGTCAGGGCTCAAAAAGCGCAGTCCATTCGGTATCGATTTCGGTGCCACATAGGCGTGAGTGCCGGCCAGCACGAAACCCCACTCCCCGAACGAGGGGACATATAAATGATACGGAAATGTCTGCAGCCCGGCTTTCCGGACGGTTTCGGCGATGCACCAGAACGAATCGCGCGCGAACATTGGCGAGGTGCTTTGCACCACCAGCAATCCTTGTGCGCTCAAGTGCCGCGCTACCGCCCGGTAAAAAGCCGTGGTATACAGCTTTCCCAGCGCATAATTCGTGGGGTCGGGAAAATCAATCACGATAAAATCAAAGCTTTCCGTGCTCTGATCGACCCAGGGAAAAGCATCCGCATTGATAATATGCAGGCGCGGCGACGACAGCGATTTTTGATTAAGAGCTGTCAGCATCGACTGGGTGGAAAATAATTTGGTCATTTCCGGGTCAAGATCAACCAGCGTGATCTTTTCCACTTGCGGATATTTCAGAATTTCTCTTACCGCCAGACCGTCTCCGCCCCCCAAAACCAACACCGACCGCGCAAACGGAATCGCTGCCAGACCCGGATGGACCAAAGCTTCGTGGTAGCGGTATTCGTCCCGTGAACTGAACTGCAAATGGCTGTTCAGGAAAAGGCGAAGGTCATCTTTAAATCGAGTCAACACGATGTGCTGATAGCGGGTGTCTTTGGCCAGGATAATTTCGTCCGCGTATATATTGTCTTCAGCGGTGGCCGTGATCTGCTTCGCTCTGACAATTCCGCCCGTCAGTATGCACAGCACCAGCAAACAGCTTGCCCGTAAAATCCTCTTTTCCATCAACTGCGGCGCAAACAAAAAGGTGGACCACAGCGCCACCGCCGCATTAATCAGTCCGAAGAACAAAGCAGATCGAATCAACCCGAGATGCGGGATCAGAAGAATCGGAAACAGCAGTGAAGCTCCAAGCGCGCCCAGATAGTCGAAGGTCAACACGTGCGCGACAACATCGCGAAAAGAATACCGGTCCTTCACAATTCTCATCAGCAGCGGTATTTCCAGGCCCACCAGCACGCCCATAACGATGACCAGCGCATACAAAACGATCTGAAATCCCTCTGTGAACGCAAACGCCCACATCAGTCCCGCTGACGAAAACCCTCCTACGACTCCCAGCATCAGTTCGACCCAGATGAATTTCTGGATCAGTCCTTTTTCCAGGTATCGCGACAGCGCGCTTCCCAAGCCCATTGCAAAAAGGTAGGTGCCGATCACGGTGGAGAACTGGAAGACGCTGTCGCCGATCAGATAGCTGGCGATCGTGCCGGCGATCAATTCATAGATCAGCCCGCAGGCCGCAACCAGCAGTACGGTGAGGAAAACCAGAACGCCCATGGATTAATGAATCGCTGAAGCAATAATGATGCAGATTCCGATCGACATCGCCCCCACCAAAATGGCCAGCGCCATATTGTGCTCCTGCACGATTTCCTTCCACAGATGATATGGCGTCACCTTGTCCATGACTACAAACGCGATCACGAACACCAGAATTCCAAGAAACGTATAGACCAGGGCGCTGATTACGTTCGCGACCGGACTCAGATTCATATTATTTGCCTCCAGTATAGTGGTGGTAACTGCTGTAAACAGAACGATAGGACCCGGGGTTGTCTCGCACCGACTTTGGCACATTCTTCACCTGATTCATGGAATCCATACTCCAGCCGCGATACTGCGCGAATCCAACCATGCCCAAGACCAGCATTCCGTAAATCAGATAAATTTTTCTAAACATTATTCATCACTCTCCGTGTTGACGATCGGCGACGGCGGATGATCGCTCTCTGACCAGCGCGATCGCTCAAAGCTCACAGACCGCCAAGTGATCAAAACCACGGGAAACAAGAGCGCCAGGAATCCGATACCGTAGAAAGCCATTACCGGCACGTTTCGTCGCACTTCCACGCTATAAGCGATGTTGGAATGCCTGGGATCAGCCTCTGGCTCAATCCTCAGGTAGTACCGTCCCGGCGGCACCGTTGGCACCACCGCGGTATCGCTCCGGCTGCCTTCCGACCATGACCCGTCACTGTCGTAGCCGCTATAGAAACTCACCTCCCGGCCAAAGTCCCAGGCTTCGCCGCTGTCCCGGTTGATCAGCGCGTAATTCAAATAAATCCAGTCGTTTGTGACCGACGCCGATGTTGTTACCTCGACGTTCGAAGTCCTTCCATCCAGTTGGAATGTATCGGTAACAAAAGACGGTTCACCGTTCGCTGCCGCGCGATTCAGTTGGTAAGTCGCTCGAAAAACGGGTTCGCTCGAACTTGGCAAATCGAATCCAATCATCATTGCCAGCAGGCCGATGGTCAGGGCCGCAAATGCCAGCCACACCGCTGTTATGCTTGCACTGAAGGGGGATGGTTCGTTCTCGTAGACTCCCGTCGCTTGTGGCGGCTCGCCCGGCAGTCGGAAAGCGCTCCATACATCTTTGCCATAAACATATTCGCCGATCGACCAGGTCACTTCTTTTGACATGCTCTCGCTGGACAGCACTCGCGGTGGATGGACGTAGTCTGTGACACGCGCTCGTTCGCCGACTCGCACTTCCCAGGGAAATTCCCCCAGAACGAAATCCGAGCAAGCATCTGAAGTTTGGAAGTGCTTATATATTTCGCCGAGATAATTCGCTTCGTATGGCGTGGCCAATCGCTGATCAACCACCGGCAGTTCCTTGCATATCGCTATATCGTTCCAATGCCCGTTGTATTCGGTCAGATAGCGAAAACCTTTATATGGATTGAAAAGGACGTATTCGTTCCAGTGATAGCGAATGCCATCGACTTCGATTGTTCTCCGTTCGAATCCAATGACTTCATGATCCGTGCCACGGATTTTCCCCCGCGTGCCCAGTGGAATTAGCGGCCGCTCCGCCGATGTGACCTGCTCGAAAGATTGCAGGATCTGAAGTTTCGGATCTTTGGCGTCGAGGATTGAATGACAACTCTCGCAGACCACCGACACGGCCTGTCCAAGAGCTCGCAGGGTAATCGCCGCTCCGCATTTCGGGCAGTTCAACGCCTGTACTTGCGGTTTTTGCGAACCCTGCGGCGGAGTCGGTCGCGAGCTCATGACCACCCCTCAAATCGCCGCAGATTCTTGAGTTTCAGATCGTCGAATTCCACCAACTCGCCCAGATAAAGCACCGGTTCAGCATCGCTATAATCCAATGTCGCAAATTTCCTGCTGGATGATCGCAAATCCGCAAACGTCACGTCATTCTTGTCCCAATACTGAAAAGGCAGTTCGCCTTGCACTCCGCGGAAGTGCGCCTGAGTAATTACGCTTAGCGTGTACGTCGTACCAAGCCAACTGTAGGGTCGTCCAATCTGCAATTCCGATTCCGCCGGCAATTTCTGGTCTGCCGTCGAGCCAGTCGCGGAGAATGAAACGGCATATTCCTCTTGCGCGTCGGAAAGCCATCCGCTCGTTCCGTCGTTCATCATCAAATGCCATTCGTTCCAGCCGCCCTGGTCGTATTGATAAATAATCCGGCCAATCACCACAAACGCCTTGTTGCGGTAATTCCCTTCTGTGTTCAGTTGAATCGGAGAAATGTCCTGCGGCAGGTCCGCAACCTGGCCTACTTTCTTCAAATCCACATCGCTACGGACCAGAACGCTCTTGCAGTACTCGCAGACCGTCTGCACGCTGCTCGACCATTTGAAAATTATTTTCGCTCCGCAATTGGGACACGTCGCGATTGGTTGCGTCATTTGCAGCGCCTGGCCGGACTTAGGACTGCAGGGTTCATACTATTCACCAACCGCTTGTTCGCCGACTGCTTCGGCAGCACGCACTTCGTAGCACCGCGTCAACTTCCGTACCGACACTTCACTGGCGCCGAATCGCTTTCGCAGCTCCCGTTCGAATTGCCATTCAGCGCGAGGCACGCAGCAAAACAAATTCAGGCAAAGTGACTGGTGTTCTGGAAAGGTATGGCACGCGAGATGAGATTCGGAAAGCAGGCACAGTCCGGTGATTCCGCCGCTACCCGGAAATTGATGCCACGCGGCGGCTCCCACCGTTCGAAGCTGCAAATCTACAATAAGCGATTCGAACAATAACTGCAGCGCGCGCTGATCTCGCAGCGGCGCCGCTCTGCACCCCCAGGCTTCGACGACCCACTCAACTCCGTGCATGCCGGTGATCTGGTTATCCTTGTGGTTTCCCGCATTCCGGACAGAACTTGCTGCTTTTTGGAATCGGCTTCCCGCACTCCTGACAAAATTTTGTTTCAGCGGACGCCCCAGCGGCTGGCGCTGCAGCCGCAGGTGCTGCTCCGCTATCTTGCGCGCCGGCTGTTCCTTTCTTGACGGCATCCATCATCGCCTGTCCTATCGCCACACCTGCTCCTAAGCCGGCGCCTACGCCGACCGCTCCACCGCCTTCGTTACCGGCCGCGATGGGAATGGACTGGGCCACTTGGTATTGCGTGTAGCGTCCCATGTCCCCCACCATGTTCATGCTGATGCGCTGATCGAGTACCTTCTGCAATTCTTCCGGCAGCGAAAGGTTCTCCACCACAAATGTGTCGAGCTCCAACCCGAAGTCGGCAAAGGCAGGATTCATCTGCTCTTTGATTTTTTCTCCGAGCGCGGCCTGATTGGCAGCCATGTCCAGGAACGGAACCTGGCTCGTCGCAAACGCATCGGTCATTTTCGCAACGATGGTATTGCGCAACTGGCCTTCTAAATCGGCCGTCCTGTAGAGATCGCGGGTTCCGCTGATCTTGTTGTAAAAAGTCTTGGCATCTTTTACGTGATACGAATAGATGCCAAAACCGCGCAAGCGGATGGCGCCGAATTCCTTATCTCGAATGGTAATGGGATTTTGCGTTCCCCAATGCTGATCGGTTTGAATCCGCGAAGAAAAAAAGTACACATCCGATTTGAACGGCGACTGGAAGGCTTTATCCCAGTTCCGAAGATACGTCAGAATGGGCAACGTGTTTGTGTTTAACGTGTACAGACCCGGGCCAAACGCGTCCGCGGCGTGGCCCTCGTTCACAAAGAGCGCCAGCTGAGAATCTCTTACGGTCAGTTTGCCACCGTTCTGGATTTCCCGGTCCTGCATGGGATAGCGGTAGGCGAGGATTCCATCCTCGGGTTCGACCCAGTCGATAACATCTATGAACTGCTTGGAAATAAAGTCTCGGAGACTCAAGCTCCACCTCGTTCTGTCTGCATTAGGCTTGGAAAGCGAGTGAGAGCGATGCTACGGTGGCGGGTTTTGGCTGTCAATGGGTTTCAGCAGAATCCGCGGAGGGAGCCTAAGTCGGGAAATCAGTGCGCCCGGAGGGACTCGCACTTTCAACCTTCTGGTTCCTAGCCTTGCCCAATTGCGACGGCCCGGTTTTACAAAACGAAATCTACCGTCACAGATGACTCGCTATTCGGATCGGGGCGGCCCGATAGTGCTTTGTAGTTTTTGAAACTCCTCGATCTCATGTCGAGCTTGCGCGGTCTTGCCCTGTTTGCGATACAAGCCTGCGAGCCCAAAATGCGACTGCGCGGCGAGCGAAGTGTCTTTCTCCAGTTCGACAACTCTCAACCAGCATTGCTCGGCTGTCGAACTGTCGCCATCGAGCGAAGCCGCTTTGCCCAGCGAGTAGAGAGTCTCGGGCATTTCCGGTTTCAGCTCGTTGGCGCGTTTCAACTCGATCGACGCTCCGTGCGATTTTCCTTCCTGCAACAAGGCGGTGCCGAGGCGATAGGCGGCTTCTGCGCTGCCCGGCCGGAGTTTAGCCTCCGCGCGAAATTCCGCTTCCGCTTTTGGCCACTGCGCGGAGTTTGCATACACCTGGCCCAATTCCAGATGAAGGCCGGGCAGATCGGGCCGGAGGCGCAACGCTTCCAGATACTCTTTTTCGGCTTGCGGCAGCTGTCGAAGCACAAAATAATTTTCGGCGAGAGCCTGATGGGCGCGAGCGGAATCGGGATGTGTAGCCAGCAAAGTATCGATGGAATTTTTCGAAAGCAGCCCGCTCGCGTGGCCCAGGTAATACTGTAAATCAGGGTCGCCGGGACGCTTCGAAACCGAGACGCTAAGATTGGCGACTGCTTCGTTCAACTGGCCGACTTCAATCTGCGCGATTCCAAGGGCATCCAGCGCGCCGACGCGCTGGAGATGCGGAATAGCTTCAACGGCATAGCCTTCGGCCAGGAGCGCATAACCTAGGAATTGGTGAGCGACCGCAAGGTCCGGACTGAGCTGAAGGGCGCGTTTGAGGGGTGCGATGGCCTCGCCGTAGTCATGTTTTTCCATGTAGGCAGCACCCAGATTGAAAAACGCGTCCGCTGACGCAGGGTCAAGCTCAGTCGCTGTGCGAAACTCGGCGATTTCTGTCTCAACCAGATGCTGCTTGCGCGCTTCCAGGCCCGACTGCATGTGTTGTGTCGCGTCGGGCGATGCCGACTGCCCCGCCAGCCATGCCAACAAGAAAAGACGAATCATGCATGCTCCGGTTCGCGAACTTCCAGAAATTGATCGGCGCGAACCTCGTTCAGCGATTGCTTGGCGCCCGAAGGCCAGAGAATTTCAACTGTAGCTTTTTCCGAGGTACCCAACCCGAAGTGAAGCCGTTTGTCACTGGCGCAGAGGTAGCTGCCGGCGGAAGTTGCGAAACGAGTTTGGCCGTTCACCCGCACGCGCGCGCCGTATCCATCGCGATTGCTTCGCCTGCCTCGCAGCGTAATCGAGAGCCAGTGGCCGCCGGAGGCCCGGTTGAGTAGCAACATCGGAGGACCGCCGAGAGTTGTCAGAACAACATCCATAAAACCATCGTTGTTGATGTCGCCGAAAGCCGCGCCGCGCGCGGCAATGGGAGTGGTCACGCCGGAATCAGCGCGTTCGAAATGGCCGTTATGATTGAACGCAAGCAGCGGCAGCTCCCTGTAACGCAAAGAAGCGTCGATTTGCTGGACATTGTCAAGAACGTGGCTTTGTGCGACGAAAAGATCCTTCCAGCCATCGTTGTCAAAGTCTTCCAGACCGACGCCCCAGCCGGAACTGCCAGAAGTAAGAGCGCCCAGACCGGTCTCGAGGCTTTGATAGGTGAAAAGGCCTGCTCCATCGTTGTGATACAGGCCGTAAAGTTCGCGAGGCAGAACGGTGACGATCACATCGGGACGGCCATCGTTATCGTAGTCCTGGAAAACAGCGCCCATGCCGGAAAGACCTTTACCGTCGGACGTGAGAGCCGCGCCCGACTCCAGTGCACATTCGTTGAAAGTGCCGTCGCCATTGTTATGGAACAGATACTGCTGCATACCGTCGTTCGAAACAAAAATATCCGTGAAGCCGTCGTCATCATAGTCGGCAAACGCGACGCCCAGTGCTCTTCCCTTTTTAGCTGTGAAGCCTGCGCGCGCGCTGACGTCTTCAAACGTCCCGTCGCCGCGATTCCGGTAGAGAAGACAGGTGGTGGCCGGAAAAACGCTGGGCGGACAATATGTGTGCCAGTCGCCGCCGCAAATCTTGTTGTGATCGGCGTCCCACTCCATGTAGCGCGTCACGAACAGGTCGAGAAGGCCGTCGTTGTTGTAATCGAAGAAGCCCGCGGAAACGGACCAGCCGCCACCTGCGACGCCTGCTTTGGCGGTTACATCGGTGAACGTGCCATCCCTGTTGTTGTGATAGAGAATGTTTGTGCCGTAGCTGGTGACGAAGAGGTCCGGATAACCGTCGTTATCGTAGTCACCAATCGCGACACCCATTCCGTAATTACCATTCCCAGCACTGGCTAGGCCGGCTGCCTGAGTAACATCGGTAAAGCTGCCATCGCGATTCTGACGATAGAGACGATTCCAGTAGCGAGGATTCGCGCGATCGAAATTTTCGGGGACGTGAAGTGATTCGTTGATGTGTCCGCCGTTGACGAGAAACATGTCGAGAAGGCCGTCGTTATTATAGTCGAAGAGCGCGACGCCACCGGGCATGGTCTCAATCAGGAATTTTTTAGGTGTCGGGGAATTCTGAAGAATGAAATCGATGCCACGCAGCGGCTTCACATTGAAGATGGGCGTCGCAGCCGCCATAGCCGCGCAGCTCAGAAAATCACGCCGCGTAGGCCGGCGAATCATGGCTGGAAATGGCTCCTTGTCCGCATGGACAGTGCGTATTCATTTTGAGGCGCAAGAATAGCCTAACACGAAGAGAAATCGCAAAAGATGTTCTCGACGAAAAACAAAAAGGTGAGTGCGCGGAGGGTTGGGAAACGGAGCAGCCCGGGACGGATGTCGGCAACACTTCGTATCCCGGGCTGCTCTTGTGTTAGAAGACGAACTTGAGTCCGAACTGCACTAGTCTTGGATTAGTTCCGGCGGCTGTGCTGCTTACCACGCCAAACGTAGACGACCCTACGCTGGTATTGGGTGGAGCAAATTGTGTCCGGTTGAAGAGGTTGAAAAACTCGGTACGGAATTCAAGACCTAGTTTCTCGTCGGGACCAAAACGAGTTCTCTTGAACAGAGAGAAGTCCCAGTTGTTTATGCCAGATGAGCGAAGATTTGGATCGGTGCGCGATTCATTGCCGAAGGTGAAGTCCGCCGGTGATACGAAGCAAGCGGTATTGAACCACTCATTCAGCTTGGCCGAGCCACCCGAAGGCGCCGACTTGTTGCAGCCGGAGACGACGTTCGGGCGGGAACCAGCACCGAACAACGTCGTGTAGTTGGCAACACCGTTGGAAAGGACCAGCGGGAAGCCGCTCTGGAAAACGGTTACGCCGTCGATCCCCCACCCGCCGACGAGTTTATCCATAACACCGGTCGCGTCGGAAAAGTACTTTTTGCCGTGGCCGAAAGGAAGATCGAGAACGTAGCTGATCACAAGGCGCTGAGGCACGTCCTGAGATGATAGGGAGCGCTCGCCTTTCAGGTTGTTGAAGTCTTGGATGCTGCCGCTGCTAGCCTCAAGCCAGTTTGTTAGCGTATCCGCATCGCTGATCAATTTCGCATTCGTATAAGCAACCAGCAGGGAGCCAGCACCCGCGAAGCGCCGCTCAAGGGTGAGCTGTAGTGAGTGATACGTACTGTTGTAGTTGCCTTGACCGGCAAGCTTTAGCCCGGTGTATTGGGGATATGGCCGGCTGAGCTGGCCCACAGTTGTCGTTGGACCCGAAAGGGCGAAAGCCGTGCCGGTTGTGGCGTCGAAGAAGGGATTCGGAACTGATTGCAACAGAGTGACACCCGTTGCGTCACAGCGCTTACCTGTTGCCGCAACTTGCGTGGCGCACTGCGCCGCAGCCGAACTTAGGAAGTTGTCGCCAATCTGGTCGATCTGCGAGTCGTAGAGTGCCAGGTGGGTACCCTTAGAACCGACGTACGCCGCAGACACAAAGAAACCACCAGGCAGATTTCGCTGGATGTTCAGATTCCACTGCTGCACATACCCAGCCGGGTGATCGCCTAGATTGGCTACGGTGAAGTTCTGAACCGTTTGCGTCGCGTATTGTTGGGTGCCAACAGTACCCAGCGTACGGCCGACTGGCGGCACGATTTCTGGCAAAAACGGGGTATTAATCGTGTTCACAGGGTGCGTGCCGTCTATGGTTCCCGTGAAAGATGTCGTCGCGTCATTCACCAAGTCGTTGTTCGGGTTCAGGGCGAACGAGACGTAGTTCGGAATCCAAAAAATTCCGTAACCGCCACGAATGACCGTCTTCTGATCCAGACCGTATGCAAATCCCACCCTCGGAGAAACGTTGGTTTTGTCGAGAGGGATGTTCGTCCGGTTGCTTGGACTTACCAGGAACACGTCGCCACGAAGACCCGGTAGGCCAGGCACGTTGGTCAAGCCCGCCGTGGTCGAGGGACTGGCAAGCCAGTTTTGTGCGGTGGGGTCAAAATAGGATTGCCGGTCGAAGCGTTCAGACCATGGCCCTTGTAAGTCGTATCGCAGGCCCAGGTTCAGAGTGAGTTTTTTCGTAAGGTGATAAGTGTCATCTGCGTAGAACCCTCGATAGATTTGCTGGCCAGCAACTAATGCAGGCACAACCGCCTGACCGAAGAAGTGGTTTTCCACGCTGCTCGGATTATCCGCGAATCCCAGTAAGAAATCCGCGAAGCTGAAGCCCGAGAAGCAGGCCAAGCCGGAACCGCAGAAGGCAAACGAACCACTCGCGACGTTGGTCTGCGCGTAGTTGTCGCGTCCGATCTCCAGCTGAAAGCCGAGCTTCAGGGTGTGACGTCCGCGCACCATCGTTACGCTCGGAGAAAAGTCAAGTTGCGTGTTGCGGTCCTGAATGAAACTCTGTCCCTGCGTACACATAATATTATCGGCAAAATTGAATACGCACGGAGTCGGTGGCGTCCTAGCGATCGACGGAACAGCTTCGTTGTACTGCGCGGGCCAGCCGATGGTTGTAAGGTCAAAGCCGGAGTTGGTCGGAGCACGGTTGTATGCGAAACGGCTGAGGCTGGCGTTCACACCGATAATGGTCGTTGGAGTTAGCGAATAGGTATATCCGAGAGCAGCCGCGTTGGTTGAGTATTTCTCGGAACAACGGTCGGCGCACAGACCGGTTCCCAGCGGATCGACGGGTAAATCAAGAACGTTCCAATAAGAGTCCCGAAAGAAGATGCGGTGTTTGGTGCCGAAATTGTGGTCGAGTCGTCCTACGACCTGGTTCTGATTCCCTCCACCGCTGGTGGCCGTTGTGTAGTTGTTCGTGATGATCCCCGTATTCGGATCAAGCGTGCCAGCAGTGTTGGCCGCCGGAAAGAACTTCAGTAGCGCCAGTGAAGTCGGGTTCAGACGGCCGCTGGGGATTTGGTTTCCAGCAAACGGAACGGCCGCCCCGGAAAAGCCTGGGCAAGCCACGGCTGTGGTCACGGTTCCTCCGCAGGGATCCACAATTTGCGTTTTAATCGCCGAGAAATCACCAGCTCGCTCTGCATCTGTAGGTACGGTGGTGGTGAACGCAGTTCCGGTGCGAAGACGGAAGCCTTCCCAGCTGAAGAACCAGAAAGTCTTATTGCGGCCGTCGTAAAGATGAGGAATGTAGAGCGGACCGCCGGCGTTTGCACCGAACTGGTTCTGCGTGAACGGTGGCCGCTTCTGTCCGGCCTTATTCAGGAAGAAGTCATTCGCGTCGAGGACTTTGTTACGAAGGTACTCATAGGCTGCCCCATGGAGGCTGTTGGTACCGGATTTTGTGCTCAAATTAATTACGCCACCTGAGAATTTGCCCCAGTCGGCGCCAAGATTGCTAGTCTGCACTTTGAATTCTTGGATGGAATCTTGAGTGGGAATGATCACCGGCAAGTTGATGTACCCAATGTTTAAAGGTTGGCCATCGAGGTATTCGGCGCTTTCGTTGCCGAACGAACCGTTCACTTGATAATTGCCCCAGCCAAACGGGTTGACGCCAACCGGTGTACCGGTGGCGCTGCCCTGCGGCACCACCGAGGGCGCGAGTGCGACGAGATTAAAGACGTTGCGTCCGTTGAGAGGAAGCTCATTGGCTTTGCGCTCTTCAACGACCTGGCCCAACGAAGAAGTCTCAGACTGAAGCTGCGGCGTTTCGCCGGTGACCTCGACGGTCTGAGTCACCTCACCGACTTGTAAAGGCAAGTCGATACGAACGACTTGTCCGACTTCCACGATGACTTCGGGACGCGTGACGCGCTTAAATCCTGTTTTTTCGACATCGATCCGGTAACGGCCGGGCAGCAGGTTGACGAAGGAATAGAGTCCGTCGGTACCACTTTGCTGTATACGTTTCTCAGCCGTGCCGAGGTTCGTCAGAGTGACCTGTGCATCCGCGATGGCTCCGCCGGAGACGTCAGAGACAGTACCGGCGACGGATCCGTAAGCGGTCTGCGCTGAGAGCCGCGGGGCGAAGACGGTCGTGAGGGACAAACCCAGCACGAGTTGCAATAACGCGCCTACTACCGAATTAAATTTTTTCTTCATGTGTACTCCTACCCCTCAAGGATTCGCCGGCCCTTGCATATCGGCGAGACAGCCCACTCCGCTCGAGTTCCAGCACCGGAACCCACAGCTTTCACACAATTCCCTCGACAAATTTACTGGTCTGACTATGAGTACGAGGTGAGCCGGTATTTTGTACCAGACGAGTCTGCGGAAATCGGAGAGCAGAACAATTCAGGATGCGAAAATAACAACGAGCTGGCCGCTAGTGACTCGGTAAGGGGCGGTGAAAATTATTCCGATGGGTGTAGTTTAGGGGAGTTTAGGGATGATTCACTTCTTTACGAAGCAGCGCATATAGAAACGGCTTGCTGGTTGGCTTGTGGCTGCCGCCGCGCGGCTCGATAGTGACGAAGACCGCATCGATTTCGGCCAATTGCTTGGGATCGTCAAAGCGCAACACCCAGCGGCGATTTGACTCATTGTCCATGTAGAGGATGCCCAGATTCATAGGCAACGGCTGCTCTCCCTGTGGTCCTTCGCGCTGGCCCCAGACCTGGAATGTGCTGGCATTTACAACGCCCGGCTCGCGATCGAGATCGAACGCGTAAAAGATAAGCGACTTTCCTTGCGTGTAAAAGACTCGACCAAATGGCTTCCTGGTTCGGCTGCTACCGTCAACGTCAAAAACATCCGCGATGTAGAGCTTCCTGGCACCCATCAGTTCGCGGATATCTCGGTCGGAGGTTAGGTATTGCTCGGCGTCCTTCAGGCGGCGCTCTTGATCACGGTTGGTCGCGGAGAGATCGGCAATCTTCGATTCAAGCGCCGAGGCTTGCTGCAGAGTCTTGTCGCGTTCGGAGCGGAGGCTCGCGAGTTCGGTTTTGTCGTTTTCGTATGCCTGACTACGGGACTGAAGTTGAGCATCCAAGTCGGTGCGTTGTTGCAAAAGCGATTGTAATTGGGCCGCGGATTGGCCGTTCGCCGCCGCGAGTTCGCTTGAGCGAATCTCCACGGCGCGCAGTGCAGACTGAAGCTTTTCAATTTCACGCTGTTTGGCGGAACTTTCCGACTGCAATTCGGCGAGCTTTTTTGTCTGCGCAACTGAGAGTTCGCCGGCCTCGTTCTTCTCCTGCACAAGTCTCTGCACCGAACCTTGGGCAAGGTTTGAAGTTGTCCCGACTTCGGCTTGTGTCTGTTTGTGAACCCCGAGACGATAGGCTCCGGAAGCTACAGCCAGGATCAGGCCGGCGGCAAGCAACATCCCTGCCAAGCGATTCGCAGCCACCCGGCGCAAAAGGCCGGGCCAGACAGGAGCGGCCACATGGCGATTTCGCTGAAGCGCCATCTGCTGGTCCCTACTGACGTGCGCCAGCAAGCGCTCCCTGACGGACGAGTCATCCCAAGTCGATTCTTCAAGTCTTTCTCCGCCGGCATCAGCAAGGGTGCTCATCCCCCGCGTAGTCAGAATTCGATATTGGCGATAGATCTCCTGGCAGTCGTCACAGCCCTCCAAGTGAGCCCGCAATTCGGACAACTCAACTTGCGTGAGACTGCCCGCAGCCGCCAAAGCACAGCGCTTCTTGAAAATATCGTGCTCGCCAGAGTCCCCGTGAACCTTTAGCATCGTTTCGTTTCCCGAAGCTTCTGCACAAATGCGCTCTTTCGCAGCCGTTCCAAACCGCGGTAGAAATGGTGTCTGGTATTTCCCAAAGGCTCGTTGAGTTTCTCGCCGATTTCCCGTAAGTCTAAACCGGCAAAGTAAAACAACTCAAGGGTGGCGCGCTGAACATCCGGCAATTCAGCAAAGGCCTTTTTCAGTTGCGCACGATTTAGCTTGGAGCCGATCTCGCGATCCAAGTCCGTTCCTCCCAATAATGTATCGTCGAGAGAAGCGATGTCTGTACCAAGGTAAAAACCTCTGCGAGCCAGGTGCTCTTTTCTGTCAAGCGCGCGATGCAGGGCAACCTGGAGAATCCAATTCTTAACACTGCCCTTTGCTTTGTCAAAAAGCTGACACTTCTTATACACGTGAAAAAACGCTTCTTGAACCACATCTTCGGCTTCGCCGGTATCGCGCACCACTCCGCGGGCAATCCGGAACACCAAGCGCGCGTAGCGGTCAAAAAGAATTTCCAGAGCGCTGGTATCGTTCGATTGCAAACGGGTCATTGCGTCTTCGTCGCTCGGGATTCGCGTTTTAGGGATATGCGCAGGGTTAGCCACGCCTTCCCGGCCAGGGTCCCACACAACTGGAAATGTAAGAGCGCGTCGTGGCGGCATAGAAGTCATGAGGAGATCTCAATTGGACGGATGAAGCGACACCCCCGGCGAACACCCGTAACATCGGCGAGCTCCCCCGGCGGAGCTCCGACACTCTCAAGAACATACACCAAGGCAATCAGAAGTGAGAAGATTTTTCGATATGAACGAGCATTTTTTGTTTGGCAGAAAAGGGCCTGGGCGGCTGGTACAGATCACGCTGGTAGACGTATACATTAAGATGGCGTCAACTAGTTCGTCAGGGCCGCGAGCTTAGAATAAGAACTTCAGTGCAAACTGAACCAGCCTGGGATTGGTTCCAGGAGCGGTTGCCGTCACAACCCCGAAATTCTGATTGTTGGCGGAACAACACACGGTGTTGGGAGCGGCGAACTGAGTTCGGTTAAACAAGTTGAAGAACTCGGTGCGAAACTCAAGGCCATAGCGTTCGTTAGCCGCGAATCTTGTTCGTTTGAATACTGCAAAGTCGAAATTGGCTATTCCCGCGGCACGAAGGCGCGGGTCCACGCGTGGTTCATTTCCAAATTCAAAATCGGCCGGAGCGCTGAAGCAGGCGGCGTTGAACCATGCGGCAAGCCTGGAATTTGAACTTGAGGAGACATTGGAATCGCAGCCCGGAACCATGTTGGGCCGCGAACCTCCTCCAAAAAGCGTAGTTCCGTTTACTTGACCGTTCGTGAAAACCAGCGGGAAGCCTCGCTGGAAAATAGTCACGCCGTCAATTCCCCATCCGCCGATAATCTTGTCCGTTATTCCCTCCGCGCCGGCAAAATATTTTCTTCCTTTGCCGAAAGGAACATCCAGCACGTAGCTAACCACCAGGCGTTGCGGAACATCCTGCGAAGACAAAGAGCGCTCTCCGCGCAGATTATTATTGTCCTGAATACCGCCGACCCCCGGTTCTAACCACGCCGTTAACGTGTCTGTATCGCTGATCAGCTTGGAGTTGGTATAAGCAACCAACAACGAACCCGCGTCAGCAAAACGCCGCTGTACCGTCAGCTGAAACGAGTGATAGATGCTGTCGAAAGAGCCCTGTCCTGCAAGCTGCACGCCGGTGTACTGCGGATAAGGACGAAGAAGCTGGCCGGCCGTCGTAGTGGGACCGGTGAGCGCCAATGCCTGCCCGTCAATGAAGAAAGGATTTGGCACTGATTGTAGGAGCGCGACGTTCTGGCGGGGATTCGGAAGCGAGGGGTTGACCTGCGCTGCGGCTTGCGCAAGCAAGGCGTCAGAGATTTGATCGATCTGCTGAGAATACTGTGGCAGGTGGGTGCCCTTTGAACCGACATAGGCAGCGGAGAAGAAAAAACCGGCCGGCAGGTCGCGCTGCAGATCGATGTTCCATTGCTGAATATATCCTTCCGGATGGTTACTTGGATCGGCTACTGTGATGGACTGCACAACTTGCGTCAGAAATCGTTGCGTTCCCGCTGTGCCCAAGCTCAGGCCGGGAGGCGGCGAAATCCCGGCGGGAAATGGCAATGCGATGGTGTTGACCGGATGAGTTCCGTCCACGGTGCCAACGTAGGTCGTAGCACTGCCATTTACCATGTCATTCAGCGGGTTCAAGCTGAAGGCCGCGTAATTGGGGATCCAGAACATGCCGTAGCCGCTGCGCAGGACTGTTTTTGCATTGATGCTGTAGGCGAGGCCAACGCGCGGCGAGAATTCATGCTTTTCGAGCGGCAAATTATTCCTATGATGGGAATTCGCAAGAAATACGTCTCCGCTGATCAGGGGCGAGCCGACGGGGAGAAATTGCGTAAGGTAACTGGCCGCCTTGGGATCGAAGTAGGACAGCCGGTTGAAGCGCTCTGACCAAGGACCCTGCAGTTCATAGCGGAGTCCGAGGTTCAATGTGAGATTATTTGCCGCGCGCCAGGAATCGTCGAAATACAAAGCTTTGTAAATCTGCTGGCCCGCGGTAAATGCCGGAACGACCGCCTGCGCAAAAAAATGGTTTTCAAAATTGTTGAAATTATCGGCATATCCGAGCAGGAAATCAGCAAACGAAGAACCAGTACCGGAAACTCCCGGCAAAGAAGTGAAGCAAGCCTGGCCGGAAACGCAGAAATCAAACGATCCACTGGCGATGTTGGATTGCGCGTAGTTGTCGCGCCCCACTTCGAATTGCAGCCCCAGGCGATACTGATGTCGGCCGCGCAACATGGCCAGGCTGGGAGAGAAGTAATACTGCGTATTCCGATCCTGAATGAAACTTTGACCCTGCGTGCACATGATGTTGTCGGCGAAATTGGCAACACAAGGCGTCGGAGGCGTGCGCATCTCCGCCGGCACTACTTGGTTATAAGCCGCAGGCCAGCCGATCGTAGTCAGGTCAAAACCGGAATTTTCCGGATTGCGATTATAGTTGAAGCGGCTGAAGCTGGCGTTGAAGGCAAACACCGTGGTGGGAGTGATGTTATGAGTGTAGCTGGCGGCTAACGTGTGGGTGTGATAGTCCTCAAAGCAGCGATCGGCGCATAGACCGCTTCCCAGGGGATCGACAGGCAGGTCGAGAACGCTCCAGTAATTATAACGA
>Ga0210406_10001045_pt1 | contig 35330 bp, 25 predicted proteins | sample IncBWC30MmetaG_FD_155454 | JGI IMG/M metagenome (GOLD analysis project Ga0210406, IMG submission 155454) | Forest soil microbial communities from Barre Woods Harvard Forest LTER site, Petersham, Massachusetts, United States - Inc-BW-C-30-M | ecosystem: Environmental > Terrestrial > Soil >... | reverse complement strand
CCTGGTCCTGCTTCTGCAAGGCATAGGCCGCCAACTGCGGTTCCGCGCGCCAGCCCGCAGGCAGCTCCAGATGCACTGTTCCTTCATTGGGACCATTCACATAATTGCGAACCGAGCAGATCACTTTCTGGCGCAAACGGCCCTGGGGGAGCGCAATCGCCTCCGGTCGGAAACGCACCGAAACCGGAGGGGCGACCGCGACTGCATGCCGAAATTGCACGCCGGTGTTGCCGATTGAACTGGTTTCCACGTCGGTGCGCATCGAAGCTTCAACGCCCTCGATCGCGTAAGTGAGCTCAGCCTGCAGCGGATCCGGTGTGATCGGCTCACCTAGCAGTTCTGGGCGAGTGATGCGGTAGAAGCCATCGTTCAGCGAATCGCGAATCCAGAATGCGCTCGTCAAACTGGCATTTTCCGGAATCGAGACTGCAAACCGATTGGAAGCCAGCTCTGTAATCTTCCAGCCCGCGGGTGCGCGCAGCCGGATTTGCTTCACCTTGACGGCACCGCTGTTGGTCGAGCTGAAATTTACGGTCACGCGAAAGCTGTCGCCGGGTACAAAGGTCAGCGGCGTGCGCATCGCCTTGTACTCTCCGGAAGTGCGGCCCGGCTTCTCCGGTTCCACCAGGGCTTCAAACTGCAAACCCAGTGCTTGGCCCAAAGCCGTCTGCAGTTGCTGCTCTTTGATGGCAAGATCGAAATCTTTGCCGTCGGCGGCCCGAAGCCGACGTACCTCTTTCAAGGCTTCGGCCAGAGGCGGGAGGCAGGCTTCCGGATGTTGAGCATCAAAGGCTCTCGCCGCTGCCGCAATGTCCTTCTCCAGTTGTGGGTATTTCCGCAGCGATACATCAATGCGTTCGAAGAAGTCGGACTCCTTGTCCGCCATTCCTACCTTGGAGCCCACCAACTTGTAGTAGCTCACCGAAGGCCAACCCACGGGAAGAATCGGGCCGGCAGCAGCTTGAGAAATCTGCTGTCCTAGTCCCTCCTGCGCAATCTGCCCATACGTGCGTCCCAGAACCGGATCGTAAACCCCCGAATCCACGCGTATGGTCCAGTCGTCAGCTTCGCTGCGATTGTCGTTGTAGAACTTCAAGGGCTGCCAGGGTTCCAGTCCTTCCGCAATCTGCTCGGGAAAGCGTGTCGGATCCCCGGCAGCATCGAATGCTTGCCGCGAAACGAGTCCGTCGATCTCGTGATTTCCCAATCTGTCTCCCGGATTGCCCTGCCAACGCGAAAGCATGACCTGAGGGCGTTCCTGACGGATGAAGCGGACCATGTCGCGCAGCGCGTCTTCTTCATTCCAATAGCGCAAGGTCTTGGCCAGAGTCTTGGATAGGCCGAAGTCGAGGAAGCGTGACATACGAAGCCGAGCGCCGTAGTACTCAGAGGACCGCACCATCTCCAGGGTGCGACGAATTCCGAGCGGAGGACCGAAGTCGCCGCTGACAGCATCACCTGCAGCTTCGCCGCGACTCAGAGCAAGAAACGTCACCTGATAGCCCTTGCCTCGGCTCAGCATGGTGACGGTGCCACCATCTTCATCGTCGGGATGCGCAATCATGTATGCAACGCGGCCGGTGGTCTGCAGCTTGCGCAAAGATTGAGCCAGGGCGGCGGAGCCACGGTCCTCCGGCACGAGTGGACGCGCTGTGGCTGAGGGCACGGAAGCGAAAAGAGCTACGCTTGCGAGGGCAATTGCGAAACTGAGCTCTGCACGTTTTCTGCCGCTCACCATGTGAGCTTTAATGCGAACTGAAGCTGTCGCGATGTCGTAGACGTCGAATCAAGCTTTCCGCTTGAAATCACGTTTCCACTTTGATCAAAAAACACGCAGCATGCTGAGTTTTGAGCATTGTTCTTTAATGGTGGCGCAAAATTGCTATGGTTCAAAATGTTAAACGCTTCGACACGGAACTGAACATTGAACTGTTCTGAAATCCTGCGAATGTGGTTGTTCTTGAAAACCGAAAAATCAAAGGCAGATAAGCCAGGACCTCTGAGAATATTGCGGCCCGCGTTCCCGAGGCGGTTAGTGGGATTGGGGAACTGGAAGCACTGAGTTCGAACATAATTAATCGGATCACCGGAGTTGGTGAGCGAGTCGCAACCAGATCCCCGAATCCTGTCAGGATAATCAAAGATGATCCCGTTGTTCACGCCGAGCGGATCTCCGCCTACCAGCGCGCTGAACGGCTCTCCAGTGCTCGCTTGATAAATTCCGCCTAACTGCCACCCGTCGGTGAGCCAGTGCGCCAGGCCAGAAAAAGCTGACGGAGCGGGAATAATCCAAGTGTAGTTAATCACCGCATTGTGGGTGATGTCGAAATCCGAGACACCGCGAGTCAGTCTCACGTCAAAGAAGGGCGGACTTCCAATGGCATTCGCTAACGCGTCTCCTGCGAGCGTTGAGGACCCGTCATCGATGCTCTTTGACCAAGTGTAGGACCCACCAATTTGGAAGCCGTGTGCCATTCGCTTGGAGAGACGGACTTGCAGAGAATGGTAAATAGAATTGTTATTCCAAAACAGCGCGCTGATCTGTCCCAAACTGGGATTAAGCACTTTGCCACTGCCGACAGGGGAAGGCCATACGTATCCTTGCGGGGTTAGCGTAGGGAGCACCATATTGACGTCTTCGCTACGATACGGCAGGTGAACGCCTCTTGAACCTATGTACCCGACCAGCGCAGTAAGGTTCGGAGCAAGCTCGCGCTGAATATTGAAGTTCCACTGGAAGACGTACGCGCGTGAAGGGTCTGGGTCGACATGCGCGTAGCGGAAAGTCGTTGCTCCTAAGCGCGGAAAGGCTCCGGTTGGAAAACTTCCCTGCGCCAGTCCCGTCACCCGCCCTTGAGCAAAAAACGGAGCTGGCAAGATCGTCAAGGTTTCAAACATATAGGTGAGCGGTAAGACGTCATACATCCCAAGCGCGCCGCGTATCGCAGTCTTGCCGGTACTGAAAGGATCCCAGGAAAAGCCGACGCGCGGTTCGAAATTGAGCAATGTTGGATTGGAAAAGTATGGCGAACCAAGGTGAGGTGCAGCATCCGTCAGATTGCGAAGATTCGATAGTTTTCCTCCTACTTCGGTCGGCACGGTCGCCATTTCGTACCTGAGCCCGAGGTTAAAAGTCAGGTTCTGACGAAAGTGGATGTCATCTGCTGCGTAGGTACCGAAAATTGTCTGTCGCAAATCACGCGGCGAAATCAGTCCTGGAATTGCAGCGGTAAAGCTAGTTGGCTTGTTGGTTAGAAAGTTGGCTAACGAGCCGAACTGAAAGAAACCTGCGGGATTTGCTCTGCCTTCCTGATTAGCAAGGATATGTTCGATCACGACGCCGAACTTTAGACTGTGTGCACCTTTGGTGACGAAAGCATCGTCATACACTTGGAAAGAATTAAAGTGAAAATCATATTCACCCGTCGCCCCAAAGCCGCCTGGATACTGAGTTAATCCTGGGACCTGAATCTTGCCAACATTCGCTCCGGGCAAGAAACCGAGCGAGGGATCCTTCGCTGCGGCGTTGATGGCGCTCAGTGTCTTCGGGCCGTCCGACAGAACGCGGCTAAATCCAAAGCGCAGGGCATTAACAAAGTTTGCACTGAAGGTGTGTGTTTCCTCCAGACTCACGAGCTGACGACGCGATTCGGCAGCCATCACCACAGCATCGAAAGGATCTGGCGACGAATTTGTGCTCGTGTCAAACATATAGGTGCCGGCGAGGGAATCCTTACTCGAAAGCTTGTGATCGACTCGCCCAGTCGCAAAATCCTCGTTCGCAACCTGAGCAGTGACAAGCGTGAAAGTGCCGAAATTTCCGTTGATCGCACCATTAGGCAGCGGGTACAGAGCTAGGTATGGTTTCACATTCGGATCGACAACAACATTTCCACCCGTGAGTTGTCCATTTCGGGCATTCGGCGATGGAACGGAGTCGACTTGTGTGATGCTCAAGCTTTGACGCAAACCCTCGTACGAACCGAAGAAGAATGTCCGGTCTTTAAGAATCGGACCTCCGAGGCTGCCGCCGAACTGATTTCTCTTGAAAGGGGGAACGCGAGGGCCATCAAAATAGTTACGCGCATCCAATGCGCTGTTCCTAAAAAATTCAAAAGCAGATCCGTGAAGTGCATTGCTGCCAGATCGCGTGATTGCGTTCACAATCCCGCCCGAGCTGCGGCCGTATTCGGCTGAAGGATTGTTGGTAATAACTGAGAACTCCTGAATGGCGTCTACACCGAGGTTCGCACCAAGCACACTGCCCGGCGCTCCGTTTGAAGAGTCATTAATGCTTATACCGTCCAGACGATAGTTGTTCTGCTGTGGGCGCGTACCACCGACTGTGAGCTGGGAACCAATGCCTCGGATGGTCCGATCGTTCGCTCCTGACGCGAGCGCCATCTGAGTTCGCACGGGCGCAACTCCGGGCTCGAGTGTTGCGAGCGAAGCCCAGTCACGACCATTAAGCGGGAGTTCACGCATTTCAGTGCCGCTCACTACTGCGCTAATAGTTGCAGTGGTTGTCGTGACCCCAGACTGCTCTCCAGTTACCTCAACAGTCTCGGTGGCGTGGCCCACGCGCAGCTGCAGATCAATCTGCAGCTCTTGGCCGACATCAACTGTTACTTCGTTGCGAACATCGGTTGCAAAGCCAGTGGCTGAAACATTGACTTGGTACTTCCCGGGAATTAGGTTGGGTGCGCGATAGAGGCCATCCTGATTGGTCGAGACGATACGGGTAAGGCCGGTAGCTTGGTTCTTGACGGTGACAGTTGCTTTTGGAACGACCGCGCCACTGGTGTCAGTGATAGTGCCGAGGATGGTGCCGCCAGTGACTTGCGCAGCTATCGGAATTGAACCGCAGAGCAGCAACAACGCGCATGCACATGTGACGAAAACACAGCAATGTGGAAGTCTCATTTGTCTTCTTTCTGCCACAGCGATTTGCGGAACGGATTAGGCCGGCTGCTTTCCGTTTCAGAGTTTATGAAATTGTTTCCGCGCCTTCTGCAGCAGAATGCAAACGGGCGGCATGATAGTGCCGAAGGTCTCGAACAATCCAATTAATTTCTTTTAAGGTTTGGCGAAGCCACCAGAAGGCAATTAGAGAAAGCAAGCTGGAGCACGCTGAAACTTTAGAGTCGCGCACATATGGCGTCCCTCGAAATGCGCTGGCTCGAACCGTTAATTGCGGAGCCTGGGAGACCCGACCCCAGTGGCAATTTTGGCTGCGTCAGGGACAGTCGAATAAACGCGTATCTCGGCATCCTTGTCGCCAAATCGCGGCAGAGCTACGTACAGCGTTCCGGTCTGCTGAACCAGTAACGAGGTACCGCCATCAGGACCCGTGGGGATTCTCGCAATGGGCTCGTAGTGATCCGCATCAACCTGCCGATAAGCTTGAATCGATCCTTCGTGCTCGCCCGTCTTAGCCGAGCCTGTTGCATAGATCCGCTTCTTATCGGGATCGTAGAGCAGGCGATCAATACCGGAGACGGTCGTGAAGCTCGCGATTTCTTTCCCTGTATCGGAATCGAGCGCGATCACCCGCGAGGGGTTCCGCATGCCAACAAACAGCCGATGGCTGGCTTCATCCAAGGCAACCGTGCCGCTTCTCTCGGCATTGGGAAGAGGCCATTTCGCGAGGATCTTCCGTTTTGTTCGATCGATAACGATAATTTGACTGCCAAGCGCATTGGTCGTGAACAATCTTGGCCCGTGTTGCTCGAGTACGATTGCGCCAGGCCGCAGTTCCGGATCAGTCTCGATGTTTCCGATAAGCTTGCTCTTGGCTGAATCAATGATCGCGATCTGACCTGGATCCCGCTTCTGCCCCGGCGCATCGCCAACCTGTCTGCCACCATGGCCGATGTATAGGTACTTCGTCGCTGGATCATACGCGATGACATTCGCCCCGATCGAAAGCTTGATCGAGTCAATGACCTCAAGCGAGTCCCCATTGAGGACTTTGCAGCTCCCATCATCTCTCGTGCTTACAAACAGCTTTTTGGCGACGGGAACGTAGTAAGCCCCTTGAGGCTGGGGAAAACCGGGCAGCGTCCGGATATGTCGGCCCGCTCGTAGGTCCACTACTTCGATGGTATTGGCATCCCTACCGGTAATGAATAGGCGCTGACCATCCAAGTCGACCGTCGAATGATCGAACCGTCCAGTGACTCCCGACAGCACGATTGTTCCAACAAGACGAAGCGGTTCATTTTGCTGCGCTTGCACGCTGGTAATGCATACCAGCGCGACGATGATTGCGATCTTTGTTTTCATCTGTGTATCTCCGCTGACGATCGCAGGAAATCTGTCCAAGCTAACTATTTTCCGATCACCAGCATGCGAAATGTGCCGGGTGCTATGCGCTTCACTGGCCTTCCTCCAGGCTGAGCAGGCGGCAACCACTTCACATCGCCAGCGGGCACGAATAGCTTGTGAGTCTTTGGATCTAAAGCCATGGTTTTAGACAAGTCGTGTGTCGGGATTTTCTCTACAAGAGTGTAGGTGTCTGGAGTATCTTCGTGCGTTATAGTCACCCAGCCATCCCCAGTCGAACTGAATATCAACTTTGAATCTGGATCAAATGAACTCGTATCAACGTTGTCACCGATTGGACTCTGCGTTATGTAACGCCCTGTATTTAAGTCGAAAACTGCGAGCATGAGATTGCGGCAGCCCACAAAGAGTCGTTGTGATGCCAAGTCAGCGGCCATGCTGGTGGGGCGATCGCATGGCGCGGTGGGCCAAGGGCGCTCACTCGTGAGCGTTTGCGAGTTAATGGGAAGAATCGCGTTCTTGTCGACCAAATCTACGTAGACGTGGCCCTTGCCGTCAGCAATCGCAAACTCGGGCTTTCCGCCAATGGGCACGGTTCCCGCTACCTTACCGGTAGCCGATTCGATCGCCGTAGCGTCATTGCTATCTCCATTGAACGAGAAGACGCGTCCGGATGCAGAGTCGTAGATGATGGCGTCGGGATTAGCCCCAACGCTGACCTCCTGGATTTTATGAAGATCCCTGAGGTCGAAAATCACGGCGGAAGATCTCTTACCGACCGAAACAAATCCCTTCCCAACATTCGCAGCGACCGCGACGCCGTGGACGCCAGGCGTGTCCGGAATCGTGCCAACGATTTTGCCGCTGTCTATGTCCAGCACGATCACTTCGGAAAAATGAGAGACGTACATGCGCCGAGCGCTGTCATCAATCGTCTGAAAGTCCCAGGTGTCATCACTCGGTCCGAGAGGGATGCTCTTGAGAACGCGATAGCTCGTGCCGGCAAACAGCGCAGTCAACAGGAACACCGTGCTTGAAAGAAGAAGACAACGAAACACTCTCATCACTGTTCTCTCCCTAAGACCAGGATTGCGAAAGTCTTCTCGGCCACTTTCTTTCGCACCTTGCCACCCGGAGTCGCTGGCGGCAGTTTTGCGACCTCCCCAGAAGGAACGAATAGCCGATGCGTCTTCAGGTCAAGCGCCATCGTCTTTGAGCCATTCTGGGTCTTAATCGTATCCAAAGCACGAAAAGAGTCCGGGCCATCTTCATGCATCACCGTAATAATTCCGTCTTCGGTGGAACTGAAGATCAGACCGGTTTCAGGATCGAAAGCAGTTGTATCGACATTGTCTCCGATCGGGAGTGTGGTGAGTTTCTTTCCATCATCGGAATTCAGAACCGCCAGGAGAAAGTTTCGGCACCCCACAAATAGTCTGTGATTTTTCCGATCCATCGCCATGCTAGTTGGTCGATCGCAACCCTCGACCGGCCAACGATCGGTGATCTTCAGCTTGTCCGCGTCAATTCGTGCGACGATGGCTTTGTCTACAAGATCTACAAAGACGTGACCAGCGTAGTCACTCACCGCAAATTCGGGTTTGCCATCCAAGGGGATAGTTTCAACAACATTTCCCGTTGAAGCATCGATGACCGTCGAATTTCTGCTGACTGTGTTGAATGACAGCACGCGGCGGGTTGCCGGTTCATACACAATGGCGTCTGGCAGGTTGCCAGTCGGAATGGTCTTCAATACACGAAGAGTCTTCAGATCAAATTGCGTAACGAAAGCGCCGTCGCCATTTGTGATGAATCCAGTACCAAGATCTGGAGCGATTGCAATTCCATGTGCGGCCTGTGCGCCCGGTATTTTGCCAACTACCGTCTCCTTGTCGACATCCAACACGTCTACCTGAGTTTCGTGAGCCACATACAGCCGCCGTGCAGAATCGTCGATGCTTGCAAAATCCCACGTGCCTTCACTATTCACAACCGGAATCTTCTTGAGCAGGTGATATCCGCTCGCATCAGCCAGCAAGAACACTGAGAAACAAATCCCACCGATAAGGACGGCGAACAGCTGCTTTCTTGTACTACGCATATTCAGCTCCTGAATTATCTCGCTAGGCTTGACGCCCACGATGCAAACGTCGGTTTGAGAGTGTCGAATTTCTTCCGGATTGCGGAATAGTTGACGTTCATGTATTTGATATTTTCAATCCGCTTCACCCGTTCTGGTGTCTCGACACCGGCTAGCAAAGGTGTCTGAGCGCAAGGCGAGTAGGCGAGTTTCCGTTGGACCTCTGGCGTGAGCAAGTAATCTATGAGCTTCCTGCCATTGTCTGGATGATGTCCTCCCCGGATCAGCGTGACCGCGTTTGCAACAAGAAATAATCCGATCTGATTCTTCTGCTGGTCAGGGTAGATGATTTGAACGTTGGGGCTTTTGGCATTGGCCGCAAATGCGTCATCGATATCCACGAGACTGAAGCTTGCCTTGCCAGCGGCAACTGCATCGGCGCTATCGCCGTTGCCGGGAGAAAACTTCACACCGTTATTCTTCATGCGCGCCATAAACTTCTGAGCTCGTTCGTCCCCCCAGAGTTGAAACAATGCGGTCAGTGTGAAGCCGGTGGTATTGAGCAATGGGTTAGCCAAAACGGCTCGATTCTTCCACTGAGCATCCGCATACGCCTCAAGTGATGTGGGTTGCAGCGGTTCCGGATTGTTCGCGAGCAGCACCCTAGCTCGTGCCGAAAATGCTGTCCAATATCCGTCAGAGTCCTTGAAAATAGCGGGCAACTTCTGCGCGTTGGCAGAGAAGTATGGAGTCGAGATTCCTTTTTCTTTAAGGAGGTCAGGATGAATCGGCTCATTCGCCCAATAAACATCTGCTTGGGGATTATCCTTTTCTGCCAGCAACCGCTTCATCACCTGCTCAGCGGCCTCTTTGTCGTAAACGGCATTGACGCGAATACCGCTATCGTGTTCGAAGTCGTGCAGGATTGGCTCGGAACAAACTTGGTCTTCGCTCGAGTAAACGACGACGCTGTTATCGTTCTCCGCGACGAGGCTTACAGTGAACGCTGCAATTACAGAACTTAAGATAGTTAAAGGCAGAGCGCGCCTGAACATGCGCGACTGCAGCGCCAGCTTTTTCTTATATCGCAATCTACTCATCGCAAGAAGCGGCTACGACATACTTCACGGTTGGAAAGCTTAGCAATAGGCAGACACGCAGCGACATAAAACCGACATTAATTTCGTTTTAGTAGGGTCTTTGAGCGAGCGTTGCGAATACATTGAGCAGATCCGAGGCAATGCGTTAATGGCGAGGTTGCAAAGGACTACTGTTGTGCCTCGCGGTGCTTTCATCGCATTGCTCGGATTCACATTATTGCCATCGGGCCAAGGATTCGCAACCGAAAACGATACACGCAACTGGCCTCACTCGTTTTCCCCAGTATCCATGCGGGTTCGCGATTCAGAAGAAGAATCGCTGTTCCTTTCACTGTTAAATTCACTGATCTGAGCCCTAACAGTGAAAAATAGTGAATTTGGCCACCGGCAGTAATCGTTGCGAAATCCCACCCGCCTTGGCCTGACGCCCAGGATGTTAGTATGCCAGCCATGAAACAGCGCATCTCTCTTCTGATAGCAGTTACGGTGGGCGTGGGCGCAATCGCGATTGCGCTGCATGCCAGCGACCCAAGCGCAACTTATACCACTCGTACTCTGGCCCTTCCCGATCACGGCAAGGGAACCATCACCATGGATTACATCGCCTATGATCCCAAAACGGGATACGTGTGGGTTCCGGCGATCAACATTGGTTCGGTGGATGTGGTGGACACCAGCAACGACTCCGTCCGTGAGATCTCGGGCTTTCCCACCAACGAAGCGGAATGGGGAGGGCGAAAGCGCGTTCAGGGACCCAGTGGAGTGTCGATTGGGGACGGCGTGGTGTACATCAGCGACCGGGCCGACTCGAGCGTGTGCGCCGTCGATGAAAAGACACTTGCGCGCAAGAGCTGTGGACACATCGATTCCACGCCCGATGGCGTAGTCTACGTGGCGCCCACGAAGGAAGTCTGGGTCACCGTGCCGCGCGACAAGTCTGTGCGCATTCTGGATAGTCAGACTTTGAATCAGAAAGAAAAACTGACCTTCGACGGTCAGCCTGAGGGATACGCAGTCGATGCCAAGCGTGGCCGGCTCTACATGAATTACGAGGACAAGGACCTGACGACCGCCATCGATCTTAAGACGCATAAGACCGTCGCGAAGTGGCCGTCATCATGCGGCGCGGACGGCCCCCACGGTATATCACTAGATCAGGACACAGGCTTCCTGTTCGTTGCCTGCAGCACGCAGGCCGAGGTTCTGGATGCGGGACACAATGGAGAGAAGTTATCGTCGATCGACACCGGCAACGGCGTCGATGACCTGAGCTACTCGCCTGCCACTCACACCCTCTATGTGGGCGCTGCCCGAGACGCGCGGCTCACGGTCGCGCGAGTTGACGCCGGAGGAAAGCTGAGCTTGATTGCACAAGTACCGACTCACGAAGGCGCTCGCAGTGCAGTCGTGACGAAGGACGGCACGGTCTATCTAGCTCACTCGAATCTCGGTCAACTGCCAGGGTTGATCGTGGTGTCCCCGAATGGGAATACCCCGCAGCACTAAAGAGCCAATAGCTTAACAAATCTTTTCACAAGTTATTGTCTCCAAATCACATTGCTTTATGACTTGCGAGCCGCAACTAATCGACTGCAACTTTTGCTCTATTAACAAACTCATGCTCCTTAATTTCGAAGACTGGCGTTGCCACCGTGTTCTTGATCAAGAGCACCAGTAGACCGGCAGAAAGCAAGCTGATCAGCAGTACCGCCAAGCCCGGAGCAAACGCGTGATAGTGCGTGCGCAAATAGCCGATCAAAAAAGGACCGGTGAATGCACCAAGGTGACCAACTGAATTTATGAAGCCTACGGACGCTGCGGCTGCGGTTTCGCCGAGCAGAGCCGTCGGCAACGACCAAAAGCAAGGTTGCCAGCTGTGTAGGCATCCTGCCAAAGCGCAAAAAAAAAATGATCTGCACAGGCAAGGAGAGATTGAACGCCAATCCGACAAACAGAATTCCAGCTCCAACAAACAGCGGCAAAGCCGTGTGCCACCGCCGCTCACCGGTTTTATCTGAGTGCCATCCGACTGCAAGATCGGAGAGAAGAGCGACCAGATAAGGGAATATCGCAACGAGCGTAACTGTGAAAGTCGAGTAGCCGGAGACCCGTTTTAGGATGGTTGGAAACCAAATCGTAAAGCCATAGAGTCCCACGTCGCCGAAGAGGTACACGCCTCCGAGCATGATCACGCGTGCATCGAGGAGCACACGTCCAATTGACGCTGGAGCCGAGGTTCTCTTAATTCTTGCCTCCTCGTTGAGGGTATCGGCAAGCCATTCGCGCTCGTCTTCCCTTAGCCAACGAGCCTCTTGCGGACGATCTGTTAGATAGAAATAGGTAGCGGTGCCAAGCAGGATTGCCGGTACGCCTTCCAGGATAAAGAGCCACCGCCAACCATTGAGTCCGAACCAGTGCACGCGAAGGATCAACCCAGCTAACGGCGAACCAACGATGCTGGCGATCGGTATCCCAATCATGAAACCTGCAATTGCCTTTGCCCGATCTCGGGCGGGAAACCAATGCGTGAGATAGACGATCACGCCAGGAAAGAACCCGGCCTCCGCCACCCCGAGAAGTAATCGGAGCGTAATAAACTGAGTTGGCGTATGCACAAGACTCGTGAGTGTGGTCACGAAGCCCCAGCACGCCAGAAGTCCAGAGATCAAAATGCGCGCACTCCAGCGTTCAACGAGTAGTGCACCCGGAATGGCGAGTAGCACATATCCCAAAAAGAACACGCCAGCGCCGAAACCGAATACCTGATCGCTGAACCCAAGATCTTGAGTCATCTCGAGACCGGCGTAGGCAACGTTAACTCGATCGAGAAAACCGACAATATAAAGGATAAGAAGAAAAGGCAGGATCCGGCGCGCTACTCTAGCCGTGGTGCGCCTTGCTACGGCCGAATCCGAGTTCATGTTTGGTGCTCCAGGTCAGCGAGTCACTTCAATGCGCTGCGGAAGCGAGATTTCTGCTGCTATCGTCTCCCCGACTTCCGCTGTGGTCGCGGTTCCGCCCAGATCGGGAGTCTTTGGACCGCCCTGAGCGAGCACCTTTGCTACCGCCCGGTCGATCTCTTTAGCCGCTTCTCGCTGTCCCAGATGGTCGAGCATCATGGCTCCCGAACAAATCTGAGCAATGGGATTGGCGATTCCCCTTCCAGCAATATCAGGAGCGGATCCGTGCACTGGTTCGAACATGGAGGGACACTCACCTTCGGGATTCAGATTCGCGGACGGTGCAATGCCAATCGAGCCCACAACTGCCGCACCTAGATCGGAAAGGATGTCGCCGAAGAGATTTGAGCCCACTACTACATCGAATCGATCCGGATGCTGAACAAAATGGGCGGTAAGAATGTCGATGTGAAATTGGTCTGCGGTGACGTCCGGGAACTGAGACCGGATCTCGGCAAAACGCTCATCCCAAAATGGCATGGTGAAGACAATTCCGTTTGACTTCGTCGCCGAGGTGACGTGCTTCTTACGGGTTCTCGCCAGTTCAAATGCATAGCGGATGACTCTGTCGCACCCACGCTTGGTAAAGACGGTCTGCTGAACAGCCAATTCCTCTTCAGTTCCAGAATACAGCCGACCTCCGATTTGGGAATACTCGCCTTCGTTGTTCTCGCGAACTACGCAAAAGTCGATCTCACCCGGTTTGAAGTTTTTGATCGGTGACTGAATGCCATGCAGAAGCTTCGCCGGGCGCAAATTTACGTACTGCTTAAAGCCGCGCCGAATCGGGATCAAAAGACCCCACAATGAAACGTGATCGGGGACTCCGGCAAAGCCTACGGCTCCGAGAAAGATAGCGTCGAAGGTTCGCAACCGGTCGAGCCCATCCTCCGGCATCATTCGGCCTGTCTTCAGGAAGCGTTCGCAACTCCAATCGAAGTGCTTCCACGCAAAGCTGACATCGAACTTACGGCCGGCTGCCTCCAATACGCGTAGGCCTTCAGGCACGACTTCATGTCCTATGCCATCACCTTCAATGACCGCGATGTTGTATTTCTTCAAAATCACTCCCTGCGAACAAAGGCGCTGAACGTTTGGCTTTATTGTTTACTCAGCAATAAAGCTAGCTCATCCACTCGAGCAGCAGTGTCGATAGTCTTCACGAAAGTAACAAGCTGATCAGTTTTCTGTCGGGGCCATTCTGCATACTCTGCGCACCCTCTGAATTTCGCTTCAGCGTCTGCAAACGACATTGGGTTCGACGGACTGCCTTTCGCAAATTCTGCCCTGCCGGAAATGACTCGGCCATCCTTTAGATGGATCCTCAGTAGAGAGGTCATTTTGTCGAAGCCAGCGGCCTCAGCTTCGGGATCAACGTAAAAGTTTATGCGCTGAATCATGGCCTGCACATCGGGGCGACGAGCTACTTCATCGGTAAATTCGCCCAGTCCAGCCTTTCGTTCCAGCAAAAGAATTGCGAGGCAAAACTCCATGCTGAATTTTGCCTGCAATCCAGTCTGCGGTTGATGATGCAGCAGAGTGGTCGTCATATTGTGGTTAGCGCCTATATCCACCTTCTCCACTTGCGGTGCTCTGAGGTCATTGGTTTCGATCAGGCGAATGAGCTCAGTCATAGCCGGGTGCGTCAATGAACCAGAAGGATAGGGTTTCAGCGATATGCCGGGCGAAGCGAACGTCCATGGATTTCCGAGGCGATTGACGATCGCATCTGGATCGAAGGTTCCTCCCGCGGCGTGGAAGAACCCTCGTTCGGCCTCGAAGATGTTCCTTGCTGCCGTCCAGCCCAATCCTGCCAACTCAGCCGCGATGACTCCGCTCTCTGCTGCACGTCCGGCTTGAAAAGGCTTTGTCATTGTTCCAAAGTTTTCGCGAAGTCCTCCGGATTCGCTTCCGGCAATACCGAAGGCGCTTAGCGTGCCCTGGTGATCGAGGCGCATTAGTTTGCCAGCTGCGGCGGCTGAACCGAATGCTCCACAAGTTCCTGTGGAATGGAAGCCGTCCTGGTAGTGGCGCGGCGAGATGGCCTCAGCAACCTTACACTCAACCTCCACGCCGACCTGATAAGCGGTGAGAAAGTCTCTACCTGAAACTCCTGCACGTGCGGAGAGTGCCAGGATCGCAGGCAAGACTGGGACAGTAGGATGTACCAACAAGCCATACACACGATCCTTGGCTGCCGACAATTGCGTGTCGTCAAAATCGTCGGCATGAATTGAAACTCCATTTACAAAAGCGGCGAAACGCGGAGCCGTTCGTAAATTTGATCCAATTACGACGGCTCGCTTATCGCCATTCGCGAAGCTCTCGACGTATCGCCGTGAGATATCACCCGTGTCTGCCATGGAACCGGCGAGCGCTAGTCCCAATCCGTCCAAGATCGATTTCTTGCCTAAATCGAGGACACCTTCGGGAATGTCGGCGTATTTGGTATTGGTGACAAACTTTGCCACATAGTCGGTTAGGCCTGAAATCTTGGGGAAATTATCACTGCAAGCAGAACCTCCCGCCGGAGTCCGTTCAGCAGAGCTTCCTACAGCACTTGCAATGAACACGCTGAGGGAAGCCTTGCCGAAATCACGCCGTAGCATGAACCTCTCCTGTGTTCTCCATCGACAAATGCGATCCCATTGGATCTCCTTGTTCTAATCTCAACACGGCGGAGATTTCGCAGTTACTGTGAATGCACCGCTGCTGTAGGCTCAACTTCTCCTTCGTGTAGCAGTCTAGTCATTTGCAAGAGCCGGCTACAACATACTTCATCGGTCGGCAAGCTTAACAACAGGCAGGCGCACAGGGACATAGAACCGACATTAATTTTCTGTTTAGTGGACTTTTTGACCGTCGCGGATACATTGAGCAGTTCCAGACAAGACCGCACGTCGGCACCGAACCTAAAAGGAAATTAATCAGCAATTGGCGTTTGGCGGATTTATTGTGTCTTGCGACACACGCACGAGGAGAGCCGATGATGGTGAGCAAAAAGGCGACACGAATTCTGACGGTTGTCCTTTGTGGATTGATTGCACCCATGCTTTGGACGGATGACGTTGCACGCTACGCTGTTCATACGGGCGGCAAGATCGGTTTTATTGATCGCGACGGCAAAATGGTCATCGAGCCTCAGTTTGAGGACGCAATCCACTTTCAGGACGGCGTTGCTTCTGTCAAAGCTGGCGGGAAATGGGGGTACATAGATCCAAGTGGAAAATGGGTCATCCCACCTCGCTACGATGAAGCTCGGACCTTTTATCAAGGATTGGGAACCGTCAGGCTGGGTAGCAAGTGGGGATACATAAATCGCGAAGGAAAGTGGGTGATCCCTCTTCGATACGACGTTGCGAAGAGCTTCGTAGATTCTGGAGTTTCCGGTGCTGAGCTCACGTTTGCCAGGGTGAAAAGCGGGAACCAATGGATGTTGATTGATACGAAAGGCAAGCCAGTGTTGAAGCCTCACGTCGATGAGTTAGGTCCTCTCGAGGAAGGCTTGGCTCCAGTGAGAGTCAAAGATAAATGGGGTTACATCGATAAGGATGGGCACTCGATAATCGAGTTCAAATATGAAAAGGCGCTGGGTTTCGGAGAAGGTTTGGCGCTCGTGAAACTAGACCAACGATGGGGCTTTATCGACAAAACCGGACAAACCGCTATCGACTTCAAATACGAAGAAGCTGGGGAATTTGGCGAAGGTGTTGCTCCAGTAAGAATCAACGGCAAATGGGGCTACATAGACAAGACCGGTAAATTTGTGATTGAGCCTCAATTCGACGACGCTAAAACCTTCGCCGACGGACTGGGCGAGGTGCACGTACAACATCACGACGCATACGTCGATCATAACGGAGCTGTTGTGTGGCGGTCAGACGACTGAAACCCTGAAAAACGATGAGGAACTGTGCATGCTAAGTCGCTCGCTCAAATTTGTGGTTTTTCTCTGTGCGTCCATTTCTGTTTCGGCGCAAGAGATTCCTTATACGCTACGCTTTGTCTCCGAATGGACCATCCCTCCTGCGCAACGTACCGCTTACATCAGCTACTTGGACCAAAACGTTAGACCAGTGTTTGAGAAGCTCTCTGTCGACAGCACGGTGCTTAACTGGGGAATCTACACGACTGCTGTGTACGACGAGAACGGTTTCAGCAATGGTTACTGGTTTGAAGCCGCCACTATGGCTGGTATTGACAAGGTTCTGGCCCAGTTAGGGAGGCTGAAAGAGAGTCAGCTCATAACCGCTGACGTGAAACACCACGACATGTTGCTCAGGACCACTTTGCGCCGTAGTAAAGAGGGCAGCGGGAAAGATGGCTACTACTATTTCAATTCAACGCTCCTGCAGCCTACCAAGCGCGATCAATGGCGCCAATGGTGGGACAAGTACCAAAAGCCGATGTATGAACAATTTTTGGCCGATGGCCTTGTGAGTATGTATGAGATCGAGGCTGGGGAGATCCATACGATGGATCCGAGCTGGGTTTATCTAGCGTATGTTGCTCCAAGTGCCGAGGCTCTCGACAAAATCAATGCGGCATTCCAGGCGAGAGGAAGTAAGCGCAACGCGGAAGAAAGCAGGGCAATCTCCGATGCGTACGATGCGGTGATAGTGCCTGGAACGCATCGCGATTATCTTGCCCATGCGAATAGCTACGGACAGAAATGATGTCTTTGGAACTAGGCAACCACGTTGACAGAGAACCGCGGCTCACCCATCATTTGGCGATGCATCTCCTTCTCATCGAAGATGAACGTAAGGTGGCGAGCTTCATTGCGCGGTCGCTGCGCGAGAACGGCTATACAGTGGACGTAACGGAAACTGGTGAAAAGGGGCTTGAAATGGCAGGGCGGATCAATTACGACGCCATCCTCCTAGACCTTCGCCTGCCCCGTATGACTGGCCTTCAAGTTTGTCGAGAGTTGCGGGACGCGGGAAATGAAAGTCCGATTCTCATGCTGACGGCGCGAAGTCTAGTTGAGCAGCGTGTGGAAGGGCTAGATGCCGGTGCCGATGACTATCTGACGAAGCCGTTTGCTATCGCGGAACTTCATGCTCGGGTCAGGGCTCTGACGCGGCGTGGCTTTCATAAAGGCGGAGCCAAGCTGCAGCGTGAGGATTTGGAGTTCGATCGCCAGAGAAGGCGGGTTACGCGTGCAAACGTCGAGATCCAGCTCACCTCGAAGGAACTCTCTCTTCTCGAACTTCTCCTGTTGCGGTCGCCTGAAGTGGTCGGCCGCACTGAAATTGTCGAGCAAGTGTGGTCTTACGGATTTGATACAGAAACCAATCTTGTCGAGGTATACATCAACCGTCTTCGCCAAAAGATTGATGCAGATCACAGCGTCAAGCTGATCCACACCGTACGTGGAGTCGGTTATCGACTAGGGTAGTGGGCGTGTTCAGAAATTATTCATTGCGCTTCCGCATGATGATGCTGTTCTGCATCATCGTTAGCGTGCTGCTGGCCAGTTCATATTTCGTCATTTATTCCATATTCGTGGGGGATGCTGCACGTCAACTAGATCGAAGATTGGTCGATACCGCCAATCCTATTGTTGCCGATCTCGCTGCGAATCCAAGCGAAGAAGATGTCTTTACGTTCGATTTGGCAAATCAATATCTGGAGCTCGCGGACAGGAATGGCCGCATTCTTCAATATTCCAAGAATCTCGCCGCCCATCATCTGCCATTTGCCACGGCGGATCTGAATTCGGATGTTCCGGCCTTCCGCACACTCGAAGACAACACTCTAGGTCGCCTCCGCATTACCACTATCCCGTTTCAGGTTGGACGCACAACCCTGTTCTTGTTATTGGCGGTTCCTACTCGTGACACAGACGAGATGATCGCCAATTTCAGAAGAATGTTGCTTGCCTTGTTTCCTCTGAGCTTGGCAGTGACGGCGATAATCTCCGCCTGGTATGTGGGAAAGAGCCTGCGGCCCGTTGTCGGCCTAACCGAACACGCCGTTCAACTCACTCAAAGTCTTACGAATCCTTCGAAAGGTTCTGCACCCGCGCCTCTTCCGATTTCTAATCCTCACGATGAGCTGGGTCGTTTGTCGTCCATGATTAATGTGCTGTTCTTGCAAGTGAATTCGGCCCTGGCGCAGTTGCGTCAATTCGTATCGGACGCCTCTCACGAGCTCCGCACTCCACTCGCAATTCTGCGAGGAGAAGCAGAGCTCGTTCTCTCTCAACCGAGAGCGCCTGAAGAGTATCAGTCCGCACTGAGGGTGATCGACAGTGAATTGATCAAACTCAGTCGGATTGTTGAGGGGCTCTTCACGCTGTCTATGGCCGATGCGGGCCAGCTTCGCTTAGCGAGAGACCCTCTGCATCTGGATGAAGTGCTCGAAGAAGCATGCGAAATGGCGGTTCCTCTAGCCCGTGTGAAGTCTATTGCGATCGAGCGGAAGGTTGAAGCAGACATTCCTTATGAAGGTGACGAGGTATTCCTCCGTCAACTATTTCTGATCTTTCTTGACAATGCCATCAAGTATTCCCCGCAACAGACAACGATTAGTGTCGGCCTCGAAAGAAATAACGGTCGAGTACGCATTGCTTTCACAGATCAGGGCATCGGCATTCCCCATGAGCATCTTCCTCACATCTATGAGAGGTTCTATCGTGCGGCAGGCCCTGAGACGAGTGAGGCACGCAGCGGCGGCTTAGGTCTTTCGATTGCCCAGGCCATTGTTCGCGCCCAAAGTGGAACGATCGAATGCAAGACTCAACCTGGCTCAGGTTCGATTTTCACGATCATCTTGCCGACGAACTGGAACAGCGTACAGCAAGTGCTTTCCAATAGCTGAAACTGAAGCAAGCGGTCAGCTACTTCCATCTAAACGGTATTTAATCTAGTTTTCAGCCTTCATATCGACTCCCTCGTCTATACTCTGCGGTCAGTTCTCGGCAATTCAATACTTACTGAAAACAAACGGCACCATCAGGTAATGCCGAAGGAGCACAGACCTGGATGACAGTGAAAGCAAAATTCACGCAGACAATCGCAGCAGTACTCATCATGCTGGCCTCTGCATTAGGGCAGTCCGATGCCACTTCCACTTCGACGAATAGCAATCGTGAGAGTCCACCGCTACGGTTAGTACAAGAGATTCCGTTGCCCAACGTAGTCGGTCGGATTGACCACTTCACTGTGGATCAAAAGCGGAAGCTTGTCATCGGTTCCGCTCTAGGGAATAACACGGTAGAGGTGATCGACGTATTTGCTGGTCGAGTGGTCCACACGATTCCTGGAATTCCTGAACCCCAGGGAGTGCTGTACGTTCCCGATCCCATCAACAAGCTCTACGTTGCAAGCGCTGAAGATGGAAAGCTAAGAATCTACGACGGCAAGTCCTATGCGCCGATCACAACGCTCGATTTCGAGGAAAACACCGACAATCTGCGGTATGACCCTGCAGAGAAGCGCGTATATGTAGGGTACGGTGAAGATGAGAAGTCAGCGATCGGAGTGGTTGACGCAGCAACAAACCAACGGCTGGAGGATGCAGGCAAGCTCGATGCTCATCCAGAGTCCTTCCAATTGGAGAGTCCGGGGTCGAAGATTTACGTAAATATCGCCTCTAAAGAGAAGATCGCCGTCATCGACCGTAAGACGCACCAAGTGAAGGACTGGCGCCTGACTGGGCTCAAGGCGAACTTTCCTATGGCTCTGGATCAAGCGGAGCATCGCTTATTCATCGGAACGCGCAAACCCTCCCGTCTGGCCGTGTTCGACACCGATACGGGAAAGATAGTTGCGAACCTGACGTCGGCCGGTGACATGGACGATCTCTATTACGACGATTCTCGCAAGCGTGTCTACGTACCCGGCGGCGAGGGATTCATAAGCGTTTTCGAACAGAAAGATGCTGATCACTATGACCAAATGGCCAAGATAGCGAGCGCTATTGGAGCCAGAACTGGTGTGTGGTATGGGAAACGGGATCGGCTGTATTTAGCCGTGCCCGGCCGCGCTAATCAGGGCGCAGAAGTATGGGTATATGAAGCCCAAGATTGAAACCCTTTTGCAGGCTCCGCCTGTCTCTGCGATGCTTCATTGCTGCCGTTCAGCGAAGGCACTGCGTGTCATTTCCGATCTGGAACTGGAGGGCCTGCGTGAGCAGGATTCGATACGCAATCTGAGGAGTTCTTTGTCGCCGTGAGGATAAATCGCAGATTCACAGTGAGAACGGGAATTCTTTTGTTCGCCGTTAGCATGTCTCGCAACGCTGTTCCAGCGCAGCAACTCAGTAGTTCCGGCGCTGTGCAGACTTCATCTCCCGATTCTCAAGCTCCGATCGTCGTAACTCTGCAAGACGCTTTGCAGCGGGCCCGCAATCTTGATCCGACGTACCGTATGGCGCTTACTGCAGCAGGCGTAGCGCGAGAAGATCACGCGCAATCGCGCGCAGCGCTCTTGCCCAGTCTCATCTACAACAATCAGTACCTCTACACACAAGGTACGGGATTGCCGGTTGCGATTACCGCGGACACGCGCTACATCGCCAATAATGGTGTCCACGAATACATAAGCCAGGGCAACGCTCACGAAGTGATCAGCGGCTTTCAATTTGCCGACTTCAATCGGACATCCGCTGCGGCAGCCGCCGCGCGAGCCAACGCGGAAGTGGCTGCCAGAGGCCTCGTGACGACAGTGGTGAAGATCTATTACGCGGAAGTAGTGGCCCGACGGAAGTACGCAAATGCGCAATCAGCAACCGATGAAGCAAAACGGTTTTTCGAACTAACGCAGAAACTCGAGCAAGGCGGCGAAGTAGCCCATTCGGACGTCATCAAGGCGCAGTTGACAGCCAATGACGCGCAGCGCGCTCTGCGTGAGGCACAACTTGCGATGGATTCAACCCATCTCGAACTTGCCGTCCTGGTCTTCCCCAACTTTAATCAGAACTTCTCGACGGTGGACGATCTCCGTTTGCCGCCTCCCTTGCCCCCGATGCAGGAAATCGAGCAGCAAGCCAAGGCTAAGAACCCGCAACTCTATGCGGCCATGCAGAGCGCACGAGCCGCAGGACTTGAGGTATTGGCCGCCAAAGCGGCCTACCTCCCAACGCTTACACTCGATTATTTCTACGGCATCGACGCGAATCATTTCGCGCTCCACAGTCCAAGCGCCGAAGGGCTTATTCCAAATCTGGGATATTCGGCGAGCGCAACGCTGAACATTCCAATATGGAACTGGGGTGCAACGCGGAGCAAGGTCCGCCAGAGCGAATTGCGGCGAGAACAGGTGCAGATCGAACTATCAGCCGCACATCGTAAGCTGATAGCCGACCTGAAAAGCTTTTATGCAGAAGCCGAGGGTGCAAAGATCCAACTGGATGTCCTGCAACAATCGGCCGATCTGGCAGCCGAAAGTGTGCGGCTTACGAGCCTGCGATATCAGGCTGGCGAAGCCACGGCCCTGGAAGTCGTCGATGCGCAGAATTCACTCGTTTCGGCACGCAACAATTACGACGACGGCGAAGCTCGATATAGGCTGGCCATCGCTAATCTGCAGACTTTGACCGGGATCTTCTAATTCAATGGCAACTCGACGGCTTGTGCATTCAATTCTAGGGTTTGCTGTCCTTAGTTTCCTTCCGCTCGCCGCCTGCTCAAAGCAGCAGGCCGAACCGCAGCCGATCGTGTCGGTGCAGGCTGCGCCGGTGAAACAGGGAAGCATTTCACAAACCGTGACAGCCGATGCGGTCTTATACCCGATCAATCAGGCGACGATCACGCCTAAGATCGCCGCGCCTGTGCTCAAGACTTACGTCACCCGCGGATCGAAGGTTCGTCAGGGCCAGTTGCTGGTGACCCTCGAAAACAGAGATCTGACGGCGGCACAAGAGGAGAATCGGGGAAACTTCGAGACCGTGCAGGCGCAAACTGCAATAGCGAAGCAGAACTCCATACCTGAAGAACTGACGAAAGCAGAGTCAGACACGAAGGCAGCAAAAGAAAGCCTCGACGTCCAGCAAAAGCTCTTTGATAGCCGTCAAAATCTGTTCAATCAGGGCGCAATTCCGCGCAAGGATCTCGATGCGGCGGCAGTCACTCTGGTGCAGGCTCGCGCTCAGTATGAACAGGCGCAGAAGCATTTCGACGGATTGAAAGCCGGTGGAAATCAATATGCGCTCAACTCCGCTGGCGGGCAACTCGTCGCCGCAGAGGGGAAATACAAGGGGGCGCAGGCTCAACTTCAATATTCCCAAATCCGCAGTCCCATCGATGGTGTGGTCACGGATGGACCGCTGTATCCAGGAATGCTGCCGACGGTGGGCGCGCCTCTCATCACCGTGATGAACCTGTCGCAAATGATCGCGAAGGCGCATATTCCCCAGAATCAGGCATCGTTACTGAAGAAGGGCGATGATGCGACCGTCAAGATGGTGGGCCTTGAGGACGAAATCAAAGGTAAAGTCATTCTGGTCAGCCCAGCCCTCGATCCTGGTAGTACCACCGTCGAAGTCTGGGTACAAGCTGCTAATCCGAAGGGCGCACTGAAAGCGGGGTCGTCAGCCTCACTCTCGATGGTCGCGCATACCGTGCCCGATGCACTCGTTGTCCCGGCTGAAGCGTTGGTTACCGATGAGGGAGGCAAGAAGTCCGTTATGGTTATCGGCGGCGACGGCGTCGCCAACAAACGGGAAGTCGAGACCGGTGTACAAACCGCCGACTCCGTGCAGATCGTGAGCGGAGTGAAGCCGGGGGAGCAGGTAGTGAGCACGGGCGCGTACGGCTTGCCAGACAAGACCAAAGTAAAGGTTGAGGCGCCCGCCGCTCCTGGCAAGGAAGGCGGCGACGAGGGCAAAGACAAAGGCGAAGGCGGGAGCGAGCCGTAAGCATGGCGACGAAGATCACGCCAATTGACGAAGTGCAACGCCTTCCTGTTCCGTTGCCCGACTATTGGTTCTCGCGTTTTTCGAAGCCGCTTATCTTTCTAATCATCGCGTTGGCGATCATGGGAGCGTATCTCGCGTTCACCATCCCCGTCGCTGTTTTCCCGGAAGTGAACTTTCCCCGCATCATTATCGGCATCGACAACGGTGTGATGCCGATCGATCAGATGATGGTCACGATCACACGCCCGGTAGAGGATGCGGTGAACAGCGTTCCCGGATTGCAGCGGGTAAACTCCATAACCAGTCGTGGCTCTGCGGAAATCGACCTCTTCTTCAACTGGAACGTCGATATGGTGCAGACGTTGCAGTTAGTGAACTCTGCGGTGGCGCAGGTGCAAACCTCGCTGCCGAATACGGCGAAGTTCGATACTCACCGTCTCACCTTCGCCAGCTTTCCCATTCTGGGCTACAGTCTGACGTCGGATACGGTTCCGCAAACGCAGCTCTGGGAGTTGGCGACCTACGAGCTTAAGCCGCAGATAAACCGTCTCGATGGAGTAGCAACGGTTGTCGTCCAGGGGGGACAGGAGCCGGAATACTTAATCACGCCTGATCCTTCGAAGCTCTTGAGCGCCTCGGTTACAGTGCCGGACATCACCAACGCAGTCGCGAAGACCAACCTTGTCGATTCGCCCGGCCTGATCGAGGACAATCACCAGCTCGTGTTGGGGTTGATCAACGGCCAGGTTCGCAGCCCCGAGGAGCTGGGCCAAATCGTTGTGAAGACCAACCCGGCCGGGATCCCGATTCACATTGGCGATGTGGCTACGGTCACCCACGGCACAAAGCCGAAGTACACGGTAGTGACAGCGAATGGCAAGCCAGCCGTACTGCTCTCGATCAACCGTCAGCCCGACAGCAACACCGTGGTAGTAGCGGACGAAGTGAACGCCAGGGTGGCGGAGCTCAAGAAGACGTTGCCGCCGGGCATCAAGCTGACTCCGTACTACGATCAATCAGGACTGGTAAGGGACTCTATCGGTAGCGTGCGAGACGCGATCCTGATTGGGTTGGTGCTGGCGTCGATTGTCATTGTCGTGTTCCTGCGTGACTGGGGCAGCTCCGCCGTCGCAGGAATGGTGATTCCGATCACCATCGTGATTACTTTCATCGTGCTGAAGGCCATCGGCGAGAGTTTCAATTTGATGACGCTTGGTGGACTGGCAGCCGCCGTCGGACTGGTTATCGACGATGCAATCGTTGTAATCGAGAACATCGTCCTGCATCGAGATCTCGGGCAAGGAAGACTCCAGGCAATCTATAGCGCTCTCAAAGAAGTCACAGCGCCGTTGATTGGATCCACGGTCACGCCAATTGTCGTATTTTTGCCTCTCGTCGCGATTCATGGCGTATATGGCACGTTCTTTCGCGCGCTTGCAGTCACGATGGGCGTGTCATTGTTCACATCGCTCGCGCTGGCGCTCACATGGACACCGAACCTGAGCCAATACTTTGTGAAGCGGAAATCGCAGCACAAAACCGACGAAGTGGCGGCTGCGGAGTGGACCGATCGTGAACGCCTCGAACGTATGATTGAGGCCGAAGAGGCCTCATATGGCAAGCGGTTTCATGCCGTCGTTAATTTCTATGAGCGTTGGCTGCGCCGGGCGCTGGAGCGTCCGTTGTTGCTCGCCGGCCTAAGCGTAGTCCTGATCGTTGTTGCCTACTTCTGCTTTCAAGCTCTTGGATCGGACCTGCTGCCGGCGATGGACGAAGGCGGCTTTATCGTCGATTACATCATGCCGCCGGGAAGCTCGCTCGCCGAGACTAACCGCGTCGTCAACCATGTAGAGCAGATCATACGTGCCGACAAGGACGTGCAAAGCACTTCGCGGCGTACCGGCTTGCAACTTGGACTCGCGGCGGTGACGGAAGCGAATACCGGTGACATCTCCGTGAAGCTGAAGGCGAAACACGAACGCTCTTCTGACGAAGTGATTGCGGACCTTCGCGTCAAGATCAAACAGGAAGAGCCGCAACTGGATACGGAGTTCCCGCAACTTTTGCAGGACATGATCGGAGATCTCACCAGCGCGCCCGAGCCGGTGGTGATCAAGTTATTTAACAACGACGCGGCTCTGTTGGCGAAGACCGGGCCGCAGGTCGCCGATGCAATCTCCAAAATCAAGGGCGTCGTCGACGTCAAGGACGGCGTCGAGAACACCACCAGCGGCCCGGCATTGAATTACCAGATCGATCCTGCGGTGACAGCGCGCGCCGGCTTTAGTCCCGACGAAGTAGCCATCGATGCTTCTGCCATTCTCGAAGGTGAGCCCGCCACGACTCCTGTGGTTGTGAACAACCGCGCCTACACGGTACGGGTTCGGTTCCCGGACGCGAATCGAGCGAATATCGAAGCGATGAAGAATACGCTGCTCGCAAGCTCCGCAGGTCGCACCGCAACGCTTGGTTCATTGGCTACGGTAACGCAAATTCCCGGGCAGACAGAAATTCGCCGTGAGAACCTGCAGCGCGATTTGGAGGTTACCGCTCGATTTGAAGGGATCGATCTGGGAACCGGTATTAGTAAAGTGCAAGCCGAAATCGCCAAGCTGCACCTTCCATCGTCGATTCGCATAGAGTACGGCGGGCTCTACGCTGAGCAGCAGCAGACCTTCCACGACTTCGTCTTTGTTTTCGCGATGGCATTCGCCTTCGTTTTTGCTGTTTTGCTGTTCGAGTTTCGCAGCTTCTCCGCTCCAACCGCCATCCTCGCTTCCGCGCTGCTCTCAACCGCCGGAGTCTTCCTTGCGCTGTTGATCACCGGCACGACATTTAGCGTTTCCGCGTTCATGGGACTGATCATGGTGATCGGTATCGTAGCCAAGAACGGAATCCTGCTGCTCGATGCCGAGCACGAATTTCGCCGCGCCGGGTTTGCCCCCGAAGATGCCATGATGCGCGCAGGCCGGCGACGCTTGCGTCCAATCGCAATGACTGCTATCGCTGCTATTGCGGGCATGCTGCCCCTCGCCTTCGCTCTCGGCGCCGGATCAGAAATGCTTCAGCCGCTCGCTATCGCTGTAATCGGCGGCATCCTTATCTCAATGGTGCTCTCACTCCTGGTTACGCCCGCCGTATATTTCTATCTGAATCGTCGCAGCGGTTAACGCATATTAATTTCACATTTAGCTTAGATACTTTTAGTCCAAGCTATACTCGCCCGACATGGCGCGTTAGGCAAGGACTCGGGTCTGAGCAACCACTCATGGAGTGCTGAGTCCTTGCTTTCTTTAAACGCCTGAAGATGGGATGAACACCAAATGAGACCTTCGGCAGTCGCACTGGAAACAGCGCCTACAGCGAGTACGTCTCAACGGCAAACGCTACTAAGCCGGATAAGCAAATACTGTGTCTACGTTTTTGAGAAGGCTGTTCCAGATCCCTTTGTATTTGCCGTGATTCTCACCTTTTTGTCTGCTGCGATGGCTTACGCGTTGACTGCAACACGTTCGCCACTCGTGATCGCCGTTGGTTGGTACAACGGCGTATTCAACATTCTGACATTCGGATTTCAAATGGTGTTGATGCTTGTAACAGGATCGGCTTTGGCGAATTCGCCCGCCGTGCATCGCATGTTGTTGAAGATCGCTTCAGTCGCGAAGACGCCTCGCGACGCAGTCTCACTTACGATTTTAATTGGAATGGTAGCTTCCTGGACGAACTGGGGATTCGGCCTGATTATTTCTGCCCTTTTGGCTCGCGAGCTTGCCAAGAGAGTGCGGATGGACTTCGGCTGGCTCGTGGCTGCCGCCTACACGGGCTTTGTTGTTTCAACGGAGGGATTATCAGGATCAATAGCACTGTCCCAGGCCACCCCTGGATCGATTCTCAACATCGCCGAGAAGACGGTTGGACACGGCTTGCCGCTCCGAGAGACCGTATTTGCGGCCTTCAATCTCATACCTATAGCTGCATTATTAATACTACTTCCTGTCATTTTTCGTTTCACGGAACCTGCCGAGGAGAACTCAGTCATCGCCGATCCAGACCGCCTTCGTCTTGAAGACGAGCCAAAGCGTCCCGCCGAGTCTGGCCGCAGTTTGGGGCGGTGGCTCGACCATGCTTGGATACTCAATGTATTGCTCATTGCGGGCGGAGTATTTGGCTTGATTGGACACTGGAAACAGGTTGGTTTCTCAATTGACCTTAACTCAGTGATCTTGATTTTCCTACTGCTTGGTTTGCTATTCCACTGGAGGCCCCTGCAGTACGTGGAGGCTATCAAGAAAGCCGCTCGAGTTACTGGACCACTAATTCTGCAATATCCACTATACGGCGGCATCATGGGTATCATGACTGCGACGGGTCTTGCAGTTGTTATTTCGAAGGCATTTATTAGCTTCTCCACGGCCAGGACATTGCCATTTTGGACTTACCTCTCTTCTATCTTCATCACTTGGTTCATTCCAAGCGGAGGGGGGCACTGGGCGGTTCAAGGTCCCTTTGTTTTGCCAGCGGCGCGTGACCTGCACGCATCTTTGGCAGGCACAACAATGGCTGTAGCTATGGGGGAATCTGTTGGAAACATGCTGCAGCCCTTCTTCGCGCTTCCCATTCTTGCAATTGCCGGCATTGGAATGCGCCGCATGATGGGTTATATGGTTGTCACTTTTGTCGTTGCGTTCATGATTTTTGGGGCATCGCTCTTGCTGCTTGTTCCACGATAGGCACGAGTCGGCGTTGGTTTTACAGTTGTGACAAATGGAGCGTGGTCAATGAAAAGATTAATCGTTCGTGTGAGCTGCCTGTTAATGATGCTTTTGTCGATCCAAGCATTCTCCCAAGAACCGCTCAAACTCGTTCAGACCATTCCGATGCCAAATGTTCAAGGTCGCATCGATCACATGGGCTTTGATGTTAAAGGTCATCGGCTTTTCGTCGCGGCATTGATCAACAACACGCTGGAAGTCGTCGATGTCTCTCAAGGAAAGAAGCTTGAGAGTATCTCAGGATTCAGCAAGCCACAGGGGGTGTATTACGTACCCCGACTTAAGAAGGTTTTTGTTGCGAATGGAAATGATGGAACCTGCAAGGTGTTGGCTGGAAATCCGTTTGGAATTGTTGCTTCTGTCCCTTTGTCGTTAGGCGCCGATCAGATGGACTTTGACCGCAACGCTAGCCGATTGTACGTGGGACATGGTGGAAAAGACGCCGGTAAGGACTACGGTGAGATCGCCTTGATTGACCCTGCGTCTGACAAGCAGGTGGGGACCATCAAGACCGCTGTTCACCCGGGAGGTTTCGCTATTGAAAACGGCCGCGGGAGAATGTTCGTTACTCTTCCAGAAAACAATGAAACTATCGTCATTGACCGCAAGACTCAGCAAGTGACTGGGTCTTGGCCCCTCCCATCGGACACACAGCAACCCGTCGCTTTGGCCTTAGATGAGGCTAACCATCGGCTTTTGGTCGGTACACGCAAGCCGCCACGAGTTGTGGTGTATGACACCGACAACGGCAAGATCGTAGCCGAGATGGAAACTGTTGGAGTGCTCGATGGACTCTACTTAAACCCCAAGCACAAGCAAATCTACGCGTCCGGAGGCGAGGGATTTCTGGTTGTTTATCAGCAAAAAGATCCGGATCACTACGAGCAGACCGCGCGGATAGCTACCTCGTACCTCGCCCGCACGTCTCTTTTCGTGCCAGAGCTTGATCGGCTGTATGTGGCGCTGCCGAAGAATGACCAAAGCGATGCGGAGATACGTGTTTATCAGCCTCAATGATCGGCTTTGAATAGTAAGTGGTTTTCCGCCCGATAGTGGGCGACGCACGTGACTTTCGTAGATTGCCGTAAGAACAACGAAAACTCCTCACACTATCATCAATGTGGAACGATCTGTTCAGCTATGAACCCATGCGGCTCGTCGCGGATGTGCTCAACTTTTATGTCGTTCAGCGTTTTCCAGGCTGGATCCAAGAGCGAGCGGATTTTCGACTTGTTCGGCACGCGGAGATCGAATGACGCTGCATCCGAGTATTCGGATAAGATGAGGTAGCTCCAATCGGTACCCTCGTACTTGTTAAGATACAGACCGTAGCCAGCGAGTACTTTTTCGTGCAAGAACGCGTCCAACTGTGGGACGACATAGCCTTGTATGAAGTCTTTCCCGGCCTGCAATGGAACTTTGAACTTGTAATATGAAACATCATATATAGCCTTCGCAGCATCTGTAGGTTCCATTCCTCCTGCCGCCAACGTTTCGCCCACATTGAGATTTTCGGGGGAGGCAAGGGCCAGGATCCGCGGCGGAAGTCCAGCGGGCATCGTCCTCTCAATCTCTTTCCATTTTTCCGTATCAGCATAGCGATCAAAATCTATTCGGATCAACATGTCCCACGGGACCGAATTTATATGGACATAAGACGAGAAGAGGATTATGTAGTCCTTGAACACGCCTCGCGACTTCCATTGTTCGAACTGCACGACTCCGGCCGCATCCATGTACTTTCGCAGTTCTGGGCGATTCTCAGGAAGGCAACGATAGCTGTAGAACAGGGAAAACTGGGGGTAGCGGCTGGCTCCTTGGGCTTTCTCCTGGGCTGAAATAGGCGGGGTCAGAGTCAGAAGAGCTAGAGCGAGCAGCAGGAGTAAGGCTCCGTGTTGCTTACTGCTGAGGACGAACTCTGATGATTCGTGATTCCATGGCCATTTTGCAAACACAAGTCTCTCCTTTGAGATGGCTCCTGTTCCAGCGCACAACTCGACTGCAGGTAACGATCGCATTCAGAAGCGTTCCATCTAGTGGGCTTCGTCCGCAATGCATCATATCGAGTGAAATCTCTCCCGCCAGATGAATTCGACATTAAATCTCCTACATACTGACTTCCGAAAGGCACGTTCAGACTAAACTTTCCTGCGCAATGTCCATCGAGGAAGGATCCTGACATGAAGCCAGCGATGTTGAGTCTATTTGCAACTTGTATTTTGTTCGCCTCTGCTTCCGTTCAAGAAGCGAGGGGTACGCCTCAGACTAAATATTCTGTTTCAGAGCAGGATGCAACCGTAGTTGCTCCCGGGAACTACAAAGTAGAGTTAGAAAATGATTTGGTTCGCGTCGTCCGGGTCACGTATGCGCCGCATGAAAAGTCGCAGATGCATGAACACTATGGGAACGCTGTGGTTATTGTGGTTCTCCAAGGCGGCGGCAGGATGCGCCAAGCAAACGCCGATGGCACGATAGTTGAGGGCAAGCCGGAAAAAGCTGGAGCAGTGCGGTTTGTGCCTGCCCGCGCTTCTTTCAAGCACGCAAGTGAGAACGTCACTGACTATCCGCTTGAAACAATTCGAGTCGAATTAAAAATGTCTCCCTGTGCCGGTAAGTCCCAACCTTAAAACGAGTGGATTTCCCATGCGCCACTTCAGTGATAACTGCATAGTCAAATCCTTCATCACGCATCTTTAAGCTGGTAAATAAAAGTTAATGCTGGTTTCAGCTTGAATTGCCTCAATGGCCGCATATAATCCCCGCCGCAGCCTCGCTGTGACTGCATTACGTTCCACTACCACGCGCGAATGCGTTCGGCTTTCCCGGGGAGGAATATCCGCATGAGCACAAGGAACTCTTGAATTTTTGGTGGGGACTGGTAGTTGGAATTGCTGTTGGCTAGAACCGCAGAATACTCGTCAGGAGGATATTCAAAGTGCTAGTGCGAGCTCGTTGCTTTGCAGTGCTGGCTCTATCATGTCTAGTAATGTCATTGGCCCATGCGCAAGAAGCGGCTGACACGGAGGAACGGAACTCCGGTCCTCGGAATCTGGTCATCACTTATCGCTGTGCCCCGCCAAAGCGACCTTTGCTGCGGAGTTACATGCTGAAGCAAGGGGTCCAACGGTTCGAAAAATGGAAGCAAGATGGTGTCCTTGCCGATTATCGGATCCTGTTCAATCGCTATAACGACGCTGAAACATATGACATGATGGCGATTTTAAATTTCGGCAAATATTCAGACGTCGAAAAATGGGCTGCGATCGAGACCGAGTCGCCTGGCGGGCTGACTGAGGACGCGCTGGCGTTCGTCACACCCCTGAACACCTACTCAATGGACGTGATCTGGCACGGATCAGCTCCATCAGTTCCACCTCGGGGCCACACAGTGTTTTTCCTCATTCCGTATGATTACTACCCGCACACAATCGAGGAATACATCAAGTACGCGAACGGATATGTCATTCCGCAAATCAAGGGCTGGGTTTCAGAGGGGATCATCGCGAATTACGGGATCTATGTAAGTCGCTATCCGACCTCTCGACCGTGGAAGGTCCTTTTTGTATTGGAATATAAAGATGCGGAATCTTTTGGCGCCCGCGAGCGCACGATGGCGAAAGTGCGTGCAGGTCTGAAGTCAAACCCCGATTGGAAGGCCCTCAGCGACAGCAAATTGAATATGCGCGTGGAGAAGGAGACCGTCGTCGCAGACGAACTTCTTCCGTCTAAATAGAAAGAACACTTGTTCGGTTCACAGTCTCGAACCAAACGCCATGTCCATGCAGGCAGCCGTGGTGGGTAATTGTGCTTGAGGGTGGCTAGAACGCCGGGTTCTTGCAGCCACCTTGATCGGACGTCTATTGCGGGGGCGCGCGCAGTCGTGTAACGGGAAGTCTCCACTCTCTGAGTGTCCCATTCTGGAAAGTCTCGACGAGAGGATTCTTGAATCGCACTTGGAAACAGAGGCTGGCCTGATGCCACAGATCACGCACATGGCCGATCGTCGAGCTTGTTAGTCCTTGAACAGCAGTCCATCAACGAAGATGAATCAAGATGAATAGTCGGTTCATCGAGCTTGTAAAACAGGACATCGCAAAGTGGCACGAGGCAGCCAAAGCAATCGATGAATTATTGCCGCATGTGCCCGTAGCCGACCGCCCGATGTGGGAAGCCCGAGCGGAGCAGTACGTGAGAAATGCCGAATCAATGCGCACCCTACTGGATGAGAATGGCTAAGAAAACGAACGCAGTTGCTTCGCAGTGAAAATGCCCACCCGCATGCCCGGTCGGGCTTGTTGGGCAGTGGCATTTTGCAAAATCTGAAAGCTCCACTGCGAGTTCCCGCCGGTGAAAATTCGGGTCCTCATAGTGGATGACTACGAGCCGTGGCGCCGTTATCTGTCGACCGCGCTTGCTACCCAGCCAGGATTGGAAATTGTGGGCGAAGCGGCGGATGGACTAGCAGCAGTTCAAAAAGCGGAAGAATTGCAACCGCACTTGATTTTGCTGGACTTGGTACTACCGGAGCTGAATGGAATTGAGGCCGCCCGCAGAATCAGACAGCTTTCCCAGAATTCCAAAATCCTCTTTGTAAGCATGGAACGAAATCCTGAGGTTGTACTGGGAGCCTTGGCTACGGGCGCGCCCGGTTATCTTGTTAAGTCTGATGCCGGAGGCCAACTCTTCCTCGCAATCAAGACCGTTCTGGAAGACAAGCGATTTGTCAGTAACAGCGTGAATTTGTGAAAGAGCGGATCCAACCTTGAATAGGGGGCCCCGTCCTTCTCTTGATCCGGTGTTTTGTTTAGACATGTCCCATTTACGGAACTGTGTGAATCGTGGAAAGCGAATCTCCATCCTTTTCGTAATCCCACGCTGTGCTGTCCCCTTTTGGTCACATTCGTAACCGTGAGTCTTCGTTTAGACTTTTACTCCCATGAAACCCATCAAATCTGCGGCTCGCGTGCCGTTCCCAAATGTACGATCTCGCGACTGACATTTCTGAATTGCGTAATTTTCTCAAAATCGCCCAGTTCAGGAGCCTGTCGGAGATAGATTTTTGCGAACGAAGAATCAACAACAATAATCGAATCTCTGTAAGTTATTGATTCCTGGCTCAGGAATCGTTGTCTCCGACAGGCTCTCAGGCTGTCCCCTTTTGGTCAGCCTTATCAGTGACAACAATTGCGGCAGTTGCGGGCATAGCTGCGGCATTGTCGAGAGCTGCATGGGCGGGAGTTGCCAGAAGATTCCTGGGCTGCAGAACGCCGTTAACAGTGGCAAAGGCAGTGCCAACTCCGATTCAACGCGCGCCAACCTGATTCCGCCTGCAGCGACCAGCAGGTGCTACCCGACTCTCACTTCTCCAATAACCCTGGTTGCTGCCGAGAGCAATGATATTCGTAATGAGTCGAACAGCACCGGGCACCGCAAGCGATATCTGGCGATAGAGTGTGTAGGCGTTGTATGCATAGAGTCCCGTTCCATACCTCGCGATCATTAGACCACCTGCTTGCGGTTTGTGATCTCGATCTTCGTTAAGGAGAATTGGGACGTATCTTGCGTCCCACTTGGCCAGAAAGCGCAGAGAACGTCGGCCTCCCCAGCCGCTAAAATCCTCCGGTCCGATCTTGTTCGGGTATTTCAATACAGAATGATCTGGCTGAAGGAATTCGACAGGAGAATCTTCCTCCGTTTCCGCGTCAGCACCAGATAGCAAATACGGGTACGGTCCGTAATTGTCGTCAAACTCTCCCGTGTTGTATTGGACGATGAGGACGCCGCCATTCTTCACGTATTCCAGCAAGCGCCAGTTGTAGGCTTTGAGGTCCTCGCGCGCCAGATAGGCGCGCACCCCCAGTACGATCGTTCCATAACGGGAGAGATCGCCTTGCGCAAGCGCCGTGCTGTCCACCAGGTCTACGTCGACGCCGAGCAGGCGCAAGGAATCAGGAACTTCATCCCCGGTTCCCATCACGTAGCCGACTCGCACCTTTGGGATCACCACCTGGACTGGACGCAGCGTCAATTTCGCCGGCGCCTCCAGGTACACCGTGTCCAATCCGGTTTCGGTAACCGGTAGGAAGCTGTTGCGGTAGCTCTTGCCCCTCGATTCGGCTATTGCTGCAAGATGGTATTCACCCTCGCTCAACTTAGGGGGAACCACCAGCTCGAAGACGATGTCTGCTTCCTGGTCCTGCTTCTGCAAGGCATAGGCCGCCGACAGCGGTTCCGCGCGCCAGCCCGCAGGCATCTCCAGATGAATGCTTCCTTCATTGGGACCATTCACATAATTGCGAACCGAGCAGATCACTTTCTGGCGCAAACGGCCCTGAGGGAGCGCAATCGCCTCCGGTCGGAAACGCACCGAAACCGGAGGGGCGACCGCGACTGCATGCCGAAATTGCACGCCGGTGTTGCCGATTGAACTGGTTTCCACGTCGGTGCGCATCGAAGCCTCAACGCCCTCGATCGCGTAAGTGAGCTCAGCCTGGAGCGGATCCGGAGTGATCGGTTCACCTAGCAGTTCTGGGCGAGTGATGCGGTAGAAGCCATCGTTCGGCGAATCGCGAATCCAGAATGCGCTCGTCAAACTGGCATTTTCCGGAATCGAGACTGAAAACCGGTTGGAAGCCAGCTCTGTAGTCTTCCAGCCCGCGGGTGCGCGCAGCCGGATTTGCTTCACCTTGACGGCATCGCCGTTGGTCGAGCTGAAATTTACGGTCACGCGAAAGCTGTCGCCGGGTACAAAAGTCAGCGGTGTGCGCATCGCCTTGTACTCTCCGGAAGTCCGGCCCGGTTTCTCCGGTTCCACCAGGGCTTCAAACTGCAAACCCAGTGCTTGGCCCAAAGCCGTCTGCAGTTGCTGCTCTTTGATGGCGAGATCGAAATCTTTGCCGTCGGCGGCCCGAAGCCGACGTACCTCTTTCAAGGCTTCGGCCAGAGGCGGGAGGCAGGCTTCTGGATGTTGAGCATCAAAGGCTTTCGCCGCCGCTGCAATGTGCTTTTCTAGCTGTGGGTATTTCCGCAGCGATACATCAATGCGCTCGAAGAAGTCGGACTCCTTGTCCGCCATCCCTACCTTAGAGCTAACCAACTTGTAGTAGCTCAGCGAAGGCCAACCCACGGGAAGAATCGGGCCGGCAGCAGCTTGAGAAACCTGCTGCCCCAATCCCTCCTGCGCAATCTGCCCATACGTGCGTCCCAGAACCGGATCGTAAACCCCCGAATCCACGCGTATGGTCCAGTCGTCAGCTTCGCTGCGATTGTC